>JAEIGA010012117.1_pt1 | contig 13081 bp, 7 predicted proteins | sample 9270691 | NCBI WGS metagenome assembly JAEIGA01 (sample SAMN17057246, study PRJNA624740) | gut metagenome | biome: biome; isolation source: fecal sample | host: Bos grunniens | place: China: Xizang | collected 2019 | reverse complement strand
TCGTCACTCAGGCTGTATTTTGTGAAGGTCAGAGGCAGACCCAGCCAGCGTTTGCGGTCGGTCCAGAGGATATTCATAGAGGCACGCTCCTTTAATATAGTGTATATAAAAAGCATAACAGAGTCAGTCTGTCATTGCAAGGGAAAGGCCCGAAAAGAGCAGACAAAAGAAAAGAAAATTTTTTTGAAAAAACCCTTTACAAATGGGGGAAGAATGTGTATAATAAACAGGCGCTGAAAAGAGCGCGAAAGATACAGGGGTATAGCTCAGTTGGTAGAGCGTCGGTCTCCAAAACCGAATGCCGAGGGTTCAAGTCCTTCTGCCCCTGCCAATGTGGCCCGGTAGTTCAGTTGGTTAGAACGCTAGCCTGTCACGCTAGAGGTCGTGGGTTCGAGCCCCATCCGGGTCGCCAATGCTGCTATAGCTCAGTCGGCAGAGCACGTCATTGGTAATGACGAGGTCGGCAGTTCGAATCTGCCTAGCAGCTCCATAGTAAACACGCAGGCATTGAGTTTGCGTGTTTTTTGGTTTTTTGTATAAATCATGATATTCTAAATGCTATGGATTATATTACGTTGAAAATAGAAGCTTCAGCTGAGTTCGTCGATAGACGTTCTAAATTTATTGCGCGTGTTTCTCCTGTAAAGACAGAAGAAGATGCGCTGTCTTTTTTGAATACTATTAGACAGGACCACTCAGCATCACATCATGTTTTTGCATATAGACTTAGAGAACGCAATTTTGCTCGGTACAACGATGATGGTGAGCCATCTGGTACCGCAGGGTTGCCTGTGCTCGATATTCTTGAAAGAGGGGATATTACTGATGCAATTATAGTGGTGTCTAGATGGTTCGGCGGTACTTTGCTCGGAACAGGAGGTTTGGTACGAGCATACTCTACTGCAGCTAAGATGGCTGTAGAAGCTGCCGGTGTTGTGGAGATGGGACTGGCCGGTATATATACCTTGAATATTGCATATGGCGATTATGATAAAGTTATTCGTATGGCAAGGGAGGCTGGAGTTATCATTGATGATTCGCAGTTTTCAGAAGATGTTTCGCTTCGATTGATAGCCACTGATCAGGTTGCAACAGACTTTTCGGATAGACTTAGAGAATTGACCCGTGGTTCAAAAGAGGTCAAATTGGTAAGTAAACAATATTATCCGCTAAAGGAAAAAAAGGTGTTTTAGATTATTTGTCGTAAAATTATGTTGAAAGAGGTTTTTGCATGAATCTTCGTGAACAACAAGAGACATTAGAAAGACAAATATTATCATCATACGCTTCTCTCTCTGCTGAGACTTTAGGCCGAACGGTAGAAGAAGAGAAGTGTGATATTCGTACTGATTATGCACGTGACAGGGACAGGATTCTTCATAGCAAGGCATTCAGGAGATTAAAGCAAAAGACACAGGTGTTTCTCTCACCGATGGGAGATCACTATCGGACAAGAATGACGCATACTCTTGAAGTTACTCAGATAGCTAGAACGATATCCAGGGCTTTAAGGCTTAATGAAGATCTGACAGAAGCTATTGGATTAGGTCATGATCTCGGTCATACTCCATATGGGCATGCGGGAGAGAGGGCACTCAACGAACTGTCATCTTGTGGTTTTAAACATTATCTGCAGAGTGTCAGAGTTTGTGAGAAACTGGAAAAGAATAAGCAGGGGTTGAATCTTTGCAAAGAGACTCTTAATGGAATGGCGTGCCACACAGAAGGTCCTCTAGCGTTTACTCTGGAAGGGCAAGTGGTACGTTTTGCTGATAGAATAGCCTTTTTAAATCATGACTTTGAAGATGCCGTGAGCGCTGGAGCGGTTTCTGAAAGTATGCTGCCTGACTTGGTCAAGAGTCAGCTGGGAACGAGTAAATCTCAGAGAATTACTTCCTTAATAAGGTCTCTTATTGAGAATTTTGATAATGGCATTCTGGCTATGGACACAGCGACTGATGAGGCGTTTTGGGATTTTAATTCTTTTATGTACGAGACTGTGTATCTGAATACAGATGGAAAGCCAAAAGCAGAAGAGCATAAAGTATTCGGAATAGTAGAATCGTTGTTCAATTATTATCGGGATCATCCGAATGCAATGCCTGACTTTTATGTTCAGATAGCGTTTACTGAGGGAATTGACAGAGCAGTAACTGATTATATTTCAGGGATGAGCGATGAGTTTGCAACATCCTCTTTTGAAAATCTATTTATTCCCAAATCATGGCCTGTTTACTGAGAGTGGCTCAGAATATGGAAAGGAGGAAATCGTATGGCGCTGTCACAAGAATTTCTTGATGAATTACATGATCGTTCAGATGTTGTGGACGTAATTAGTTCATATGTCCAGTTGCGTCAACGTGGAAGACTTTACACCGGTCTTTGCCCTTTTCATAGTGAAAAAACACCAAGTTTTACCGTATATCCTAATACTCAAAGCTATTACTGCTTCGGATGTGGTAACGGCGGTGATGTTATTACATTTATTAAGAACTATGAGAATCTTGATTATATTGAGGCAGTAAAACTGTTGGCGGAACGCGCTGGCATGCAGATGCCTGATGATGCCACACAGGATGATAGTTATAGAAAAAAGAGAATTTTGGATGCCAACAGACAGGCAGCAAAATTCTATTTCAAATGTTTGAACTCAGATTCAGGAAGAGAAGCCAGAAAATATCTGCGCAGACGTGGGTTGTCAGATGAAACAATAACTAGATTCGGGATTGGATATGCTCCAGATGACTGGGGCCAGTTAAGAGATTATCTTATCAGTAAAGGTTTCAAGGAAAGCGAACTAGTTGAGGCAAGTCTATGCACGATAGGTAGAAACGGAAAAGCTTACGACTTTTTCAGATCACGTGTTATGTTCCCGGTCATCGATGTCAGAGGACAAGTAGTTGCTTTCTCTGGCAGAACGATGGGCTCTGACAGCAGAAAATATGTGAATACGAAAGATACTCCTGTATTTAAAAAGAGCAAGATCCTGTTTGGAATGAATTTAGCCAAGAATTCTGGCACTAGACGTGTCATACTTGTTGAAGGACAGATGGATGTTATTTCACTTCATCAAGCTGGATTTACAGACGCAGTGGCAACACTAGGCACAGCTATAACTGATGAGCACGCTTTGATGCTATCAAGATATGTAGATGAAGTATTAATTTGCTATGATGCTGACGAAGCAGGGCAAAAAGCGACAAGAAGGGCTATAGATACACTGCGGGCTGCTGGTATTCCTACTAGAGTTATTCAGATAGAGGGCGGGAAAGACCCTGATGAAGTAATAAGGGATAAGGGATCTTCAGCATTCAAAGCAGCTCTTGATAAAGCCAGTGGTTCAATTGAGTATGAGTTGCTGAAGGCGCAGAAAAACGTTGATATAGATACTCCTGACGGAAAAGTAGAATATCTGAAACAAGCCTCATTGATTTTGTCAAGGTGTCCATCTATAACAGAACGTGAGGTTTGGGCAGCACAGGTTGCTTCGCTTACAGGAGTTGATAAGCAAACGATTATGACTTCTGCAGATAGAGCAAGGAAACAGCAACGTGCCTCAGAGAAGAAGAGACAGGACCAGAAGCTTCCAAACAGTGTTGTGGAGAGACTGAATCTTAAAGTGTATGAGAGGGATAAAGTTGGTTCAGTTGCTGCTGAACGCCGTTTGGTTGCTGCGCTTATCTTAAATCCGGATTTTGCAAAGAAATGCAAAGAGCGACTTAGTGGAAGCGATTTTGTTTCCGAGGAGGTCGGAGGCGTATACGACGCAGTTTTGCAACAGATTGAAAACGGTGAATTTAACGGGGTTTCTTCGTTAACTGCTGTTTTATCTGACAGACAGATGTCTATTGCGTCTGGTACTATTGCAGAAAGTAATGGGATCAGTTTTTCTGCAGAAGACACAGACTTTTATATCGATAAGATAATAGAGCATAAGGAGCGCTCGAATCTTGAAGTTCGTTCAGCTGATGTTAATACCCTTATGCAGTCTTTAAAAAATAAAAAACAGTAAAATGTGGGGGAGCTATGAGCGAGAAAAAAGAAGTCTTAAAAGATCTTATTGAGCAGGGGAAGAGAGAAGGAAAACTGTCTACCCGTGATATTAACGATGCTCTTGAGGAATTGGATTTTGATGCTGAACAAGTTGATAAGATCTATTCAACTCTTGAAAACCAGAATATAGAGATTATCGAAGATTTACCCATTGAAGCAGAGGAAGAATTAACTCTTCCCAAAGAGTATCTTGAATTGGAAGCAGGTACCACAGTAGAGGGAATCGATGATCCTGTAAAAGTCTATCTTAAAGAGATCGGCACTGTACCGCTCCTTTCTCCAGATGAAGAAAAGGATCTTGCAATGCGTATGGCAGATGGAGATACATTTGCGCGTGATAGATTGGTGGAGGCTAACTTAAGACTTGTTGTATCTATTGCGAAAAGGTATGTCGGACGTGGTATGCATTTTCTTGACCTGATTCAGGAAGGCAACCTTGGATTGATTAAGGCTGTAGAAAAATTCGATTATACAAAAGGATTCAAGTTTTCAACTTATGCTACATGGTGGATAAGACAGGCAATAACACGTGCAATTGCTGACCAGGCAAGAACTATCCGTATCCCGGTTCATATGGTAGAGACTATTAATAAAGTAAAGAAAGTGTCTAGCCAGCTTCTTCACGAGAATGGACATGAGCCTACAGCGGAAGAAATTGCTGAGGTTATGAATATTCCCCCGGAAAAAGTGAGGGAGATATTGAGAGTTGCTCAAGAGCCTGTTTCTCTGGAAACCCCAATAGGAGAAGAAGAGGACAGCCATCTGGGAGATTTTATTCCGGATGAGGAAGCACAAGTTCCTGCAGAAGCAGCTTATCAGTCATTGTTACGCGAGCAATTGTCTGATGTGCTTTCAAGCCTTACTGCCCGTGAAGAGAAAGTCCTTCGCCTACGTTTTGGACTTGAGGACGGAAGGCCTCGTACCCTTGAAGAGGTAGGAAGGGAGTTCAACGTTACCCGTGAACGTATTCGTCAGATAGAAGCGAAGGCGCTCCGTAAGCTCCGTCATCCATCAAGATCTAAACGTTTAAAGGATTTCTTGGATTAAATACAAACAAAGGGCCTTTCTGAGGCCCTTTTGTTATGTGATTTTATTTAGAAATATGTTACGATGTTATAGATTTTTATGAATAAGAGGGAATGAAGTGAGATTTTATATTGCACTATGGTTGGCGAAGATTACAGGAATTCTGCTCCGTATAGCGAGTAGGTTCACTTCGATGCGCGGAACGAATTTTCCCGGAGAAGTAGCAATCAAAATATGCCCGGATTTTATAGGAAAGATTAGCAAACCAGCTACTATTGCTGTGGTTACTGGCACAAATGGGAAAACTACTACCAGCAATCTGATTTCATCTGCTTTGGAAGAATGTGGATATAACGTTTTAAGCAACAAATACGGAAGCAACATTAAATCAGGAATTGCTACAGCTTTGATTAACGGGGTTACCTGGTCTAATAAGTCTGTTAAAGAAATAGCCTTACTTGAGGTTGACGAAAGAAGCTCTGTCAGAGTTTATCCTTTTATGAAGCCTGACTACGTCATCTGCACAAATCTTTCCAGGGATACAATCATGCGAAATGCGCATCCGTATTATATTTTCAATATGCTTGATACATATATTCCGGATACAGCAACAATGATTCTTAATGCAGATGATGTCATTTCTTCAAGGCTAAAGATCAAAAATCGCAGAGTGTATTACGGTTTTGATCAGCAACCTTCAGATCCGGTTGAAGATATTCATCTTGTCAACGATGCTAAAGTTTGTCCGGAGTGTGGTTCACTTCTTCAATACAACTATTTGAAATATGACCATATTGGAAACGCGTATTGTCCTGATTGTGGCTATCATTCACCTGTTGCAGACTTTTCTGTAGAGTCGGTCGATCTTTCAAATAATACTATGACGGTTAGATCTCCTGATGGAAAAGCAGATTATCATTTGATATCTGATACAACATTTAACATCTATAATGAAGTTGCCGCTGTAACATTTCTGACGATTTTAGGTGTGTCCAATGAAAAGATACAGAATGCTTTATCTAAGGTAACCATAGTAGACAGCAGGCTGCGTGAAGAAACTTATAATGGGATCAGAGTCAGCGCAATAATGTCGAAAGGATTGACTCCTGCATGTAATGCAGTTCTGGATTATACTATCAGTCAGCCCGGTGACAAAGAAGTAGTTTTGTATCTGGAAGATAAGCATGAGCTTGCTGTAAGTAGCGAGAGGATCACATGGATTTGGGATAGTGACTTCGAGATGCTTAAAGACAAATCAGTTAAAACTATTGTCATTACCGGTTTCAGGCGTTTTGATTTCTATTACAGGTTGTTGCTTGCAGATATTCCAAAAGAAAAGATGGTTTTGGTAGAAGAACCGAAAGATGTAGCAAATGCGCTTACATTGGAACCATCAAGGACGATATTCATTTTGAATGATATATATTCAGTTTCAGAGCGAGACCTGATGATTGATATGATAAGAGAAAGGATAGAGAAGGAGATTGCAAATGCAGATTGAATACTTATATCCTGAAATATGTAATTTGTATGGTGATAGTTTCAATATGCGCTATCTTAAGAAATTGCTTCCTAAGGCGGAGTATATAGAAACACATCTTAAAGATACACCTTACTTTGTTGAACATGATGTCGATCTTCTGTATCTCGGAGCTACCACCGAAGACGGACAGGAAAAAATAGTTGAGAGACTAAAGCCTTATAAGCAAAGAATCGAAGAAATGATTGAAAATGGCAAAGTGATTCTTTGTACAGGCAACAGTTTTGAAGTTTTCGGGAGAAGGATAGAGAATGAAGATGGATCTGGGATAGACTGCCTTAATATATTTCCAACAGTAGCAAAGAGAGAGATGCTGAACAGGTATAATTCTATCTTTCTTGCCAGCATGAATGATTTTGAGGTAGTAGGTTTTAAATCTCAGTTTTCTCATAGTTATCCGGAAGGCGATATTGAATCTGTTATGATTGCTGAAAAGGGATGTGGGCTGAATCCTACTACGCAGAATGAAGGAATAAGAAAGAAAAACTTTATTGGAACATACATTATTGGACCGCTTTTGCTCCTGAATCCTCCATTTACAAATTATCTTTTGGAAATTCTTGGTGAGGAACGCAGATTAATCTTCGAAGATGAGGCGTACAGAGCTTATGAAGTGCGGCTTAAAGAGTATCACAGACCTGATATTAAACTTGAATCATAATTTGTTAAGGGAGCTTCCTGAAAGCTCCCTCTTTATTTAATAAAAAAATATCTTGACACATAAAAAAAGAATAACTATACTTTTAAAGTTAGCATTTAAAATGGGATTTTGTGCGCGGAGGTTAGAAATCGAAACGAGTTGATTTGTCAAAACGATGAAATTTCGATTTAAAATATCCGCGTTATTTGTCTATTTATACAATGCATAAATAAATACTAAATAAAGATAGGAGAGAGTGCGAATATGGTCAAAGCACATCCAGAAAAGCTTGGCAATACAGAGCGCATGAGTTTCTCACACATTAATGAAGTGTTGGAAATGCCCAATCTCATTGATGTTCAGAAGTCCTCTTATCGTTGGTTTTTGGACGAAGGACTTAAGGAAGTTTTTCGCGACATCTCCACGATAGAAGACTACACCGGAAATCTTGTGCTTGATTTTACGGGCTACCGGCTAGAGGATGATAAACCGAAGTATTCTGTTGAAGAGTGTAAAGCACGCGATGCAACGTACAATGCTCCTTTGAAGGTCATGACCCGTCTCTTTAATAAAGAGACTGGCGAGATCAAGGAGCAGGAGATCTTCATGGGAGATTTCCCGTTGATGACAGATAGCGCCACTTTCGTTATTAATGGTGCGGAACGCGTTGTTGTATCACAGTTAGTCAGATCTCCTGGTGTATATTTTGATAAAACTCGTGATAAGAGCGGAAAGGAACTGTTTTCAGCTCAGGTCATCCCGAACCGTGGTGCCTGGCTTGAGTATGAGACTGACCTTAACGACATCTTTTATGTTCGTATTGATAAGAACAGAAAGATGCCTGTTACTGTTTTCCTCCGTGCTCTTGGTCTAGGTACAAATCAGGAAATTCTTGATTTCTTTGGAAATGATGAGAGACTTGAGCTGACATTATCTAAAGATGGTACTGCCACTGTCGAAGAAGGTCTTTTGGAAACATACCGCAAGATCAGACCTGGTGAGTTGCCAACAATAGAGAGTGCCAGAAACTATCTGAACAATTTGTTCTTTGATCCTCGCCGTTATGACATGGCTCATTTCGGCAGGTATAAATTCAACAAAAAGCTTTCTCTCAGTCCCAGGATCAACGGAAGAAAATTAACTCGTCCTGCAGTGAATCCTTTCACAGGAGAGGTACTAGCTGAAGCAGGAGAGCTTATTACAAAGGAAAAAGGAAATCTTATCGCTAACTCTGGCATTAGAGAAGTCTGGGTCAGCGCTGATGATGAGAGAGAGATTAAAGTTATCTCCAACGGAACTGTCGATCTGGCTGATTTCGTATCATTTGATCCAGCTGAAGTCGGTGTTTCAGAGAGAGTATGTGTTGCGGTCCTTCAGGACATCCTTGCGAACAGCAAGAATGAAGAAGAAGTTAAAGAAAAGTGCGCAGCAAGATTGGACGAGCTTGTTCCTAAGCACATCACTGTTGATGATATCCTTGCCTCTGTTAACTACATGCTTAATGTATGCAATGGCATCGGAACAACAGATGATATTGACCACTTAGGAAACAGACGTATCCGTTCTGTTGGTGAGTTGCTCCAGAATCAGTTTAGAATCGGCTTCTCCAGAATGGAGAGAAATATTCGTGAGCGTATGACTCTGCATGCACAGGACCAGGAGAGCGTTACTCCACAAAGCCTGATCAACATCAGACCAGTTGTGGCAGCTGTTAGAGAGTTCTTTGGTTCTTCTCCTCTTAGCCAGTTCATGGATCAGACAAACCCATTGGCTGAGTTGACTCATAAACGTCGTTTATCTGCATTAGGCCCTGGTGGTCTTTCACGTGACAGAGCCGGATTTGAGGTTCGTGACGTTCACTATAGCCATTATGGACGTATGTGCCCGATTGAGACACCGGAAGGTCCTAACATCGGACTTATCAACTATCTTGCTTCTTTTGCACGCATCAATAAATACGGATTTGTAGAAGCTCCTTATCGCAGAATTGATAAAGAGACAGGTATAGTAACCAATGAAGTAGTTTATATGACTGCTGACATGGAAGATGAATATGTTATCGTTCAGGGAAACGAAGAACTTGACAGTGCTGGACGCTTTGTACGTAAACGCGTCAATGCTAGACATGCAAGTGAGATCATTGAAATAGATGCGTCCCGTGCTGATTACATGGATGTTTCTCCTAAGATGGTTGTATCTGCTGCTACAGCAATGATTCCATTCCTTGAGAATGATGACTGTAACCGTGCTTTGATGGGCGCTAACATGCAGAGGCAGGCTGTCCCGCTTCTTATAACCGAGCAGCCGGTAGTTGCTACAGGTATGGAGTACAAAGCAGCGCATGACTCCGGTGTTGTAGTTCTTGCAACTGCTGATGGTACAGTTACCAACGTCAGCGCAGATAAAATAGTCGTCATGCAGGATGACGGAACAGAGAAAGAATACAAGCTTATCAAGTTCCTCAGATCAAACCAGAGCACTTGTGTTAACCAGAGACCTATCGTAAGTGAAGGCGATCGCATCCATGAAGGCGAAGTGATAGCCGATGGACCCGCTACTGCCAATGGAGAGATCTCTCTGGGCAAAAATATGCTTATTGGCTTCACGACATGGCAGGGTTATAACTACGAAGACGCTGTTTTGATCAACGAAAAGCTTGTAAAGGAAGATACCTTTACATCGATTCACATTGAAGAATACGAGATAGAATGCCGTGATACAAAGCTTGGACCTGAAGAGATTACCAGAGATATTCCTAACGTCGGTGAGGATTCACTGAAAGATCTCGATTCACGCGGAATCATTCGTATTGGTGCTGATGTCACATCAGGCGATATCCTTGTCGGTAAGGTTACACCAAAAGGCGAGACCGAGCTTACCGCAGAAGAGAGACTGCTGCGTGCGATTTTCGGTGAGAAGGCACGCGAAGTAAGAGATACATCTTTGAAAGTGCCTCATGGTGAGTATGGTACAGTCGTTGATGTCAAAGTATTTACTCCTGCTACAAGTGATGAGCTTTCACCTGGCGTGAATATGGTTGTCAGAGTGTATGTTGCTCAGAAGAGAAAACTGTCTGTCGGCGATAAGATGGCTGGTAGACATGGTAATAAAGGCGTTGTTAGCCGCATTCTTCCTCAGGAAGATATGCCGTTCCTGCCTGATGGCACACCTCTTGATATCTGCTTGAATCCGTTGGGCGTTCCTTCCCGTATGAATATCGGCCAGGTCCTAGAGGTCCATCTTGGATATGCAGCAAAAGCGCTTGGATGGAAAGTCATGACACCGGTATTTGATGGTGCTAATGAGGCTGATATCCGTGAATGCCTTGAAAATGCTGGATTGTCTCCTGATGGAAAGTCCTGGTTGTATGACGGAAGGACCGGTGAAAGATTCGATAACCGTGTAACAGTAGGTTACATGTATTACCTTAAGCTGCATCATCTTGTTGATGATAAGATCCATGCACGTTCAACTGGTCCTTACTCTCTTGTTACTCAGCAGCCATTGGGCGGTAAAGCTCAGTTTGGCGGCCAGAGATTCGGAGAGATGGAGGTGTGGGCACTGGAGGCTTACGGTGCTGCTTATACACTTCAGGAGATTTTGACTGTTAAGTCTGATGACGTTGTAGGACGTGTAAAGACATATGAAGCTATAGTCAAAGGACAGGATATTCCTAAAGCAGGAATTCCGGAATCATTCAGAGTCTTGGTAAAAGAACTTCAGAGCTTGGCGCTTGATGTCAGAGTTTTGGACGGAGCCGGTGATGAAATTGATCTTAAACAGAACTTTGATGATGAAGAAGTTGGAATCGGTCCGATGAGCGACGATATGACTGAGGTTGCTACAGAAGAAGACCTTGCCAATTTCACGATTGAACATCCTGATGATTATACTTCTGACGATCCGGTGTATTTGACCGGAGACAATATCGATCTGGGTGAGCTGTTGTCAGGACTCAGTGACCTTGATGATAGTGACAACGAGTAAGAAAGGGGAATGAGAGTTAAATATGGAACAATATGATTTCAATTCAATTCAGATTGGCTTAGCATCCCCTGAAAAAATCCTCAGTTGGTCAAGGGGAGAGGTAAAGAAGCCCGAAACAATCAACTATCGTACTTTAAAACCTGAGAGAGACGGATTGTTCTGCGAACGTATTTTCGGACCTACCAAGGACTGGGAATGCCATTGCGGCAAATATAAACGTATCCGTTACAAGGGCAAGATCTGTGATCGCTGCGGTGTTGAAGTTACCAGAGCGAAAGTGCGTCGTGAACGTATGGGACACATTGAGCTTGCTGCTCCTGTTTCACATATTTGGTACTTTAAGGGCATCCCATCCAGGATTGGCTTGATGCTTGACCTCAGCCCGAGAGATCTGGAGCGTGTACTCTATTTTGCAGCCTACATCGTTACTGATCCGGGATATACTCCTCTCGAAAAGTACAGTTTGCTTTCTGAGCAGGAATATCGCGATATGAGAGAGCGCTATGAAGATGAGTTCACAGCGAAAATGGGAGCTGAAGCGATCCAGGATCTTTTGAAAGAGATAGATCTCGATGAACTCGAGGCTTCACTTAAAGAGCAGGCAAAGAACGCCTCTGGCCAGAAGCGTGCTAGACTTGCCAAAAGACTTGAAGTAGTCGAAGCATTCCGTGCATCCGGTCAGCGTCCCGAGTGGATGATTCTGACAGTGATTCCTGTCATCCCTCCGGATCTTCGTCCTATGGTACAGCTGGACGGCGGACGTTTCGCTACCAGTGACCTGAACGATCTGTACCGCAGAGTTATTAACAGGAATAATCGTCTGAAGAGATTGCTTGAGCTTGGTGCTCCGGACATCATTATCCGCAATGAGAAGCGCATGCTTCAGGAAGCAGTTGATGCACTGATTGATAATGGGCGTCGCGGCAGACCTGTAACAGGCGGTTCCGGAAGCAGACCTCTTAAGAGTCTTTCAGATATGCTTAAGGGTAAACAGGGGAGATTCCGTCAGAATCTTCTTGGTAAACGTGTCGACTATTCCGGCCGTTCAGTTATCGTTGTAGGACCCGAGCTGAAACTTTATCAGTGCGGACTTCCTAAAGAGATGGCTTTGGAGTTGTTCAAACCTTTCGTTATGAAAGACCTTGTAGACAAGGGCATTGCAAATAACATCAAGAGCGCCAGAAAGATGGTCGACCGCTCAAGGACGGAAGTTTGGGATTCACTTGAGACAGTCATCAAAGATCATCCTGTAATGCTTAACCGTGCTCCTACACTTCACCGCTTGGGTATCCAGGCATTTGAGCCAGTCCTGGTCGAAGGCAGAGCAATAAAGCTCCATCCTCTTGCCTGTACAGCATTCAACGCAGACTTTGATGGCGACCAGATGGCAGTGCACGTTCCGCTTTCTGCAGAAGCTCAGACTGAGGCAAGGTTCCTCATGCTTTGTTCAGGAAACCTCCTGAAACCGGCATCTGGTGCGCCTATCAACGTTCCTACACAGGACATGGTTCTGGGTTCATATTATCTGACTATGATAAAGGACGGCGATAAAGGTGAAGGCTCTGTATTCCGTGATTTTGATGAAGCAATGATGGCTTATCAGGATGGATACATTACTCTTCATGCGAAGATCAAAGTTCGTATTACCAAAGAGATAAACGGAGAGACAAAATCAAGGATCATTGAAACTTCTTTGGGACGCTTGATCTTTAACCAGGAGATCCCGCAGGATCTTGGGTTGGTAGACCGCTCTTCAGAAGAAGATATGTTCAAGCTGGAAGTGGATGAACTTGTCACCAAGAAGACTCTTGGTAAGATCATCTCTGCATGTATCG
>JAEIGA010012116.1_pt1 | contig 13081 bp, 12 predicted proteins | sample 9270691 | NCBI WGS metagenome assembly JAEIGA01 (sample SAMN17057246, study PRJNA624740) | gut metagenome | biome: biome; isolation source: fecal sample | host: Bos grunniens | place: China: Xizang | collected 2019 | reverse complement strand
TTAACGCCTCACTTGGAGATAAGCCAAGGAAACTGTTTGGAGAAGTTGCCATTGTAACCGTTAAATAAACCATCATGCATATTCTCGTTACCGGAGCTGCCGGATTCATCGGATTCCACCTTTGCAGAAGACTGCTTGCACAAGGACATACTGTTGTAGGACTGGACAACATCAACAATTATTACAGCACCGGCCTCAAATATGGCAGGCTCAATGAGCTCGGCATTGGGGAAGCTGCTGTTGAAGAGGGCAAATTAATACCAAGTACCATCTACGGGGGATTCAGGTTCATAAAATGTGACCTTACGGACAATATTGCAATGGAGAATCTTTTTGCACATGAAAAATTCAACAAAGTGTGCAATCTGGCAGCCCAGGCAGGAGTAAGATACTCTTTCGAAAACCCATCCGCATATATACAGTCCAATATCACAGGATTCTCAAATATAATTGGCCTTGCCCACAAATACGGTGTGGAACATTTTGTATATGCAAGTTCCAGCAGCGTTTACGGCAACAGCAACAAAGTTCCGTTTGAGGAGACCGACAGGGTTGATTCTCCAGAAAGCATATATGCCGCAACAAAAAAGGCCAATGAACTTATGGCCAATGTATACACTTCACAAATGGGACTCCCGACAACCGGACTCCGCTTTTTTACTGTATACGGGCCGTGGGGAAGACCAGATATGGCACCGTTCCTTTTTTTGGAAAGCATTCTGAAGGGGAAAACCATCAAAGTGTTCAACAACGGAAATTTGAGCAGGGATTTCAGTTATATAGATGACATTGTTGAAGGGGTAGTAAGGATTCTTGAAGGGAAACCTGCAGGTATGATATACAACATAGGCAACAGTTCACCTGTAGAACTGATGGACTTTATCTCAACAATAGAGCAGGTTGCAGGCAAACAGGCAAAAAAAGAATATGCCCCAATGCAACAAGGTGATGTATATACCACATATGCCAGTACAAAAATGATTGAGAGAGATTTTGGCTTCAAGCCAAATACCCCTCTCATTTATGGAATTACCCAATTCTGCAACTGGTATAAAGAGTTCTACAAGCTTTAGCGTCCCGCAGATTTCTTTGTAAGCAGGGCCTTGCCTGAATGCTCCTGACCTGTTGCCGGGTTCTTTGAGAAGAACTCCATTGTAAGACTTTCCGGTGTCTCATTATACACAAGTTCACCGTTTACATTCTGGCGTGCATCATTGATCTCCATAATTCCTGAATAGGAGATATAAGGTTCACCCACTATCACAACTGCAGATATGTTTGCTGTTGTAGAATCATTGTATGACACCTTCCCGCTCATTGTAGTATCCGCAAAATACTCTATGGCTACCGGAACTGCAATGGTCTCAACAGATATATTTCCAAGTGTATCCATAGTGGCTATCTGAATGGTGTCAATTCCTGTCCACACTCCTACCAGTTTTTCGGTAACTGATTTGTCTCTTGAACCGCAAGAGGCCATTGAAAATGCCGCAACGAGGGCAATCAATAAAAAAGATTTGGTTTTCATGGTTTGTTTTTTTTAAATTTACATCATAAAAATGCGACTTATAACTATACAATAATTTATGGATTTAGTTCAAAATTCTTTTGCACAGTTGGAGCTGAACTACCCCAACATGCTTCACAACTACAATTACTTCAGATCCAAACTTAAAGATTCTACAAAGCTTCTGGTTCTGATTAAGGCAAACTCTTACGGTCACGGTGCGCTGGAATTTGCACGCCAAATGGAAAAGGCTGGAGCCGACTATTTTGGAATTGCTCACCCTATTGAGGGTGTTGAACTTAGGGAGGGTGGCATAAACACCCCCATAATTGTGCTTACTGCAGGTACAGACTCTTTTGAGGATATTGTAAACCACTATCTTGAGCCTTCAATCCCAACTATGGATGCTTTGCTAAAATTTGACGCTTATCTCAAGAGCAGGGAAATAGAGCATTATCCGGTACACATAAAACTGGATACAGGTATGCACAGACTCGGATTCATGAAAGAGGAACTTCCTGAACTGATTGAATATCTCAAAGACAAACCAAGAGTTAAAGTACAGTCCATATTTTCACATCTTGCAGCATCGGATGACCCACAACACGATGAGTTTACCCGCGGACAATACCAGATGTACAAGAACCACGCTTCAATGATAGATGCAGTGCTTGACTACAAACCTATACACCATATCCTCAACTCTGCCGGAATAGAAAGATTCAGCGAATACCAGATGGATATGGCCAGACTTGGCATTGGTATTTACGGCATAAGCGCTGTTGATATGAACAATGTAAAACCTGCAGCATCACTTACATGCAAGATTCTTCAGATTAAGGAACTTGTTCCAGAGGATGGTACAGTAGGATACGGAAGACACGGAAAACTTGACACTCCAAAGAAAATTGCAACCCTTCCACTGGGATATGCAGACGGTCTTAACCGACATTACAGCAGAGGCAATGCAAAATTCTGCGTAAACGGACAGCTTGTACCAACTATTGGAAATATCTGTATGGATATGTGTATGATAGACATTACCGGAGTTGATGCCAAGGTTGGAGACAAGGTTACTATCTTTGGAGAATGCCCTACAGCAAACGACATGGCCAAACTGCTCGACACAATCCCTTATGAGATTTTCACCTCTGTTGCAAAAAGGGTAAAGAGAGTAGTTTACGAATAGTATGAATATTTAATGGATAATCCTTGAAAGGAGTTCCATAAGCAAATCACCATCAGCGGCCTGCCCAGCAGTGCCGCTTTTGCTTTTATAATCGTACTCCTTTATTATGGCTATGGCAGCCATAGTCTTTTTGGGTGAAAAGGTACGCATGGCTGTACCATACTCCTTAATCTGCATTGGTGAAAACACCCCTGCCTTGCGTATGGCATTCTCCACCATACCTCCATCTTTCATATGATATGCATGGCATTTGAGCAGCCTTGAGAAAAAGAAGAACATTGCTCCCAAAGTAAGCGGCAGCGGGTATTTCTTTGGATTTTGAGCAAAGAATCCGGCTATTTTGTAAGCCTTGTCATACTCTTTGAACACAAGTGCCTTGGAAAGCTCAAATGCCGAGAATTCCTTGCTTACACCTATATTCTGTTCCACATCCTTTACAGAAATCTCCTTACAGTTGTCGGGAAGCCCCTTAAACAGCTTATCCACCTCCAGCACAATTTTCCTCAGGCTGTTGCCTGTATGCTCTGCCATCAGTATTGCTGCATCTTGTGATATGGTGTAACCCTTCTCCTTAACATATGAAATTATCCATCCGGCTACATTCCACTCACTGAGTGCCACCGATTCAAGCACCGTTGCATTGGCTTTTGCCTTTTTGTAGAAGCCTGTACGCTTGTCTGCAGATTTTCCTGTAAATGCAAGTACCAGAACCGTTTCCGGAGCAGGATTCTCCATATATTGTTCCAGGATTTCAAGCTTTGTAAGATGCTGGGCCTCCTTAACCATTACCAGTTGCCTTGGAGCAAACATGGGATAACGTCGGCATGCCTGCAGTATATCTGCAGTTGTTGTGTCCTGGGCATAGATTATTGTTTGATTGAAATCCCTCTCCTGAGGCTCCAGGACATTCTCCAGAATTGCCTCCATCACCAGATCCGAATAATAAGGCTCCTCCCCCATAAGTATATATACGGGAGAGAACTTCCCGGCCTTAACATCTGCCAGGATTGCATTTGTCTGCATCAATATGTCGGTATCTTTCTGTTTGGCCATAAACACATCAAAATAACACATTTTTTTGCTTCCCGACAACCCTTTTATACAATACAGAACCATATTTTACCCTAAATTGGGTATATTTGTACAAATGGAAAAACATATGTTTTGACTATTTTTGTAAAAACTATATTTATTTGAGATGAAAGTAGCGGTACCAACAAGAAACAATGTAGTGGATGACCATTTCGGCCACTGCGCATATTATACAATTTATACAATTGAGAACAATGCTGTAACTGCAAAAGAGACTCTTCCTTCACCTGAAGGGTGCGGATGCAAATCAAATATTGCCCCTATCCTGCACAATATGGGGGTTGAGGTTATGCTTGCCGGAAATATGGGTGAAGGGGCAAAGAATGTCCTTGGACGCAACAATATTGCCGTTATACGTGGTTGCAGCGGAAGTACAGATGAACTTGTTGAAGCTTGGTTGAGAGGTGAAGTGAAGGATAACGGCGAGCTTTGCCACCATCATGAGTGCCATTAATAATTTGTCGGGAAGAAGATATGGCAATAAATATTGAAGAAAGGGTAGAAAAAGCTACAGCACTTTTTAAGGAGGGATACAACTGCTCACAGAGTGTTGTTGCAGCTTATGCAGACATTTATGGATTCACTACTGAACAGGCTTTGAAAATGTCCGCATCTTTTGGTGCAGGTATAGGACGCATGAGGGAAACATGTGGGGCAGCTTGCGGAATGTTCCTCCTTGCAGGTCTCGAAACAGGCTGTACAGACCCTAAGGATGCTTCCGGGAAAGGAGCCAATTATGAGGTTGTACAGAATCTTGCTGCCAAATTTGCCCAAATAAACGGTTCTATTGTATGTGCTGAGCTCCTGGGGTTGAGAGAGAAGAGGGAGACGGGGATAGGATCCCCTACCCAACCTCAGGAGAGGAATTCTGAATACTATAAAAAACGTCCTTGCGTTGAGATGGTAAGGACAGCAGCCCAGCTTTTTGGGGAATATTTAAATGAAAAGGGATTATGAAAAAGAGAGCGTTTTTTATTTTAGCAGCCATGATGCTGTGTTTTGGTGCATATGCACAGGGAATAAACGGATACAGACAAGCCATTGGTATTAGGGGCGGATGGGGAGCAGAAATATCTTACCAGAGATATGTTGCCCCTGAAAACCGTTTTGAAGGCACTATTGGAATAAACAGGTTCGGCTTTTCTGTAGAGGGAGTTTACCAATGGATGTATGACATTGCCGCAGATGTTCCGGGAGAATTCAAATGGTACGCCGGAGGCGGTGCAGGATTGGGAGCATGGAGCAATAAAGATTTCAATACCGGATTCTCTGCAGGAATCCTTGGACAGGCAGGTATAGAGTACTCTTTTGCAAATGTACCTCTGATGCTTTCGGTAGATTACAGGCCAGGATTCTATTTTGTGCCAGAGTTCAGATTCGACTGGAGCGGGTTTGCACTTGGTATAAGATACTGCTTCTAGACACGGAAAATTGTTTTCCGGAACAGCAGCCGGATAAAAGGCAACAGCCGGAATGGGTCACAATCCCATTTCGGCTGCTTTCTTTTCCATAAGTGCATATGCCTGTTCAAAATTATTCTCTATCTCCCCTTCCAGAATAGCCTCCTTTACATATTCCTTTATGATTCCTATTTCACGTCCCGGAGGGATACCATATTTCTGCATAATTAGTTCTCCGCTTATCGGATTCTGGAAATTCCTTATGGCATCTTTGGCCTCAACCTCCACAAGCTTTTCCCTCACAATTGCAAAATTGCGTTTGTGCTTTTGCACCAGCCTGTCATTTTTGGATGTGATATCGGCTTCACAAAGTGTCATAAGATCATCCACATCATCCCCTGCATCAAACAACAGCCTCCTAACAGCAGAATCTGTAACCTCGTCCTGGGCAAGGGCAATAGGGCGCAGGTGAAGCTGCACTATTTTCTGCACATATTTCATCTTCTCATTTAGAGGCATCTTCAATTGCTTGAAAACACCAGGAACCATTTTTCCACCTATAAAATCGTGGCTATGGAATGTCCAGCCTGCTCCAGGCTCATATTTTTTTGTGGAAGGTTTCCCTATATCATGCAACAGGGCTGCCCATCTTAACCACAAATTGTCTGTATTGGGACAAATGTTGTCCAGCACTTGCAATGTATGGGCAAATATATCTTTATGTCCTTTACCTTCCAAAGTCTCAACCCCTTTCAGTTTGCTTATCTGCGGCAGGAATTGCTCCAGAAGACCTGTCTGCTCCAAAAGATAAAAACCTGTGGACGGCTTGGAAGATTTAAGTATCTTGTTCAGTTCTTCAGCTATACGCTCACGGGAAAGGATAGAAAGCCTCTCCCTGTTTCTGCTGATACTTTCCAATGATTCCGGTATGATTGTAAAGCCCAACTGGGTTGCAAACCTTATGGCCCTTATCATCCTCAATGGATCATCAGAGTATGTGGTATCGGGATCCAAAGGTGTCCGTATAAGGCCATTGCGCAAATCTTCCATACCATTGAACGGATCCACCAAAGCACCATAATCTTCCTCCTGCAGGCTGAAAGCAAGTGCATTTATGGTAAAATCCCTCCTCTGCTGGTCTTCCTCAAGAGTTCCATCCTCCCCTATAGGTTTGCGGGATTCCCTCCTGTAAGACTCCTTGCGGGCACCTACAAATTCTATCTCAATCCAGTCCTCCGTTTTCCTGTTCTCCCTGTACCTGAGCATTGCGGTGCCAAAATTCTTGAACACCGACAATTTGCTACCCACTTTTTTTGCGACAAGTTCTGCTAGGGCTATACCACTCCCCTCAACCACTATATCAATATCCTTACAGGGCCTTCCCAGAAAACAGTCCCTCACATAACCCCCAATCACAAAAGCCCTCACCCCCTGCTCTTTAGCCGCTTCTGATACAATTCTGAATATCCTGTTCTTCAAATAATCCATTTCATTACTTATTACATGGGAGTGTAACCCGGTACATCCCCCACAAATTCATACTTCTCCGTTGCCTTATTGTAACTGCATACATAAGTATCATTCCCATTGGTTATTACAAGGTGCGGAACCTTGAGTACAATATTATATGCAACTATCTGGGCAAGAACCTTGTTGTCCAAAACCACATCGGGGGCCTTGCACTCAACTATCATTTGAGGTTCAAGAGCTCTGTTGAAAGCTACCAGGTCGCAGCGCAGGCTCTTTCTGCCCAATTTTATGGTATACTCACTTGCCATCAGCTGCAACGGCCACCCCTTCTGGTCATGCAGCCATTTTATAAAGAATTGCCTTACCCCCTCCTCAGGTGTAAGAGCCACATTCTTTTTGCGCAACGGATCAAACACTAAATTCTCCATACAAAGTACAAAGATAATAAAAAAGGTTGCCTGTGCAGGGCAACCTTCCTTTCAAAATAACAAAAAACCTATTTATAAATTAATAGAAATAAGTACAAGAAATAAAACGATCTCGTGCTTTAAAAAGCTAAACAAATATAGTACTTTTTTATCTTATCCAACAAAAAAATGTTAAAAAAAGATTATAAGATATCATATTTTTTTATGCGCGGTAAAATGCACGCCTCAAAAATATCCCTGCGGATTATCCTGTAATGGGGCTTGTACGCCTCTCCATAACGGTTACTGTGGTGTACAACATACTTTCCTTCTTTAATGAGGGCGGTTATTTTATCCGCATCCGCACTGAAGCCTTCCATTTCCGGTGCAATCCTCCTTACAATCTTCTTCATCAGTTCCCACTCCTGCATCCACTCATCCGTAACCTCAGGAACAGCACCACCGCCACAAATGAAAGCATCTGCAAATTCATCAACAGTAAGGAGCCCGTCGCGTACCACATCCAGGCTTACCTGGTAATAATTGTTTCTCCAGCCGCAAGGGGTATAATATTTTCCTCCCGACAATTTATTGCATGAACCTTCTGCAACAGCGCTGCCGGCATCATCCACTCCAATCTGTTCCTGCTCCATCTGCTTGAGTTCACTTGCCAGATATTTCACAACACCTTCCCTGCTTGCCATAATATGTGCAGGTCCAAACCAATCCTGAAAACTGTTCTTGTACACATCCTGCAACGTTGCCTGAGGATACCTCTCCAGGAAAGCCTTTATTGCCTTCTCCATAGCAACTCCGTCTGCTGCCTCAGATGTAATTTCAACTACCCTTATCCCTCCGTCAACAGGCATATCAGGTGAAAGGAAAACCCTTATGCCATTTTTATCTTTCCTATACTTGAGAGGATGTCCGTCTGCATATACTTTACACTCCTTCACCTCCATATTCTGAAGCGGCACAAAAATCTCCGATGTATCCTTGAAAATATGCAGAAAATTTCTGTTGCCCTTTCGGGTTGATACTCCCCATGACTGCTCCGGTACCACACCTGCTGAAGTACCGTAAATTGTCTCCCCATATTTCTCCATCCACTTGCCTATTGCCGCCAGGCGGACCAATGACTCGTCGGGAAGAGTACCGTCCGGCCTTGGGCCAATGTTAAGAAGCAGGTTTGCCCCTTTGGCCGCAGTCTGTACCAGATATTTTATGAGAAACTCCTCTGTTTTATATGTAGTATCCGTAACCCTGTATCCCCACGAACGGTTCATTGTCTGGCATGTCTCCAACGGGAGTACCGTACTTATAGCCTGCTCTGAATACCCGTAGAGGTTCTGCCCGGGGATATCACGCTCAAAAATCTGTATATCCTCACCCGGGAACGGATCCATATGATGATTGTTCCCAACCAGACACCCCGGCTGCAATTTGTGGATCAGCGCATACTGGTTGTCCAGATTCCAGGTTTGGGCCAGAAGTCCGTTTTTCTGTTTGTCCCTGTCCCAAAGGCCATCAAACCAAATTGCCCCAACAGGTCCATAGTTGGTAAGGAGCTCTGTAAGCTGGGTATCCATAAATTTGAGATAATTCTCATACGCCCAGTTTGTCTGAAATACTGCAGAATCCAATTGCGGAAGCTTTTTCCCCTCAAACCACCCTGTACGTCCTGTACCGTGACCGGTACGTCCTACCGGATAATAATCTTCACGTCCCCAATCTATATGGGAATAATAGAAATGGAGCCTTATACCCTGTTTGTGGCACTCGCTGGCAATTTCAGCAAGGATATCCCTTTTGAAAGGGGTAGCATCCACCGAATTGTATGGAGAGGCACCTGTCTTGAAAATGGAGAATCCGTCGTGATGTCGGGAAGTGATGCAAATATATTTAGCTCCCGACCCCTTGATTGCACTCACCCACTGGGCTGCATCAAACTTTGAAGGATAAAAACCTCCAGCGAGTTTCTCATACTCCTTATAGTTGATGTTCTTGTTGTGCATTACCCATTCTCCATCTCCCAACATGGAGTAAATTCCCCAATGTATAAAAATTCCGAACCTTGCCTGGGAAAATTCTCTCCTCGACTCCATATTCTGCGGAGAAGGGGTATAGGCACTCTGGGCCCACAGTTGCGTACAGGCAATCAAAACCGATAGAATCAAAAATACAAATCTCATATAACCAATATTTTACATTATCTACAATTACCGGGTACAGTTATTATATATCACCAGTTTACAATTAGTAAAAGTATAAAAAAATTTTTATCTTTACAGCCTATACAAACATAATGGATATGGCACACAAAGAAAACAGGACAATGTCGCGCCGCGAAGCTTTGAAACACTTGGGCTTTGGCGCTCTAGCAATAGCAGGTGGCTATTCGCTCATTACAAGCTGTAAAGGAAAAGTTAAGGACGAAGCGGCCAACGGAACTCTTGTTATGGCAACCAGAAAAGACAACGTTACCGGCAGGGAAATATCTTTGTTGGGATATGGCTGCATGCGTTTCCCTACCTATGATACCGGCGAGACAAATGCCAGAGGCAGAAAAATCATGGCCATTGATATGGAAAAATCACAGGCTATCATCGACCATGCTTACGCAAACGGCATTACCCACTATGACACAGCATGGAACTACCACAATGAGAAATCTGCAGTTGCTATTGGAGAGCTTTTGAAAAAATATCCGAGAGAAAGCTTCACTTTGGCAAACAAAATGCCGGGCTGGCTTATCACAAGCCCTGAGAAAGCATTGGAGTTGTTTGAGGAGCAGCTTAACAGATGCGGTGTTGAGTACTTCGATTACTATCTGTGCCATGCCATATCTGAGCAGAGCGGATACGACAAACCTTACGAAGAATTTGGCGGATACGAGGTTCTTGCAAAAGAGAAAGAGAAGGGCAGGATAAAGAGACTGGGTTTTTCTTTCCACGGAGACCTTGAACTTTTCAAATACATTCTTGACAAACGCCAGTGGGATTTTGTACTGCTGCAGATCAACTATATAGACTGGGAGGACCAGAATGCAAAAGCATTGTATGAGGAGCTGGAGAAGAGAGGTATCCAGTGTATGGTTATGGAGCCGCTAAAAGGTGGAGCCCTTGCAAGCCTTACCCCGGATGCAAACGAAATCCTTAAGGAGGCTGCTCCAGACAAATCAATCGCTTCATGGGCATTCCGATATGTAGGTTCTCTTCCTAATGTACTTACTGTATTGAGCGGTATGACAGAAATGGAGCACCTGAAAGACAACTTGAAGACTTTTGGAAACTTCAAGCCTCTTACAGCAGAAGAGAGAGTTGTCCTTGACAAAGCTGTTGCTGAGTACAGAAGATATGCACAGATTGGATGTACAGCATGCAGATACTGTATGCCTTGCAAATACGGAGTAGATATCCCTGCAGTATTTGCCGCATACAACAAATGCGTAAAAGAGAGCAATATTCCGGATATGAACGGTCCTAAGGACGGCAAATTCGAGAAGAAGAAACGCGCATTCCTTGCAACATACTACAATACTGTTCCAGAAGGTTCAAGAGCAGACAAATGTATCGGTTGCGGTGCTTGTAAACCACTATGTCCACAGAAGCTTGAGGTTCCTGAACTGATAGGCAAGATGAAGGATATGGTAAAGGAACTGGAAAAATAACATTCCAGGATGAAGCGTATATTGAAGCTCAGATATATTCTGTTTACAGCTGTCATAGCCATTGTGGCTGTGATGGCTGTAAACTTATATAGTTCTGACTCAGAAACCGGCAATATAATTGTTCAGGAAGAGGAGGAATCCAAGCCTATTCCCCTAAACCATATGATGGACAATTCAATGAGCCAGCTTGAGGAAACTGAAAAGTTTGACGCTGCAATAAGACGCTTCATGAGATATTGGGACATAAAAGGTGCTTCATTCGCACTTATGAAGAATGACAGCCTCATCTATGCCAAAGGATACGGATATTCCAACCTTAAGGACAGTGTAGAGTGTGAGGTAAAGAATGTTTTCAGAATTGCATCAGTTTCAAAACTCATTACCGCTGTTGCCATAATGAGGTTATGCGAAACAGGAAAACTGGCAACTGATGATTTTGTCTTTGGAGAAGAGGGGATTCTCTGTGACTCTCTGTTCCTCAACTATCGGGACAAAAACATAAAAAAAATTACTGTAGACCACCTTCTGAGACATACCAGCGGATTCAGGAATCCTCATGGCGATGCGGCCTTCAATACTGAACTGGTTGCCAAATATCTTGGAAAAGAGTTGCCTCTAAGCATGGATGATATGGTGGAATACGCCACAAGGATACGTCTGAGAGCAAAACCTGGAGGATATTACAATTACTCCAACCTTGGATATATAATCTTGTCCAAAGTAATAGAAAAAGTATCGGGGCTGCCATATGAAACTTATGTAAAAGACTCTGTTCTTGCCCCAATAGGATGCTACGACATTCATCTGGCCCATAACTATACAGATGAATTCCTGGAAAATGAAGTACAGTACTATGAAGTAAGGGAGGCCGAACCTGTACCTTCATACGACGGGTCAGACACATTGGTAATGAAAAGCCGTGGCGGCAATGACGTACACGGGCTATATGGTGCCGGAGGATGGGTAGCGTCACCGGTAGAACTGCTCAGACTTGTTTCCAGTATAGACAAATGCCCTGTAAAGAGGGAATTCCTCTCGCAGGAAAGCATTGATTTCATGACAATGTCCGACAAATATACCAAACCGGCAGGTTGGGCCAGCGTAACGTCAAAAGAATGGATACGCACAGGTTCCATGGCAGGTACCAGTGCTCTTATAAAAGCCCAGGCAGACGGTTATACTTGGGTCTTCATATCAAACAGCTCATCCTGGACAGGACCTGCCCTTTCCCGACAGATGAACCGTGACATTACCCGTGCCCTAAACAGGGTAAAAAAATGGCCGGAGGTAGATTATTTCAATCTTACTCCAGCCACATCACTATAAACTGCCAAAGATCATTTGACCCATACATTCACTATCTCACCTATGTACATCTTGTGCATGGCCTGGGTTGCCCTTTTGTTTCTCTCCTCCTTATTGTCAATTGCATCCAAAGATATTGACTGTGATACCAGTTTACGGCACTCTATTATGATATTGGCCTGTGCAAAAGCCATGGATTCTGCCCCAATCTCCACAGGAGTAAGGCCGCTACCTTTAACCTTGTCTTCATCCCTGCCCGATTTTGTACCGCAATATTCCAAAGCTTTCCTGTACTGCTGAGGATAGAAAGTTAAGGTAAAAGTATCACTGTTCTCAATTATCTGGTAAGTGTATCTGGCAGGATTGATGAAGCAGATTGCAACGGGCTTATTGTACAATACGCCAACTCCACCCCAGCTGGCTGTCATCATATTGAACTTGTCCTTGCTGCCGGCTGTAATGAGCATCCACTCCTTTGAAATCTTATGTATAAAATTACCCTCAAGTTCCTCCGGTGATACCTTGCGGAATCCATCCAACCCACCAACTTTTTCCGGAATATGGATATCCTCAGTTTTTGAATCCGCTACTGACGCAGATACTGCTTTTACGGGAGACGCCACCTGAGAGGACTCATGAGTTGAAACCGCTGCGGAAGCAGGAGCTACCTGGACCTGCATAACCTGAGGAGCATTCTTTACTATATCAGCCAATCCTGCAGCCGAGTAATATTTGAAAGATTCCTTAAATGAAGCAAACACCTCATCGGCAAAATCAATGGTCTTCTTCCTGAACTTTCCTGTAACAGGGGTGAGTTTTGTCCTGCTTTTATTCACCGAATTCTCATCTGTAATATAAGACTCCGCAGTAAATTTGTCAGGACCATTTCCATCATCATATACATACCTGATCCTCTCAATACGTATCTGGCAGTCAGACTCTGACCACTCAATTGTAAGCACATGGGAAATACGGCATTTGTCCAGAGAAATCGCATTGTCAGTAAAAACGAGTTCCCTCTCCCCCACTGCAACCAGTTTG
>JAEIGA010012115.1_pt1 | contig 13081 bp, 10 predicted proteins | sample 9270691 | NCBI WGS metagenome assembly JAEIGA01 (sample SAMN17057246, study PRJNA624740) | gut metagenome | biome: biome; isolation source: fecal sample | host: Bos grunniens | place: China: Xizang | collected 2019 | reverse complement strand
TGATGTATCAAAGGTTTTCGCAGTAATCAAGCTATTAATCTTTGATACCAGCTTATTATAATACCCGGGAAGGTTACTTGAGGTGTAATAAGAGCTATCATAAACACCGCATTTATATGTTATTGATTTAACATAATCACCGTTATCATGAAGATATCCACCGTTAATACCATAACCGGCATAATAAAAAATATCAGGCCTATCGGTACAAACAGCATCCATAACAGGAGTAAAATATTCCTGGTTAAAGTTGCTGTATGCAAAAACACCATCAGCAAAATTTATGGTAATAGAAAGCTTGCCGGGATTGGCAACAATAGCCTCATACATAACCTTTTGAGCAGCATCAAGCTGTGAGTATGCATCATAATGAAGTGAATATTCGTTACTCTGATGATAATATTTTTTATTATCAAAATCACTTATTTCAGGTAAATTTTCACCCTTAACATCAACAATCCAGCTATCCTCAATACACTTTGTTATAATCAAAGAATCTTCGTATACAGCAAGTGAAATTGTACCCATTGAAACAAATAACACTGAAATGCACAATAATAAGCAAAAAAATCTTTTCATAAATACAACCTCCCACAAGGTAAATATAACACACAAAAAGCAGAAATTCAAGAAACTATAGAACAGAATCAAGGATTTTTAAGTAAATTTTTATGAAAAAATATGTAAAATATTACACATTATTATATAATTGCATATTGAAAGTCGTAAAAAAAAGTTTTATAATACAAGATAGATTTTCGTATACTTGTGAGGTTACTTAAAATGTTAGGTAAATTAATAAGGGTTTGTGTTACAGAACCCGTAGGTACCTCAATGCCTGACGGAGGCATATTCAAACTTAATTTCGGTAAGCCTATCGGTAAATTCCGAGCATCTTCCCCTATTAAGGGTGTCCTTATTCTAGGCATTGATAATCCCGTAAAACACTTTGATGGCAGAGTGATTGCTACACTCCGCTTTCGCGATACAGGTGAGCAAACACTTATCGCATCCCCTAAATCAAAAAGATTCATTGATTGGGAAATTCGTCGTTTCATAACCTTTTACACAGCAAACAGACCATTTTCACTTGAATGTTACTATGAAAAATCCTGCGGTGCGGTAATTTACAGACATATCGGTGAAACTGTCAGATATTTGCTTATTAAAAACAGACGTAGCTCAAACTGGAGCTTTCCTAAGGGCCACGTTGAAGATGGTGAAACACTCGAAGAAACAGCAAAACGCGAAGTACTTGAGGAGACCGGTATTCACCTTAATATCTTCCCGGGTTTTGTAAGCAAATCGCAATACACAATACAAAATAAAATTCAAAAAACAGTCCACATTTTTGTTGGTACTACTAAAGACGAACAAACTCGTATTCAACCTGAGGAAATTGAGGATTATATCTGGCTGCCCTTCGAAAGTGCTTATAATTACCTTAAGTTTGACAATGATAAAGCAATTTTAAAGGATGCAAACCAGTTCCTTATTGATAATCATTATTTAGATTGAGAGACTTAAAATGGTAGAGAGTATTGTTAGCGCATTCACGGCGTTCCTTGAAACACATAATATCCCTACAGAGCTTATCCCTTTTTTAATATCCCTCTTCCCTGTGCTTGAAATCAGAGGTGGTATGATTGCCGCACTTGCTTTAGGTGTAGATTTTATACCTGCATTTTTGCTTTGCTACATTGGCAATATGATACCCATCCCTTTTATCCTTCTTTTTATCCGCAAGATTTTTAAGCTTATGCGAAAATTCAAGCCACTTGGTAAAATTGTTGATAAAATGGAAGCACGGGCAGACAAAAAGAAAGACACAGTGGTTAAATACAAGGAATGGGGCTTACTTATATTTGTTGCAATCCCCCTCCCCGGTACAGGCGGTTGGACAGGCGCACTTATTGCTGCACTTATGGATTTAAGAATGAAAAAGTGCTTACCTATAATTGCCCTTGGTGTTTTTATTGCAGGGCTTATTATGTCACTTATTACTTACGGTATATTTTAAAAAATCAAACGCTCTCTTTAAGGGAGCGTTTTTTAGGTGATAACATGAATAAATGCTTTATTTTCGGCTCAATGCCTGTTGAAAATTTCAGCCAAGCAATCGATAATTCGGATTTAATTATTGCAGCCGATAAAGGGTTACTAAACACAAACAAATTTGGTATTACTCCACATTTTATCGTTGGTGACTTTGATTCTTTAGGCTACACCCCTGAGGGTTCAAATATCATTAAGCATCCTGTTATGAAAAACGAAACAGACACCATACTTGCGGTTGATGTAGGGCTTGATAAAGGATATACAGATTTTGTAATATATGGTTGTCTTGGCGGCAGACTTGATCAGACAATAGCAAGTATACAAACCGCACAATATGTTGCAAATAAGGGTGGCAGAGCCGTTTTAATTGATGGCAACACACACGTTACTGTTATAATCAACTCCTCTATATCATTCGACAAGGATTGTAATGGTATTATCTCGGTTTTTGCAAATTCAGATAAAGCCGAGGGCGTTACTGAAACGGGCTTATTATACTCGTTAGATGATGCAACGCTTACACCCAACTTCCCCTTAGGTGTAAGCAACGAGTTTATAGGTGAAAACGCAACAGTAAGCGTAAAAAAAGGTATTTTAAATATCATATGGCAAACAGATAAAGGTACGTATAATTTCGGAGGTTAATATGACAGATATCAAAAAAATTAAAGGTGCAATTTTTGACCTTGATGGTACAATACTTGACTCCATGTTCATCTGGAGTGAAATCGGCTATAAATTTCTTGAAAAGAAGAATATCCATCTACCTGCAGGTGCAGATGAACAGTTTACCACAATGAGCCTAATGGAGGCTGCTGAATATTACATAAAGCATTTCGACAACACCGCAACTATTGAAGGTATTGTTGCTGACATCAACAGCCTTGTTGAGAATTTCTATTTTAACGAGGTTTTAAAAAAGCCTGGTATTGAAGAATTTCTTGAATTCCTTAAAAACCGCGGTGTTAAAATGTGTGTTGCAACTGCAACAGATAAATACATGGTTGAAAAGGCACTTGAAAGAAATGGTCTTCTTCACTATTTCAGCGAGATATACACCTGCAACGGCGTAGGCGCAGGCAAAAACTCTTCTTTGATATATGATATTTCATTAGAACACCTTGGCACAACGAAAGAAGAAACCTTTGTTTTTGAAGATGCCCTTTATGCCATTGAAACCGCTAATAAAGCAGGTTATAATATAGTTGGTATAAAAGATGTTTCTGAAAAAGCTGACCCGGAAGTAATCAAAGGTTATTGCAATTACTTTATAAATAATTACGAAGAAATATATCAGTATTTTGAATAAAACTTAAGCCTTAAGGATTTTGGTCCTTAAGGCTTGTTTTTTATTCTTCAATTGTATCTTCTGTTATTTCTTTGATTACCTCAGTTGTGGATTCAACTGTATCCTCTACAACATCAACGCTTGTTTCGACGGCTTCAGTTACCTCAGTAACCTCTTCAACCTCACTTGCAGGATCGTAGTTTTCATCCATAAGCTGCATAAAGCGTTCGCCTGAGATTTTTTCATTTTTAATAAGCTCTTCTGCAATAAGCACAAGCTTATCATTATGGTCTGTAAGAATCTTTTCACATTTATCAAAGCACTCAGTCATTATAAGCTTGATTTCATCGTCAATCTGTGTTGCGTAGCTTTCGGAATAGTTCTTTGAATGTGAGTAATCCATACCAAGAAATACTTCGTCAGTATCTTTACCATAAAGCACAGGACCAAGCTTTTCACTCATACCATACTTGGTAACCATAGCACGTGCAATTTCTGATGAATGTGAAATATCCTGTGATGCACCTGTTGAAATGTCATCAAAGGTGATTTTCTCGGCAACTCTGCCACCCATAGCTGTAACAATGCGGTCAAGCATTGCAGATTTAAGCATATGTGAAGAATCTTCATCAGGTCTGTAAAGTGTATAACCACCTGCCATACCGCGAGGGATAATTGAAATCTCATATACAGGCTCACAGTTTTCAAGGTAATATGCAGAAACCGCATGACCTGCCTCGTGATATGCAGTAATTCTTTTATCCTTTTCGGTATATTTACGTGATTTCTTTTCAGCACCAACCTCAACCTTAATTGTTGCCTCGTCAATCTCTGTCATAGTGATTGCCTTTTTATTACGTTTAGCTGCAAGTAAAGCAGCCTCATTCATAAGGTTTTCAAGGTCTGCACCAACAAAACCAACTGTTGCGTGTGCAACACTCTTAAGGTCAACGTCGGGTGCAAGGGGCTTGTTTTTAGCGTGTACCTGCAAAATCTCTTGTCTACCCTTAAGGTCAGGTCTGCCAACGGTAACCTGGCGGTCAAATCTACCCGGTCTTAAAAGAGCAGGGTCAAGTATATCAGGTCTGTTAGTTGCAGCAATAATAATGATACCCTCGTTATTACCGAAGCCATCCATTTCAACAAGTAACTGGTTAAGTGTCTGCTCACGTTCATCGTGTCCGCCACCCATACCTGCGCCTCTGTGACGACCAACGGCATCAATTTCATCAATGAATATAATTGCAGGTGAATGCTTTTTAGCCTGGTCAAAAAGGTCACGCACACGTGAAGCACCAACACCAACGTACATTTCAACAAAGTCAGAACCAGAAATAGAGAAGAACGGTACGTCAGCCTCACCTGCTACAGCACGTGCAAGTAATGTTTTACCTGTACCGGGAGGGCCAACAAGCAGAACACCCTTAGGTATACGTGCACCAAGCTCTGTAAACTTTTTAGGATCCTTAAGGAACTCTACAATCTCTTGTAATTCATCCTTTTCCTCATCGGCACCAGCTACCTGCTTGAATGTAGTTTTACGTTTTTCATCCTTACCCAGCTTAACCTTGGCTTTACCAAAATTCATAGCTCTGTTGTTTTCGGATGAAATGCTACCATTCATCTTTTTAAGGAAAACAACTGCCAATAAAATCAGCATTACTACAGTAATTGCAATTGGTATAAGCTGTAACCAAAAATCGTATGATGCACCTGAAACGTAGTTATACTTAATAGCCTTTTTGGGGTTGGCTTTATTAAATCCAACAACAGATTCGTGAACATCATCAACAAATAAGGTTACGTTTGGTACAGTATACTTAACAGATGTGCCATCTGCAAGCTCCATTTTAAGGGCACCTGTACCGATGTTAAGCTCGTATGCTGTAACCTGAGAATTATGGAAGTATTCAACCACCTCATAATATTCAAGTTTTTCGTTTTTTGCAGGTTCTTTTGAAGAAAGTGCAATAAAACCAAACATAAGAAGCGGTATTAATATATATGGTAATATCGCTTTAATTTTTGCGCTGCCTTTTATAACAGCTCACCTCACTTTGGTAAAATTTTATTTAATCCTCATAAACGGAGCGCTTAAGGGCACCGATATAAGGTAAATTTCTGTAATATTCGTTATAATCAAGACCGTAGCCTACAATAAACTCATTGGGTACTTTTGTACCTATGTAATCAGCGAATATATTAACCTCACGTCTGTCAGGCTTATCAAAAAGTGTGCAAATCTTAATACTGTTAGGGTTTCTTGCCATAAGAATTTCTGTAAGATAATTAAGTGTTTTACCACTATCAAGAATATCTTCAACAATAAGTAAATCTTTACCCTCGATTGACTTATCAAGGTCTTTTAAAATCTTAACAACGCCAGATGTTTTTGCACCTGAGCCATAGCTTGAAACAGCCATAAAGTCAATATTACAAGGTATGGTAATAGCACGCATAAGGTCTGCCATAAACATAACAGAGCCTTTAAGAATACTTACAAGTAGTAAATCTTTATCTTTATAATCCTCAGAAATTTGCTTACCCAATCTCATAACGATATCAGATAATTCCTGCTCATCAATAAGCACTTTTTCAATATCATTAATCATTAGTTTTACCCCCAACAAAAATTATATTACTTGAATTATTGTTTACTTTAACACGATTATCTGCACCAACACCATAAACCCACACAACGCCACAATCATCACACAAAACAGGTATCTTATTACGTTCTTCAAGCGGAATAGCCTTTTCATTAAATAACTTTTTGAGTGATTTTGAAACCTTACGGTTTATAAGAGTAATTTTGTCCCCCTCGCGACGGGTACGTAATTTTAAATGCCCAACAATTCTATCACAATCAATAAGATTATCCAATATGTTTTTATTAACAATTTTTAAATTATTAGCGTATTCGGTAACATTAATTGTGTAACCATTAAAAACAAGTTCAGAACAATGGTTAAAATCAACAATTATTTCTTCATCATTTGAAATATTATCATTACGAAAGAATCTGAATTCGTTTTTTATGCATTCAGCGTAAATATTGCCGTAAATCTGTATTCTGCCTTTCTTCAAAAGTAAATCAGCAACGGCTTTCACTTTTTGTCTGTCAAGTGTTTCGTCACTTATTCTTTTAAATAACTCAATAATACATTCAGTTTTTATAACAGTATGAAGTGATGATAAAAAATCTGCATTATAATAATCATTATTTATACGAGCTTCTTTAATAGCCGATTGAGTCATTCCGTTCAAAAGGTCGCAAATATCATTTGCGTATTCAGTAAATGCTGTAATATTTTTTATAGCGCCCGAATTAACCTCTGCGAGAACAGGTAAAGCATTATGCCTTATTTTATTACGTGTATATTCATCACAAAGATTGGTACTGTCTGTAACAAAATAAAGATTATTTTCTGTACAATATCCTTCAATTTCATCACGTGTGCAAAAAATAATTGGTCTTATAATATTACCACGCACTCGTGGTATACCCGATGCACCTTTAAGCCCTGTCCCCCTCGCAAGATTAAAAAGCAAGGTTTCAGCATTATCATTTGCGTTATGAGCTGTGGCAATACGATAAGCATCATTCTGACACAAGCTATTAAAAAACTCGTAACGAATCTGTCTGCCACATTCCTCGACAGATTGACCATTTTCTTCAGCAAGGGCAACACAATCAGCTTCTGAAAGCCTGAATTCTATACCCTGCGTTTTACAGAAATCTGCACAAAAATCGGCATCTTTAACTGCTTCGTCACCACGAATGCCGTGATTAACGTGAGCAGCAACAATATTAAAACCAAAGTCATTTTTAACACTATTCAACAAATGCAACAAACAAAGGGAATCTGCTCCGCCTGAAAACCCTACAACAATATGCGAAACACCATCTGTCATAGAATATTCATTCAAAGCAGATAAAAACTTATTTTTTACAATAAGTGTGAAATCATTCATCTCTGTACTCCAATGTTGAGAAAAGTGTGTACTGAGCGTCCCAATGAAGTGTAATTCGCTCTGTCTGACCGTGACGGTTTTTAGCAACGTCAACATCAGCCTTTGTCATATCAATTTCATCAGCATTCTGTTGGCTGTTTTTATAGTAACCTTCACGATAGAGCATCATAACAATATCGGCGTCCTGCTCAATTGAACCTGAGTCACGCAAGTCAGAAAGCATAGGTCTGTTTGATGATTTACCGTTCTTTTCAGGTCCACGAGAAAGCTGACAACAGCAAACAACAGGAATTTTCATATCCTTGGCAAGCATTTTAAGGCTACGTGTAATTTCAGTAATCTCTTGCACACGGCTATCTGATTTCTTTGCAGACTCCATAAGACCTAAGTAGTCAATTACAATGCATTCAACGTCACGTGCACGTTTAATTTTTGATTTAATTTCAGGCACAGTAATAGATGCCGTGTCATCAAAATACAAATTGCATTTTGTAAGTCGATCAGTTGCCTGAGCAAGTCTTACCCATTCATCAGGTGAAATATCACCTGAACGAAGCTTATTGGATTCAACACGCGCCTCAGTTGAAAGCACACGCGAAGCAAGCTGTTCATTTGACATCTCAAGCGAGAAGAAAACAACCTTTTTACCTGTCATAGCAACGTTACGGGCAATATTAAGCGCAAAGCTTGTTTTACCCATAGCAGGACGAGCACCAATAATTATAAGGTCAGAACGATGAAGACCCGATGTAATTTCATCTATCTTTGAAAAGCCCATCGGAATACCCTTAAATTCCTCTGCATTTTCAGAAGTAATATTAACAAGTGTGGGATACACCTCTGACGAAATAACGTCACTAAGTCGCTGTAAAGAGCCTGTTGACTTACCCTTTCTTATGTCATATATCTTCTGTTCTGCCGAGTCAAGTATTTTATCTGCCTCAGAGCTGCCATCTGTAGCAGCCTCAATAGTCTCGCGAGAAATTGTAATAAGTGAACGTAAAAAGTATTTTTCTTTAACAATTTTACAATAATTCTCAACGTTTGCAGCCGAAGGAACAATCTGCGCCAACTGAAAAAGGTAATTTTTACCATTTTCCATATCAAATGATTCATCAGCATTAAGCTTGTCGAGTACAGTAAGAGCATCTATCCTTGAACCAAGTGTATCAAGCACTACAATGGCTTCCATAATCGCCTTATGACGAGGAATATAAAAATAGTCAGGCTTGATATGAGATAACACTATGCTTACGCACTCAGGGTTAATTAAAATTGAACCAAGAACGGCTTGCTCTGTTTCAAGACTATATGGCACAGTATCGATATTATCAAAAGATGATAAAATATTTTTATCAGCCATATCTAATTTCCTTTCTTATTCCTCAACAACCTGCACCTTAAAATCTGCAGTAACCTGAGGATGAAGTCTTACCTGGGTGTTATATGTGCCAAAGGTTTTGATATCGTCAACTGTAATTTTACGTTTATCAACCTTAACACCAAAATCTGTTGAAACCTTTGCTGCGATTTCTTTTGCAGTAACTGAACCAAAAAGCTTACCGTTTGCGCCGCCCTTTGCCTTAATTACTACAGTTTTACCTGTGATTTTTTCTGCAAACTGCTTAGCTGCCTTTAACTCTTCATCTGCTTTGAATTTTTCAGATGACTGTTTATTTTTAAGCTCAGACATTAACTGTGCATTCATTTCAGCAGCAAGTCCGCGAGGGAACAAAAAGTTACGGGCATAACCCTCTGAAACAGAAACCTTTTCACCCTTTTTACCTAAACCTTTAACATCGCTTTTCAATAAAACTTCCATTTATATATACCTCCGTTGGAAAGAATTTTTACTTATGCTTTATATAAACATTAATAGCCTCAAACACCTTTTCACGGGCATTGTCTATGCTTGTTGCTTTTATCTGTGCGGCAGCCATTGTGCTATGTCCACCACCACCAAGCTGTTCCATAACAAGCTGAACGTTTTCATCGCCCAATGAACGTGCAGAAACCTGATATTTATTTACACCTATTTTTGAAATAACAAATGAAGCTTTAACACCATCAATATTAAGCATATCATCAGCAGCGTTAGATGTTATAATTCTGATGTTTTTTGAATCACTGCTTGTACTACCAACAATAAAACCGTTATGCATTTTACTATTAGCAATAATTTCATTTTTGACAGCAGCCATTTCAGGATTAATAGCAAACAAACGACGTACTTTTATTGTGTCAGCACCATAATCCTTAAGGAAGCCTGCAGCCTCAAATGTTCTTTGTGATGTTCTTAAAACAAAGTCCTTTGTATCAAGCACAATACCCGATAAAAGTGCAGTTGCAATATGAACAGGCATAACATCCTGTATAGATGAATATTGTATAAGCTCAGAAACAAGCTCACATGCAGACGAAGATGTTGGTGAGCTATAAAGCACATCAGCGTCTGACAAATAATCGTCTGAACGTCTGTGATGGTCTATTACAACAGTTGCACCTGCAAGGTCATATACATCTGATGAATCAAGAAGAATTTTGCGCTGTGTATCAACAACAATTGCGACTGTATCATCATCAGTTAAATCCTCTGCCTTTGACGGAGTAATGAATCTGTCAAAGCCGCTTTCAACAGCATAAGCCACCAAGGATGATGCAAGTGTTGACCTGCCATCAACTATAACGTGGGCATCAAGTCCGTAGCATTGAGCATAATAACACATACCCATAGCAGCACCAATAGCATCATAATCAGAGTACTTGTGACCCATAACAATAACACGCTTGTATCTCTTTAAAAGGTTAGAAATATTAGCGGATGTCTGACGCGGTGAAACGCGAGAGCTTTCGTTGGTTTTATTTGAAACACCACCGAAATATATGTAACCGTCATTACCAAAAATCGCAGCCTGGTCACCACCACGGCTGAGTGCCATTTCAAGTGATTTTTTAGCAATTGATTCACATTCCCTGAAAGATTCACCTGTACCTACACCAATAGAAAGTGTTGCCTCAGTATTACGATCATCAAATTTAAGCTCACGCACCTTAGTAAGCACGTTAAACTTACCATCAATAAGATTATCAAGGTTACGTTTTTCACCTACAACAAGGTAATTGCCGTTACCTACACGTTTAAGAACAACCTTTTCATCTTTAAGCCAGTTTTCAATAACTGATTCAACATTACCTAAAACAGTAGCAAAACGACTATCTGTAAGCTGCCTTGATAACTGATCAATGTTATCAATAAGCATCATCATAACAAATGGTCTTGAATCAACAAATTCGCGCTGAATTGATTTATATGCAGTATCATCAAAGAAATAAAAACAAAGCATCTGTTTAGAAGAATTGTTCACATTAACAATAAATGCTGTGTATTCCTTATCTGAAAAACTTGCGTTTGATACTCTTTTTTTAGAGTATTCGTTAAAATCAAAATCTTCAAAGAAATTTTTAATTGATAGTTTTTTTATTTCACAATCATCAATAATATCCTCAAAAAACTGATTATTGTACCAAATAATGTTACCTGCTTTGTCACACATCACCGCAGGCAGAGGGAATGAGTCTACCCCATCACCCTCACCATTAATCAATGTTTTATTAACAGCAGTAACGTTATTGATAACTGTTTTTAAAGACAATGCCGAATAAACAATGTTTATAAGCAAAACCAGAACAAAGGCAATACTCAATGCATAGCCTGCGTTGCGCTCAATAAAGAAAGCGCCTATTGCCATAGCAAGCATTATTAACGAGGCAGAAAAGCCTGCAGCGTTCTGATAAAATAAAGCCTTAACTTTCATAAAAACACCATTAAACTTCCATAAGAATCGGTAAAATCATCGGGCTACGCTTTGTTCTTTCGTACATAAGACGTGAAATTTCATCACGGAGCTTTGTATTCATAGCATTTAAATCAAAGCTGTAAGGTGGGAAGCTATCAATAATACTCATCGATTTAACAACAGCCTCATTCATAAGGCTTTCAGCTTCCTTCACATAAACAAAGCCACGCGAAACAACCTCGGGACCCGATAAAAGCTCACCTGATGCAGCATCAATTGTAGCTGCAATTATTATAATACCATCCTGACCAAGGTGAAGACGCTCCTTCATAACCCTTGTACCAACGTCACCAACACCGTAGCCGTCAACATAAACCTTGCCACTTGCTACAGTACCTGATACCGTGATGTTTCTGTCACTGACAGAAATTTCATAACCATTGTCAGCAATAACAATGTTTTCAGCAGGAACACCGACAGTTTCTGCAAGTCTGGCGTGGTGACGAAGATGCTTCTGTTCGCCGTGAACAGGAATAAAATACTTGGGCTTAACAAGAGAAAGCATAAGCTTTAACTCCTCTTGATAGGCGTGACCCGAAACGTGAACATCATACATTTTTTCATAAACAACAGTAGCACCAAGCTTTAACAAATCATTTATAACTCTGTAAACTGTTTTTTCGTTACCGGGGATAGGCTTAGCAGAAATAATAACGCAATCATTATAGCCAACTGAAACCTTACGATGATTGCCTGAAGCCATACGCGAAAGTGCTGACATAGGCTCACCCTGACTACCTGTTGTAATAATAACAAGCTGGTCATCGGTATATTTTTTAACCTCATCAATACCAATAAGTGTTGTGGGTGAAACATGAATATAACCAAGCTCTGCTGCAACCGAAACAACATTCTCAAGGCTACGGCCTGAAAGAGCAACCTTTCTGCCCGTCTTTTCGGCAATATCGATAATCTGCTGAACGCGGTGAATGTTAGAAGCAAACGTAGCTATAATAATTCTTTTATTACCTGCTTGTGAAAAAAGATTGACAAAGGTTTCACCAACCTTACTTTCACTTTGCGAATAACCGGGTTGCTCTGCATTTGTTGAGTCTGACAACAAACAAAGCACACCTTCATTACCTAACTCAGCAAAACGTGAAAGGTCGATAATTCCGCCATCAATAGGACTTGTATCAATCTTAAAGTCACCTGTCTGAATAATAGTACCTGCAGCTGATTTAATAGCAAGTGCTACAGCATCGGGGATCGAATGATTAACCTTGATAAACTCAACGTTAAAATCACCCAAGGTGATTTCATCACCCGCTTTAACAATATGAATGTTAACTACACCCTGTAAATCATGTTCTTCAAGCTTACCCATTATAATACCTGCAGTAAGCTTTGTTGCATATACAGGAACATTAATCTTTTTAAGAAGGTAACAAAGCGCACCAATATGGTCCTCGTGACCATGAGTTATAAGCACACCTTTAATTCTGTCTGCATTACGTTCAACGAAGGTAAAATCAGGTATAACAAAGTCAACACCCAACTGATCACTTTCAGGGAAAGCGAGACCGCAGTCAACAATAAGCATTGATTTACCATACTCGTAGCAGGTCATATTTTTACCAACTTCGTTAATACCACCAAGGAAAGATATTCTTACCGGTTCGGCACTTACGGGTGGTGTAATTTTTGAGTAACGGTTATATTTTTTACCCTCATTCATTTTTTTGCCAACACCCTTCTTCTTGTCAGATGCACGACGTGTTGAGTCTTTTTTAGCAGATTCACGTTTTTTATCCTGCTTGGGGGCGGTTGTGTTTTGGGTAGTTTTTGGTTTTTTTGACTTTGTGTTATTCTGTTTTATTGATTTTTTACTCTGCTTTTGTTTCTTTTTGTTTTGATTCAGCTCTTTTTCAGGGGCAGAGTTTTGTTTTTTCTTATTCTCTTT
>JAEIGA010012114.1_pt1 | contig 13082 bp, 15 predicted proteins | sample 9270691 | NCBI WGS metagenome assembly JAEIGA01 (sample SAMN17057246, study PRJNA624740) | gut metagenome | biome: biome; isolation source: fecal sample | host: Bos grunniens | place: China: Xizang | collected 2019 | reverse complement strand
CTGATCCTCGGTCTCGACTCCTGTAGCCTTGGTATCGTCACAACGGACCTTCACCACCTTCTTGTTGGAAAGGACCTGACCGCCCATAGCCTTTATGCTGTCCGCCAGAGAAAAGGCGATGGAATCGCTTCCTCCTACGATTCTGAATGAACTCTGATTGTAGAAATCCATTATGAATGCATGCTGGGTGAACGGTGTCTTGTCAACCTCCGCAGAGTATAGAGGCAGGTCTCCTACCAGAACCTTCTTCAGCAGCTCATCCTTGAACAGTTCATCAAGAACCTCATTGATCGAGCGTACCTGATATTCAGTATTGGCTACAAGATCTCTCTGTATCGAAGTAAGGGAATTAAGGGTAGAAGCCGCGGAAATTCGATTTATGATGTCCACATATCGGCAAAGTGCATCCTTTTCAGAAGGAAAATATGATGACATCTGCTCGATGAATCTTTCCGTGCCGTTGGCAAAACGGAAATTCTGTCCGGCCAGGGATACCGTATTGTATGCATCCGTATCCAAGGCACTCAAACGGACATTTTCATTCAGGCCCAGATAGTTCATGACCGAATGCATAGTCTGACCCGGCAATGCGGATCCGATGAAATGCATTCCCGTCTCAAACTTGGCTCCCTTACGACGGAAACATTGCAGGCATCCTCCTATCTGGCTGCCCTGCTCAAGGACAGTCACGTCGTAGCCGTTCTTCTGAAGAATATATCCGCAAGAAAGACCTCCCAAACCGGATCCTATGATTACTACCTTAGACATTCTGCTCTATTTTATCTGCTGTTTCAGTATATCTTTCCTTATAGTATCTTCTCATCTGAGAAGCCTGCTCACGGGTCGTCTCACCCATTGTGCGTAGCTCCGAAGGAGAGATACGTCTGTCTATTTCAAGATGCATAGGCCACCTGTTCAGCTTCCTTCCCTTCTTAGGCAATGCCTTTCCAGAACCATACAAGACAGTCGGAAGTATATCAATGTCAAGGGTCTGCGCTATATGGAAGGCTCCCTGATGGAAACGTCCTATACTGCAATCCTTCGATCTTGTACCCTCCGGATAGATGGCGATTGAATACCCTCTCTCCACCAATGACCTCAGCTGCGGCATTATAGCATCCACTCCTGCTGATGCAGGAAGAAACTCCGCATTGCGTATGGCCAGCTTATAGACAGGATTGTTCCATACCCAATCCGCCGTGAGCACGATCATCTTAGGAGTAAGAGAGAGCAATGGCATCAGATCAAGATGTGACTGATGGTTACATATGATGACTGCCGGCCTGCTGAAGTCCTCACCAAAGGGGTTTTCCTGAGTATATGGAACTCCGGGAATCTTATGCTTGTAGAGAATGAACCTTGCTACGGAATTGATTATTCTATGAAGATTGTACTTTTTCTCCTCAGTGATCTTCCCTAGCTTCAAGTACACATAGACAGCTGGTGTCAGCACGAACATCGAGCCTATAAGGAAGAAGAGGAGTGAATAAATTGTCCTCATAGCAGTCATAAATCCCCTGAAAAGCTTCAGCGGCAGTCCATATATCACAGCCAGGAAGCAGAGAACCATATTGAGCACAGTGATGCGAAGGAAATCCTTTCCCGGACGGAAATGCGACACGCGTTCCTCTCTCGGAGGGTAATACACATTTACAGGTTCTCCCACGAGCTTGACTCCGTTCCAAGAAGCAAATACCATAAGTTCGAGCTCAGCCTCGTATCTTGAAGTAAGAAGAGAAAGTCCGCGAAGTTTCTTCAACGGATAAAGTCTGTACCCTGTCTGAGTGTCCTTGAGATAATGTCCTGTCTGCACCGCAAACCAGAAATTGCTGAATGAATTCGCAAAACGGCTTCCCTTGCTGCGTTCCATATTTTCAAGCCCCTTGCGCTCGCCCACTATCAGTGCCCCGGGATGCCTGCGGTTTGCTTCGAGCATTACCGGGATGTCCTCCGGATAATGCTGGCCGTCGCCGTCCAATGTAATTGCGTATGCAAATCCTTCCTTCAGAGCGAAGCGGAATCCCTCCTTCAGGGCCGTTCCCTTGCCCTGATTCACCTTAAGATCAACAATCAGAGGCTTGACTGCCAGAGCATTAAGTATATTGACAGTATCATCAGTACATCCATCACAGACTACTATGACATCATCGCACTGCATAAGCGCACGAGATACCACATCTGCAATCGTCCCTGCATTATTGTATGTAGGGATGATGACACAGATACCTCTGTCGCGAAGCGACTTCTTCTGCGCTTTCAGAGCATCAGATATTATGCTGCCTTCTGACATACCAAAGACAACTTTGCATATACATCTTCACCGGAGAGGACATTCACCTGCACCTTTACTGTGTCACCCTCTGTAACGATCTTGGTAAGAGAGTAATCCAATACAGTGATTTCGGAAGGAGATATGATCCTCAGGAACTTGATGTTCTTCACACAGGACAACGTCAGCTGCTGTGAAACGGCTTCTTCAAGAAGTTCCTTGGCAATCTGCATTATGCATACTCCCGGAGTGATAGGTTCACCGGGAAAATGTGCCTTATAAATGAAGTGCTGCGGATTGAGCGCGATGGTAAAATCGCATCCACCCTCTCCACTTGTACGTGATATTATTGAATACAGATCATTCAGTAATTTCATAGGACATTTGTTTGAATGTGTATAAAATATCGTATCTGCTGTTTTCGTAAACGTATTTATCGTCGATCTGGAAATCTTCCTTGCAGAATTGCGCCATAATGACTTTCATATCCGATCTGAGCACACGCTTGACCGAAGGCCTGTTCAATGGTCCGACAACGCCAAGAATCCTGACCTTGCCTGTCCTGAGGTCATATCGGCAGGTCAATGCCGACACTCCGAATTCATTGACGATGGATGCAGTCACATACTCACCGTCATTGCGCATTACGCAGATCCCGCCGATATATGCCTCCCTGATATCTATCTGCACCTGATAGCGGCCGTTGCCGTTCTCCCCTTCCGCAGAATATGAAGAAAGAGACAACAACGAAATGGCGCTGACAAGCACATATTTCAGGAAACGTCCAGGCATTTTATTCTATATTGAAGACCGCCTTATCTATCGGTTTGTTCTGACTTACATTCTGCATTACGATAGTGGTGTGGTCGCCGTTGTTTTCATACATCTCGACCATAGACACAATTTTTCTGGCGCGGTCGAAATGAAGCACAAGCTTGCCCCACATCTGCTTCATATCCTTCTTGAGCGGTATAAGGGTGGCTACCCATTCTTCCGGAGTCTCCTTGATTGAAGTCTTGAAGGATTTTTCATCACTGAGACAGCTTCCCATAATGCTGTTCATCATTATGCGGGCAATCTCCTTGAACATCTTGTTGCGGTTGACATCAATCACATCGGTACGCGCCGAATTCTTGAGCATGACCTGGTCACCGTTAAGGATGAATACATACTCATACGGCGAGACATACTCCCAACGGAGTCTTCCAGGCTGTTCGAAATACATCTTTCCTTTCGAGACCATCTTGTCACTCAGGATCTTGAGATGCTTGGTCTGTACGAAATCACATTCCAGATACTGAATACCGGAACTTATCCTGTTGATTTCCCTTATGATGTCCTCCTGTGAGGAAGTCTGGGAATATGCCGCCAATGAGAGCAGCAGGGTCAACGATGTAATTAAAAACCTTCTCATTATCTTGCAATACAATAACAACCAGCCATTATCAATAATATTCCCACCCATTTCACCAGATCCACAGTCTCATTGAAGAAGACTATGGCCGCGATCATACCGAACACATAGCTGAGTGATACAAGCGGGTATGCCATACTGAAAGGATAATGCTTCACTATGTAGAACCACAATATGCTGCCGGCACCGTAACATAATCCGCAGGCAGCAAAATGCCAGTTCGCGAAGACCGATTTCCAGAACTCCAGCGTCATAGCAAAAGGGAGCATCCTGGCAAGGGCGAACTTAAGAAGCACCTGACCTCCGGCCAGGAGAGCGCTCTGTATTATCGCCAGTAATATCAACGGAATCCGCATATCATTAAGATATCAATACAACAGCTTCAGCATAAACATCAGGCGGCACAATGTTGCCGGATCTCTCAGCGAACTGAGAGAAGATTGGAGTCGATTCGTCAAACGAACCTACAAGCACTGACTTCACCTTGCCTGTCTCAAGCAGGCGCTCGGCATCACGCATAGCCCACTGCAACGAAGCGTCACCGTGAGAATAAGTGATGTTGTATCCGTAACATCCTGTTCTTATGGCAATTGCCGAACTCAGGGTATTGTGCGTGCTCTGCATAAAGAGAGTCGGCTTCAGATGCTCCTCATCAAAGGCATTGATATCCTCAAGGAACTGCATGCTTATCTCGAGCATTCCTCTTGAGGTCGCGGTTATGATGGCATCCGGACAAGTGATTCCGGCAGATTTCAAGGCACGTAAGGATGCCAGATGAGCAGCCTTCATCAGCTTGCCCATACGGCGAGACTCCATCGGAGAAACGAATTCCTTAAGCTCCTTGAGTTCGTCTGCAGATGTGACTGTCTCGCGGGCAGCGACCTTGAATGTCTTTGCCTCAACCGGAGCCTGATCACCGGAAAGCGGATTACGGCTGATGACCATCGAGGAATCATTGCCTCCGAATCCGAATGAATTGCAGATGACATTGTCCAAGGTCACACCTTCTCTTCCGGAAGTAGGGATTATTCCTCCTTCAGACTGATTCTTCCACCTCAAGTTCGCCGGAGTGAAATTGTTCTGCATAGCAAGGATACATATAACAGTCTCAATGGATCCCGACGCCGAAGTCGTATGTCCTGTGAATGCCTTTGTACTCGACACCTCAGGCATTTCATCTCCGAACACGCGGATAAGTGCCTGGCTTTCAGAGATATCATTATTAGGAGTACCGGTTCCGTGAGCATTGACATACTGGATATCGGAAGGATTCAGGCCAGCCATGTTCAAGGCATCGGACATTGCGAGATAGGCTCCTTCGCCATTCTCCGAAGATGCTGTCTGATGGAAGGCGTCGCACCTGTTGCCATATCCTGTGACATAAGCAAGACTGTTTACTGCATTCTTCTCGAGAACCACGAAAGCGGCTCCCTCGCCAAGATTAAGGCCGGCACGTGTATCATCGAAAGGACGGCAAGGCTCCTTGTCAAGGATCATCAATGTGTTGAAACCGTTCAGATGGAACTTGCTCAACGCTTCTGATCCTCCTGCAATGACAATGTCCACCTCATCCCTCTTGAGCATTTCCGCTCCGATAATGATGGAATTGAGAGCTGATGAGCAGGCTGTGGAAATGGTACAGGTCTCGATGCCCTTCAATCCCACAAGCTCCGCCATCTCATCCGTGCTTTTTCCACACTCGTTGCCCTGAGGAAGGAATAGGAGAGAATCGTCAGTCTTCATCTGCTCATAATATTTCTCCGTAAGGTCCATTCCTCCGACAGTAGTGCCGGATATCAACGCTACCCTCTTGCCTGTGACATCGTCGATTCCAGCCTGCGCTAGAGCCTGCCTTATGGCAATGGCACCCATAAGCGAAGTACGGCTTATAGGAGTGGTATCCTGGATGTCGAGAGCCTCCTTCATCTGGTCATCTGAGAGCTGCACCTCACCTACCGGCAGATAAGAATGCCTTGAGCTGAGGTATTTCATGTCCCTGATGCCCGATTGACGGTTCTTCAGTGACTCGAGTACAGACGGGGCATCATTTCCGATGGAACAGATAATGCCAAGTCCTGTTATGCAGATGTCATTCATTATTTTGTCCTGTTCTTAGCGACGTATTCAGCGATAGTTCCAACACTCTTGAAGATTGCCTTTCCTTCTGATGGATTAGCGAGCTTGATGCCATAGAACTTGTCAAGAATCACGATCAGCTCCAATGCGTCAATGGAATCAAGACCGAGACCGTCACCGAAAAGAGGTGCATTCTCATCAATTTCCTCCGGAGTGAGTTCTTCAAGGTTCAGTGCATCAATGATCTGCTCTTTGAGCTTAAGAATCAAATCTTCCATAATCATTCTTTTATTCAGTTAATATTTCAATATCGGCTTCGAACGAATCATCGTTGCTGCATTCGACCCAGCCTGCAATCATACTGGCAATGCCCGACCGGGCAAAGGTTGAACCAATTATCTGGGCAATGAGTTCATCGTTCCTTTCATTCAATATATAAAGGGAGGTTTCTCCCGTATAATTATGCTTTATTGCAATTTCTCCCGTAACTATGTTCGGCAATGTGTACAGGAAGACCGAAGGACTTGGGAAGAATCCCTCAGCACTCTCTATGGTCGCCAGATGCTTCCTGTCCGCAATGATTGACGAACTTGCATTGAACAGTATTATCGCCCTGTCCGATGCAGAGACACCTTCACCTTCCTGCCTGATCAGGAGCTCTGATGCGACAAAGACAAGCTTGGTGAACATATCCATCTTATGAAATTTCGGATAATCTCCGATATAATTCCTGTATATCTCAGTAAGCAATGCCTTTCCCCTTGACGACACCTCCACATCCTTGCCATCTATGGTCAAGGTGGATTCCGTCAGATGAACCTTATGAGCCACCTTAGGAGCGGCATTCCTGTTCACATCTTCAGCCACAGCATCCTTCGAGTAGAGAACTGCGCCGTTGCAGCCTCCGAATCCGGAAATCATCTTCAGGAACGACTGCTTGTCAGTTGCTGTCTCTTCATTGCTGATCGTGATCTTTCCGCTGACTCCCTGCTCTTCATATCCTCGTACGGGAAGAATGCATCCGTCCTCGAGAGCACGCATACTGATTATGGTCTCGAGGGTTCCGGAAGCTCCCAGCGTATGTCCGTAATATCCTTTCAGAGCCGACAAAGGAATATGTGACAATGAAGCCCTCTCTACAGCCTTGGATTCCATCTGATCATTGAACATAGTAGCCGTTCCGTGGACATTGACCATAGCCAATGAATCAGAGCCGCGGCCCTTGAGCGTATTCTCAATGACTCCCAAGGCTCCGTCACCGTTAGGAGCCGGTGCACTGATATGATAGGCATCATTGTTCAATGCGCCATCCACAAGCTTCCAACGGCCGGACGATGATCCGTCGGACATTCCGAAGATTATAGTGGAAGCAGCCTCACCCAGATTCAGTCCGAGACGCTCGATATCGAAAGGACGGCACGCGACCGGTGACAATGACTTGAATGACATGAATCCGGCCAGTACAAAAGGAGAGATGCAATCCGCTCCACATACGACAGCGTTGTCATAATGGCCGCAGGAGAGAAGTCTGTCAGCAAGAATCTGTGCGGTCACTCCCGAAATGCAGGCGTTGCATACGATTACGGGGTCTGTAGTGAACCCAAGATAAGAAGCGATCTTGCGTGCAGCGCTTCCCGGCTTCAGATATGGTCCGTCATTGCACTCATCCGATGCCAGTTCGCTGACATTTGCCTTCGTAGTGCTGAGAATGAAGACCGTACGCTTGGAGGCCACATCCACATCAGTATGCGAAAGTGCCTCACTCACAGAGTGTATGACGATGGATTCAAAGAAGGTAAAGCCATTGACGGTCAGGGCTGCCACCTGCTCTTCATTGAAAAGTGAGGCCGTAAAAGTCTCGGGGATATTCTTCCAGGATGCATACGAAGACAAGGCTGAACCACCCGACCTTACTGTCTGATAGTTCTGCTCTGTCGTTGATCCCAGCGGCGAAGTTATATTTGTCGATAATACTTCAATCATATCAATCCCATTGTCCTCTTCCAATCATCATAAAATGCCGGACTCTCCCAAAGAAGGTTGTAATTCCTGTCCATAAACACCTGGACTGTGCGTGCGGTCAAGCATACCGCTCCGGTCTGCGGGTCGGATATCTCATAATCGAAGATGACCTTTGCAGCCTCTGTCGGACGATATGTGATACGTATCACCGGCTTCATACCGAAAGTCAGGGGACGCCTGTAGTTTATCTTCATCTCCACGATAGGTACAAAGACATTCTCCTTTATATAAAGCTGATACGACAGTCCGTACTCGGCGCCGAAAGCCTCACGCGCGTCTTCAAGATACAGAGGATATGAGCCGTGCCATACCACATTCATCATATCCACCTCACTGAACCTTATCTCAAACTGTTTCTCGACTGACAATACCGGATTGGTCTTCATATTCACAAGTCTTATATACCTGAGTCCTTATTCCACATTCCTGACAGACAGCTTGATCTCAGCCGTGGCAATGACCTTGTCACCGCATCTGACTTCAGCATTGGCCAGAGTCATTCCGAAAACCTCCTCCAGGATATCCACCTTTGTCCTGATCAACGAACCCACTTCGGGACATTCATTGATGACATAGTTCCTTACCGCACCGATGAAGCCTACCTGCACGCCCTTGTGAAGGATATATTTATTATAGAATCCCACCCTTGCCGCGCAGGTCTGAGCGATGTTCTCCATCATTCCGGAAGCCGAGAAACGCCCGTCATCAACAAATATGTTGGTGTCGCGGATCTCTGTCTCGGTTGTTGAAGTCATCATCTCAAAGTGCACAAGCCTGTCGATCATCACAAAAGGTTCCTGCTGTGGCAGTACCGAACGTACATCGATAGAGCGCAGATATTCTTCTGTCAATAGCAAATTATCCATCATTTCCAGAAATCAAAGAAGTTATACCATTGGGTCGGATACTGGAGCACCCTCTTTTCCAATTCGGCCACATATGCCTGAGAAAGCTGCTTCATCTGCTCTCTGCGCGACTGCTCCTTATCGTAACGCAACGGTGTGACATATATCTGATATCTCTTCAGTCCTGTCTTCATTACATTGACTGCAAGTACATCCAATCCCCTCATAGTAGCCACACTGAACGGGCCCTGAGGGAATTTTGCAGGCTTTCCAAGGAAGTTGCATTCAACGCACTTGGCCTGTCCCATAAAGCGGTCAGTAGGGAAACTGACGATATCTCCGCCACATAATGCCTGATCAATCTCGAACAGATGACTCATATCCTGCTTGAGGGTGATCATCCTTATGTTCGTCTTGGAAAACATATTGTTGCGGTTTTCCATCACTGATGCCTTTTCATGGGCATAAACGACAGCATTGATAGTCTTGCTTTCAGAGACCAGAGTATAGCCGGCGATCTCATAGTTTCCAATATGGGAACTCAAATGAAGAAAGCCGGCCTCACGAGAGGCCAGTTCTTTGAAATTCTCCATTCCTTCCACCTGCACTTCGAAGGTCTTGCCAGCATACATCGCGAACTTGTCTATTACAACCTGCGCGAACTGGCAATGATTCCGATATGTGTACCAGGACGATTTCCACCAGCTGTATCCCAGTATGTTTCTGAAATACTCGAATGCTGTCCGCCTGCTTTCATTGGTTATCAGACAGACAGGAATGACGAAAACCGAAGCGAACAGATATAGAAGCCGGACATCGATAAAACGCAGGGAACGGATGAGACACCTGTGCATCCATCCGTTTCCATAAGTCGAGCCTGCCCACTGCTTCTGTTCCATCAATTATTTTATCTTATTTTCGATATAGTCGCAGAACTTGGTGTATGTATCCACGCCTACCATCTCTTCTGCCTTGATCTTGAAGCCGAAATTCTTCTCTACGATAACAACGATGTCAACGAAATCGAGGCTGTCTATACCCATATCCTCCTTCAACTTTGCATCCGGGAAAATGTTATCCTCTTCAATCTCAAGTTCTTCAATAAGGAAATTCTTTACCCTCTCTTCAATTTCAATACGATCCATAATGATTAATATTTAGATTAGTTTAAAATTATTTTATAGACTTGAGCAGTGCATCAGCAAGATATCTGTAAACGCTAATTGCGCGAAGTGAGAACTTTGGTCCCAACATTCCTTTCACTCCAGAGAACTGCATCTCACATACAGTCTCACCTGAAGAATTATCCACAAGGGACATTGTACCGTGGATTACTGCACCACCTGACTTTGCATTCATTGCGAATACCATACCTCCGCCATTACCTACATTTATAGTAGTCACATTCACATTAAGAGTATATGGAGCATCATCATCAATTACGATTACAGACTTGATTGATCCTTTTCTCTTTTCATTATAGTAGGTCACGAAACTTGGATGTGCACCTTCCATATCAGAAACAAAGTTAATATACTCCTGAACGCTTCTAGCATTGTAGAATTCCTCAGCATTCTGGTTCTTTCCGTCAATAATAGGGTTTGAATCATTGAATACTACATTGAAAGTAATCTCCTGCTTGAAGATATCACTTTTGCCACTCGTGTAAGTAAGAGTCTGAGCCTGTGCGCTGACAGCACACAATACTGCGATAAGAACTGCAAATAGGTTTTTCATAATTGTATAAATCAATGATTGTTATGCCTTCTTTATTACAAGCGCACTGTTGGTTCCACCGAATCCGAAGGAATTGCTGAGTACGGTATTCACCTCTGTATCGATTGTAGTCCGTGCCAGATTGAGATGCTCCGAATGCTCGTCGCAGTTCTCCAGATTGATGTTAGGAGCCACAAAGTTGTTCTGCATCATGATGATGGAGTAAACGATTTCACTCGCTCCGGCCATCCAGCACTCGTGACCTGTCATACTCTTTGTACTGCTGACGAGAGCATGTTCGCCCCTGAAGAGCTTGTCTATGGCAATGGCCTCGAACGTATCTCCCTGACGGGTACTTGTAGCATGAGCATTGATATAATCGATTTCCGAAGGAACCATTCCGGCATCGTCCAGAGCACGCTTCATCGCTCTGACGCATCCTTCGTCACTCGGCTGGCTTATGACAGATGTGCCGTTTGAAGAGAATCCATATCCCACGACCTCGGCAATGATGTTCGCTCCGCGCGCCACAGCGTGGTCATAATCCTCAAGGACGAGTGCTGCAGCTCCGCCGCTCGGCACCAGACCGTCGCGATCCTTGTCGAAAGGACGGCTTGCCTTTGTCGGCTCCTGCATATTCTTTGAGAATGCTCCCAATGCATCGAATGAAGCCATTGAGAAATAGTTGGTCTCCTGAGCTCCGCCGCACAGAATGACATCCTGCAGGCCACCCTTGATGAGCATATAGGCAAGACCGATGGAATGGCTGCCGCTCGCACATGCCGCACTGATGGTGAAGTTCACCCCCTTCAGACGGAAAATGGTACTGAGGTTCATAGTGACTGTAGAGTTCATCGCCTGGAAGATGAAGGACTGTCCCAGCAGCTGGGTATCGTGCTTCGCATCCATTATCCTGGCCGCCTCTATGACAGGCTTGGCAGATGAGTCATTGCCGAAAAGGCATCCCACCTCGTTAGCATCCAGATATTCCTGATTTATGCCTGCCATCTCGAAAGCCTGCGAACTTGCCATAAATGCATACTCGGCCTCTTCCGACAGACCACGTCTCAGATGACGGTCGATCAGACCCTTCAGAACAGGTTTCTTCACAATACCGGTCAAAGCGGACTGATAGCCGTAAGAAATCCTTTCCTCTTCGACTCCGATTCCTGACTTTCCGTTATAGAGAGACTCCTTTACTTCCTCTATCGTTGTTCCAAGGCACGACCAGATGCCCATACCTGTAATTACGACTCTTCCCATAGCTTAATACAATCCTCCGTTAATGCTTATCACTTCACCTGTTATGTAGCTTGCCTCATCCGAGCAAAGGAAACCTACCAGAGAAGCCACCTCTTCTGGCTTTCCGAATCGTCTCATCGGCACAAGATTCTTGAGCTCGTCCTGTGGAAGATCCTTTGTCATATCAGTCTCGATGAAACCAGGCGCCACAGCATTCACAGTCACATTCCTTGCAGCTGTTTCCTGAGCGAGAGCCTTGGTGGCACCAATGAGAGCCGCCTTGGCAGCACTATAATTGGTCTGGCCAGCCATTCCCTTAAGACCTGAAAGAGAAGCCATATTCACTATCCTTCCGCCGTGTCTGCGCATCATCATCTTAGGAAGGAGATGACGGGTAACATAGAAAAAGCCGTTGAGAGTGACATTGATTACGGAATGCCAGTCTTCATCAGGCATCATGAACATCACGTTGTCACGCCTTATGCCGGCATTGTTGACAAGGTATGCAATATAATCATCAGGATGTTCCTTTTCCCAAGCCTCCAAAGCCGCCGAAACCTCCTGCTCATCTGCAACGTTGAACTTTATCAGACTGGCATCGCCGCCCTGAGCAACTATCATATCACGGACTTCTTCAGCAGCCTGCTGATTGGATTGGTAATTGATAAGTACAGGAATCCCCATCTGCGACAACTTCAAGCAGACTGCGCGACCCAATCCTCTGGAACCTCCTGTTACAAGCGAATATTTCATTTCAGATTGTTAGCATTAAACTGATGAACTTCAAAATAAATCACAAATATAACACAAATTTCCCATAGTACAACTCCTTACCGACTTGTCTTCAGGGATAATAATTTCCGCAGTACATCTTCCTTTGCGTTTGAGAAGCTTATTGCAAGCTCTGTCCAATAGCCCTCAGGATGTTCACCGCTAAGGTTTGGGGCTCTGGTACAAAAGTATGTGTTTCGACAAATAGAAATACCTGTACCAACCGCTCGGGCCTCAAATAGCCCAAAGTCGCCCGAGCTGTCATCTAAAACTGTATCGTTGGACACCTGATGACCAGGGATGGAATCGTGGCAAACCGGGGGTGGTTGAAATGCTGGAGTCGCTATTTGCACTTGCCGACTACCGGCCTTCACTAAGCACATTGACGTTCGAGGGCGGCGACTTGCACTGGCGATTAGTGCACTGAGGTCGCCGCCCATGCACCGGAGGACTGCCTTGAAGGCAAGTCTCTTGGCTTTTCTGTGAAAAGACGAGAGTCTTGTGGCAGTCCGGAGTTATAGATAGTCGTGTTCTTTCGCAAACGCTCAAGCGACTTCGTCGATTACTGACGATCCGCTTGCGGTCGGAAGAGGACGAGTGCCGCTTATATATACAACGAAGCCCGGCACAGTGTACCAGGCTTATTTCTCTTAGATAAATCCGAATTTACTTGACTATAACAGTCGGATTAGAGCACTTCGATAGTTTTGAATTACTCAAGTGACTT
>JAEIGA010012113.1_pt1 | contig 13082 bp, 16 predicted proteins | sample 9270691 | NCBI WGS metagenome assembly JAEIGA01 (sample SAMN17057246, study PRJNA624740) | gut metagenome | biome: biome; isolation source: fecal sample | host: Bos grunniens | place: China: Xizang | collected 2019 | reverse complement strand
ACTTTGTCACGAAGGCAAAGAACGAACCGACAATCCTGCCGACGGTCATGACCAAGGACTTCAACCTTCCGGAGACGGAGTTCTCTTCCTGGCTGGCTTATGACGAGCTGGTCAACCTGGAAAATTACGAGATGGAAGCCATTGCTCATTCTTACGCCATCGGAGGGTGCGACCTCTCCAGCGTGGGAGACCTGACATGCGCAACGCTCCTGATCAGGAAGCCAGGAAATGAAAAGATCTTTGTCTTGCAGATGTATTTCATCCCAGAGTCAAAGATCGAACAGCTGGAAAAGACAAAATCAAAAGAGGCGCCATACAAGCTCTGGGCAGAGCAGGGAGGGCTGACAATATGCAAGGGCGCTCAGGTCAATTATTCCGACGTGACGGCATGGTTTGTCCGCATGGTGGAAGAATATGACATACGCCCGCTTTGGATCTGTTACGACCGCGCACTGACTGGGTACTGGGTACCGGAAATGGAAGGGCGCGGTTTTGAGATGGAAAGAACGCCACAGGGACCGTACACCTGGAACCAGCCCATGAGGGAAATGGGCGCGGCCTTCAGGGAGCACAGGGTGATCTATAACAACAATCCGATCCTGCGGTGGTGTTTGGCAAACACGGCGAAGAAATCGACGAATTCAAACTCGATCGAGATGATCCAGCCGGTGAAGATACAGGCAAACAGAAGAATCGACGGCATGGTGTCCCTCCTGAACGCATGGGTGGGATACGTGAAGCATTTTGATGAATTTATGCCATACGTGAGGTAGAGACATGGGTATTTTGACGAGCATTTTCAAGCCGATCAAGAAGGACCAAACAAAAACATACACGGAGTTCCAGGAGCTCGGGACATATCGTTCCATCTTTGGAACGTTTGGGAACGACATTTACGCGAGCAGAACCGTGAGAAGCTGCGTGCGTGCCCTGGCGGAGCACACTTCAAAGGCAAATCCGATATGCACGGACAAAAACCTTGAGAGGCTTCTTTCCATCAGGCCGAACCAGTTCATGAACGGAAAGGCGATGCTCTACAAGCTCAGGACAATCCTGGAAGTCAAGAACACGGCCTTTTTGTTTATCGACAGGGACAACACCGGGAAGGTCGTTTCATTGTATCCGATCCCGTACATGGAGTTCACACCGATGGAGTACGAGGGAAACCTGTTTATCCAGTTCTATTTTGCGGGACTTGCGACGAACACGCTGGTCGTTCCGTGGGAAGATCTGGCAGTGCTCCGAAAGGATTTTCTGAGTTCAGACATAGGAGGAGAGGGAAACGGCCCGATCCTGGAACCTTTGGACGTGATCAAAACGATGGACGAAGGATTGAAGAATGCAGTGAAGTCCACCGCAAACCTGAGAGGCATTTTGAAGAGCACCAAGGCCATGCTGGCGCCGGAAGATCTGCTCAAGCAGAAACAGAACTTTGTGCGTGATTACCTGAACCTGGAAAACGAGGGCGGAATTGCTTCCCTGGACGCGACGCAGGAGTTCAAAGAAATAAAGATGGACCCGAAGACGGGCACGGCAGACGAGGCCAAGACGTACAAGGAAGAGGTTCTGGAATACTTCGGCGTGTCGGAAGAGATCCTCATGTCAAAGTTCACTGAGGATCAGTATGACGCATTCTATGAAAGCAGGATCGAACCATTCCTGATTGACCTGTCACTGGAGCTGACGGGGAAGATCTTCACGCCGAGGGAAATTTCATTCGGAAATCAGGTGACGTTCGAGTCGAACAGGCTGCAATATGCTTCAGCCAAGACCAAGATCTCGATGGTTCAGCTCGTGGATCGCGGCCTGATGACGCCGAACGAGTTCAGAATGCTATTTAATATGGCACCTTATGAAGGCGGAGACGAATTTGTTTTAAGGCTGGACACGGCAAAGACCGGAGACAGCGCGGAAGGAGAGAAAAATGGCAATTAGGGAGAACAGGGAATACAGACAGGCCCCAATGTTTGAGATCCGCAAGGCGGGCGAGGGCGAGGAGCAGAAATACGAGGTCAATGGGTATGCAACCACATTTGACCCTTATGTTTTGTTTGAACAGGACGGCATCCAGTACAAGGAGCAGATCCTTCCGGAAGCCTTTGACGAGAACACGGACCTGTCAGACGTGATCTTTGTTAAGGATCATGAGGGCACGGTCTACGCTAGAACGAAGAACAACACCTTGGTTCTGGAGAAGGACGACCACGGCCTCAAGACTCAAGCGGACATGAGCAAGACTTCGACTGCACGAGAGGCATTCGAGGAAATAGCGGCAGGTATGTATGACCAGATGAGTTTTGCCTTCACTGTGGACGATGAAGAATATAATTCAACGGAGCACATGAGAACAATCCGTCACATCAAAAAGATTTATGACGTTTCTTTCGTATCTTTCCCGGCAAATCCGGGTACAGATATAAGCGTTGCAACACGGTCCCGGTTCGACGGATGGATCGAAACCGAGCAAGCGGAGAGACTTGAGCGTGAAAAGCAGCTGGAACTCGCAAAGGCAAAAGCCCTTGCACTATACTACGAAACCAAATAGGAGGAAAAAAGAATGAATTTACAGGAAATCAACAAGAGAATCGCTGAAATCAACGAAAAAGAGATCCCTGGCGCAGCTGATCAGGAGACCATCGACAAGCTTGTCGATGAGAGAAAGGCACTGCTGGAGAAGAAGGCAGAGCTTGAGTCCCTTGAGACCAGAAAGCAGCAGGCACTGGCCATCCAGAACGGCCAGGTAGCAGCTCGCGCACTTGTTCCTGACAAGCAGGTGGAAGTACGCAACACCAAGGCATACGTTGACGCTTTTGCAAATTACGTGAAGACCGGAAAGGACGCTGAGTGCAGAGCCCTTCTGACCACCAACGCAACGGATGGCACCATCGCAGTTCCTGACCTCGTATATGACGAGATCAAGACCGCATGGGACCGCAACGAGATCATGAGCCTGGTGAACAGGATCGAAGTGAAGGGTAACATGAAGGTTCAGTTTGAGATTTCTGGAACTGACGCAGTGGTTCACGATGAGGGTTCCGGTGCGGTTGCAGAAGAGACTCTGACCGAGGGTATTGTTACCCTGGTTCCTGAGTACGTGAAGAAGTGGATCTCCTTCTCTGACGAGGTTATGAGCATGAGAGGAGAGGCTTTCCTGCGTTACATCTATCGCGAACTGTCCCACAAGATCATCAAGAAGATGGCTGACATTCTTGTCGCTAAGATCTCAGCACTGACCACGAGCGCAAGCAGCACCCAGCCTTCCGTGGCACAGATCACCGCAGCGCCTGCCATGGCAACGGTATCTGACGCAATCGGCCACCTGAGCGATGACGCTGAGAATCCCGTGATCATCATGAACAAGCTGACCTATTCTGCATTCAAGGCAGTGCAGTATGCGAACGGATACAGCGCAGATCCTTTTGAGGGCCTGATCGTACGCTACAACAACAGCCTGCCCGCATACAGCGCTGCAAACACGAACGACGTTTATATGATCGTTGGTGATCTTGGCTACGGCGCAATGGCTAACTTCCCTAACGGCAACGCCATCGAGTTCAAGTTTGATGACCTGTCCAAGAAGAAGGAAGACATGATCGAGGTACTTGGCAAAGAGTACGCAGCAATCGGCGTAGTGGCTTGCGGCGCATTCTGCCAGGTTAAGAAGCCCGCGGTGATCTAATGATCGAAGCGAAGGTTTTATTTACCTACGTGGACAAATACACCGGAGAGATGCACCTTGAAGGCTCTGCCGTAAAACTGGAGGAATCCAGGGCGGCAGAGCTGAAGGCGCTCAAAGCGGTGGACTTTGCCGACAGGCCGAAGACTGAGGCAAAGGAAGAGCCGAAGAAGGAAGAGGCAAAGAAGGCAAAAGCAAAGACTGAAACTGCTAAGAAGGCACCAAGCCGGAGGAAAACGACATGACCATATTCGACAAAGTAAAGCTTGCGCTTAGAATATCCCATAATCTCCTGGACGCAGAAATCACTGACGTCATCAGCTCGGCCCGGCAGGAGATGATCCGTGCTGGCGTGGCTGAAACCGTGGCCAACGGGAGCACGGAGCTGGTGGAGACGGCAATCAAAACCTATGCGCTCGCATACTTTGCCGGAGCGACGGCTGAAGCTGACAAATACGCGGAGTCCTTCCAGTATCAGCTGGACAACATCCGCAAGTCGGGGGTGAGCTTAAATGTATAACTCATTGATCAAACTGGTGCAGCAGGTCAAGACCGTGGACGAATACGGGGACATGCAGATCCAGGAGACGGAGAGGCCGGTCTTTGCGGAAGTGAAGAGCATCGGACAAAAGGAGTTTTACGAGGCAGCAGCCGTGGGACTGAAGCCGGAGATCAAGTTCGTGATCGCGGACTTCCTGGATTACCAGGGAGAGCAACAGCTCAGGTATGAGCCGTATTCACAGGCTCCTTCAGTGTTTCCTGGTGACGGCTTGCTTCCCGGGGAAACCAGTCCGGCACGGGCCAAGGAATTGACGTATGACGTGATACGCACCTATCGCACGGGGATCTCTCTCGAGATCGTGTGCTCGAGGGGAGTGAATGAACCTTGAGTCTTCCGAAGAGCGTAATCAGATTTAAGAAGGGAAACGTGGAATATGTTTCCAATGTAGACGCTTGCAATTATACGATCCAGGAGCTGACGAGGGCGGCCCTGCGTGACGTTGGAAAATATGTCACCAGGCTCGTCAATGACAAGGCGCTGAAGCTTTACGGCGGCGGCCTTGCAAGCACAAACAGGATCATTCCTCACAAGGGAGCGGACAGAAGCAAGCTGGCTTTTGGCTACTGGGCACGAAAAAGGGAATGTGATCTCCAGGTGGGCGTGAAGCACGAGTCATGGTATGGCACGAAGCAGGAGCTGGGCTCCGACGGAATGCCAAAAGAAGCATTTATCAGGAATACGGTTTACGACAACATCCCCAAGATTGTCGAGATCGAAAGCAAATATTTATCCGGTTTGGAAGACGAGGCGGCTGCTTTGGCGGCAGCGGAAGTCAGTGAGGATGACTACGAAGGGAGTGGTGACGCATGACGGGAAATGAGCTGAGAAAGCTGGTGCAAAGTAAATTATATACGCTGACGCAGTACGTATATTATTTTCTGGCAGACAAGGACGCCATGTATCCTCACATTGTTTTTAATCTTTCAAGGTCAGCCAAGTATGACGCGGCCAGGGATGATGTGACGCTTGACGTGGAGATCTTCACCAAGAGCGAACAGGAAGCCCAGGACCTTGCAGACGCGGTGGAGGCCATGTTCAACGTGGTCAACGATCCGCAGGACACGCTGCTTCCCACGTTTTTCGTGGAGAACATCAAGCAGGTGCCGGAATCGGACAAATCAATCAGACATAAAACCGTGGAAATCACGGTCCAAAACTATGAAAGGAGATAAAATAAATGGCAGATCCTACGTATAAGACTTATGTGGGCACTGGCGAAGTGGTGTCAGCTGATTTTAAAGGCGTGAAATGGGTCGGCAAGACTAAGGGAGGCAAGTCCGTCGAGATCGCACTCACCAATGCTATCAACCGCGAGAATCCGAACCTGACCTTTACGGAGAAGGACGACGTGGTTCAGACGCTGACCTTTGAAGCATGTTACGCAAACACGGACGCAACGGCGTCTTCCACGGCGGAGCCTTGGAGCATTAAGATCGAAGACACGCCGACCTCAGGAGCAAGTGAAATCTTGCTTGGCGTTGGCATTTTCTACATTGGAGAGACTGCAGTGGCATTGTGTCGCGGCGGCGGAAGCTTTACCGTAGAACGCGAATACAGAGAACAGAACGCTGACGGAGATCGCGGCGCAGTCAAAGACAGAATTGTCATGGAATCTTCCAGGGCAAAGCTGACCATGAATGCGCTGACCTGGATCACAAAGGTGACCACCATCTGGCCGGCGGTAGAACAGCAGGTATAAAAAAGACAAGTGGCTTGAGTGTATTAAACGCTCAAGCCTTTTTTTCAAAAGAAAGGAAATCGCATGAGAAAATTGATAACAATGGACGTATTTGCGGCTGCCCGCATCGTAAAGGCCGCAGGAATCAAGGAAGAAGTGAAGAGAATTGCCCTGGAATACTCAGACAGGAAGGAGATCACGGAAAGCTACCAGAAGCAAGTGGGGGCGGAGCTGGTGATCTCGGTCATTGACGGATTGTCAGAAAAGAAAGCAGAAAACCTGATGTATGAATTCCTTGCCGGACCTTTTGCGATGCAGGCGGAAGAGATCGGGAACCTGGAACTTTCAGAACTCTTTGACAAGATCAACGAGCTCGGCAAGCTGGAAAGCCCGGAGGGCTGGACGAGTTTTTTCAAATCATTGGGGGATTTGATCAGACGGAATTGACGGATCTCCTGCTGACAAGATATTCCGACATGAATTTCCTGATGAATCTCCCGCTGACGGAGTTTTGCGAGCTGGTACTTGCGGCGGCAAAACAAGTCCAAAAAGAAGAAATCAGAAAGCAATGGACGGCACTTTTGCCTTTTATGTACATGAAAAGGCTCAAATACATGCCGTTTGAAGATTATTTTGAAAGTTGCACCGGTGCAACTATTGACAGACGCCCGGCGGAAGAAATCATAAACGAAATTTTGGAAGCACATCACGCAGCAAGCATTGAGGAGTTAGGCTATGGAAATATTTAAACTGTTTGGCAGTATCCTTGTCGATACGGACAAGGCAGAACAAAGCATAAAAAAAACGGATGACAAGGCTCTGGATCTTGGCAAAACACTGGCAAGCGGCGCGGAAAAGGCGGGAAAATTTGGTCTTGCCGTCGCGGGCGGAGCCGTGGCGGCAGGAACGGCCATGCTTGCCGTGGCAAACGACACGGCGGCGGCAGCAGACGAAATTGACAAGGCATCCATCCGCATGGGAGTCAGCGCAGAATCATTCCAGGAGCTGAAATATGCTGCGGAATCCAGCGGCGTGAGCGTGGGAGACCTCGAAAAGGCGGCGAAGAAGCTTGAAGGAACGGATCTAAACCTAGACCAGGCAATGGAACAGATCATGGCACTAGGAACGGCAGAGGAAAGGTCAGCCAAGGCAGCGGAACTGTTTGGAGACGCCGTGGCATACAATATGGCTCCCATGCTGGAAATGACGGGAGAGGAAATGGCAGACATGAGGCAGCGGGCCAATGACCTCGGCCTTGTCATGAGCGGCCAGGACGTCAAGGCGGGCGTGCAGTTTGGCGACACCATGGCAGACATCACCAAGAGTCTGAAGGCCCTGGTGACGCAGCTCGGGTCTGCGCTTATGCCTATGGTGCAGAAATTTGCCGACATGATCCTAAAATTCTTGCCTCAGATTCAGCAAGGCATGGATTTGATAATTCCCGTGGCAATCGAGCTGGCTGATGCGGTGCTCCCTCCGCTCATGGATCTCATTGAGCAAATTTTGCCCGTTGCATTGAGCCTCATTGAGCAAATTACGCCATTCATATCATTGCTGATTTCCACGCTGTTGCCCGTGATCGTTCAGATGTTGCAAATGTTGCTCCCTTATCTCATGGACATTGTTTCTTCTCTGTTGCCCGTGCTGATGAGCCTTTTGCAGACGCTTATGCCTATTTTGGAGGTGGCGTTTAGGCTGTTAGATCCAATTTTGAATTTGGTGCTGAGCCTCATAGATCCTCTTTTGAAGATCATCACGAACATTCTCACGCCGCTCACGAATTTGATTGATTCACTCGTGAAAGGCCCGCTTGCGAAGCTCACTCCCGTGCTTGAGGGATTGGCTGAGATATTCAGCGGGGCGCTTGGAACGGCGCTCACCTTTATTATGGACAAGGTTGGCGTGGTGATTGAAGTTTTCCAGGGTCTGCTTGATTTTGTCTCCAAGATATTTGTGGGAGATTGGGAAGGCGCTTGGGAGATGGTTGTTGACACTTTCGGCACCGTGTTCAAGGGCATCGTGGAAGTGGCAAAGAAGCCAATTAACGCCATCATTGGAATGCTAAACAGCGCGATCGACGGAATCAATTCCATCAAGATTCCGGACTGGGTTCCTGGCGTGGGAGGATCAAGCCTGAATCTGAAGAAGCTGCCGCTTTTGGCAAATGGCGGCGTGGCTTATGAGCCAGGCATGGCGATCGTCGGAGAAGCAGGCCCAGAGCTTTTGAGCTTGCCTGCAGGTGCCAGCGTGCATCCTTTGTCTGGTACTAATGCAGTCATTGATTATGACAAACTGGCCAGCGTGATCCTCACCATTCTGAGAACCGTGGCGCCTGAATTTGCCGCGAACTTCAAGGTGGAAAGCAACGTGGACGGAATCGTTAACGTGTTGCTTGAAGAGAATCAGAAAAGCATTTGCAGCACGGGGAGGGCTTTGTTTGCATGAGTTACGCACAGTATAGAGTGAAAATAGGCACGACGGTGATCAAAAATACAATGATCGGCCCGGATAGCTACCAAATTACGAAAAACGAGCGCGTGATCTCCACCTGGAAGGACGCGAACCAGGTGGAGCACCGCGAGATGGCTGACGAGCTGAAGACTTCGATCAGCTTCACCATCAGGGAAAGATCCATGGAAGATCATCAGACGATTGCTCCAATTTTTGCCACGCTGAAGAACCTCACGGTGGAATATTGGGACGACATTTTGGGCGACTATGCAACGGGCACCTTTTACATGGACCCGCCGACGATACAGACGAGAAGGCACGGTGCGTCATTGCTTTACATGGAGACACAAGTGAACCTGACGGAATACTAGGAGGGAAACATGGTTGATTATGCTGACGAGTCCCTCTTCCTCACGGATGGGATAGGGAAACAATTAAAAATCACTTATGTTGACGGCGAGATCACGAACGCGGAGCTGAAAAGCGAAGACTTCACGCTGACGGAGAAGCTGACTTCAGGCGGGACGATCGTCCTGGGAGAGTGCAACGCCGGGATCATTGAATTCAACGTGGGATACGGAACGGAGCCACTGGAAGGCAAGGAACTGACGGTCACGATCACGCCGACGGGCGGGGACGAGTTCCAGATTGGCGTCTTCACGGTGGTATCCGACAAACCGACGGCTGACAGACGCTGGAGAAAGATCACGGCCTATGACGCGATTTATTCAGTGCTCAATCTTGACGTGACGGCATGGTATAACACGATCTTGCCGCCTCCCGAAGAGGGAGAAGATCCGACGGTGATCACGATCAAGGACTTCAGGGACAGCTTCTTTGAAGAGGTCGGCATCACCCAGGAAGAGACGGACCTGCCGAACGATGACGTGGAGATCACCAGGACGGCAGAGTTCACGCAGCTCTCCGGAAAGACGGTGCTCAATGCAATCTGCGAGATAAACGGATGCTTTGGCCACGTGGACAGAACGGGAACCTTTGTGTATGTTTTCCCGAAGTCACCGTCAGAGGCGCTTTATCCTGCACAGACGCTTTTCCCGGCTGATAATTTGTATCCGAAGTACGCGGGAGGCACGCCGATCGAGATCGGCCAGAACGGCAGATACGTCTCAGCAAAGTATGAGGACTACTTTGTGACGCCGCTCACGGCGGTCCAGATCCGAAACGACAAGAACGACGTGGGCGTGACGGTCGGCTCTGGTGATACATATATCGTGGAAGGAAACTTCCTGGCGTTCAGCATGGATGAGGATGATCTGGACGACGTGGCAAACAATATCCTCGATCAGATCAAAGAAATCTACTACTGCCCGGCGGACATCGTGGCCCAGGGCAATCCTTGCCTTGAAGTGGGTGATCCCATCATTTTGGAGACGAGATATGCCAGGATCGAGACAATCATCTTCCAGCGCAAGCTCAAGGGAATACAGGCGCTGACGGACAGCTACTCCTCCAAGGGCGCCAAGGAGAATAAAAAGGACCTGAACTCCCTGCAAAGTCAGATCCAGCAGACGCAGGGAAAGCTCAATGAAGTGAAGGCTGACCTCGTGACGGCCACCAAGGCAATCATTGACGATCTGGAAGCAAATTACGCAACCATTGCAACGCTGCAAGCCAATTACGCGACGATAACGAGCCTCCAGACGGTGGACGGCAAGATCGACAACCTGACCTCAATCGCGATCACAACGCAGAATCTGAGCGCCCAGTACATCAGCGCGAATCAGATCAATGCCGGAACTTTGAGCGTGAATTATTTGGACGTGAACGGGATTGTCAATGCACTCGTGGCCCGCAGCATTACGGTGAGCGGCCTGAGCGTGACGGGAAATGCGCAGCTTGGCGGGTACATGACTTACTGGGTATATAACGATGACATGAACCAGTACGTCCTTTGTGGAAGCCATGAATAAGGAGGAGAAAAGTGAATACGGAAATCAGAAAACTGGAAGATGACATTATCGCGCTGCTGAATGCCTCGGACGTGCCGATCGAGGCGAAGCGGCTGATCCTGTCGGACGTATTAGGGATCGTGCAAAAAAAGGCTCAGGACACCATTGCCCTGGAAATAAAAATGAAAATGGAGGAGAAAAAAGATGGCTTACGTAAAGAAGAACTGGCAGAACACGCCGAGCACTAACACGCCGATCAATGCGGACAACCTGAACCACATGGAGCAGGGAATCTATGAAGCGGCAGAGACGGCAGATTATGCGAAGGACAAGGTGGACGACCTTCAGGGCCTTGTTTATTCCCCGCTGGTTGCAGCGACGGCAGCAGCCATGACGGACACGACAAAGGTCTACGTTTATACCGGATCTAAGGCAGGGTACACTTCAGGCCACTGGTACTATTATAACGGTTCCGCATGGGCTGACGGCGGCGTTTATAATTCCACCGCATTCAATACGGACACCACTCTTTCCCATCCGGGAGAAGCTGCTGACGCAGAGGCCGCTGGCAATAAGATCGGTGAATTAAAGAGTGCATTAAACAACGAATACCAGGCTTTTCGTTATAAGCCAGACATGGAGCAAGGATCCATAACTAGCCAGGGCGTGTATGAAAATAACACAAAAACTATCAGAGTTACTCTTGACAATCCGCTTGGTGACGGCTTTATGTTTTATGTGTCAAGCGAAAGCGGATATACCTATGCGGTCAGATATTTTGACGCAAACGAAGATTTTATAAGTGGTGTATCATTTACGAATGTCGGTGCGTGGTATACCGTTCCCGTAGGCACCGCAAAAATCGGCTTATGTCTGCGTTCAACCTCTGACATTACGCCGGAAGTACAGGAAAATCTTATTCTTTACATGGTAAACGGCGATATTTATGACGAGTTAAAGAATGTCGAATATTCCGTCTATCCAAAATTGATTTTTGAACAGGGTAACATCGCACAGGACGGAACGGAAAGCGGAAATACTCATGTTATCAGAACATATATAAACGATATTTCTAAATGGGGAATGACTAAGTTGCGTATATGGTGTGACGAAGGAAATAAATATTGTGTAAGATTCTTTGCGTCTGACGGAACTGTGATTTTAGCCATAACCTACACCACAGTAGGAAAAATTTATGATATTCCTAGTGGCTGTGTTAAAATAGGAATTTGCATTGACGGTATAAACAACATAACACCTTCTTATGGAACACACCTTCACGTAAGCGTTACGGCAGACAACGGAATAACCTACGTGTTGGAAAGCATTGGATGGGTTAAATTAAATTTCCTTGAATTTGAACAGGGATCGTATAGTGGTGTGGATGGAAGTCCTGTGTCAGACACGAAAACCATCAGAACAATGTTGCCGATTACAAACACGGACATTGAAAAAGTGCGCTGCGGATCGTCAAGCGGTTATACTTACGCCCTTAGATTTTATGATCAAACGGGAACGATGATTTCAGCGGTATCGTTTACGGGAACACAAGGCGATTACGCCATTCCTTCCGGAACTGTCAGAATAGGAATTTGTTTGAGGTACACTTCGGACATTGACATTAGTGCCGCAACAAACATATATTTCTATGTTCCTACGGGATCCGCGATTCAGATTTCCAACAACAGGATTGATGAAGTCGCTTTCCTTGGAGTGAATGTTGATAACACGCTTTCCCAGAAGCTTGCGGAAGTGATCGAATACAACAGGGATCAAAAATTTGTCAACATCGGATATTATACGGACACGCATTCAAACGTAAACGATGCGTCATTTGCCATTCAGACGATGAATGACATAATGGCAACGAAAATGATGAACTGTTGCATCCATGGCGGCGATTTGATAACCACGTATTACCTTGATTATGAAGAATATGTTCTTGAAATGTGCAAGAACATGATATATTACAAGGTTTATGGCAATCTCTTATTTGTCAAGGGAAATCACGACAACAATCACGCCACCGTCCTTGGGGACAATGCTACGAAGTATCAGTACCACATGATGATGCAGAGCCATCTGCTTGATGCCGTGTTCAATCCAGACGATCCGTGCGCTTGTTATTATTACTATGATTGCGATCATGAAAAAGTGCGCGTTATTGTTCTTGACAGTTTTACGGTTGAAGGTGACAGCGCAACGATAAAGATTGACGATGACCAGCTTGTGTGGCTTTATGGAACGGCATTAGACGTGGAAGATGGATGGACGGTAATTGTATTTTCGCATATGTTTACGGATGAACTTACAAAGGCTTGTCAGATTTTCAATGCCTTTAACGACAGGGGTACGGCGTACGGAGATTATGAGTTTCCTAATGACATTACCACTCATTTTGTCGGAGTGGTACACGGGCATGAACATACAGACACTTCAAGCACTAGCGCGGGATTTAACATTATCGGCGTTACCCATGCCTTTAATCCACAGGGCGGCGTTGACATATTCACCATTGATACTGATGTCATGAAGTTGCGTGAAACCAGAATTGGCTACGGAAGTGACAGAGAATTTGATTTTACATAATCAATGTTAAAGTGTTCTTTAACATAGCAATGCATTTAAAGGTTATATTAAAAGAATTTGGAGTTTTCATTAAAACAGTTGGGAAGGACGTAAATGTCCTTCCCATTTTAATTAAATAAATAGGAGGGGAATGAAAAATGGAAAAAATTAAGGTTGCAATCATTGCTTTTTTTGCAGTCGTGTCAAGCTGGCTTGGGACGCTGGCCATTCCAGTTT
>JAEIGA010012112.1_pt1 | contig 13082 bp, 21 predicted proteins | sample 9270691 | NCBI WGS metagenome assembly JAEIGA01 (sample SAMN17057246, study PRJNA624740) | gut metagenome | biome: biome; isolation source: fecal sample | host: Bos grunniens | place: China: Xizang | collected 2019 | reverse complement strand
GAGGACCTCTATTACCATCGGTACCCTTAGTACCCTGTGAACCTACGGCACCATGCTTACCCCAAGGACCTTGTGCACCCTGTACACCGGGAGCGCCCTGAGGACCGTTTCCACCTGTTGTACCCTTAGTACCCTGTGAACCTACGGGACCTGACTGACCCCAAGGACCCTGAGCACCCTGTGCGCCATTAGCACCCTGAGGACCGTTTCCGCCTGTTGTACCCTTAGTACCCTGAGAACCTACGGGACCTGACTGACCCCAAGGACCCTGTGAGCCTTGTACACCGGGAGCACCCTGAGGACCCTGTCCTGTAGATGTACCCTTAGTACCCTGAGATGCAACGGGAGCCATCATACCCCAAGGACCCTGAGCGCCTTGTACACCGGGAGCACCCTGAGGACCTCTATTACCATCGGTACCCTTAGTACCCTGTGAACCTACGGCACCATGCTTACCCCAAGGACCTTGTGCACCCTGTACACCGGGAGCGCCCTGAGGACCGTTTCCGCCTGTTGTACCCTTAGTACCCTGAGAACCTACGGGACCTGACTGACCCCAAGGACCCTGTGAACCCTGAACACCGGGAACACCCTGAGCACCAATCCTGCCATCAGTACCATTAGTACCCTGTGAGCCTACCGGGCCCATCTGTCCCCAAGGACCCTGAGCACCCTGAGCTCCGACCTCACCCTGAGGACCTACATATCCGTGAACACCACGGTCACCCTGAGGTCCAACAGCAACGGGTATCATAAGTTTTCCGTTAACAACCTTAGGAGACACATCACCATCAGCCGCGTCGTAGAATTCTCCCGAAGTGACGACAGACGCAAGAGACTCACCCGTCTCTCCACTCGTCTTAAAGTAAACGGTGGCCGAATCCTCATGATGGCTCACCGCAACCTCGCCATACTCAAGTGAATCGAGCTCAGGCTTCTTGTCCTTCTCCCCCGAATGCAAAAGTATAACTTTTCTCTTTTCCACTTAATTAATGCATTAATTAAACAAAAATTATTTTTCTCTCAAAATGCAATAAGTGGTGGCTATCGAACAACAAGCACAACCACCACAAAAAACTACTCGCAATGCATTTCAAAAGCGTGGGCTATTAATGCACACGCCTCATAAATAAATACTGATAAAAATATTAAAACAACATAACGCTAAAAAAAAAACACGGCTTACGCCGTGTCTTAAAAAACGAATTTTAAAGGTTGTCCGTCGCGGATACTATCGCAGCAGCCTCGCCATTGTTGAACGGCCTCTCGCCCCTCTTCTGTTTTGACAGATAACTTCTCGCGGTGTCATTTGACCACTTTCTCGGAAACACGCCGACATCCTGAAGTATTCTCGCGATTTCAGCGTTGTCTATTGTATCATCATTAATGATGTCCATAGCCTGAGCGGTCTTGTTCTTCTTGGCGTCAATGTCAACGCCATCATCGTTCGACTCCAAAATGGCACGCCTTACGGACTCGCCTATGATTCTCCTAAGCTGACTCTCGGTCAGCGCAATCTTCTTTTCCATTATAAAAACTTTTTAGCTCTTACATTTAAATAGTCCTGTTCTCGCGAAGATATCCCGTAAGCTTGTCCGTATAGCACTCAAGATGCAGCTTGTCATACTCACCCGTAGGCTTCATCCAAATGATAGTCCTGTTGACAATGCCGAACCCAATCTTCTCCAAGCAGTTCTGATAGAGAGAAAGTTGAAGCTTGTACAGGCTCAGCGGCATGTCAAGAAGGTCGGTAAACGGCTCAAGAAGCCTCTTGCCCGCAAAATTCTTGTAAAGGTCCCTGTTTGACTTATAGTCATAAATCCAAAGCCCCGAAGGTCTCCTTACCATTCTCGCGTCCAAGTCGTTGTCATAATAAAACAGGATGTCAAATGTCCCAGAATAACCCAAGTCCTCGTCATACACCTTCGTCTCAGCCAATATCGGGACAACGCATCCGGGTATGTCGTCCCAAAACTTTATAATCGCCATCTCCTTTGGAAAATCCGCGCGAAAACCATACTCGCCAACTCCATCTTCAGGCTTAACCAACCTGTCCTTGAAATCGTCAAGAATCCTGTCATACTGACCCGTCATGAAATAGAAGCAGCTCTCTCCGAACTCATGCCTCTCAGTACCGTGCCTGCAAGCTTCGTCTGAAATCTTCCTCCACGACTCCAATATCATCTCAGGCGTCATCCTGTAATACTTGGAGTCAGGATTGTCATAGTTTCTCTCGTATGTCTCAACCGCAACCCTGTCGCTGTCAAAATGCTCCTGAAACAAGTGAGTCACGTTTGACACGCACTCAAGCTCCCTACCGTTAAGGTAATACTTGTGAGGGCCCTCATCAAACACAAGACCGCTAAATGAACCCGTAATCCTATCCCTAATCGAGTTGTAAAGAGGGTTCTCCATCACGCCGTCCCACTTTCCGTCCCTATAAAGAACATTGTCGCGTATCATCCCTCAAAAACCCAAATTCTTTGGTTGCTCTTGCACGAATAAACACCTGCTGAAAGCCCACCCTTTGTACAGAACTGATGCAAAATCTCCTCTATATATTCTATGTTGTCAAGAATGTACTTGTGCAGACCCAACATATAACCCTCCAAGTCCTCCTCAAACCTGACACCCATGAAGCTCTCCTCTGTCCCTTCAATATGCTTGTCGTAGCATCCCAATATATAGGATATGTCCTCCAACAGGAAGCTTCCGCCATAAAGGCTGTTGAAGTCGATACCCCAATCAGCCTCCTGAACGTTGTCCTTATACTCAGGCTTCTCCTTGAACCTGATGTTTGAAATAAGCGAAAGATGGTCTTTCGTCAAATTAACCTTAATTGTTGCCATAAATTTATATTTTAATCATTTCTTTTTTTTCTGCCTGTAAACAAAATCTTCCGGCATTTCAACGGAAATACCATGTATCCTCTCCCACTCAACACGGCTTCTATCACGCATGTATTCCTCTTTTGATATCTCGCCTTCCATAACCTTTCTCCTTAACTCCGCTATCCTCCTGAAGCAGTACAGCTTGTAGTCCCTTTGCTGTGTGTCAAACACTATATAGCAGTTGTTCACGCAATGCCTCTCAAATAAAGGCAAAATCTTTTCCCTGTCACCGCATCCGTCAGCCGTGTCATGACCCAAAAGATATGTGCAAATCCTCTTGCCCTCAAATTCAGTGTCAACCTTACGCAAAACGTCTGAAAGCGCGTCATAGTCGACAAAGGAGCCGTCATATGACCTTGCGTATCCACCCTTGTGTATGAAACAGGCCACAAACACAACACCGTCTATCTCCGTATACACTATCTTTCCAAGATTCCTTCTGTCGCAATAGTTCTGAGACTCCACCATTCTCCTTACACCGGGATAGTTAAGGCAAAGCTCATACGCAAAACCCCTGTTCAAGCAACAGTCTATCCCGACAGAGAACAGCACCACATCAACCGATTTAGACACGACATCGTCAATCGCACACCCTTCTTTCCTGAATTCAATCAATTCTCAGCGTACTTGAAAACAAAGTTATAACCACCACAGTCAAGGGCCACCTCGTCACACACGGAAGGCCCCTTGTCTGAATCCATACCGCTACGGTAATAAAGCTCCTCATTTAGCCTTCTTATATACTCCCTGTTCGGCACTTTAATCTCCATCGTAATGTCCATGCCGCCATAACCGCTGTCATCGAAAAAGTCGGCTATCCTGTTAATGTCCTCGTATCTAATCATTTCCTCTTGAAAAACCCAAAAATCCTACTGAACAGACCCTCACCGCACGCTTCAGATATATCCTCGTCTATCTCGTTGAAGTCTATCGTACTGACAAGCTCCGCGTACCTGTCCTTAAACCTCTCAAGCTCAGCCACGTTGGTGTCCCTCTCATTTCTCAGCTTGTCCATCTCATGTTGAATGTTACCCTCACTCATCCTCGTATTTTGGTGTTATCTTATCAATATAGTCGTCAATGTTCCAAAGGAACCTGCAAACGCCACCCGCAAGGCACCCGTCAAGAAGCGCCGCAAGCCACCAAAGCTCGGTTCCTGAAAATATGAAATTGAATGGAGTCAGGCATGGCGGTATAAGGAACCAGTTCACCAATGAAAGCACTATGCCCACATTTGTCGGCATGCAAAGCATGCACCTGAACAGAAGCCCCAAATTCTCGGATGTCTCCTCAGCCCAATCCCTAACCTTCTCAAACACGTCGAAAGGACCTGATGATTGTGTTATTATGACACTGATGCCATATACCGCGAGAACGAAGCACACGGCGCAAAACCATACGCTAATCATGACGCCTCACCCTCCGCTATCTTCTCAGCCAAGTCCATCACACTGTCAGAAGCATGCTCGCCCTTCTTTTTCCTGTCCTTCTTTGACTCGTTTTCTCCCTGAACTGAAACAGGCGAACCATCACCTATTGTTAGGTTTAGGTTGCCAATCGAGGCCATGTCGCCTGACTCCATATTAAAGGACAGTGTGTTGAGCCTGTCAATGTTCTCGTTCTCAAAAAGGTCCTTAAGCTCGTTAATCTTGTCCTGAAACAGCCTGTTCTTGGCCATTATCTCAAGATTCGCGTTGATGACAGCCTCCAACGTGTCAAACACTATGTCAATCCCACTGCTGTATGATGACACGAAATAATAAGAGTCCTTTGACTTGTTGTCAGCCTTTACCGTAACCTCACCGTCCGCATATGATGAGTCGACAACCCAATTCTTAGGAAGTGTCACCAATACATACGTAATGTTCTTCGTGATGGTGAAAAGCTTGAAATACTCTCCAATAGAGTCAATTCTTTCATTAATATCCATATGCAAATAAATTTCTTTCTGAAAGAAAAATGATTATAATAACTTGAAATTGACATACTCCCACCACTAAATTAGTGGGATTCTTCGACTATCAACGTGACTGCACCCACAACACTTGATTGTGAGTGTCTTACTGTCACTCCTGTCAAGGGAAATGCCCTTCCCTTTTGATTGTGAGTACAAAGTAATCACAAATTAGGTGATTCATTTATTTTTTCTCCAAAAAACTAAAAGGTTTTAATCTTATTAGTTCCTCCTATACGCCTGACCTCGTGTAGGAGATTTTATATTATATAGTTTTCTGCAAAGGTGTGAATAATGTTAAAAATGTTATATCTTTTGGTTCAAATGTTTCTAATATGGCATTTGCTGAATCTGAAATAGTTTTACCGGATGTAACAGTATCATCTAAGACTAAAATTCGTTTTCCGTTTATATATTTACCAAATTCTAAATCATCTTTATATTCATTTGATACGAACATGGATTGAATAATAATGTCTCGCATTTCTTTTGGTTTAATATATTTATACGAAAAAACACCATTATTGTTTTTGTTCATAATCATTACATTTTTATATAATTGATTCAATATTTTTTTTCTTTGTTCTATTGGATAATGCTTTTCTAACCATGTTGAATCAATTAAATTTTCATACACCCAATTGGCTTCATATTTTTCGAAAAAATTTTCGAAGTCATTTTCATGAGGTATTATACGTTTAACCCTGTTGAAAATTTCATTATTTAAGTCATTAGAAGAAGGTGTTGTAATAATCACATCGAAATGTTCATTTAATTCTTTCGTCACAGCAACAAACCTTCTTAGCAATGAAAATAAATCATAATGAGGATTTTTAAACACCCAATCTTTTTTCTTTAATGCCCATATTAAAGGATTTCCATCTTGTTTATCGTCGGTTACTTTTCTTTCAAAAACTGAAATGACTTTATACCCTCTTACTTCATTATAAAACGGAATCGGTGTCCATGGGTCATTAGTATTGACATAATTCTGATGATTTGGATTAAATGCCACAGTGTTGACACCTGATTCGTAATCTATATCAATACCCTCTGTTATTACATCGTTAACAACAGTTTTAATGATAGTTTTTAATTTTTGCTCAGTTAATTTTATTTTTTTATCCATAAAATAATTCATATATTAAAAAATAATGGTTACAATTTAAATAATCAATATTTAACTAACACTTTTACGCCACCATTTTAACTTGTTCATACGTACACAATCCAATTGCATTGGAAAGCATGGTGGCAAAACGTGTACCCTCACTGTATTCCCTAGTATTCCACCGGTATACTGATTCGTCAATATACCTTTGAAGATACTTGGTGCTCACAAAGTGATATGTGCCGAATACCACACGTTTGAAATACCCCCAAAATCCCTCAATGGTGTTGGTTGTAACACCATCCTTTCGGGTATAACAATGGTGGTGTCCGCAATAAGGGCATATGATATCATCACCCCATCGGTTGGCTATGATGAATTTCTCACATTTTTCTTTTGAGTTGAAATAAGTGACAAGCTCAAAGAGTGAATCAAAACGGGTGAAGTCGGGTGTGAATTTCATAGGCTGCTATCTAAGACGTTCATTTCTACTGCAAAGATACAGCTTTTATTTGATATACTAAAGCTTTAGTATGAATTTCTTTGGAATTTTGCGCCAACAAGGTTATAGTTCCCTAATAATAATAAGGTGTCCTAAATCTGTCCCTCAGACGCATAGCCTCCATCTTAGCAAAGTCTATATCAGCGAAAGTCGACAACTCTACCCACTTTAAACCGATACGCCTGTATACCGCGTACTCTCCCGCCATATTAGGGCGATAGTTTTTCTTGGCCTCAACAGACAAGTCTACCTTGAAACGGGGCAAGTTCAACTCAAATATCAAACACAACACACCTAAACTTATTAAACAAATCGAAGCTATAACAAAATATTTAAACATGTTTTTTTTTTTGCAAAGATACGAAATTTTAAAAACAAACACAAAAAATATCTAAACAAAAATACTAAACTATGATTGCAAAAACAACCATTACACCTAAAAAACTGCGATAACGATTGCATTCGCAACCATTAAAACAATTTATTTAAATGTTAAAAAATGTTAAATAATGGGGGGGGGTAACAGGTAACTATTTATGTACGGAGGGTGCTAACAAAACCTCTTTATAAATGATATATGAAGAATATTAGAAAATTTGAAACAACAGTAGAAATGGAAAACACTTTGTTGGAGGAAACATCATTAGTGTTTAACGAAGAGGCTAACAGTTTGCTTTCATTACCATTAAGCGGTGATTGGGTGGAGGAAATTAGTTTTTTTATTAATGATTGTGAATACAACGCAATCTCAAACATGACTTGGAAAGAGTGGATAGACACTAGTGACCCGCTTGATAAAGACGCACATTGTGTTTCATTTGGATGTGATAACTATTGGAGGTATAATGAAAACAATGTCTTATCAGATTTATCCGAGGAAAAATGGTGTATTTTAATAGGTTATAATTATGTAACCAAAGACGGTGTAAGAGTTTCACCTGATGACATTATCATACCTAATTTCATTTACGGAATTGACTCCGAAAACCTTTATGGATAACTAAAAAAAAACGGATGGTATTCAACCTTCCGTTTTTTTTATATATAATTTCGGCAATAAATCAAAATATTGCCGTTTTTTAGTTGTTTCAACCTCTAAGGACCTTGTTGATAGACTCCTTGATGATTCTGTCAATCTTCTTGTCCATCATGGACTTTCTCGCCTCATACACGGCACCCCTTGTGTCTCCCGCGTTCCTAAGGCTGTCCACCTTCTTAGCAGCCTTCACCCAACTGTGCGGGTCATTGGGGTCAAGACCCTGAACTTCAATCCAATCCTTAACGTCTTGGTCGTCAGCGTACATCTGCATTACATGGTTGGCGTTGTCATCCTCATACCTTGACATTTGGTCGTCGCAAGCCTTCAGTCCGTAACCCATAAGGCCACCCGCGATGGCCGCTTTGGCCAATCCCTTTCCTGCCTTCTTGGCAAAGTCACCAAAAGCGCCCTCGTCAATTGCCTGCTCAATAGACTCCTCGATAAGCCTGTTGAGGGCCGATTCGTTCAATTTTATCTTTTTCATATTAAATCGCGATTTTTAAAAAGTATTTATATATAAATAGGACAAGACTTTTCTTTAATATTGATTTTAAAGTAAAAACTAATATACTTTTAAGTAATTTGATAGTAACAATGAAAAAAGAAAAAAAGATTTACCTTTCGGAGTCAGAGCTTCGTTCACTGATTAAGAACTCTGTGAAGAGGATTATAAAGGAGGCCGTGGAGAGCGAGTATCCCGAAAGTGACGTAAAAGCCGTTAATGAGGACGAACAGGACAATTACTACCACTCATACACCGTTGAGCTCAGCAAGGGCGGATATTTCTCAAACATATACCAAGTGTTCGCAAACCACGAGCCACAGGCTTTGGAGATTTTGGTGGCTTGGTGCGAGTCAAACGACCCAAACATACTGTGTGACTCAGAATACCAACTGTCTGTTAACGACGGCGCGACCGAAGAGGAGTTGGATAAACAATACATCTACATTGACGGAACCGAGTATGGCGCGAAATCGCCACACTACATAGACGGCGTACACATCGCCATCAACAAAATTTACTAATAAAAAACTACCAAACTAAAAGGGTGACTCGACTTTCGAATCACCCTATTTTTTGTTGTTTCTCATTTGAATTTCACTGTCTGATTGTAAACTATCCTGCTTTTCGGATTCCTGTTGCTAATCGACACGTCGACATACTTGCACCCGAACCTGAAGAACAGGAACTTCTTAGGGACCTTAACGCACGCAACCGTCAAAGTGTCCGTGCCCTCATAGCCACATACGACACTGTCATTCGGATAAACGGTTCCGCTTATGTTATTCCAACCGTCATTCCAATCGAAAGCCATAGCCTTGGTCTCCTTGCCTGACTCAACCTCGACAATAACTGTGTCTCTCAAAACCGTCTCAACCCTGACTTCGGTCTTCACAGCCGTCTTGGAAAGGTGCTCAAGCCTCTTCACCTTAACGTTAAGCTCTTCAATTGTTCCCTTACCCTCATTATACAAGTCCATGTATTCCTTTGCGGTAAGCTCAAGTTGTCGTATCCTCATAGCCTGAGTCCCGTTCTCTGTCATATAGTGCCTCACACTGTCGGTAAGCGCCTTTTGGTTGTCTGAAAGCCTGTCATTGTCCCTGTTTAGGAAATAAGTGTTTCCGATAAGGAACACTGACAATATCACCGCGACTACGGCAACTATCTTAGACTTCGACTTAGACTCCCCGCTCGGTATTATAGCGCCAAGGACCTTCATTATCAGATTTGCGTTTATCTTAGCCATAAAACTCACTTTTTAACAGTACCACAAGTCGTGTTGTTCAACAGTATCGATATTTTAGACGCGTACTTGTTGCTTATCCTTCTAACTTGGTTGAGGTCAAACTTGTCATCCGGCGAAAATGTCACACCAACGTATCCTATGATACCGTTGCTTCCATACAGCGATGTCGCGTACATATACCCAACACCGTTCGACATCAGCCTCATTGACATCTTCTCGTCAATCTTCGACATATCCTCCATGCTTCCATGCCAACTGCTGTGGTTCCATATATGAAGCACGAAAGGGAATCGCTCCAATGTAAAGTCCGCATAGTCCTCCATGATTGACTCCACGCTGTCACGGTCAACCTCATATGTCAGAGAGCCGTAATTGAATGAGAGTCCCGCTGAGTTATGGTGTCCGTTATGCAGTTCCACAACAAAGCATCTCATAGCGCCGCTTTCCTCAAGCATGTGGCTAAGATTCTCCTTAACGAATCCGCTGATTTCCATCCTTCGGTTGAACGACTCGTTGTGAATCCTCTCAGTATATTCGATGTACTTGTCGAAAATCGCGCTCGGGTTCAAGCTTATGTAAGTGGCATAAGCAAAGAACACCATCATGATTCCGGACTTGATAAGCTTGACAGTCCCGTATGAGTCCACAAGCTTGACAAACTTCATAATGTTCTCAAAAAAATTGCTGTTCATGACGTAGTCTCGTTACTTTTTTCGTACGTCAGACATCATGCGGCTAAAATGCGTGTCCTCGCCTGACAAGGAATGGTAATTACGTTCGTTGCGCTCTTTCACGGTGTCATAGCTCATGAGGCCGAAAATACGGTCCACCTGCTCGTTCATAACCTTCTTGTTGTTGTATGACACAACCTCAGTCTCAATGTTTCCTGTTGAAGTCTCGTGGCATTCCACAAGATACTCGTTGTCGTGTCCGTCCTTCATGTAAATTTTCTGTCCGTCCTTCTTGTACTCGTCAGGAATACGCTTCAGCATGTACTCCTCGTTAAGGAACTTGGTGTTCTTGAATGTAAGTCTCTTAGTCATCCTTTTCTCGTTTATAGTGTTTGTCGTTAAATCTTCGTCGCTCAAAGTGTGTCCTGTAAGTCCGCTCTGAGCCAATTTCTTGCGCAAGTCGTTATTTTCGTCCCTTGAGTCCTCAAACTGCTTCTTTATGGACTTGTTGCCCTCAAAGTCACATGACGCCTTCGGTATTCCGTTATTTTTCTCCAAGGCGGAGGTGTAGCCCTCTATTTGGGCGTTAACGCGTTCCTTGTAGGATTCACTCGGCTCGTTGTCCGGACGTATGTCAAGCATGGTTCGGTTCCTGTCAGGCTTCTCACCAAGCTTCTTCTCCTTTCGAACTTCCGAAGTCTTACGGGACTTTTTCTCGCTTGAAGGCTTAGTATTTCCGAGTACAGGCTTGAACTCATTGGAACTTTCCGCTATAACAGCCTTCAGCTCTCCCACTTTAAACTTTCTTTCCATATTTTACGTTTTTTTAATCAACAGCATCCGCGCTTCTCTCTTTCGAAAATCTTGCGAATCTGTTCTTCAGTCATATAAATCTTCCTGCTCTTCCTCATTGGCTTACCACCAAACAGAGGTACGTCGTATTCTCCGACAGAGCTTCCATCATCCTCAAAAATCTTCTTTCTCATAATCAGTTCTTCTTCAAACTTTCCAACATGTCTCCGGCCATCTGCCATTCCTCCTTCCAATTTTCATAGAACCCGTTCATCTTATTAAGAGTTGAGATGACGTTTTTGGTAAGAGAAAGCCCGTTTACGAAGATAAAAGGCGCGTTTGTTATGTCGTTAAGGCTGAATTGGAACTTCATGTCAGAAAGAGCGGGTATCGTGCCTGAAAACACAAGGTTTCCCGTATTCGGGTAATAAACCAATGGATTGCTCTCAGGGTCCCCCTCATTCGCCTTGCTGAACTTCGCACCGCTGTACACGCTTGTCTTGAACGAGTCTATCTGTGTGGTAAGCACGTTCGTTCCGAATTTCGGGTCGTCTGTTATGGCTATGGGCTCATTCTTGCCCTCCTTCAATTCCTTGATAATAGCCTCTACGACCATATGCTTGCTTCGTCTGAGCGAATTCGAATTTCTGATGACCTCTAATATTCTTTTACTATCACTATATCCGTCCATAATATTAGTTCGTCGTTTTAAATTAAATAGTTGGAAACTACCAAAAAATGGCACCGCAAACGGTGCCATTGTCTAACAAAACCTACTTTTAACAAATTATCATGTGAAATAAGTGCCATTCCAAGTGTCAATAACATTCCTCATATTGGTCTTCCTTGTAAACTTGGAGTTGTCAGTCCTCTCATTGATTAACTTGTCCAATTCGGCAAGCTTATTATCCACAACTGCCTCAATCTCACCAATCTTCTCAAGCTCCGCGTTAAGCGCCTCCTCAACCTCCTCAGCGCTCGCCTCACCACTTTCGATAGACTCTGAAATCTTTCCGACAACCTCACTCACCTCGTTGATGGACGAAACCGTATCCTGAATGACCTCCTCAACCTCGGACAAAATGCTATTGTCCTCAGTCTCAATGTTCTCATATTCAGTTTCAACACCCTCCGCATCATCCGACGCTTCAATGTCAACATCCGCAACCTCGCTTTCCACTTCAGGCGTAATACCCATTTGGGCTACGGGAACCATTTCAACAATCTCTTCTACGGTCTTCTCGACCTTGTTCTTCTTTTTCGCCATATTTTAAAATTTAATCTGTCTCGCTCAAGATAGCCTCTGAACGGAGTTTCTTGAAAGACTTCTCTATAATCTGCCTGACCCTCTCCTTTGTTAGACCATACTTTTGCGCAATGTCCTCCAACGTGTATGACATCTTGTTGTCAACGCCGTAATACATGTACACAATGTCAGCCTCCCTTTTAGACAGGCATGATGTCAGCTTCTCAATGTAGGCATGCTCGTCCAACATTTCTCCGTCCTCATTAAAGATACTGTTTCCATCAGAATTGTCAATAATATTGTAATTTGATTTGCAACCGTCAATATCAGTGTCATAGTCCGTGGAATAGTCATCACTTAACCTGTTGTCATCAAAATCCGTGTAAGACTCCTTGTTCTTCTTGGTTATCGCCAAGTTGATATTATGTATTATCCAAAATTTGGCGTAACAAATCAACTTGATGTCATTATTCTTATAGTCGAACTTGTCTATCGCGTCAATAAGACCCGTATTGGCCTCCGATATCAGCTCGTCATATTCAAGACCTTTACCGACGTATCTCGAAGCGAGGTTACAGGCATACTTCAAGTTACATGTAAGCAGCCTGTTTCTCGCCTCTAAATTCCCATTCTCATGGTATTGTCTCAATAAATCATGCTCCTCTTCCTTCGTGAGGGGCTTCACATCCCTAAGGTTTTCAAAATAGTTTAAAACACCATCTGTAATTTGATTGTTGTTAGACATTAAACAGTCTGTATTTTCGAAATGTTATTCACCTTCTTGACAACAATTGTATGGTTGTGCCAATCGGCTATCTGCTTAAGGTGCGTAATTTGGAAAATGAAACCATAATCCTTGACTATCTTGTCATACAGCAACTTAACCTGTTCATAATTTTCGTCTGAAACACCACCAAGAACCTCATCAAATACCACAAACGAAGGCTTGCTAAAGGTTGAAATCTTACTGAGCACGCTTCTAAGAGCCAAGCTTGCAACTGTCTGCTCAAAGCCTGAGCCGGAAGCCAGCTTTGACACGACACCATCTCTAACAAGAGAAAAAGCGACATCATTCCTGTCGTCAATCGAAACTGTAACATCAAAGTCACAGACCCCATTAAGAAGTCT
>JAEIGA010012111.1_pt1 | contig 13083 bp, 12 predicted proteins | sample 9270691 | NCBI WGS metagenome assembly JAEIGA01 (sample SAMN17057246, study PRJNA624740) | gut metagenome | biome: biome; isolation source: fecal sample | host: Bos grunniens | place: China: Xizang | collected 2019 | reverse complement strand
TACTGCCCACCATGAAAGAGTGTTACCTGCCAAGAAATAGTCCTTGGAATCCTTTTCTTTACCATCTTTGCTACGTGACAAGAATACTCCTAAGAATATCAGTACTGCCAAGTAAACAAAAAATACAAGATAGTCAACGGTAGCAAAACCGTTGTTCTTTAATCCGTCTAAAATACTTTGCATTTGTTTTAGTTTTATAGTTAGTAAATCAATAATTATTCTACACCAAACTTATAGATACAGTGGCTGTAATATTCCTGACCCGGCTCTAAAGTTGCATTTGGCCAACCTGGCAAATGAGATTTGTTTGGAGTATCAGGATATTTCTGAGTCTCCAAACAGCAACCTGTGCGCTGTTCCATCTTCTGACCCTGTTTGCCTGTACCTGTACCATCAAGGAAGTTACCTGAATAGAACTGAATACCTGGCTCGTTTGTATAAACTTCTACGTAAATACCTGTTACAGGGCTGTATAACTTAGCTGCACACTTTGTGTCATCGCCTTTAGTGTTAAGAACCCAGTTGTGGTCATAACCATTACCGTTCTTCAACTGATCATAGTCATAGTTGTTGATTTCCTGACCGATAGCCTTTGGAGATGTGAAATCCATTGGAGTACCTTTTACCGGTAGGATTTCTCCTGTTGTCATGTAGGTGCTGTCACAAGGAGTGAAAGCATCAGCATTCAATGTAAGGATATGGTTTGTGATAGGAATTGAGTGATCACCATTCAAGTTAAAGTAACTGTGGTTAGTCATATTGATAACAGTCTTTTTGTCGGTAGTTGCCTTCCAGACAATATCAATAGCGTTATCATCTGTCAATGTATAAGTAACAGTTGCTGTAACATTACCTGGGAAACCTGCTTCGCCATCAGGAGATTTCATGGTAAGAGTTACACTGTTTCTTTTTGTAGTGGTGAAATCGTAAACCAAGTTCTGCCAACCCATTGGTTCCGGTTCTAATGTGCAACCTCCGTGCAGACAGTGACCAAAGTTGTTCTGTGGCAACTGATAAGTTACTCCATCAAGAGTAATCTGTCCCTGATTGATTCTGTTAGCATAACGACCTACGCTTGAACCAAAGTCACTGGCCTGTGTTGTGTAATCTTTAATGTTTGAGAAACCAATTACGGCGTCCTGTAAGTTACCATCGCGGTCAGGAACCATAACTGCAACTATACGAGCACCAAAGTTTGTAACCCATACTTCTGCACCGTTTTTGTTTGTTAGGCAAACCAAATCTGTCTTTTTACCTGCAAACTCAGTCTGGAAATCTGCCTGATTAAGAACAGTCTCCTTTTTTTCTGTGCAACTTGTTGCAAGCAAGCAACCTATTGCAAGAATTGATAAGATACTCTTTTTCATTGTTGTTAATTATTTAAGTTATTATTGTAATTTCTTAGCTCCGTCGCCAATTATTATCTCATACACTTCCGGATAGTGTCCGAATTTGTCATTGAAAGCATCTTTCGCTTTTGCAATAAATTCGTCGTGAAGTGCTTTCGGGATAAGGTTGATGGTACAACCTCCAAAACCGCCACCCATAACTCGGCTGCCTGTTACACCAAATGATTGTGCAAATTCTGCCAGAAAATCAAGTTCTTCGCAGCTAACGGTGTAATCTCTGCTCAACCCCCAATGTGTGCTGAACATCTTTTCACCTACAGTGTTGTAATCGCCCTTTTCAAGAGCATCGCAAACCGCAAGAACTCTCTCTTTCTCTTCCAGAACATATTTTGCTCTTTTGAAATCGGTTACGTCTATATCTCCCTCAATTTCCTGCAGCATTGCCATGTCTGCATCTCTAAGCGATAATACTTCAGGATGATTTTTTGCTATCAATTCTACAACTCTTTCGCAACTCTCTCTTCTTTCGTTGTATTCTGTTCCTAAAGAGTGTTTGACGCAAGAATTTATAAGTGTCAGTTTATAACCTTCCGGTTTGAATGGGAAGTATTTGTATTCCAATGTTCTGCAATCCAAACGGATAAGACAATCCTCTTTTCCAAAGAGTGAGGCAAACTGGTCCATAATACCGCATTTTACACCACAGTAATTATGTTCTGTTGCCTGGCCTATTTTTGCCAATTCAAAACGGTCTATTTTGTTGTCTGCAAAAATATCATTTAAAGCTATGGAAAATACATTTTCAAGTGCTGCCGATGATGACATGCCCGAACCGGAAGGTATGTTGCCTGTGAATGCTGCATCAAAACCTTTTATCTCTACTCCGCGTTTCATCATCTCTTTGCATACACCAAAAACATAGCAAGCCCAATGGTGTTTGGGCTTGTCTTCCTGATGAAGTGAAAATTCTACATAGCTATTCTCTTTTTTGATATCCAATGCATACAATCTTACTATGTCAAGACCGTTTAATGCAACTTCTGCAGTGATGCCTTTATCTACAGCACCAGGCATAACAAAGCCATTATTGTAGTCGGTATGTTCGCCAATAAGATTAATGCGTCCCGGTGCAAAGTATAGATTACCTTGCTTTTCGAACTTTTCCTGGAATTCTCTATTTAGAATTGATGTATCCATCTCTGTTTAATTTATTCTACACCAAAACGATAGATAGTGGTCTGTGTATAAACTTCGCCCGGATTCAAAACTGTGCTTGGGAAGTAAGGTCTGTTTGGACTGTCTGGGAAATGTTGAGCCTCAAAACAGATTGCACAACGTTTTGGAAGTGTAGAACCATGTGCACAAGTGCTGCCGCTACAGTAGTTACCTGAATATACCTGAACTCCCGGTTCTGTGGTGTAGCATTCTAAGAAACGACCGCTTTCGGCATCGTAGCATTTTGCCGCAAAACTCAGTTCGCCAGGTTCTCTTTTGTTCAGTACCCAACAATGGTCGTAGCCATTACCGTTAGCTGTTTGCTGTGAACCTTCTATTCTTTCGCCAACTTTATGAGGAGTTCTGAAGTCAAATGCTGTTCCTTCTACACTATCAATAGTGCCAAGTGGAATTGCGGTCTCGTCTATTGGAATATAGTGATCTGCATTTAGTGTTAATTCGTAATCCAATACTGAAGGTGTATCTTTGCGCATTCCATTCAAATTGAAATATGCGTGCTGTGTAAGATTAAGAATGGTTTTTTTGTCGGTAGTTGCTTCGTACTCAATTACAAATTCATTGCTGTCTGTAAGTTTGTATGTAACATCAATGTTTAATGTACCTGGGAAACCCTCTTCACCGTCAGCTGCAGTGTAATGTAGTTTTAATGTCTGTTGATCTAACTGTTCTGCATCCCATACACGTTTGTGAAAACCTGTAGGACCTCCGTGCAGATGGTTAACACCGTTATTCAATGCAACTGAATACTGTTTGCCGTCTAAAGTGAATTTGCCGGCAGCTATACGGTTACCGTAACGGCCAATGAGTGTGCTCAAGAACTCTTCTTTGCTGTTCATTACGTTTTCCAGGCTATCGTGTCCCATAACTACACTTGCCATTTTGCCCTCTCTGTCAGGCATCATTATAGATAGCAATGCACCTGCAAAATTGGTTGCGGCAATTTCACAACCATTTTTGTTCTTAAGTATGTATAAATCTGTTGCTTTACCTTGGATGGTACCTTGGAAATCTTCTCTTTTTAAACCTGAAAGGTTGTTCTCTACATAGAAACTATTCATAATGATATCTCGTTAATTGGTTACTATATGTTAATAACAAGGCAAATTAACGAAAAATCAATTAGTATAGCAAATAATTACAGTTAAAAATCAGCCTTGAATATAGAATTCTACCATACTCAGAAGGTCTGCCACTACAAATGTACTGCCTCCTACAAAAATGAAGTCATTAGGTGATGCTTCTGCTCTGGCTGCAGCTATGGCCTGCGGAACTGTATTGTATGTGTTTCCATGCAGTCCTAAAGATAGACCTATCTTCTGGATTTCTGCCGCTGTAGCACTGCGTTCCACGCTGGCTTGTGTAAAATAATACTTTGCATTTTTTGGCAATAATGCCAATGCCGTACTTATATCTTTATCTTTTACCATACCCACAACAACCCTTATGTTGGAATATTCTTTGTTATTGGAATAGTTCTCTAATTGTTGGGCTATGTATTTGATTCCGTGACTATTATGTGCGGTATCGCATACTATAAGTGGATGTGATGATACCTTCTGCCAACGCCCTCTTAGTCCGGTCGCTTCTATTACATTGGCAAAACCCTTCAATATGTCTTTGTCGGTTATTTTTAATCCCAAATCCTTTAGCTTATATGTTGCGTGTAGTATGGTGTTTGCATTTTTGTTTTGGCAGTAACCTGCAAGTTCGCTCTTTATATACAAATTTTCTGTTTTGTAATATACGCAATCTATGCTGCGGTTCTCTTCTGAAAGTATAAGATTGTTGTCTTGAGCATAAATAATCTGCGAACCGGTCTCGTTTGCTTTTGCTTCAAAAACTCTCTTTGTTTCCGGTGTATATTCACCTATTATGACCGGGGCTTTGGGCTTGATTATACCTGCTTTTTCTGTTGCGATTTGCTCTAATGTAGAACCCAATAATGCTGTATGATCCAGTCCTATATTTGTTATAACCGATAGTATCGGCTTAATAATATTAGTGCAGTCTAACCTGCCTCCCAGTCCGGTCTCAATTACTGCTATATCTACTTCTCTTTCAGCAAAATAGCTAAATGCCAGTGCTGTGGTTATTTCGAAAAAAGATGGATGTATATCCTCTATCACATCTTTATAATCTTCAACGAACTTAACCACAAAATTCTGGTCTATAGGCTGACCGTTTATTCTTATTCTTTCTCTGAAATCTACCAGATGTGGCGATGTATATAATCCTACCTTTAACCCTGTTGACTGTAGAATACCTGCAATGGTGTGCGATACACTGCCTTTGCCATTAGTACCGGCTATATGTATGCTTTTGAATAGTTTATGAGGGTGTCCTGTCATATTGTCAAGAATAACCGTGTTTGACAATCCCTCTTTATATGCCTTGTTACCAACGTTCTGGAACATAGGTGTTCTGGAATAAAGGTATTCTATAGTCTGATGGTAGGTCATCTTATTCTTATCTATTATAGTTATTCAAATAGATTTCTGAATTTTTTGAAAATCTTCTCTTTAATACTCAAGTTGGGCTTGAAGCTATCTGACGCTGAGAATTTTTCTATTGCTGCTTTCTCCTCTTTAGATAAACTTTCCGGTATGTAAACACTTACGTTTACTAACATATCACCCTTTCTGTTGCTATGAAGTATTGGCAGACCTTTGTCGCGCAGTCTCAATACCTTGCCGGGTTGTGTTCCGGGTTCTATCTTTAACTTAACAGCTCCATCTATGGTTGGAACCTCTACAGTACCTCCCAATATGGCTTGCGGAACAGTAAGAAGCAGGTTGTATATTAAATCGTTCTCGTCGCGAATAAGATCCTTGTGCTCTTGCTCTTCTATGACGATGAGCAGGTTGCCCGGGTAACCGTTGTGCTTGCCGGCATTTCCTTTGCCTTCTACAACAAGCTGCATTCCATCTGCTACACCTGCAGGAATCTTAACTTCAACCAGTTCTTCGCCATAGACAACGCCATCTCCGCTACAATGAGGGCATCTGTTCTTAATGATTTTACCTTCACCGTTACAACGCGGACATACCGCCTGGGTTTGCATCATGCCAAAAATACTCTGCTGAGTCTTGATGATTGTTCCTGTTCCGTTACAATCCGGGCAGGTTTCTGTTCCGGAGCCGTTTTCAGCACCTGTGCCATTGCAATGTGTACAAGGTACAAGCTTTTTTATCTTGAATTTCTTTGTAACTCCGGTGCTTATTTCCTGGAGTGTAAGAGATACTTTGATTCTTACATCGGCGCCTTTAAACTTGCGTTCGCCACTGCGAGATCTGCTTTGACCACCGCCAAATCCACCAAATCCGCCAAATCCTCCTCCGCTGAATATGTCGCCAAACATGGAGAAAATGTCGTCCATAGACATACCTCCTCCAAATCCGCTCCCACCTCCGGCACTATTCAATCCGTCAAATCCAAACTGGTCGTATTTGCTGCGTTTGTCGGGGTCGCTTAGTACTCCGTATGCTTCGGCAGCCTCTTTGAATTTTTCTTCGGCTTCCTTATTGTCGGGGTTTCTATCCGGATGATACTGGATAGCCTTCTTTTTATATGCTTTTTTTATTTCGTCGGCAGTGGCTGTCTTCTCCACTCCAAGTACTTCGTAGTAATCTCTCTTTGCCATAATGTGGTATTTTCACTTATTGTGCTACCGCTACTTGAGCGTGTCTTAAAACTTTGTCGTGTAGTTTGTAACCGTCTCTTGTACAATCTATCACTTTGCCTTTTGATTCTTCGTCTTGAGCAGGTAAAAGAGCTATGGCTTCGTGATAATCGGTGTCAAAAACTTCTCCAACAGGTGAAATTTTCTGCAAACCATCTTGTTGCAATGTATGCATCAATTTATTGTATATAATCTCTATGCCTTCCTTTAATGCATTGAAATCGTTACTGTTGGCAGAGTTTGCAATAGCGCGTTCCAAATCGTCAATAAATGGAAGCAAATCTGTAAGTATATCGGCCGATGCATTCTTTATCAGTTCTGCCTTTTCTTTAATAGTGCGTTTGCGATAATTGTCAAATTCAGCTACCTGGCGCAGATATTTGTCTTGCAGTTCTTCAATCTTTGCATTGGCGTTTGCAAGTTGGGCTTCGATGCTATCTTCCTGGATAGTTTCGTTTTCAACATTGTTCTCTTCGTTGCAGTTCTCTGTAGAAACTTTTTCTTGCTCTTCAGTTTCGCGTTTCAAATCCTCTTCTGACATATTTATATAACCTTAATAATTCACATTATAGACTGAACAAATTCCTTGCCACAATGTTTTGGTGACAGGTTGTCAGCAATATTCGTAAAACAAACTTCAAAATTAGTGCATTTTTCTTAAAATGTCGCATATTTATGCTATTTTCGCATGCTATAAACCCAACTGAGAGAATGTTGAAAAGATTGAACTTAATGCTTTGGCTTCTGGTTATGCCCCTTTTTGTGGTGGCACAGAGTAATGCTCATCTGCAGTACATAGATAAGTATAAAGATTTGGCTATAAGTCAGATGAAAAAGTATGGTATTCCGGCCAGTATTACATTGGCGCAAGGGTTGCTTGAATCGGATGCCGGCAGGAGTATGCTCGCAGTAGAAGGTAATAACCATTTTGGTATAAAATGCCATTCGGACTGGACCGGAAAAAAGATGTATCACGATGATGACAGACGAGACGATTGTTTTAGAGTGTATAGAAATGTAGAGGGCTCTTTTGAAGATCACTCTCTGTTTTTAACTACTCATAGCAGATATGCGTTCCTGTTTGATTTAAAACCTACAGATTATGTGGGGTGGGCAAGAGGTTTGAAAAAGGCGGGCTATGCTACAAATCCTGCGTATGCCGAAAAACTGATAGAGATAATTGAAAGGTATAATTTGGATATGTATGATAAAGGTGGAAAATTCAAAAAGGAGAATGCTGCAGTTGGCTTTGCGCATCAGCCATATATATCTAATAGCTTGTTGTATGTAAGAATGGGAGAAGGTGAATCTCTTAAGGAGATAGCAAAGGAATTTGATATGACAAGAATGAGATTGCGCCGATATAATGAAATTAACCGTGAATATGTTCCGGAGCCGGGTAGCGTTATATATTTGGAACGTAAAAAGGGTAAGGCAGATAAGCAGTATCAACTTCATACGGTACAAAGCGGTGAAAGTCTTTGGTCTATTTCTCAACTGTATGGTGTTAGGCTGAAGGCATTAATGAGACGCAATGGCTTGGATGAAAATAGTGCTATTCAAGTGGGACAGATATTAGAGGTACGATAAAAAATGGAGCTACATGAAGTGGCTCCATTTTTTTTGTCTTACACTAATTCGTGCTCCTCTTTCACATCTATCTCTGAACCATCGGTGTCAAAGAATTTGTATGAAAGGAATGGCAGGCTTTGGTCCGGAATAATCTTTATTCCCCAGCCATACTTGAATCTCCATTTCAATTTAAGAGGTAACAGACCTTTGGATATGAAAGCTTCAACATAGGGATGTATGTGTAGCTTAAAATGTTTTTTCTTCATTGTTTCCACCAGGTAGGTTATTTTGCTCTCAATTTTATCAGTTAGCAAAATAGATGGTGGAATAGTTCCCTTGCCAAAACAAGTGGGGCAGGTTTCATCAACAGGAACGTTAATAACAGCACGAACTCTTTGTCGGGTTATCTGCATCAGACCAAATTTGCTTAATGGTAATATGGTATGCTTGGCTCTGTCGCGTTGCATATTTTGGCACATTCTTTCATAGAGTTTCTGCTTGTCTTCAGCTAAATTCATATCTATGAAATCTACTACAATTATGCCACCCATATCTCTTAAGCGTAGTTGGCGTGCCAATTCATCGGCCGCACCTAAGTTTACCTCTAATGCATTTTCCTCTTGATTGCCGGCTTTAATTCTGTGACCGCTATTTACATCTACAACGTGCAGTGCTTCTGTATGTTCAATGATAAGGTATGCTCCGCTTTTATAAGAAACTATTCTTCCGAACGACGATTTTATCTGTTTGGTTATTCCAAAATTGTCAAAAATAGGCAGATCGCCTTTGTAAAGATGTATAATATCTGTACGTTCAGGAATAATGATGGAAACATAATCCTTTATTTCATTGTATGTCTTTTCGTCATTTACGTGTATAGATTCGTATGACGGATTTAGTAGGTCTCTAAGCAGTGCTATTGTTCGGCTGGTCTCTTCGTAAATGAGTACCGGTGGCTTAACTGCTTGATGAGCTTTGTTTAAGCACTCTTCCCATCTGTGGTAAAGAATGGAGAGTTCGTTGTCTAATTCAGCTACTTTTTTCCCTTCGGCAACAGTTCTTATTATAACTCCACAATTCTTTGGCTTAATACTCTGAATAAGCTGTTTTAATCTGGCTTTCTCTTCAGTAGATTTGATTTTTGAAGATACTGACACTTTGTTTGTAAATGGAATAAGAACCAGATATCTGCCTGCAAATGACAATTCACAAGTGAGTCTTGGTCCTTTTGTGGAGATGGGCTCTTTAGTAATTTGAACTAAAAGTTCGTCGCCCTGCTGGATAACATTTGTTATACCTCCGTTGGGTTCGCTGTGCTCCTCTAACAGTTCTGCTTTTTCAAATGGCAACATCTTCTTTTTGTTGCTCTGCAACTGTTTGAGGTACTTTTGTGTTGATGTAAATTGTGGTCCTAAATCTTGGTAATGAAGAAAAGCTTCCTTGTCTGAACCTATGTCAACAAAACAGGCATTCAAGCCGGGCATCATCTTTTTTACCCTGCCCAAATAGATGTTACCAACCGAAAAAGTCATCTCTCTGCTCTCTTTCTGGTATTCCACCAGTTTGTCATCCTCTGTGATGGCTATTGAGATGTCATTAGGTTGTACGTTAATTATAAGTTCACTGGTCATCTAGTAATTATTTAGGATTTCACACTAAAACAAAGAACAAACTTGTTCTGAAAAGTACTGCCTTTCTGCAAGTTTGTTCTTTGTGCTTTTTTTGACAGAGACTTATTTGCTCTTATGTCTGTTCTTTCTCAGTCTCTTTTTACGCTTATGCGTCGACATCTTATGTCTTTTTTTCTTTTTACCGCTTGGCATAGTTCTAAATTTATTATGATGATTATTATTTTCTAACTTCTGCAGCAAATACTTTTGCAGGCTTGAATGCCGGAATGTTGTGTTCTGGAACTGTTATTGTAGTATTCTTGAGAATATCTCTAGCTGCTTTAGCTGCTCTTTTCTTAACGATAAAGCTACCGAAACCTCTTAAATATACATTTTCCTCTTTTGCAAGAGAATCTTTAACTACTTCCATGAATCCTTCTACACAATTCAGAACATCGGCTTTATCAAGACCGGTTCTGTTGGCAATCTCCTTTACAACTTCTGCTTTAGTCATAATTCAGTTTGTTTAATCTAATTCTGTTTAAATTTTCGAGTTGCAAATTTAGCTCTTTTGAAGATACTCGCAAAAGATTTTGCTTTTATTTTTAAGATTTTGTGCGAAATAATGTTTCTTGCCTCTTAATATTCAAAAGTTGTGACACATTATTAAAATTATGTGCTATATTTGCATTTGTAATTTTTTAATACCAAAATATTATGTCAGTAAACAAAGTAACATTGATTGGTAACGTAGGTAAAGATCCAGATGTAAGATATTTGGATAATCACGTGTGTGTGGCAAATATTACACTTGCTACAACAGATCGTGCATATACGTTACAAAACGGTACTCAGGTACCGGAGAGAACAGAATGGCACAATTTGGTCTTTTGGCGCGGATTGGCTGAAACTGTTGAAAAATACGTTCACAAAGGTGATAAACTCTATGTGGAAGGCGCTATCAGGTATCGTAATTATGATGACCAGAATGGTGTGAAACGTTATGTAACAGAAATTTTTGTTGATTCTTTTGAAATGTTATCATCAAGGGGACAGCAAAAACAACAAGATGTTTCCGCACAGGCTGCTAATCCTGAATCGCAGGTGCCGCCCAAGTCGGAATCGGATCTGCCATTCTAAATTAAAGAATACGGAGGTTGGAAATGGATAGTTTAATGAGTATCACATTCGAAACTCCTACGGTTGGGACCGTTATCGCAATGGTAACGGCCCTCTTCTTATTGATGATGTCTGCTTTTGTGTCGGCTTCGGAAATAGCTTTTTTTTCCATGTCGCCGGAAGATATAAGAGTTATCAAACGTGGGGAGTTTAATGCGGATAGAAAAGTAGATAATCTGATGGGCGATTCAGAAAGGTTGTTGGCGACTATACTTATTGCTAATAACCTGGTTAATGTGGCCATAATTTTGTTGCTGGATTTGTCTTTTGCTCAGATGATTGATTTTGGTACGTCTAAATGGTTGGAATTTGTGGTATTGACAGTACTTCTTACCTTTGTATTATTGCTCTTTGGTGAGATTATTCCAAAACTTTATGCTTCTCACAACTCTTTGTCGTTTGCTCGCAGAGCATCGTCAGTATTGTCTATTCTTGTGGTTATCCTAAAACCGCTTTCATCCCTCCTAATGAAGTCTAACGTATTGGCAGACAAATTGGTGAAAAAAAAGAAGTACAATATATCGGTAGATGAATTGGAACACGCTCTAGAGTTGACAGATTCAGAAGATATTCACGAAGAACAGGAGATGCTTGAAGGAGTAATCCGTTTTGGCGACGAAACAGTAGTGGATATAATGACCTCTCGTCTTGATATGGTAATGCTTGACATTAAATCATCGTTTGCTGATGTAATGAAATGTATAGCAGAAAATATCTACTCCAGAGTTCCGGTTTATTCAGGAACATCCGATAATATAAAAGGTGTACTTTATATAAAAGACCTTATACCTTATTTAGAAAAAGGTGATAATTTTAGATGGCAATCGCTTATTCGCCCTGCCTTTTTTGTGCCGGAGTCTAAAAAAATTGATGATTTGTTACACGATTTCCAAACAGGCAGGATTCATATTGCTATTGTAGTCGATGAATTTGGAGGAACTTCAGGATTGGTAACATTGGAAGATGTTATTGAAGAGATTCTTGGCGAAATTAACGACGAATTTGACGAAGACGATTCTCTGTTTATAGAATTGGATGAAAATAGGTTTGTTTTTGATGGTAAAATACCTCTGTCTGAATTCTTTAAGGTTGTAGATTTGGAGGAGCAGGACTATTTGGATGATATGGGCGAAGCCGATACTTTGGCAGGTTGGTTGTTGGAAATGAAGGGTGATTTTCCACGTAAGGGCGAAGAGCTGAAATGTAAACAAATTGCTTTTAAAGTGATAGAAAAGAAGGATAGAAGAATAGCCCGTATTCAGGTGGAAATTAAAAAGAGATAATCTAACGTTTTTTATTTATGGCTCTTTACAAAAGGATTGAATGTAAAGAAGGTGTTGTGTTAGGAGTTTGGAAAATAGAAGAAACTCTGGAAACCCTGTTGTCTTTCTATCCGAATGATAAAGAGATTTTGAAGTTGTCAGAAAGTAATATCAACAATCAAAGGCTTATAGAAAAAATAGCAGTTAGGGTGCTGTTGCATACTATGTTACCTGATGAAAACATAAGCATTGCATACGAACAGTCCGGTAAGCCTGTGTTGAACAATGGCGAGTATAATGTCAGTATATCGCATACTAAAGGTTTTGTGGCTGTAATAATAGCTCCTGTGCAGAATTCAGTGGGGATAGATATAGAACCTATATCGGATAGAACCTTAAAAGTTGCAAAACGTTTTATGGGAACAGAAGAGTTTGTGGAACTTATGCAAGATGCAGATCCTAAGATATCTACAATATGTTGGTCAGCCAAAGAAGCTTTGTATAAAATTATAGGCAGTCCGGTGGCTGACTTTAGAAAAACCATAAGGATTGCCCCATTTTCTCTTGCAGAAAGTGGAACATTGACTGCTCGGATACTGTTTGATGCAAATCTGCAATATACTCTGAGTTATCTGATTTTTGATAACGTAGTGTTAGTTTGGGTTTGTACCTACAGAACTATTTGTTAATCAAATACCGGAAAAAGTTGAATTTTGCATTTATATATTTTAACTTTGCATTTTGTAATAATATCATCAATAATGAAAAGTCGTTATAATCTTTTGCTTGGCATTTGTATTGCCTCTGTAGCGGGTTTGGTTTCTTGTGTCTCTTCAACCGACGAACTTGACCTGAATAAGGAAGTAAAACTGGATATGCACCTTGCATCGTCCGGTATTTCTTTACCGTTGGGAAATTTGAGCAAAATCTATCTGGATTCTTTGATAGAAGTGGATGTAAATGATCCAGATGCTTTAATACAAAAATTGGATGGTTCTTTGTATGGCATATCGTTGAAAGACAGCGTGGACAAAATTACCATCGATGTGGATGAAATCAGTTTTGATATAGACAATCCTGAAATAGATCCTATTGAAATTTCTTTTGAAGATCCCACACCGGAGAACGTAAAACTGGACAGAACAGAAGAGACTTTCAGTGTAGATATTGATGAAATAGATTTGGAAACGATAAAC
>JAEIGA010012110.1_pt1 | contig 13083 bp, 10 predicted proteins | sample 9270691 | NCBI WGS metagenome assembly JAEIGA01 (sample SAMN17057246, study PRJNA624740) | gut metagenome | biome: biome; isolation source: fecal sample | host: Bos grunniens | place: China: Xizang | collected 2019 | reverse complement strand
GTCATGATACGTCTGGATTGCACTGTTTGCTTGTATCGTGGCAAAAGATTATCTTTGCTAGAGATGATAACACTGAAATCAGGATAATACTCTGCGTCGGGGAATCAGTGTTACTTTGAGACACTTATTAAGAGAATGAGGCAACTGCCAGAAAGAGTGAGGATTATGTGAAAATTGCATAAATTCCTTTCATGCAGTTCTCCTTTTTGACATCAAAAAAGCATTTGAATTATTTGTTTAAGTCGGATACTTATTCTAAATTTGCATACTGTGTGTGTAATTTAAGAGAATTGAAAAGACTATTTGCATATATTTGTGTGTGTCCGCTGTCTTGTGCCGTATCCTCGGTGCAGGGCAATTCTTTTCTTACAACAACCGATAGAACAATTAGATAAATAGCTTTGTGCAAGGATAGTATGGTACGTATACCCTATTCAGCACAGGCTTTTTTGTGAATGACTTTAAACCGATTAATGCTTTGAAACGGCTATTTGCAAGCATAGTTTTAATGTCCCTTATTTCCTGCGCTCTGATGAAGGCGCAGGACGTTTCAAGGAACTTCACATATGAAGACGGAGTCGAGCCTAAATATTCGTTTATGGCGATCTCGACTAACACGCTTTATGATGCGATCCTTGTGCCTAACCTTGGACTTGAATTCAATCTATCTAATAACTGGACCCTGGCAGTAGATGGCATGTGGGCATGGTGGACAGTTCCGGATATCAACTGGTACTGGCGTGTATATGGCGGCGAGGTTTCAGTCAATAAGTATTTCGGTAAGAAGGCTCTCAAGAGGAGCCTGACTGGTCATCATGTCGGACTGTATGGCCAGGTTCTTTCATATGACCTCGAAGTAGGTCACTTCGGACGTATGGCTCCAGATCTCTCTTATGGCGGCGGAGTAGAGTACGGTTATTCATTCCCTGTAAGTAACGAACTTAATATAGATGTCGCTCTGGGTGTCGGTTACCTGGGCGGAAACTTCTATGACTATGTAGAAAACGAAGGACACCATGTCTGGAGGGCCACTGTAAAGCAGATGTACTTCGGACCGACAAAGGCAAGTGTCTCGTTAGTATGGTTGATTAGCCCAATGAAAAGAAGATGAGAAGGTGTAATTCAAATAGTTTAGCATCGCTCGTCTTGACTCTCTTTGTCACTTTCGCAGCGATTTCGTGTGAGCACAAGGAATTGTGCTACTACCATCCGCATACAGCTCCTGTAAGGGTAAACGTGGACTGGAGTTACTTCACTATGGAGACTCCTACCGGTATGACCGCATATGCATATCCTCAGCACGAGGATGATGTGGACTTCTACAGGTTCATTACCCATAACCTTAACTATATCACTCTTGACCTCGAGGCCGGTTTCTTCAACACTATCGTCTTCAACCAGAGTGAATCAGAGTACGGATCATTCGAGTTCAGCAATCTCGAGGACTACCACACAGCCCAGGTACGCGTAATCCAGGTGAAGTCAAACTGGTATACTACCAAGGCTCCTGACACAAAGGTAGGTACTGAACCAGAGTGGCTTGCAGTAGGACGTGCCGAGGACGTGGAGGTAACAGAAGAAATGGTCGAGATAGCGGAGCAGGAGTACCTTGCAAGCAAGCAGGACCAGATCATGCGTGCCGGCAGGGCAGTCAACAATGTCGCTACAGTAACGCCGATAAGCGTGATCAAGCAGGTCGAGTTCAGGGTATACGGACAGGGACTTTATAACCTCAGGTCAGTCAGAGCTGCCCTTGAAGGAATGTCAGAGGGATGTCTTCTCTCGACAGGACAGCCTTCCCAGTATGCAGTAGCCCACGTGATGGAAGACTGGAGAGTAGTTACAGAAGAGAACGACCCTGCCAGCGGTGACATCACCACAGTGCTTTCAACATTCGGTATACCAGAAGGCCATGCAGGAACTCCGGAAGCGAACAAGTTCTCGATCTCGCTTCTCCTCGTGGACAATAAGACAGTCCTTACATACGACTATTATATCGGAGACATTCTCGCGCAGTTCAACGAAATGGACGGTCTCGACGGAAAGGTCCAGAAGGTGGTAGTCGACCTCGAGCTTCCGGAAAGGCTTCCTGACGTGATGCCTGTGGGAGGTTCAGGCGGAGGATTCGACGCAGATGTAGATGATTGGGGCGATGAGATAACAACAGTAATTCCTATCAAGTAACGTGAAGAAGCTAAGAAACATAATAATAGTAGCGGCAGTATTGCTTCTCGCCACACCGCGCCTGGCACAGGCGCAGCAGTGGGCTGTAAGCACTAATGCTATCACTTGGGCGAACTTAGGCACAATTAACCTTGAAGGCAGTGTCAGTGTTGACAAGCGAGTTACGCTTTTCGCCGGAGCGAAATACAATCCATGGGACCTCAGGACAAAGTCGCAGGTGACCCTGATGAACAACCAGATCACAGGCTACGCCGGAGTAAAGTATTGGCCATGGCACGTGTATTCAGGCTGGTGGCTCGGAGCAAAGGCCCAGTTCCAGGATTTCGACGAGGCAGGACTCTGGTCTGAAAACCTTGTAAGCGGACAGGCTCTCGGACTCGGATTGTCAGCCGGCTACTCGATTATGATCGGCTCGCACGTAAATGTCGACTTCGGAGTCGGCGGCTGGGGAGGACGCGTCCTCAAGTACACCGCCTACAAAGACCTCGGAGGATATGAAGTCGATAAGGTAGGAGCCAAGAACTTCATATTTCTTGATAACATAATTGTCGCTTTTGTGTATATATTCTAGGATGGTATCGAAAAGATTAAATATAGCAGTACTTGCCGTACTTTCTCTGATGCTGCTGATCATCAGCTCTTGCGGTACAACAAGATCTAAGCTCAGCAAGATCCAGAAAGGACAGATCGACTCTGTGGTGTTCAACATGCCGCAGAAGTCTGCCGTGCCATCAGAGATCAAGGCGCAGAAGTTCGTCCAGGATACCATCATCATCAAGGACAAGGACGGCAACGAAACCTTCCTCATGAAGGCGATCGAGGACGAGGAGACCGGTGAGATGGTGGCGACTGAGGTCCTCAATGCAGCGACTGTCACAGCCCGCTTCCAGAACATCGCCGAGCGTCGCGGTAAGGTAGACCTCGAGTTCCTCGTGACCGTACCTGCCGGCATGATGCACGAGAGATGGCAGTTCAGGCTTTACCCTGACCTCTTCATCATGGAAGACAGCACAAGGCTCGAGCCAGTCCTCATCACAGGAAAGGCATACCGCGAAGCCCAGCTCAAGGGTTATGAGAGATACGAGAGATTCCTCGCGCGCATCGTTAAGGACGACATGCAGTTCCTTAACATCTACCAGTTCGAGCTCTTCCTCCAGAGAAACCTTCCAGAGATCTTCGCATTCAAGTCAGACTCAACAGTTGTCTCAGACGAGACCTTCAAGAGCCATTACGGAGTCGACGAGAAGGAAGTGGTCGAGCACTACATCAACAAGGCAAGACGCAAGGCCAACAACAAGCTCAAGAGCAGAAGAGGCAAGATGCTCGGCAAATACATCCCTGCCCCTATCGTGACAGAAGGTATCCGTCTGGACAGTGTCGTGACCACAAACCAGGGCGACATCATCTACCACTATGTGCAGACCATCGAGACCCGTCCGAAGCTCAGAAAGGCGACTATCATCCTTTCCGGAGACATCTACGAGGCAGAGAACAAGATTTACGACCTCCCTACAATGGAGCCGCTCGTATACTATATCTCATCAACATCATCATTCGCAGACGAGAGCATAGTGAAGTACCTCACAAAGGTCATCGAGCGCAGGGCAGAGGCCAACACAGCCTACCGCATCGACTTCGAGGTCGCCAAGTCAGACATCAAGCCTGAGCTCGGAGAGAACGCCAAGGAGATCGCCAGGATAAAGGAGAACCTCGCATCCCTCATGCAGAACGAAGTCTTCGACCTCGACTCGATCAGCATCAACGCGACAGCCTCTCCAGAAGGCAGCTACGACCTTAACGCAAGGCTCGCGCACAACAGGTCTGCCGCGGTGACAAGCTACTTCACAAGATATATCAGAGAGTACAAGGACAGCCTAGAGAGAGAGAAGGGATTCTCAATGGTAGTCGGAGATGAGATGGACGAGACGATAGTAGTTCCAGAAGAAAAGGCGCCGGACATCAGGCTGACTCCTCGAAGCACTCCTGAGAACTGGGAAGACCTCGACGAGTACATCAGAAGGGACACCCTCCTTACTGACGACGACAAGAACGACTACTTCAAGCACGACAGGAACAAGCCAGACGTCAGGGAAGGCAAGCTAAAGTCATACAGCTGGTACCCTTACATGAAGAGCAAGATCTATCCTAAGCTCCGTACCGTGAAGTTCAACTTCTACCTCCACAGGAAGGGCATGGTCAAGGATACGATCCATACGACGGTAGTCGACAGCGCCTACACCAAGGGAGTCATGGCCCTCAAGGACATGGACTATGACGCAGCGATCGGCCTCCTCGCACCGTACAACGACTACAACACGGCAGTCGCATACATCGGAAAGGACCGAAACCTCAGCGCCCTCCTCATCCTCGAGCCGATGGAAAAGACCCCGCAGGTAAACTACCTCCTCGCGATCCTCTACTCCCGTACCGGCGATGTGCAGAAGGCCGTAGAGTGCTACATGAGGTCGGTTGAGCAGGATCCGTCATACCGCCACCGAGGAAACCTCGACCCAGAGATCTCCGTCCTCATAAAGCAGTACGGACTCTTCAAGGAGGAAGAAGAGATCATATACTGGTAAGCAGAAACAGCATAGGTAAAACAAACCATAGCAACAAACAACAATTTTATAAACAACCAATTATCAACTTTAATTTTTAACATTATGAGAAAATCATTTTTTCTTTCAATTCTCGCTGTAGGCGCCCTCGTAGCAGGTTGCGCAAAGAGCGAAGTCGTTGACACTAAGTTCAACGAGGAGATCGGTTTCGAGACATATCTCGGAAGAGATGCTCAGACTAGGGCTGCAGTTGCAATTTCTTTCGAAACAGCAGGTATGTACGGATTTTATACTGCCGCAGAAGAGTGGGATGCTGATACTAAGGCTAACCTTTGGAATAACGACCCTCTTACTTTTGCTGGTGAAGTTACTCCTGTTAAGTATTGGACAAATGATGATGACCTTTACACATTCCTCGCTTATGCACCAAAAGATCACTCTACTATCACTGCTCCTGCAGCAGTAGAAAATGTAGGAGTTGCTAACCCAACAATTACTTATAAGGTTCCTGCTGCGCTTGCTGATCAGATTGATGTTCTTTATGCTGCTGCTCTCAATCAGAAGAAACAGACTCAGGTTCCTTTTGCTTTCCATCATGCACTGGCACGTCTTACAGTTAAGGCTTCTGCTGCAGCAGAGCAGGCATTCGAGTTCCGAGTAAAGAGCATTTCTATTACTGGTGGATTCATTACTGAAGACAATTTGGCTCTCGCTACAGGTGAATGGACTAAGGATGGTGCTCCTGAGACTACTGATACTAAATATACATTCTATAACGAGTCTCTAAATACTGTAGCTCTTACAACTACTGCCACTGACTATGCTGGTGACAATAATTATCTTATGATGATTCCTGTTGACTTTACAACATCTAAAGCAACTCTTAAAGTAGAATATACTACGTTCTACCAGGGTACAGAGTCTACAACCAACGAGGCAGAGTTCGAGGTAACTACAAACTTCGAGCAGGGTAAGGCTTATGCTATCAATCTTGAATTCAGCAAGGATGTTGAACCAATCAAGTTTGACGTATCGGTTGATACTTGGGTTCCGGCAGATGAAGAGCAGGATGAGGAAGTTGAGGCTTAATTCTTAGCAACTTCGTTGTAAAAATACATCATATTTAGACCGGGCGGGCCTGACCGCCCTCCCGGTCACCAGACAACCTCTATTCGGCAAAAATCCCTGATAGAGTGTAATTTTAAACTGATGAAACGATTAACAAACATAACCACACGGTGCCTTACCATCTTTACTATCCTCCTCCTTGCAACCCTCACAAGCTGCAAGAAGGATATTGGCACTGATACTACACCAGCAGACGGTTCCTCTACAGGGAATCCAATCTCTTTCTCGACACATGACGCATTCTCTAAAGCAGTCATTAACAGCAAAACTGATCTCGAGCAAGAAGGCAATTCATTCAAGGTGTTTGGATGGTTCGAAGGTACAACTCCTGGTCATATGTTCGGAGAAGGAGGTACTCCTGTAACCTTCAAAGACGAAGTATGGACCTACGAGCCGGTACGCTACTGGATGAACGGTACCTACGATTTCGCCGCTGTTTATCCTTCTACAGTCAATGCACGATATGATGTCATAACTTCAGGACAGTTACCTCTACTTACAGTTACTGACTTTGACGTTACCAATCAAGATGATCTTCTTATTGCATTCAAAACATCGGTAGATGGAAGTAATGGAAATGCTAATACAGCTGTTGAACTTAATTTTCAACATTCGCTTTCTAATATTCAGTTGCATCTTACACTAGATGAAAAGACTTTCTATGAACCAATTGAAGGAGGAAAGCGTCAGGTTGGTTATGCTTTTGTGTCACTTATTGGATTCAACTTTATCTCTACATCAGGTTCTCTATCTGCCTCAATTAATGATCCCCAAAATTTTAAATGGAGCACACAAGATTTGGACAACCGTTTAAGAATCAATTATACGGATAAACCGATTGAAATCACAGATGATAATACAGTTAATTTCTTAGGTGAAAATGGTGTGTTAGTTATTCCGCAATCTTTTAGAGATGAGGCTTGTAAAGCAGAGTTGATTATGCAAGTGACTATCTATCCGCTTGGTGTTACGAGTGAGGGTATCGTAAAGGAGTTTGCAGTTCCATTGAAATCAGGTGTGCTTGACTGGATGCCAAATACCAAATATATCTATGAAGGAGTTGTGAAACAGGAACTCGTTATAGATTTCAGTGTTACAACGGTAAACGGTTGGGAGAAAAACACGCTTGGAGGTTTCATTGTTAGTTAAATGCATGAATATGAAGAGATCATTAATATATATAGTTGTACTTCTAGTCGTCATTTCTTGTACTAAAGATACCAGTGCTCCAAGTCCAATATTCTCTGAAGGAGGACTGATATCGTTCACTACGAGAGTGAATACCAAAACTCCTATTATTACAGAACTTAATGGAGAACAGTTTGGTGTATATGCGTATAAGTTTCCTAATCTTACAACTTGGGGAACATATAAGACAGCGGCTGCACCTGACCTGTTCCTCAACCTTAAAGTAACTTGTGATGACGCAGGAGCGTGCTCGTATGATGTTGGTGATACAGATACTGATATTAATGGTCGCGAACAATGGGAATTGAGCAAGAAATATTCATATTTTGCTTATTATCCATATTTATCTTCTGCTCCGTCTGTGCCAGATTCAGAGTATGGCATATTATCGGACCCCTACATAGATTATTCTTTGCCACTTTCAGCGGATTTAGAAGTAAATCCGGATGATCTTCTTGATATTATGACAGCGAAGGTAACGGATTGGAGTGCTACACGTGGAACTGTAGTTAGGTTTGAATTTTATCACAGATTGTTTCTTATTGAACTTTATGGTTATAATTTCAATTCAGAAATGATTAAAATTACTGATTTGTCCATGACAATATCAGGTATACGTTATAATAAGGCGAGAATATTTATGGATTATGATATTCCAAGTGAATATAGTTCAGACAAATGGACTAAAGATGACACTGTGGAGTTCCCTATCATAAATCAAACTTCCCCTATTACAATTGATGGTAATAGTGAAGCAGAATTGTCAACCGATAAAAATATTGTTCTCATCCCTCAAAAATATTTAGAACGTATAGAGGATCCGTATACTAAAGAAATACGCGACGATGAATCTGGTTTAAATGTACAACTCGATTTGACGTACGAGATCACACTAGACAATAAGACGACTACGAGGACTGTAAGGCGATCAGCGACTTATAATAGTGATTTCATTGAACGAAATAAATATACTCTCAATGTCAATTTCGTAGGCGAGGAAGTTCTTTTGGTAACAGCGAACGCAGCACCTTGGGATAAAAAAGACGTAACTCATATATTTGACTAAAATGAAAAACTTATTTAAATATATTTTAACGTGCTTACTTTTCGGCAGCATTATAATCTCTTGTGCATTGAAAGAAGAGGTATTTCTGCCAGAGACAAATAAGGATTCAGGTACAAGACTGGTCACAGCTTTCATTCAAGACTTTTCGCGACACGATGTGTCAACAAAAGCTTCTGTTGAGCAGGAAAGTAAGGTTGAAAATCTTGCCTTATTAGTTTATGCTACACCTTCTGAAGGTGGCAGTAGGGTTTTGATAACGGATCCTCTTTTCGTATATGGCGAAATGTTGAATTTTGTTATTAATACCACCGATATTGAAGGAGGTCAATATATAGCGAATATACAGGATGCCGCAAATCCTAAATATTTTAGTGGTTTTGATGGAGATCTCTCATCCAGTCGTATATACATTGTTGCCAATTTGAACTCGGTTTTGAATCCGGATTCAGAGAAGCCTGTTCTAACTACTGAGGATGACTTGTTGAATATTGGATACACTGTATTGAATTCCTCTACTCAAGGTGGATCTGGAATAACTGCTATTGATGTGCCTGGATCAGGTTTCCCTATGTTAGGTTGGGCTGATATTGATCTTAGTCCACAGGAATCGACTGGTGCTGGAGCTGAACAGTCATTGACTGTATATCTAAAAAAACTCTTTGCAAAGGTAAATGTCAAGTTTTTAGTTCAATTGAATATGGAGAATGTTCCGGGTGAAGTGAATATGGTGAAAACTCCATATTTTGCTCCTATTGAGTGGAGTGTGCATAATATCCCGACAACTATTGACCTGATGGACGAGGATCCTGCAATCAAACCGACAGAATCTGTTTTTAGCACACAAAATTTTACTTCATTCAATTTTAGTACAGAGACCTCACGTATTAACAAGAGAATTGAAAACTCGACTTCTGGAAACGAGTATTTCGATTTTTCATTCTATGTTCCCGAATATAAGGTTTTGCCTGCAAACAATACAGAAGATAAGCCTTATAAATATCCTGATCGAATTGATGATAATTCAAAGCAGTTTTTCAAGCCAGACCTTTGTGATTTAAGTACACAATACCCAATGTACGTGCTGATAAAAGGAAGATATTCCAACCATCAGGGTCATATAAGTGAGGTTGAATATAAACTTTATTTGGGTCAGAACGAGACAGATGATTTTCAGATATTGAGAAATCAGGAACTTAATAATACTGCTATCATCACCGGATTGACCAACTATTCAGGTGGTACAGGTATATCTGTTGACCTTCGAGTAGATATTAAGGCTAGTGGATATTCTATAGCCATGGAACGAGAGACATTATTGGATTCTCACTTTGAGTTCAGACCAATGGATATTTCAGTGCAGGAGGGGGCAGTGGTCGTTGTGAAAATTCCAAGAACAGATGAGAATGGTAATAATATTAATAGATGGTTTGTAGCAGAAAATAGAGATGCACGAGTAAATAACGGTGATGTATATGATTCAACAAAACCAGGTCTTAGAAAGTTTTTTACTTCTGGTCTTTTAAGTGAATTAGGCAATACTCAGTATAAAGAATATGTGTTTATTGCAGAAGATAATGGCGATGATCAGGTTGATCAAAATGATTTTAGACTTTGGTTTTATTTTGATGAAAACGTATCGTCCCCTTATGACCCTAAAATTGCTGACTCGGAAAATAACAAACTGTACCGAGAAGGAATGGTATACGTGGATTTCTATGAGAATTTTGCGGCATATGAAAATGCCACACCTACAACAAAAGATAGGGAGTTTACTTTTAGACAATTGAATCTTTGGACAATCCACGCGGATATAAATGATTACAACATCGAGTATTTTGAGGAGTATCTCTATAATTATGCTTCAGATGATAATTATGGCGTAACTACCGACGGTATGCCTTGGGGATTGAATGATGATATGCTATCAACAAAATACCCCGCAATCTATATTGATAAAGGTGATGTTGGAGGTTGGGGTGAATGGCTTCTGGGAGGATTGTTCGGTTTCTCATTCCAAGGAATTATGAATGAACTATTTTCAGAAGTGGATGAGAAATATGATTTTTATTTGAGTCGTGATAATGTCTCTCAGTCACGAGATTACGCAGGCCTAGCTTTCACAAAAGAGATTGTAAGCGAGGCAGGAATCGGTAATAATGTACTTACTTTGTCAGGAAATGCTCAGAGTGCAGTTGAATATTGTTATAACAAAAATAAAAGGAATAATCAAGGTAAGGTAGAGGATGTTCAGTGGTATTTGCCAGCAATTGATGAGACAGAAGAGATTTTAGTGGATGGTTTTGATTATTTTGACGTATTTCAGTCAAAGTATTACTGGTCATCACAGCCTGCATTTAATAAGCATAATTTTAATGCGTCATCATCTACGACTTCTATGTCTGGAGCATATTATAGTGATGATAGGATGAGAGCGAGAGCAACAATCGTGACTGAAACAACCACTAGTGCTGATAGTGGTGTAGACGGAGCTATAGAAACTGTGCCGTTTACTGTTAATGTTTTACGAGGTGAGATTACACCAGGAACTCCAACTCCATCAACTCAGACTCCGCATGATGGTAATAAGTTGAGAACTGATATTCACCGTGTGAGGTGCGCTTATGCAAGTGGAGGACGTCCGCATGTATTCGGAAATTACAGTGTTCGCATTAGTACAAGAGCGTCAGGAAATAATCCTATAGATGTAGATGTTACTATTAATAAATCAGATGATCCGACCAAAGGTAACGTGATGTTGAGTAACTACATTCATAATACATACAATGAGATCGGATATCCACAGTATGCAGAATATGATAAATCAACACAAATATTAACAATTAAGATGGGGCAAGTTGTCGGTGTTGAGGAACGATCTTTCTTTGAGGGAGGTGACCGAACGCATAGTTCAGTTTTATACAACGCTGATCAAATAGTCCAGGATGGAACCTTGACACTTAAATATGATAGTTCTATTCAGAGTTTTACTTTAGTTGGGAATAGCGTTAACTTGCGAACAAATTATTCAACTGGGACAGGATATTATATTATTTCTTTCACTAGATCGGAATAAAATTTAAAAGAGGAAACTGACATATTGATCGGTTTCCTCTTTTAAATTGATTATATTATACCTTACCTTTTTAAACCTCCTCCCGAACCTTGTAATTGTTCCTCTCAGAGCTGTTCCGAGAAACCATCTCGCAGATGAAGCCGGCGAGGAAGAGCTGGAAGCCGAGGATTACGGCCAGGAGGGCGAGGTAGAAGAGGGGCTGCTCGGTGACTGGCCTGTAGAGGAGGCCGTTGGTCTGCTGGATGAGCTTTTCGGCGATCACCCAGATTGCGAGGACGGCTCCTGTCAGGAACATGAGGATGCCTGTGAATCCGAAGAAGTGCATCGGCTTCTTGCCGAAGCGGCTGAGGAACCAGAGCGAGATCAGGTCGAGGAATCCGTTGACGAACCTTTCAAGGCCGAACTTGCTGACTCCGTATTTCCTTTTCTGGTGGTGGACCGGTTTCTCTGTGATCTTGTCGAATCCTGCGTTCTTGGCCAGGTACGGGATGTACCTGTGCATCTCGCCGTAGACCTCGATGTTCTTTACCACCTCGTTGCGGTAGGCCTTCAGGCCGCAGTTCATGTCGTGCAGCTTTATGCCTGTGACCCAGCGTGCTGTGGCGTTGTAGAGCTTTGACGGGATGTTCTTGGTGAGCTTGTTGTCGAAGCGCTGCTTCTTCCATCCCGATACGATGTCATATCCTTCCTCGACGACCATCCTGTACATTTCCGGGATCTCCTCCGGCGAGTCCTGGAGGTCGGCGTCCATGGTCACGACAACGCGTCCTTCTGCGGCCTTGAAGCCGTGGTAGAGGGCGGCTGACTTGCCGTAGTTGCGGCGGAACGATATGCCTCTGATGTTTCTGTTCTTCTCCGACAGCTCTTTGACTATGCTCCATGAGCCGTCCTTGCTGCCGTCGTCCACCATTATTATCTCATAGGTGTATCCCTCTTTCTCCATCACGCCTTCGATCCACTTCACGAGCTCGCGGAGCGACTCCTCTTCGTTAAAGAGAGATATTACGATAGAAAGGTCTTTTGTGTATTCCATGTCGATTTACTGCTGGTCTGGTTTGTAGTCTGCGAACGGGTCCCTGCTTGGGATGCTGCGTGACAGGATATATGAGAGCACTGTTCCGAAGACGAAGCAGTACAGAAGGTTCGAGAAGAATGTTATCTGCGGGAGGTTCTCCATGTATGAGTCCATCACCGCCATCGAGTTGGAGTCCATCATCGGGGCCATCTGCTGCATCGTAAGCTCCATCTGCTCTGCGAGGGCGTCGCCGCTGATGAAGGCCACGTTGGCGAATGCCGCTGCGGCGCAGACCAGGGCGGAAAGGAGGGCGGCCGCCATGCCGAGGCGGAATGTGCCCTTGCTGCCGGCTTCAGGATGGGATGCGGCGAACTTCTTCATGAAGAATGCCATCAGCCAGATGCATCCTCCGAACTTGGCTGCCCAGAGCAGGAATCCCAGGAGTGTCATCATGAATCCGGATGCGCCCGCCATCAGCTGAGTTACAAATATATAGGCCGACGATGCAAGGCCAAGGGCAAGGCCTGCCTTGGCGGCTGTGTTCCACATGTCTTTTCTCGTGATATTTTGTTCCATAATAGCGTTTTTGTGGTACAAAGATAGAAAAAATATTGTACCTTTGCATTCTTGGATTGACAAGACTTGTTTAATACATATAAATATAATTAAACCATGATTAACATTACATTTCCTGACGGAAGCGTGAGACAGTATGAAAGCGGAGTCTCAGCGTTTGACATTGCAAACAGCATCAGCCCAAGATTGGCAGCAGACGTATTGGCTGCAACAGTTATCACGGCTGCTGACACGACAGGAAAAGGATCAGTATATGATGTGACACGCCCGATTACTGAGGACGCTGCGATCCGTC
>JAEIGA010012109.1_pt1 | contig 13083 bp, 13 predicted proteins | sample 9270691 | NCBI WGS metagenome assembly JAEIGA01 (sample SAMN17057246, study PRJNA624740) | gut metagenome | biome: biome; isolation source: fecal sample | host: Bos grunniens | place: China: Xizang | collected 2019 | reverse complement strand
TACCACATCGACCTACGCCAATGGGAGGAGAACCCGCTATACGGCTTCTGCAACAAGAATACCAAACCCGACGGCACACCATACGACCTCTACCACGATGGTCTGCGCATCTATACTACCATCGACGCACGCATGCAGCAGTATGCCGAGGAGGCCGTCAGCGAGCATATGCAAGCGCTACAAAAGAGCTTCTTCCGAGAGAAACGCAAGAAATCCTATGCACCATTCTCTCAAGACCTCACACCCGAGGATATAAACGCTATCATGAACCGCTCAATGCGTCAGACCGACCGCTATCGTGCCCTGAAAAAGCAGGGACTGAACGAGAACGACATCCAACAGGTCTTCAACACACCTGTCAATATGCGTGTTTTCTCGTATGACGGACTGATTGACACCACTATGACGCCGCTCGACTCTATCCGATGGAACAAGCATTTCCTACGTTGTGGATTCATGTCGATGGATGCTCACTCGGGTGCTGTCAAGGCCTATGTGGGTGGACCTAACTTCACGCACTTCCAATACGATATGGTCACCACGGGTCGCCGACAGGTGGGTTCTACTATCAAGCCCTACCTCTTCACTTTGGCGATGGACGAGGGCATGTGGCCTTGCGACAGCACGGTCAACGACTCTATCACCCTCATCGACGGCAATGGCGTAGCGTGGACACCTCGCGACGACCACCATGCCAACCAAGGCGAGATGGTCACCCTCAACTGGGGACTCGAGAAGTCCAGCAACTGGATCACTGCCTACCTTATGTCGCTCTTCACGCCCGAGCAGTTGGTGCGCATGATGCGTTCGTTCGGTATCGAGGGGCAGCTTGACCCTGTGGTCAGTCTGTGCCTTGGCCCTTGCGAGGTCAGCGTTCAGGAGATGGTGGATGCCTACACCACTTTCCCTAACAAGGGCATACGCGTCGAGCCGCTATATGTTACACGCATCGAGGACAACAACGGCAACGTACTCGCCACTTTCGCGCCTAAGACCTATGAGATTATCAGCGAGACCACTTCCTACAAGATGGTCTATATGCTCCGCAATGTCATGGATCATGGTACGGGTGTGCGTGCGCGTTTCCGCTACGGACTCAAAACGCCTATGGGAGGCAAGACGGGTACATCACAGAACCACTCCGATGGTTGGTTCGTGGGCTTCACACCTTCGCTCGTCAGCGGCGTATGGGTTGGTGGTGAAGACCGCAGTATCCACTTCGACAACATGTCTGCTGGTCAGGGAGCCAACATGGCGCTGCCTATCTGGTCAATTTATATGCAAAAAGTACTAGAGGACAAGGAACTGGGCTACGACCCTGAGGAGCAATTTGATATACCTGACTGGTTTGACCCTGAGGCAGGATGCAAGAAATGATCAAACGACTATCATACATACTTATCGCCTGCTCCATGAGTCTCATGGCTATGGCGCAGCTCAACACCGATCGCATCACTGCCATTGGTCGAAATGCGCTGTACTTCGACGACTATGTACTTAGTATCCAATACTTTAATCAGGTCATCAAGCTCAAGCCCTACCTCAGCGAGCCATACCTGCTCCGTGCCATTGCCAAGATCCAGTTGGGCGATTACACGGGTGCTGAGATGGACTGCAACGCTGCCATCAACCGCAATCCCTTCCAACCAGGCGCATACTATACGCGTGGATTTATCTACCGACAGACCAACCAACTCGACAAGGCAGAACGAGACTTCTCCGAGGCCTTGATCTTTGCGCCTGAGAACCGCACATATATCGCCATGCGGGCGGACGTACTGGCGGAGATGGAGCAATACGAACGGGCTTTGCATGATATCGACCACCTACTCCACCGCGACCCACAATCGGCTGCACTACATTTTGAGAAGGGAACGATCTGCCTGCGCAGCAACGACACACTCTGCGCACTCAATGCTTTCACAAATGCCACGCAGTACGACTCGCAGAACCCTGCCAACTGGTCGGCGCTCGGTATGGTACAACTCATGATGGACAACCAAGAACAAGCACTAGATGCACTCACCAAGTCTATCCAACATGGAAGCAAATGGGCGGGGGACTACATCAACCGAGGAATCATCTACTACCGAAAGAACGACTACCGCAGTGCTATCAACGACTACGACAAGGCGGTCGAACTTGCTCCGCGTAATGCCCAGTGCTACTACAACCGAGCACTACTACGTCAGGAACTGGGAGACTACAACCGAGCGATAGACGACCTCAACCAGGCCATAACGATCCAGCCTGAAAGAATCGAATTCTACTACCAGAGGGGATGCATACAACTGCAACTCAGACAGTGGCAGGAGGCGCTACAAGACCTCAATACCATCATTGAGCAGTATCCTTATTTCCTACCTGCATACTATCTCGCGGCGCAGGCACAAACGTCTCTCGGACACGGTAAAGAGGCCTTCCAACTGCGACAACAGGCATACTACCTCGAACAAAACAAAGATAGCATCCAGTCGCTACAAACTGATATGCAAGTGGCTGACAACCAGCCACAACAGCGCGACCGACGCAAGGAGTTCTCCGCTCTAGCGGCGCAGAACCAAGAATCAAGCGACGAGGAGAACAAATACGATAGCGACACACGTGGATCGGTGCAGAAGCGATATACCGATGTCGTCAACCAACCCAATATCGGTCTTTCCTACTATGCAGCCAACAACAATGCCAATGCTTTGCGCCAGACCAACTATTCCCACGCAACCATCGATGCCTACAACCGAGCCATGACGCTACCTGCGCCTTTGCGATTCACCACGCAAGAGGTCGCTCTCACACCTGACATGGTCAACCAGCATTTTGCGCAGATCAGTGCGTTGTCTCAGCAGATTGACCTTCTCGAGCAGAGGGCTCTACCACAGTCCCACAACAACCAGATGCTAGCCGCGGCATATATCGCGCGTGCTTTCGAGTTTGCACTTGTCCAGGACTACTCTTCGGCACTCGACGATGTCACCAGGGCTATTCTCATCGACGGTGAGTTATATTTCGCATTTTTCTGCCGTGCCAACTGGCGTTACAAGCAGTTGGAGTACAAGCGTGCGATGGGCGAGACTACTGACAAGGCGGATTTCGAGTTGATGATGCGCGATTACGATTATGTCATTACGCATTTGCCTGATTTCTCTTTTGCGTACTACAACAAGGCCAACATGCTCTGTATCCAGCAGGATTTCAAGGCGGCTATTGCATACTACACCCAAGCTATTGCTGCTGATAACGACTTTGCCGAGGCGTATTTCAATCGTGGATTGACATATATTTATATTGGTGAGAACGACAAGGGCATTGCCGATTTGAGCAAGGCGGGTGAGTTAGGCATCTACCAGGCATACAACCTCATCTCCCGATTTCAGTGATGCCCCTGCCTTATCTTTTGCCATTTGTGCTTAATTTGCATGAGTGGCATTTTTTTATGGAAACACTCTTGCGCAATTGAAAAAATTGTAGTAACTTTGCAGGCGGAAATAAAAAGGTCTTATATGGCACTCCTTCAAGAATACAATCATCTACAAAACAAACTGGCAGAACGCATTGAGAACCTTATCAATGAATCTAGGAAACGAACCATTGCTGTAGTAAACACAACGATGGTTTATACATACTATGAAATAGGGCGTATGATTGTAGAAGATGAGCAACAAGGAGAACATCGTGCTGAATATGGAACAGAATTATTAAAGCACTTATCGGAACGATTATTGAGTAAATTTGGGAAAGGATTTTCTGCGCAGAACCTAGCAAACATGCGCCAATTCTATATCACTTATTCTAACGATAAGATTTTCCAGACAGTGTCTAGAGAATCTGAAAATGCCTTTACCCTTAGCTGGTCACATTATTTGAAATTGATGCGTATTTCCAATCCCAACGAGCGTCGTTTCTATGAGATTGAAGCTAGAGAAAATGTTGATGTATGTCAATTATTACGACCGCTTTGTGAAAGAAGCAGATGAAAACCCTACTATTGGTATTTTGCTCTGCACGGACAAAAGCGATGCTATGGTAGAGATTACTCTGCCTGAGAACAACAACCAAATCTTTGCAAGTAAGTATCAAACTATCTTACCAAGTAAAGAAGAACTGAAAAAAATAATAGAAAATAATATTAACTAACCCACCTCACCAAACAATTTATCACTCATCACTTATAGTTCGTAACTAATCTGCAACGCATAGCCGTTGCCCGACATATTTAATATAGCGTTATAAATACTGCCCCACCCTTTGCCATTTATGCTTAATTTGCATGAGTGGCATTTTTTTATGGGATCACTCTTGCTTAATTCAAAAAAATGTTGTAACTTTGCGGTCGCAATCCGAGCAATCGGTTTGCAGACATATTATAAAAGCGTTTATTAGCGCTTGTTTTGGCAAGTAGAAATCCTGCAAAATTTCACCCTATCCAAAGCAAGAAGGCAGTAAACGCCCTTTGGGATATGACTATCCCGCCCGCAGAGCGTCCTTCGTGGACTGCTCTGTTTGGTGGCATTTCATATTCAGCGTGGGCGTTATGTGCTTATTCTTATAGGGATTGGGTCTTGCAGGAACCTCTGATGAGAGAATAAGCAAAGGTAAGGTTCCACGCTTTTTTGTATCCATTAATGGGCAGTATGGGGCCTACTCCCACAAAAACAAATAAGTATGAAGAAGTTTTCCTTATTTCTACTAAGTTTGTTCTTATGTAGTATGAGTATTCCAATTCTTGCTCAAGATGCCGAACTTGTGCCTGCAATGGTGTTGCAAATGACGGACGGTAGTAAGCAAGTGGTGCAACTTGATTACACTTCGGTAACAGACTTCAGCGTATTAGTCAGCAAGGGAAGTCTTGCTGTGAGTGTGCCCGAGGCAGAAGTAACGGGGGTGCGTAGTATTACTTTCGCTATGGTGAAGAAAGATAATACTACCACCTCTTTAGAGGAGGTGTCTTTTTTGGAGCAAGCCACCTCTGATAAAGTTCTGTATAATGGTCGCTTGTATATTCGTGCCACAATGACTGATGACAAGCAGGTTTGGTATGATGTGATGGGCATTAGGTTGTAGAATCAAGCCCCTAGAATTAAGCCCCTAGAATCAAGACTCTTGAATCTAGACTCTTGAATCTAGAGTGATTACCAATGCTAGTTAGACAAAACATATAAGTCTTTGCTCTTTGTTCCTTATTCCCTAATCAAAAACAATTAAAAACAAACAATATGAAAAAGCTTTTTATGGCAGTCATCGCCTTAATGATGACATTGAGTACTTCTGCACAATTTTATATTTATTTTAGTGACGGTACTGTAGCTAAGGTGGACAGTATTAGTATGGTGGCTCCAGAAGAATCGGATAGCCCTGATAATCCAACAATGCCAGATGAGCCAAACTTGTCTGTGGGTATTGGTATTTTCTCGGTAGCAGAGGGTAAGACAGTAACTTTCTCAAAGGGTAATTTGCAATATCATCCTGCGAATAATGTGTGGCGCTTTGCTGAGAGTCAAACTGATTGCATTGGCAATGCTAATAGCAATATATCTCCGACTTACGATGGTTGGATTGATTTGCTTGGTTGGGGGACGGGGGCAAATCCTACTAATTCAATTATAGATTACAAATCCTATCAAACTTTTGTAGATTGGGGTACAAACCAAATCGGTGCTGATGCTCCTAATACATGGCGTACATTATCAAGGGATGAGTGGATGTATATATTCTACAATCGTCCAAATGCACAGTCATTGTTTGCGTTGGGTAGTGTAAATGGTGTTAATGGTACGATTGTTTTGCCCGATAATTGGACTACTCCTGCGGGTGTAAGTTTTGTAGTAAGTACGACGAAAGGCTTGTATTGGGATGGCTCAGGATATTACAACCATAATGGCGATAACTACTCCCACAATACTTATTCTTCTGAACAATGGGTAAAAATGGAGAAGGCTGGTGCGGTATTCTTTCCTGCAACAGGTTTTCGCTGGGGTACAAGTGTTTACGGTATCGGCGAACGTGGCAACTATTGGTCTAGTACGGCGGGTGATGAGACCAACGCATATGATATGATATTCGAATTATATGGCCTCTATCCTCAGTATCTCAGCCATCGTAACGATGGTCAAGCAGTTCGCCTTGTAAAGGATGTGGAAGGTGATATTACAGAACCAGAGCAACCAGAAGAAGATGAAGAGCAAGAGGTCCCTTCTACCAATATAGTCAATGGTCACGAGTATGTGGATTTGGGATTGTCGGTTAAATGGGCAACATGTAACGTGGGTGCAAGTACTCCTGAGAATTATGGTTGTTACTTCGCTTGGAATATGGATATTATTTATGGGGACGACTGGGGGGGAGGTCCTGTTGTCAAACCGGTTTCTTCTAAAACTGCTGAAAATACTATAGAACGAATAGTTCTTGATTCACTTGATGATGCGGCAGGTATATATTGGGGAGAACCTTGGAGGACACCTACAAAATTAGAATTGGACGAACTCGTAAATAATTGTTCATGGGAATGGATCTTACAGAATAATACATACGGCTATAAAGTTACTTCGAAGGTAGAAGGATATACCGAAAATAGCATTTTTATACCAACAGCAGGCATGGTGAGTGAAAATGGTAAAAAATTGCTTGATGCAGAGACGTACGGATATTACTGGTCATGTACTCTACATTCAGACAGTTATCATTTTAGTGGTTGGATAGAATATCTTAATTTCAGTTCTACATATGTTGGAACTAATTTTTTCTACAATGTTTTTGGAATGCCAGTACGTCCTGTCTGTGAGTAGAATATTTACACTCATTTGACAATAGGTTCCAACAGCCCAACTCACCTCGTCGTAATGGCGGGGTGAGTTTTTTTTGTGGGGGGGGGGGAAATATACTCGGCGGGAAATCGCAAGTGCACCCCATGACGCAAGCGTCATCGGGGAACCCGCCGAGCACTAGACTGGTGGTGGAGAGAAAAAGGAAAGCACATAGGAAGTCGCCAAGCAATAGACTGGAGAAGAGATAGAAGAAAAATGGATAAATATTTAAGAGAATTATTGCGTAATTGAAAAATATATACTACCTTTGTGGGCAGAAGGCAAAAAAACATGAAAAAGGTGCACAAAACAGCAGAAGGATGGCAATGTGAGAAGAAAACGAGCAACCATCGCAGAGCCAATTGGTTGGATTATCAAGACCCAACTATTCTGCTACTTACCTTGGTCACCACCAATCGACTTCCTCTATTTGGACACTTACAAGGTGAGAAGATAGTTCGCAGCACATTGGGACAACAAATAGCAGAAGAGATAGAACGCATACCCAGCCACCAAGATGCTTCGGCAATAGAGATATACTCGTATGTCATAATGCCCGACCATGTGCATATCCTATTACACATCCATGAGCGACTACCCAAACATATCGGGAAATATATCTATTGGTTTAAAGTACGATGCAGTAAATTATACTCGGCGGGAAATCGCCGAGCACTAGACCTACAGTCACCAACAGTCTGTCAAGTGACCGCGGATTACCCCGCGGGTAAAGCAACTACTCCACCACCACTCTTCGCTACAGAATACCATGACCGCATACTCACCCACAAGGGGCAACTGGTGGCAATGAATAGATATATACAAGATAACCCGCGCCGATTAGCACTCAAACGAGCCAATAAAGACCTGTTTCGTATACACCAAGATATCTACATAGGGAATATAGCATGTACCATACTAGGTAATCTATTCCTCGCTGATTATCCCAATCGGCAAGTGATACAATGCTCGCGCAGCCTTACACAAGAGCAAATAGACGAACAGAAAGCCCAATGCTTGGTTGATGCAGAGCAAGGAACCATCTTTATTACAGCGGCCATCTCAGAAGGTGAGAAACAAATAGCACGAGCATTACGAAAGAGCGGGTATCCGCTGATTATATTGCTACACGAAGGTTTCCCTACCCCCGATAGTCCGCATTATCACTATTTCAAACCTCAAGGAGTGTATTTTGAAGCATGTGCAGTTGGGAAATTGCTATTGGTAGAACCGAAAGCAGAGATGCTAGAGCGCAACGATATAGCAGAACGAGTGGAAGCCAAAATAGGAGATATACCCCACACCACTCAACGATACCGATTTGTAGCAATGAATATGATCGCAGAGGAGATTGCAAGGGGATAGAATGAGAGATAACTCGGCGGGAGTGCGCAGAAAGTAGAAATGGGTAGATATTTCTCGGCGGAAAATCGCCGAGCACTAGACTGGTGGTGGAGAAAAATGGATAATTACAAAAAAAAAGATAGTTCACAAAAAAGAAAAACTTTTCAACACTTACAAAAAGCGCAAGTTACTCAATCACAGCAACTTGCGTTTTTATTTTGGGAAAGTTTTGTAGATTATTCCGACAAAAAGTTATACAAAGTGTTGTAAGAATTGAATATTTTTAGTACCTTTGTAGGCGAAAGTGCTATAAAGGGCACTTAAGAAAGGTATGGATAGAAAAAAAGAGAGTGGAAAATTATTCGACGGCATTGAGGAAATCATTGCCAATGTGGTGTTGGAAGATGGTGTGCATATCGTAAAACTGAAATCAACAGAAAAAACCAACCTATACGAAGTTATAGGCAATACTGCCGTCAAAACAGATGAGCCTTTGCTTGAGACTCAATTGTTAGAGGGAATGACTGTTCGAGTAGATCTTGAGCAGGCAAACCAGTTAATAGAACGATATAAAGAAGAAATAAAGACGGCATGGGATAGAGCAGACATGTACAAACAGAAGTACGAAGATAGTGAGTATGAAAAAGATTGCATGCGAGAAGATTATGAGGATATAATCCGCGCTAAGGATGAAGAAATAACTAAATTAAAGGCCCAATTGGAATGGGTAAAAGAAAATCCACAAAATGTGAACAATTACATACAAGGTTCACAATACAATATTAATTCTAGAGATACTAATTCACAAGTACCAGTACACGAAACTACTATAGAGGATGATAGTGCTGGTATGAAGACCTGTGATGCTGTTGCAGATAAAATAAGTGAAGAGATACCAATTGCAAATGCAATAGAAGATATAAAGATATGTCGATTCATAGTTCAAGATAAGATAAAGGATAATACCACTTATGGAAAGACAGAAGAGAAGCGAATAGACACTTACAATAGAATAATATATCGCGAATCACAGAAGCCGTTTCCGCAGTTTTGTAAATTTCTTAAATCACAAAATGACTATGGAAAAATGAGTTATGAAGTATATGAACAAGATTATCAAACCATTTATGATCATTTTGTTGAATGTTATGGAGATTTACATGCGAACTATATATCCTTTCGCAATGCATGCAAAGGTGTGATGAATGGGAAGTCAAATGGATTTTATTGGAATCCCCATAAATAGGAATCTATTTTCAAAACTGACATAAAACTGATATAAAACTGACATAAAACTGACATAAAACTGTTTTTGTATTTCCCAACGGCTTGCAAAATTTGCAGGCCGTTTTTTTATGTATTACTTTTGCAGTGCTTTTGGTTCGCAGCAAGAGGATTTGCTGGGCGAGAAGCAGAGTTAGAAATCGGAAATTTAGCTGTAAAATAATTGTTTGGGATGGTCGACAGCATGTTACCTCAGTCCTCCTAAACAAGAAAGGGTAACAAAATTTTTGCTAAATTTTCTTTATCGTATGCAAAAAGAGAATTACGCTACTCAGTCGGAAAAGGAGATGGCTGAGAAGCAAACAAGAAAACAGACTAAGCAAGAATTTGCTTGTGAGTACCTGCGTGAAAACTATATCAATTTCGATCGGATACGCTATGACGAAATTACGCAGAAAGTACAAATACGTGATGAGGCAGGATGGCGCTATATCACGGATGCAGACATCAATACCATCGTATGTGACTGCTGCTATGAAAGCGGCAAGAACATTAGCACAAAGGAGATTTTGACCGTGCTAAAAGCCGATAGGAGTTACATACCCCATGTGCATCCACTACGCGACTATGTGCGCTCGCGCAAACCATATTATATGGAAAAAATAGATTTTATCAATATAGTGGCGAAATCTGTGACACTGAAGTATCCAGAGGATGCGAGCGAAGAAGAACGTGAACGACTAAATAACCGCTGGCAAGCATGCTTCAGGATGTGGTTTGTAGGTATGGTGGCGAGTTGGCTGAAGGATGACGTGGTGAACCATCACGTGTTGGTGCTGGTAGGCAAACAGGGCATCTTCAAAACGACTTTCTTGGAATACCTATTGCCATCTGGGTTGCGCCATTACTGTTGCAAATTGGCTAACACATCGCAACTGAATAAGGATGACCGCTTCCGATTAGCAGAGTTCGGATTGATTAATCTGGACGAAATGGATGCTATGTCGCCTCGGGAGTTGAATGTAATGAAGTCGGTTATTACAGCCTCCGATGTGAACGAACGTGCCGCATGGGGCTATGTAAAAGAGCGTCGTATGCGGTTGGCAAGTTTTTGTGGTAGTTGCAACAATCGCTATTTCCTATCCGATATAACGGGTAACCGCAGATGGCTGCCATTTGAGGTGGAAGATATAAGAGATCCGCGTATTACATTCAATGAGTGCCTCTACAATGGCATGTATGCACAAGCGCTTGATATGATTGAAAAAGGTTTTCAGTATTGGTTTGACAAAGAACAAATGGCCGTTATAGAAGAACATAACGAGGATTTTCGTGCCCGCGAGAGCGAAGAAGAGTTGTTGTCGATATATTTAGACGTGCCAGCAGAGGATGCTGTGAATGTACAAAAACTGACCACTGCGGAGATTGCCGAGAAACTGACTAGCTTGGGCAATTTACGGTATAAAATACCAAATAATCGATTGGGTATGTTGCTATCACAACGCGGATTCAAACCCGTCCGATTTGGTACGCCACGCAGAAGAGGATGGTTGGTCTATGTAAAAGAAACAGATCAAGTGAATCATGAACGTGGGATATTAGGTTAAACCAGGACAGAAGGACAGATGGACAGTTGTTTTTTATATGTATATACAAAATAAAGGAAGTATAAATATATATAATATTAGAAAATAGCTGTCCAAGTGTCCAAGTGTCCGCAAAATAATAGAATATGAAAGCTAGAATGATGGCTCCGATAGCGAGCATACATGGCAAAATAGCCAAAGGCTATTACGCACGGGTAATGTACGGGAAACAAATAATACAACGATGCCCCATACGAAACAACCCTCCTACCGAAAAACAGTTGGAAGCACGGCGGATATTCGTGGAAAAATATAAGAAAACACGAAGAAACACCGAGGAACATCGCAGTGGTAACGAAGTGGTTTCGAAAGAGACAGGACGCGGCAAAGCCGCTATTGTTTCGAGTTTAGAGTTTAGTGTTTAGAGATTAAAAGAAAGGATTTTTATGGCAAAAGTGAAATTAATGGCAGGGATAGAAAGCCTGCATGGGAAAATGGGGAAATACTATTATCGTACATACAAAAATGGAACAATTGTATTGAGCAGACTGCCCCAAAAGCGTAAAAAAATAGCCAGTGAAGGACAAAAGAAACAACAAGAACGATTTGGCAGCGTTGCACGGAAAGTAAACGAAATAATGAAAGACCCTATGCAACGCGAGGTAATGGAAAAAATGTGGAACAAACTAGGACGGAAAAATGAAACTCTACGCGGCTTCGTCTTTCGTCAGATCAATGCACTATACGCCGAATGAAAGCAATGAGCAAATTTGAACTGGCAGAAGCCGCTGGCGTGAGCAGAGAAACATTTAGACGCTGGCTGAGAAATGATAAGGCATATTTCGAAGCCAATAATATCAGCCCTAGCGCCAAGATATTACCGCCTAAAGTGGTGAAATACCTGTGCGAGAAGTATTGCATAGACTTGCCGTAGAATGTGCCCGCGGAGATTGCCGCGAGAGCATAACCAGATGAGCGATTTATTGCAATGCAAAGCGATTTATAGTCAATCAAACCCACATAAGCCCACAAGGATATGTGGGTTTGTTGTAACTTTGTAGTGCAATTAGAGAAATAGCCGCTCTAGACATTCTAGATACAATGGAGCAGATATGGAGCCGAACGCAAAAGAGAATGTTTAACAATCAAAAAAGGAACGATTATGAGTAGAATCAAGCCAATCGCCATCATCCAATCGATGAGCGGAAAAGTGTGCGAACACAGCGACATGTATTTTCGCACCAACAAGCAGACACAAAAAGTATGCACAGGTAAGATCTGCAACCCCTCGGATGCAGAACCCAGCGAAGCACAAGTGCGTGCAATGAACCGTTTTGCTAAGGTATCAGCAGCCGTAGATCAGTTGCTGAGCGAACCCACAGAACGCGAGAAATGGAAGAAATCGTATCTAGCGCAACATAAATATGGTTCGCTGAAAGGATATGTGTTTGCAAAAATCAATAGTCAGTATGACGAAGAAGGAGAAAAAGTGGGGTAATTGTGAATTATGAATTAAGAATTTTGAATTAAGAATTAAGAATTATGGCAGGAAGTATTTTTTATTTAGCACCCGTGGATAATGCATCGGGTAAGATCTTTGGCAGAAAAGAAAAGTGGATGGCAGTACGTAGATTGACAGGCAAACGCCAACGCGGTTGTAGCGTGGTGGGACAACGCAGCACCCCTGTCAGCGATGATGAGAAGCAATATCGCACTTACTGGGGACAGTTGGCATCTGCTGTGGCAGCTCGCCTGAAAGACCCAACCAAACAAGCACCAGACCAAATCGACTTTAAGAACCAAACCGAACACAGCACCCTGCGTAAGTTCGTCTGGGCGAAAGTCGCCGAGGAAATGAACAACTAAGACCCCTCCTAACCTCCCCTTCAAGGGGAGGGACATAGGACCCCGCTAGGGGAGGGACATAGTAAGCACTGCGCTGAAGAGCGACCAAAAATCACGGGAAATCACAACTTCCTGTGATTTTTTTGTATATATCCAAAAATTTTAGTACCTTTGCACCAGATTGATTTTTATGCAACACATGAGACTATTTCGCATCATACTTCTCGGCTTTGCCCTCTCCGCCTGCGCCATAACACACGCGCAAGTACTCTACCGCATATCGG
>JAEIGA010012108.1_pt1 | contig 13083 bp, 9 predicted proteins | sample 9270691 | NCBI WGS metagenome assembly JAEIGA01 (sample SAMN17057246, study PRJNA624740) | gut metagenome | biome: biome; isolation source: fecal sample | host: Bos grunniens | place: China: Xizang | collected 2019 | reverse complement strand
TGTAAGGTGGAACCACAAAGCAGCCAACCAAACAACATAAAGAGCTGCATAGACAGGGCAGGTAAAGGTCTTTACAATGTAGCCCGAACCATCAGCCACACTTGCCATCACTGCAGGCTCAACGTGCATACCAAGCTTGTGAAGCACCTCGGGCAACTGCATATTTGCCCAGAAATTGAACAAGTGCAGGCAAAGGCCAAGAACCACAATGATACCCAGAACAAGCATATTCTGCGATGCCCAAGATACACCCTTTGGTCTTTCGGCAACGGCATAACGCTGTGAACCGCGAGCCTTTCTGTTCTGAATTGTAAGAATGAAAGCATAAACAAAGTGCACAACAACGAGAGCAGCAAGACCTGCTGTTCCCACCAATGCATACCAGTTAGCTCCCAAAAACTCACAAATCATGTTGTAACCTTCGGTGCTGATTACAGCAACCAAGTTCATTGCCATATGGAAAAGAAGGAAGAGCACAAGGGCAACACCCGATACACTCATAACAACCTTTCTTCCCACAGAAGATTTAGATAACCACATAATGAATTGATATTAAATTATATAAATAAATAAATAGTATTCAAAAAGCATATTACAGCCATTTTACAAATGACAAAAATAAACTTTTTTTTATAAAAAAAACCAAAAGGAGTGTTTTTTTATTCTTTTTACATACAAAAGCAAAAAATCGCATCTTCGGGCTGCTGTTGATGATGCACACAAATCCTAAACAATAGAACCACTATTTTTTATCACGCGTTTGCTTTCACAGCCACTTTTATTACATTTGCCAAACAAACACAAAAAAAAGAGAACAACTACCAAATAAAAAAAATAAAACAATGGCAACATTAAAAGAAAAAATCGGCTATGGATTGGGAGATATGGCCTCATCAATGTTTTGGAAAGTATTTAGTGCATATCTGCCAATATTCTACACAAATGTCTTCGGCCTCGACCTGGGACTTGCAGCAGTGCTGTTTCTTGTAACAAAAATTTGGGATGCAGTGTCGGACCCTATGATGGGCATCATAGCCGACCGCACCGACACCAAGTGGGGCAAATATCGCCCCTATCTGCTGTGGATTGCTGTGCCCTTTGCCATTGCAGGAGTGTTGCTGTTTACAAAACCCGGATTTGATGAAACCGGGAAAAACATTTGGGCATTCATAACCTACATTCTTATGATGACCATCTACACAGCCATTAATGTGCCATACGGCTCAATGCTTGGTGTGATGACTGAAGATTCCGATGAAAAGACGGTATTCTCGTCATACCGTATGTTCTTTGCCTACACCGGCTCATTCATTGTGCTCGCATTATGGGAGCCACTGTGCAACGCTCTTGCCGGCACAAGCGGAAAGCTCACCTATGATGCACAATCCTGGCAATATGCAATGGTTATTGTGGGCGCCGTGTGTTGCCTGCTGTTCCTTCTCACATTTAAGATGACACGCGAAAGAATAAAGCCAAGCATCAAGCAGACAAGCATCGGCGATGATTTTAAATCACTGCTGCACAACGGTCCTTGGTGGATTTTGCTTGGCGGCGTGCTCTTCTTCAACTTCTTTGGTGCAGTGAGATACGCGGTAATACCCTACTACTTTGCCACACAAATCCCCGAAGGAGCATCACTCTCAATCTTCTCCATAGACTTCCTTTTCTATGCAGGCCTCTTCTTCACCATAGGCGAAATTGCCAATATGGCAGGAGTTGCCATTGCCACCCCCATCACCTTCAAGCTTGGCAAGAAAAACACATTCCTCTACTCACTGTTTGCCATAATGGTACTATGCTCGGCTTTCTACTTTGTGCCGGTAGATACCACAGCAGGCTACTGGGCCCTGCTTCTGCTGCAGATTGCAACAGGCATATTCACCGGCATAATATCACCGCTTGTGTGGAGTATGTATGCCGATATTTCCGATTACGCAGAGCTCAAATTCAAGACCTCATCAACCGGCCTCATCTTCTCGTCATCCTCAATGGCTCAGAAGTTTGGAGGAGCATTCGGAACATCGGCCGTGCTGTGGTTGCTTGCCGTGTTCGGCTTCAACACCGCCGAAGGCGCAGTGCAAACCCCCGAAGCACTCGAAGGACTGCGCTACCTCATCAGTTGGATACCGGCAGGCATTGCCGGCATCTCGGCTATATTTGTATTTGCCTACCCGCTCACCACAAAACGTATGAAAGAGATTAACGAGCAACTTAAAATAGAGAGAAGGTAACCTATCTCGGAAAATACAAAATGAGAGGCTGCGCACACTATGCGGCCTCTCATTTTTTACAACAATAAGCACAGGCGTTAAAAAGCATCAACACCCTTCGCATCCCGGCAACACACAAATTGCCAAAGATAATCCCCACCATAGTATCCAAATAATTGCTTTGCAAATTTTGCCATTGCGCCAACTTGTATTATTTTTGTTGCTTGATATTTTAGGCGCATTGCGCCCATCATAAGAAAAAGCTGGAATGATATTTGAATACGACATACTGGTCATTGGAGCCGGCCACGCCGGATGTGAAGCAGCTGCCGCCGCAGCCAACTTGGGCAAGCGCACCTGCCTGCTAACAATCGATATGAACAAGATTGCACAAATGAGCTGCAACCCGGCCATTGGCGGCATAGCAAAAGGACAAATTGTGCGCGAGATTGATGCACTCGGTGGCTACACCGGAATAATAACCGACAAAGCATCCATTCAGTTTCGTATGCTCAACCGCTCCAAAGGCCCGGCAATGTGGAGTCCGCGCGCACAGTGCGACCGAATGAAGTTTAGCCAATATTGGCGAGAAACACTCGAAAACATAGACAACCTCTCTATGTGGCAAGACATCGCCACCGAGCTTCTTGTAGAGGAGGGGAAGGCAGTTGGTGTGAGAACACAGATGGGCGCAGAGTTCCGCGCCAAATGCGTGGTGATAACAGCCGGCACATTCCTCAACGGCCTGATGCACATAGGCAAAGTTAAAATTGAAGGTGGCCGCGTAGCCGAGCCGGCAGCCAAGGGCCTCACCGAAAGCATCACACGCCACGGCATTACAGCCGGCAGAATGAAAACCGGCACCCCCGTGCGCCTCGACAAACGTTCAATAAACCTGCAACTCGTTGATATTCAAGAAGGTGATAATGATTTTCACCATTTTTCATACAGCAACACCACACGCAGCCTAAAGCAACTACCCTGCTGGGGATGCTACACAAACCCTGAGGTGCATAAAATACTGCACGACAGCCTGGATGACTCACCCCTATACAACGGCCAGATACAGAGCATAGGCCCCCGTTACTGCCCAAGCATTGAAACAAAGATTGTAACCTTTGCCGAGCGCGAGCGTCATCTTCTGTTCCTTGAGCCCGAAGGTGAGACAACACAAGAGATCTACGTAAACGGCTTCTCTTCATCACTGCCAATGGAGGCGCAGCTCACGGCATTGAGAAAAATCCCGGCACTTGAGAATGCCGTTGCCTATCGCCCGGGCTATGCAATAGAATACGACTACTTTGACCCCACCCAACTAAAGCACACCCTGGAATCGAAAATAGTAGAGGGCCTGTTTTTTGCCGGGCAGGTTAATGGAACAACAGGATACGAGGAGGCAGCCGGACAAGGAATAATAGCAGGTATAAACGCTGCACATAAAATCGATGGCAAAGAGGATTTTGTACTACGCCGCGATGAAGCCTACATTGGAGTTCTCATCGACGACCTTGTTACCAAAGGCGTGGATGAACCCTACCGTATGTTCACCTCACGAGCCGAGTACAGGATACTGCTGCGTAGCGACAATGCCGATATGCGCCTAACCGAAAAATCCCACAACATCGGGCTCGCAACCAACGAGCGCTATCAAAGACTGTGCCGCAAGAAGGAGATGATTGAAAGACTAACCGAATTTATAGCAAACTTCTCCATAAAAGCCGACCTCATAAACAAGGGACTTGAAGAGCTTGGTACCACCCCGCTTGCACGCGGCTGCAAACTGGCCGCAATCATTGAACGCCCGCAAATCACCATAGAATCAATTGCCGCATACATCACCCCCCTGAAACGCGAGCTTGAAAAACTTGGCGACGAGCGCAACGAGATTGTGGAAGCCACCGAGGTTGAGATAAAATACCGTGGATACATTGAGCGCGAACGCGAACTTGCCGAAAGAATGATACGCCTTGAAAACATACGCATCAAAGGCAAATTCAACTATAACGAAATTGAATCACTCTCAACAGAGGCGCGACAAAAACTCACCGCCATAAACCCCGAAACACTTGCACAGGCAAGCCGCATACCCGGTGTTTCGCCAAGCGACATAAATGTGCTGCTTGTACTTGTGCGAAAATAAACAATTGTTCCACGTGGAACATTGCCTAAAAATAGCAACTCATATAAACAAAACAATAGAAAAATGAACAAAGAACTACTGCTTAAAAACCTGAGAAACATCCCCGATTTCCCCATTCCCGGAATACAATTCAAGGATGTTACATCACTTTTCAAAAACCCTGATTGCTTGCGCGAAATGGACAACGCACTCTATGAGATGTACAAGGACAAAGGCATCACAAAAATTGTGGGCATAGAGTCTCGCGGCTTTGTTATGGCATCATCATTGGCCGTAAAACTTAACGCAGGATTTGTACCCATTCGCAAGCCTGGCAAACTGCCCGCAGAGACCATTAGCGAAACCTATGGCAAAGAGTATGGTCGCGACACAATAGAAATTCACAAGGATGCAATCAACGAGAACGATGTTGTTCTAATCCACGACGACCTTTTGGCAACCGGTGGCACAATGCTTGCAGCATACCACCTGGTACAAAAGCTTAACCCAAAGAAGGTGATGATTAATTTCATCATAGAACTCGAGGGGCTCAAGGGCAGAGAAATATTCCCGGCCGATGCCAACATCGAGTGTTTATTGACACTTGAAGGTAAGTAATGAAAAAGGAAGAAAGGACCCAAAGGGAGGAGTATTTAAAGGGGATTGTAAACAACCTCCCCGACTCACCCGGCTGCTATCAATACCTCGATGACAACGAGGTGATAATCTATGTGGGAAAAGCCAAAAACCTGAAGCGCAGGGTCTCTTCCTATTTCAACAAAGAACAGCAAACACTAAAGACAAAATTGCTTGTCGCGAAAATTTGCGACATACGCTATATTGTAGTAAATAGCGAGGCCGATGCACTGCTTCTTGAAAACAACCTCATAAAGCAGCACAAGCCTCGCTATAATGTTTTGCTGAAGGATGACAAAACCTACCCCTCCATACTCATCACAAACGAATATTTCCCAAAACTATTCAAAACACGCCGCATAGAAAAAGGTGCGGGCCGCTACTTTGGACCATACACCAACAGCGGCGCACTACACGCACTTTTAGAGCTAATAAAAGAGCTCTACCCACTGCGCAGCTGCAACCTCAACATCACCCCCGAGGGCGTGCGCAACGGCAAATACTCACCGTGTCTTTATTATCAGATAAAGAACTGCCCCGGCCCTTGCATAGGAAAAATATCACGCGATGACTATTTGAAAATGATTGATGAAGTAACCTCTATTCTCAAGGGCGATATAAAAGTGCTGCAAGAAAAATTGCTTTCCGAAATAGCGGAAAAAGCGGCAATTCTTGATTTTGAGGGAGCACAAGAGATAAAGAAAAAATATCTTCTCATAGAAAACTTTAGAACAAGAAGCGAAGTTGTGAGCTCATCAATGACCAACCTCGACGTCTTCTCTATAGAAAGTGATGAAAAAAGGGCATATATCAATTTTTTGCACATCAACAACGGTTGCATAAACCAAGCATTCACCATTGAATACCTGAAAAGGCTCGATGAAAGCGATGAGGAATTAATTTCAATGGGTATTGTAGAGCTTCGAGAAAGATTCAACAGCGATGCACGGGAAATAATTGTACCGTTCCCTCTTGATCTACCCATTGAAGGAGTAACTATCACTGTGCCACAAAAAGGCGAGAAAGCACGCCTTCTTGCACTCTCAAGGCTCAACGTAAAACAGTACAAGGCCGACCGCCTGAAACACGATGAGAAACTCAATCCAGAGCAAAAGAGCACACGCCTGATGAAAGAGATTCAGGAGATACTGCGGCTTGAAAAAATGCCTGTAACAATCGAGTGTTTCGACAACTCAAACACACAAGGAAGCGACCCGGTTGCTGCCTGCGTAGTATTCCGCAAACTCAAGCCAAGTAAAAAAGAGTACCGCAAATACAATATAAAAAGCGTAACCGGCCCCGATGATTACGCCTCAATGCGCGAGGTGGTCTATCGTCGCTATAGCAGAATCATTGAAGAGGGTGGAGAACTCCCCAATCTCATTATTGCCGACGGCGGAAAAGGACAAATGGAATCTATAAGGGAAATCATAGAGGACAAACTTGGGCTAAACATACCCATAGCAGGCCTTTCCAAAGACAGCAGACACCGCACATCTGAACTCATAACTTGCGATGGAAACGTGATAGGAATGAAAATAGACACACCACTCTATCGCCTAATGTCGCACATTCAGGATGAAGTACATCGCTTTGCAATAACCTTCCACCGCAGCAAACGCCTGAAACGCCAGATAGCATCGGAGCTCGACAGCATAAAAGGGATTGGTGAAAAGAGCAAAGAAGCACTATTAAAAGAGTTCAAGAGCGTGAAGCGGATAAAAGAAGCCACCATTGAGGCCCTTGCAGAGGTATTGGGAAAAGCCAAAGCCGAAACAGTGCACAACGCCCTTCACAAGAAGAATCAGCCCTAAAAAAGCACACCGGCACCCCACACCGCACACAAACACAATTACGCAAAAAACACCCCCTTTATTTTTTTATCCGCCCGCTTTCACTATTTTTGCAGAAAGAAAAAGAAGATGAGAGTACTAATACAAAGGGTAAAGAATGCCTCAGTTACAGTAAACAAAGAGCTTATATCCTTGATTAACAACGGATTGCTTATTTTTGTGGGTATTTGCGAAGAAGACAACCAAGAGGATATCCAATGGCTCGCAAAAAAAATAGCCAACATACGACTTTTTGATGACGAAAAGGGGGTGATGAACCTATCCGTAACAGACATTGACGGAGAAATACTTGCCGTCAGCCAGTTCACGCTTATGGCATCCACCAAGAAAGGAAACCGCCCTTCCTACATCAAGGCCGCTAAACCCGAAATATCAATACCCCTATATGAGCAATTCTGCAACGAGGTGGAGATTGCAGTAAACAAACCCATCAAGCGCGGTGTTTTTGGAGCAGATATGAAGGTTGAACTACTCAACGACGGCCCGGTAACAATATTCATAGACTCAAAAAATAGAGAATAAAATGACAATAAAAGAGGCTCAAGAACGTGTAGACGCCTGGATTAAAGAGTATGGAGTGCGCTACTTCAACGAGCTTACAAACACAGCCATACTCACCGAAGAGGTTGGAGAGGTAGCACGCATAATGGCGCGCCGCTATGGTGAACAATCCTTCAAGAGTGGCGAAAAATGCGAGCTTGGCGATGAACTTGCCGACGTTCTGTGGGTGCTGATATGCATTGCCAACCAAACAGGTATAGACCTGACCGAAGCACTGCAAAAAAACTTCGATAAAAAGACAAATAGAGATAATAAAAGACATTTGAATAACCCAAAACTATAAAGAAGTTATGAGCGAGAATTGTAATTGCGGTTGCGGTAAACACCACGCCGAGGAAGAGAGCAAGTACGAGTTTGTCCTTAACGAATACTGCAAGGCAATGAGTGATGATGAAGTTGCTGCAAAGGTGAAGCAACTTATTGATGAGAAAGTTGAGCAGAATAACACACTCGAGGTGAAAAAACTGCTCTTCAACTGCATTGACCTTACCACACTCAAATGCACCGACAGTGATGAAAGTGTTATGACATTCACCGAGAAAGTCAATGAATTTGATGACAAATACCCCGACCTTAAAAATGTTGCAGCCATCTGCGTGTACCCCAATTTTGCAAAGATTGTGAATGACACTCTGCAGGTTGAAAATGTAGGCATCGCTTGCGTTTCGGGCGGTTTCCCCTCATCACAAACCTTTCAGGAGGTAAAGGTTGCCGAAACAGCTATGGCCATTCACGATGGCGCTACAGAGATTGACATAGTGCTTAGCGTTGGAAAGTTCCTCAGCGGCGATTATGAGAGCGTGTGCGATGAAATAGAAGAGTTGAAGAGCGTATGCGGCGAAAGACACCTGAAGGTAATTCTTGAGACCGGAGCCTTGAAGACAGCCGAAAACATTAAAAAAGCTTCGATTTTATCGATATATTCAGGTGCCGACTTCATAAAGACCTCAACAGGCAAGGAATCGCCCGCAGCTACCCCCGAGGCAGCCTACGTAATGTGCCAGACAATTAAAGAGTACCACCAGAAGACAGGCCGCAAAATAGGCTTCAAGCCCGCAGGTGGCATCAACACCGTGCACGACGCACTCGTGTACTACACAATAGTAAAGGAGGTTCTTGGCCAGGAGTGGCTCAATAATGAACTCTTCCGCCTTGGAACAAGCCGCCTTGCAAACCTCTGCCTCAGCGAGATTGTTGGCGAAGAGGTAAAATTCTTCTAAAAAAAGGAGACAATAACAATACAAAAGGGCTCAAATTTGAGCCCTTTTGTATTGTATTTAACCGACAGAAAGCCACAATCACTTCTCCCTCTTGATTACATAATCTATATAAGCTATAAGAGCGTTGCGCAGCTCCACAGAAATATCAGACGGCAACTCCTCAATAGCCATTGCACGATAGCGCTCAATGCAAGCATTGGTATAATCAATACCACCCTCTTTCTTCGACAACTCCAGCAAGGTCTCAATCTCCTTTTCATCGAGAAATACTCCATTAGAAAGCTTCTCACGTATAGTAGTCAGCATCGGGTTAGAGCTTGTGTGCAACACATAAAGAGCCGGCAAAGTAATCTTTCCTTCACGCATATCACTACCCGTTGGCTTGCCAATATCATCACTGTAATAGTCGAAAATATCATCCTTCATCTGGAAACACATTCCGGCGTATTTACCAAAGTTAGAGAAACGCTCAACAAGAACATCATCACCGCCTGCCGCATAAACAGCACAGGCACAACTGCACACAAAGAGTGCTGCTGTCTTAAGATATATGGCTTTAAAGTAATTATCCTCGCTATATGTACCCTTCTGCTGCAACTCAAACTGAAGAACCTCTCCGCTTGGTAGCTCCCTACCCAGTGTTGCTACCCTATCTATTATGCGCACATCACGTGTCTTTGCCACACAAGCCAACGACTGCGAGAACATATAATCACCCGCAAGCACTGCAACATTATTGTTGAAACGCACGTTGAGAGACTCCGAGCCGCGACGCTTGTTACTCTCATCAATAACATCATCGTGCAGCAAACTGGCTGTATGCAGCAACTCAATTACAGCGGCTGTAGAATATACTTTTTCGTTGATTTCTCCGATACCTTTTGCAACAAGAAGCACAAGCATCGGACGCATCATTTTACCGGCCGATGCACCTACAAACGACAAAGCTTCACCCATAAGCTCCACATCACTCTTTAAAAGAGAGTCAAAATAAACCTTAAATTCAGCAAGTTCGTGCTTAATTGGCGCTTTGATTATTGACAATATATCCATAGTAGGTTTTTGTATATAAAACACCAAAGAGAGTGTTTCGATGCAAAAGTAATAAAAAAGCAATGGATAGTGGCAAAAATTATGTAATTTTACAAACAGTTAAAACTATTTCAAATGGATAAATTATTCCTACTCGACGCGTATGCACTCATATACCGCGCCTATTACGCATTCATCAAAAACCCTCGCATAAACTCCAAAGGGTTTAACACATCGGCCATCCTTGGCTTCATAAACACCCTCGAAGATGTGCTAAAAAAGGAGAATCCCACCCACATTGGAATAGCCTTCGACCCCAAAGGCCCAACGTTCCGCCACGAAGCCTATGAGGATTACAAAGCCCAAAGAGAGGAGACCCCCGAGGTCATCAGGGAATCTGTGCCCGTTATAAAAGAGTTCATCAAAGCCTATAATATCCCCATTTTCGAAGTCCCCGGCTACGAAGCCGATGATGTCATAGGAACACTGGCAAAACAAGCGGAGAAAAGGGGAATTATAACATATATGATGACCCCCGATAAAGACTATGGACAGCTTGTCTCCGAAACCACTTTTATATACCGCCCCAAATATGGCGACAAAGAGTTTGAGGTGATGGGCATTGAAAGGGTAAAGGAGAAGTTTGGCATAGAGAACACAATGCAAGTGATAGACCTCCTGGGATTGATGGGCGATTCAAGCGACAACATACCCGGATGCCCCGGCGTTGGAGAGAAGACTGCACAAAAACTCATAGCGCAGTTTGGAAGCATCGAAAATTTGCTCAATAACACAGGCGAGCTGAAAGGAGCACTCAAAACAAAAGTGGAGGAAAACAGAGAAAAAATTCTCTTCAGCAAATTCCTTGCAACAATAAAAACCGATGTTCCCATTGAACTCGATATGCAAAGCCTTCGTCGCGAAGCCCCCGATGAAGCAGAACTCACCACCCTGCTCGACTTCTATGAACTGCGCGCACTGAAGGAACGAGTGAAGAAGACAAATTTTGCACCGTCTCTTTTTGACGACACTTCAACACCCGCTCCACAACCCGCAAGCAGCAAAGATAAAAAACAGGCCGCACAAGGTGCAATTCAAGGCTCTCTCTTTGATTTTTTTGCGGGCGATGACACGGGCGATGAAAAAAAATCGAGCCATTTGAGCTTAAAAGAGGTGCCACACACCTACAAACTCGTTGATAATAAAGAAGATATAGCCAATTTGGCCACTGTTCTAAAAAAGAGCGAAACTGTGTGCTTTGACACAGAAACCACCAGCACCAACGCACTCGACGCCGAATTGGTTGGCCTTAGCCTCTCTATGAAGGAAAACGAAGCCTTCTACATACCAATGCCGGCCAATAGAGGCGAAACACAGGAACGCCTCGAAATCCTCAGAGATTTTTTTGAGAGCGACGAGATAAAGAAAGTAGGACAAAATATAAAATATGACATAACAGTCCTTGCCAATTATGGAATAGAGGTAAAAGGAAAACTTTTCGACACAATGATAGCACACTATGTGCTGCAACCCGAGCTCTACCACGGAATGGACTACCTTGCCGAAATCTATCTCAACTACGAGACAATAAAGATTGAAGAGCTTATTGGCGAGAAAGGGCGCAACCAGCGCAATATGCGCGACATCTCCCCCACCCTTGTGTGCGACTATGCGTGCGAGGATGCCGACATAACACTCAAGCTAAAGAATATTCTTGAAAAAGAGATTGAGAAAGAGGGGTTGGAAAACCTCTTCTACAACATAGAAATGCCACTTGTTCCTGTACTTGCATATATGGAACGCAACGGAGCACGCATAGACACAACATCTCTCAAGGAGACATCGGCACTCTTCAGCAAACGCCTCAACGACATTGAGCAGGAGATATACACCCTTGCCGGCGAGCCGTTTAACATTGCCTCTCCCAAGCAGGTTGGCGATATCCTCTTTGGAAAGCTCAAGATTGTGGACAAGCCCAAGAAAACAAAGACAGGACAATATGTAACCTCGGAGGAAGTGCTTGCACAACTGCAAAACCGCCACCCTATTGTAAAAAATATATTACAACACCGAGGACTTAAAAAGCTTCTCAGCACATACATTGACGCCTTGCCCAACTTGGTAAATCCCAAGAGCGGAAAGATACACACATCCTATAATCAAACCGTTACAGCCACCGGCCGACTAAGCTCCAGCAACCCCAACCTGCAAAACATCCCCATACGCGATGAGGATGGAAAAGAGGTGCGCAAAGCATTTGTTCCCGATGACGGATGCCTCTTCCTCTCGGTCGATTATTCACAGATAGAGTTGCGCATAATGGCTCATCTGAGCGGCGACACCAATATGATTGAAGATTTCCGCAGCGGATATGACATTCACGCAGCCACCGCTGCAAAGGTCTACAAAAAGCCAATAGACCAGGTTACAAAAGATGAACGCCGCAAGGCAAAAGTAGCCAATTTCGGCATAATATACGGTATATCTGTTTTCGGCCTTGCCGAGCGTATGAATGTAGACCGCCGCGAGGCAAAGGAGCTCATAGAGAACTATTTTACAACATACAGCGGAGTGCAGGCATACATTGAAAAATGTAAACAAGAGGCAAAGGCAAACGGATATGTTGAGACCATATTCCACCGCAAGCGCTACCTGCCCGATATTAACTCGCACAATGCTGTGGTGCGCGGATATGCCGAGCGCAATGCCGTAAATGCTCCAATACAAGGAAGCGCTGCCGATATCATAAAGGTTGCAATGATAAACATCTACAAACGGCTAAAGGAGGCCGGTATGCGCTCCACAATGATACTTCAGGTGCACGATGAGTTGAACTTCAATGTACACCCCGAAGAGCGCGATGCACTGCAGGCAATTGTAACCAATGAAATGCAAAATGCAATTGAACTGAGTGTTCCCCTCACAGCCGACTATGGCTGGGGTGTCAATTGGTTGGAGGCTCATTAAACACAACACAATAATGCAGAAACAGACACACACCACAAAGCAATATGACCAGGAGAGGCTCGACACCCTCTCCTGGCTCCGTTTTCCACTTATTGTAGGTGTAGTATTTGCACACTGCAACATCTATGCACTTGTAGAATCCTGGGAAGGCACTGCACCCGAGTGGCCGGCGTGGATTGAATACCTCTTCACATACTTCCATTGGATTGTGCTCCCGGCTAGAGTGCCGCTGCTTTTCATAATATCGGGCTATCTCTTTTTCAGGACACAAAAACCACGTAACAAAGCCTTCTTCGCCGACAAATACAGGCGCCGTACACACTCTCTTTTCATCCCCTACATAGCCTGGAACACCATTGCAATAGCAATTCTATACCTTAGATTCAACATTATAGACGGATGCAACTACAGCCTGCCAGATTACTTGAGTGGCTACTGGAACTTTATTCTGCGCGAAGGAGGAGACCCTGCCAACGGCCCATTGT
>JAEIGA010012107.1_pt1 | contig 13084 bp, 20 predicted proteins | sample 9270691 | NCBI WGS metagenome assembly JAEIGA01 (sample SAMN17057246, study PRJNA624740) | gut metagenome | biome: biome; isolation source: fecal sample | host: Bos grunniens | place: China: Xizang | collected 2019 | reverse complement strand
ATCTGTTGTTGTAAGTTCTTTTACTGGTTGATTTAAGTATCCTTCGAACTTTGTACCGAATAACGTTTCTGGTCTTAGATATGCCTTCATTTTATTATCGTTTATCCATTCTCTAGTTTTCTTCTCTATTACTACTCTAAAGTCCTCTAATGTAAAACCTTCGTTTATTCTGGCTCTTATTAATTGCTGAGTTTTTTTACTAGATGCTCTGTAATTAGTTCCTGCTAAGTTATTAAGATAGTCTACAATTTCTTTATAAGGTGGGTGGTTTTCCGCAGGAATTATATCTCCCTCTATCTCTTGCTCTTGCTCTATATCTATCTCTATACTCTTATCTCTAATATCTAATCTCTTATCTCTATACTCTTGTGTTACATTTGTGTTACATTGTAACGCTTTTTGTCGTTCTCTGTACTCTCTTACTCGTTTAGCACTACTACTCTCTGATCCTACCATATCGTCAAAGTTAGATATTTTTAATACTTCTCCTTCTTCCTGATATATTAAGCCTAGCTTCTTAAATAGTTCTAAAGCTACTGCTACAGTATCAAACGTAAAGTATTTAGTATCTCGTACTATCTTATTAATGTCGTATGGCACTATCATTTCACCTATTCTAGTAGCCATTTCTCCGTTATTATTAGCTGTATTTAAGCATAGCATCTGATAAAGTACTATGTACTGACAGCCGTTTTCCTGTGATAGTAAGAAGTCTATCGTCTCCTGATTAAAAAAGTCTGTTTTAAGTTTGATCCAATAATATCTTTTTTGCTCTTTCATACTCTTTTCTTTACTCCTATTCTCTAGATTTCCTTTGAATTATAACACGCTCTGTCGAATAATGTCACTTAGTTTTTATAATTTCTTTATAATTTAATTATCTTTTTGCTAATTTTTATCCTAAAATTTTCCTATCTATCATATCTATTAGTATAGGCATATACTTTTTTTTGTTTGTATGTACTAACCTATGGTGTCTTTCACATAATGGTATTACATTTCCTAAGTATGTTTTACGTCCTCCGTAAAGTCCTCCGTATCTGATATGGTGTAAATGTATATTAGTATTACCGCAAATAGCACAGCGTCCGTTATATAGTTCTATAGTTTTTTGATATACTTCTTTTTCTTCTTTAGTCATTTATAAACTCGTATATATCAGTTTGTCCTTCTATTATATTTTCTTCTTTAGTACTAGATTTTACTAATAGATTATATAGTATAGCTTCTAATACATTTACTACGATACTATTTCCTGCTTGTTTGTATAGTTGAGTATTGCTATTTACTTTAGATGCTTTATCGAAGTCGCTATCGTCAAAGCCCATTAATCGCCAGCATTCTTTAGGTGTTAGTTTTCTTATTTTTAATTGTTTCACTACTACTCCTACGTTGCACTTTGTATCTAGTGTTTGACTGCTTTCTTTTTGTACTGTTCCTCTATGGTATTCTATTCTACTGGATATATCTATTCCGTCGCCTTCTGTTGCTTCTAAATATCCTTTTTTAGTAGCATTTTTAATATACATTACGGCATTCATTTCTTGGTTTCCAAAGCCTTTATAATCTCTTGCTAGTAATGTATTAGAAACTTCAGTTTCTCTAGTTATCTCACTACCTTTATTTTTCAATAATATAGTTCTAATTTCTATACAGGGTTGCCTATACCCTCCCTGCATAGTATCTAAAGTAGGTGACAAGCCGTTCTCGTCGTAAACTGATCCTGCCTGATGCTTTTTATTCTCCGTATCAAATACTCCATATTTTCTAACGACTTCGTTTAAATCATAATTAGAAGGTAAATCATTACTTAAATAATTAGTAGTGCCTGCTCTTTTATTTTGATCTGTTGTTAATGGTCTAGCTATATCTAAATTAATTTTACTATCTGGGTTTTTAAAATTTGCCGTACCAGTTGCACTAATGTAGCTTATCATTTTATCTGATAAATAATATTTTTCGTCTACGTTATCTTCTAGCATATCTTTTAGTTTTAGTTTTAGTTCTTTTTTTTCTGGGAATACATAGCCTATATTAAGGTCATTTCTTATTGATATAGTAAAAACTCGTTCTCTATTTTGAGGTATTCCATAGTCTTTAGCATTTAATACTTGATAGTAACTTGTATATCCTAGTTCTCTCATTCTATCTATATAGTTATTAAAATTATGTATATGTTTTTTTGATATCATATTTTTTACGTTTTCCCATATTACATATTTAGGTTTTAATTTATTTACTATTCTTATTGTCTCATACATTAGACTACTTCTAGTTCCTGATCCTTCGTCACCTCCAGCTTGTAAGCCAGCAAGCGAAAAGTCTTGACAGGGGCTACCGTGCATAATTAAATCTACTTCTATATCTTTATCCCATTTGCATATATCTTGAGGCTCGAAGTTTGTATGATGCATAGCATTATAACTAGATACTGCGTATTTATCTATTTCTACATAGTCGGCTATTTTGTATTCTATTCCTAGCCTTTCTAGTGCTTTACTACACGCTCCTATACCTCCGAATAATTCTAATATTTTTAACATTTTTTCTCCTTCCTTTTCTATTTGAAACCTTTTAGTCCTGATCTATTAGTCTTTTAAAGTTTGAACTTCTACTATCGTCTATAGCATATCTAATATATTCGCCTTCTTTGTTAGTTCTTGCATCTTGTACTTTCTTTTCTGGTCTTAAATATTCATATTCCTGTTGTAGCTTTCTTCTTGATCTGGATACACTCTCGAATACTGGTATATTGTACTCTTTTCTAAAATTCTTGCTATAAAATAGCTGTACGAATGCTTTACTATTTAGTACTCCATATTTAGTACAGTAGATATAGTATAGGTACATATCGTCCTTTCTTGCTAGTGGCTCTTTTTCTAAAATTTTTTTTACTTCATTTTCGATAGTTTCTAATTTTTTCATTAATTTACTCCTCTTTTCGCCATTATAATTTTATAAAAACCTTTCATAAAGCCTTTAGTATCTCCTGCGTTTATTTGCCCTTTAAAAGTTCTATATTGTTGCTTAGACAGTTGATACTTATATTTTTTTAATAACCTATAATACTCTTTATTCATTTTTACTCCTTTTTTATCCATTTACGGCACTTTTCCATACGCATATTATCCTAGCGTCGTTTTCGAAGCAGTAATACCTATGGCCTACTCCGTATACTACTAGTGCCATACTTACTATAAAAGCTAATATACTTATGAAATATTTGTTTTTTAGTATTCTTTTCATATTTGCTCCTATATTTCTTCTATTTCTATTTTATACTTGTATTCAAATATCTTCTTTTTAAGCCTATATACGTCCGTCCTAAAGCCTTTTACGTCGATTACGTGTAATTTATCGTCTTCGGTTGTTTTGTACGTAAAGTCTGCCCTATACGTTATTTTTCGGCTTGCTTTATTGTTTAGTTTAAAACTTGGCTGGAGTTCGTACTCTTTTTGTAGCTCCAGTTCTTTTATTTTTCCTGCTTTCTCTAGAAGTTTTAATTTTATATAGTAATTCTTTTCTTTGATACTATCGAAGGTATAACCGTCATATTCTACTTTCTTATTGTGATATTTGCGTTCCATATTCCCTCTGGATCTGGTTTTCTAATAATCTTAGTTGTAACTTAATACTATTTATTGCTTCTAGATTAGCTTTATAAATGGCTTCGGCTGTATCTCTTTTAAATCTAGCTTCGGCTACTGACGGAATACCATAACAAGTTAGAGTTATTACTCCTATTGCTTGCCCTTCGTCTCTTAACTTTAATACTTCTTGTCTTAATAATATCTTATAATCTCTTTCGGCTTCTGCGTATTTTTGCCCTGTTTTTCTTAATGATCTGATACTTATTTCTAATTCTTGTATCTTACTTTCTAATTCGTTATATAAGTCCATATACTACCTCCTAGAAGGGAAGTTCCTCGTCTGTATAGTCGAATTGCTGTTGTACCTCTGTAGTTGTACTAAAGTTTTCAATTTCTTTTACTTCTTCCTGATTATTTTCTTTTTTTCTTTCTAAATATTCTAGATCCTCTACTAGTACGTAGGTATAGTTTCTATTTTTACCTTCGTTATCTTGATAGTTGTCTACTTGCATTCTACCAGATACGGCTATCATATTTCCTTTAGCTTGATACTTGTCTAAGTTCTCCGCCGTCTTATTCCATACTCTGCAATTAATAAAGTCCGCTACTCTTTCTCCGTCCCTTACTACTGGTCTATTAGTTGCTATGGTAAAGTCGCATACTGCTTTATTATTTGCTGTGTATCTTAACTCTGGATCACGTGTTAATCTCCCTGTTAAAATTACTTTATTCATTTATTTTCTCCTTCCTATCAACGCTATTAAAACTAACGTGATGCAAATAATTAATGTAATTGTTACTGCTGTATTCATTATTCTACCTCCTCTAGTGCTTTTAATATTTTTTTGATTTCGTCACTATTTATATATGCTTCTTTTTCTATTAGTCCCTTTAAATAATTTACTAATATTCTGTATTTAGTGTTTTTTTCAATTCTTTTATATCTTGCTTCTTCCATATTATCCTCCTATATATTCTTCTACTAGCTTCTGTGCTAGTTTTTCGTTTATTGGTATATTAATATACTTTCTTACGTCTTCTCTTAGGTGTAGCCCTTTTAAAAATTTAATTTCTTTGTCGTAGCATTGTTGATAACCTATTCTGTATAAATTTAATTGATAAGCTAGATATTCTTTATCCAGTACCGAAGTTCTTTTTATGTCTCCTAGCCCTAGCTCGTTATTTTCCTCTAATACTAGATCTAGTCTTCCTGCTCCTACTGGAGTTTCTTCTCTAAAAAGTATTATAGGTACTTCATTATCTATCGTATTGAATTTATATTGCTTTTGTAAAAATATAAAGTTCTTAACTTCTTTTAAATCTTCTGCTTCACCAGTTTTACATAGTTTTTCTATAGCTTCGTGTACTTCCGTCCCTCTTTCTGATGCTCTATTAAGTACTTTCTGATCCACTCCACTATATTTATTTTTGAATTTTATTTTTAGTATCTGAGTTATACTAGGTACTATAATTCCGTCTACTAAGTACGTATGCGTATCGTCGAAGTACTCTAGTACGTGTCCTTTTATTTCCCACGTATTCATTATTTTACTTTTATCCTGATACTTGGCTTTACTGGTGTCATTTTTATATATTCGTCGTATAAGTCTTGGTGATCTGCTTTAAATGTTTTACTATCGAATGTTTCTCTATCTGTAGAAGCTACATAACTTATTAATAAATCTGGTGTATCTAATTTAATTATCTGACTTTCTTCCATTTCTTTTAAGATAGCTTCTTTTAGTTTATCTTCTTCTTCTTTTAGTAGTTTTATCTTTCTTTCAAAGTCCGCTATTTGTTCTGATACTAACGGATCAAGTATCGCTATTTCATTTTCTATTTTTATTAATTCCATTTTATTTACTTCCTTTCTTATTTAATTGTCCTATTAATTCGCTGGCTTTTGTCATTGAAATATCTTCTAATTTTTCTAGTCCATTTGCTTTTAACAATTTATCTAAATTTTCTCCAGTATAATATTTTTTTAATACTTCTACCTGCTTAGGTGTGGCTTTTTTATCTTCTTTTTCTGTTGATAGGCTTTGTGCGTCGTCGTCTTCTGTTGCTAGTCCGAAGGCCATTAAAAGCGAATATCTTCTAGCGTATGTTAATGCTGATCCCTGCTGTTGTGCTGGGTTATTTACTCCTATTAGTGTAGCATCTACTACTCTTGCTCCTCTTAGTGCTGGTTTTTCTTCTCCGTTAATGATCTTGACTGTCATTATGTAATCGTCTCCGTCTATCCTGTCTACATATTGATAGTAACTCATATTATTAGCTTCTAAATATTCGTGGATCTGTGCTATATCTACGTACTGGTAACTATATTTACCTACGCTAGCTGTTTGATTTTTAGTAATTTTTGTACTCATTAAATTTCCTCTTTTCTATAATTCTCTAATTCTTTAATTTCTCTTTCTAATGCTTCTATTTCTTTTTCTCTGTCTCTTTGACTTAATAATTCACTAAGTAGTACTAATGCATCTTGATATTTTTTCTCCATAGTTAAGCTCCTTTTTTTAATAGCTCGAATATGTCTTCGTATTTATCGTGAAAAATGTTATATAGTGCTTCTGCTACTCTAAAAGAAGGATCAGAGTTACCTAGTTCTATTGCTACATAATAGCTTTTAGATATCCCTAGTTTATCCGCCATTTCTTGCTGATTTAGTCCCTGTTTCTCTCTGAAACTTTTTAAATTAAATCTTTTCACTTTGTATCTCCTTTCTATTTTCATTATAGAAAGCGTTTTCTACAATGTCAATAAAAATATTACTAATATTTGGTAATTTATTTCATACTTTACATTATTTTTCGTTTTCTTATTGTAACTTTTTGTGATAATATATACATACTAATAATAGGTATCAACTAGGAAGGAATGTATATAAAATGATTAATCATAAAAAAATTGGTAGACAAATAAGAGAACTCCGTATACGTCGTGGCTGGAAGCAGTACGAATTAGCGGATAAGGTGGGTATGTCTCGTCCTGCTATTTGTAATATCGAAGCTGGTAAACGCAGTCTTACTCTTAATACTTTAAAACGTTTCTGTGAAGTATTCGAAATAGATATAAGTTATTTCGGTATTGAAACTAATAACTTTGACGACGCAGTAGATATTATTTCTCGTATAGATGCATTATTTAATAGTGATCTTCCTACTGAGAAAAAAGAAGAACTTTATCGTAAAATTATGAAAATTTATCTAGATAGTCTGGATAATTAGCTGTTTGAAACTTTTTCGTTAGTATTAATTATTTCATATTCAATTTTTACTTGTTCCTGTTCTGCTATTAGTTCGAATAATAGCTGATAAAACTTATTTACGTCCATAATACTACTCCTTTCTCAAAAAGTTACTAGTATTATGTACTTTATTTTCTATTTGTAAACATTGGAGGTTTTCTTTTTGAAAAAAATTATACGTGTAGGTGGTTACGCCAGAGTATCTACCGAAGAACAAAAAAAGTACGGATATTCTATAGAAGCCCAGATAGATAAAATAAAAAAGTATTGTGAATTAAAAGGGTACCAGCTAGTAGATATCTTTGTAGACGAAGGGTTTACAGCCTCTAATATGAAGCGTCCTAGACTTCTGGATCTGCTTAATAGCCTCGATAAAATAGATGCTATAGTCTTTACTCGCTTAGATAGATTTTCCCGTAATGTATTAGAAGCTAATAAAATGCTGGCTACTTTGCAAAAAAATAATGTTAGTATGATAGCAATAGAAGAAGAAGATATAAATACTACAGATGCGGACGGCTTATTTATGTTTAATTTAAAAGTATCACTAGCTGAGCGTGAAATAAAAAAAACTTCGGAGCGTATTCGCTCCGTTTTTGAATATAAGATAAAAGAAGGTCAGGTGATATCTGGAGTTACTGCTCTCGGTTATAAAGTAGCTACTATAGACGGTATAAAGCGTATGGTAAAGAATGAAGAAGAAACTCCTATAGTTATAGATATATTTAATTACTTCTTAAAGTACCAGTCTATCCGTATCGTTACTGAGCGTATAAATGAAAAGTATAATATCAGTAAAAGCTATCAAGTATATAATCACCTATTAAAAAATGAAATATATATAGGTCGCTATCGTGATAACTATAATTTTTGTGAACCTTATATAGATATTGAAACTTTTGATAAAATACAGCAAATAATTAAAAAAAATATCCGAACTGGTGATAAAAAGTTTACTTATATATTTAGTGGTCTTATTTACTGCCCTGAGTGTAATAAATTACTTACTGGAAGTAAAACTCTATATAAAGGTCGTTATTACTACTACTATCGCTGTAATAGGCATTATATTTCTAGGAGGTGTACTGAGAAAAAGAGTTATAGTGAAAACTTAATAGAAAAATACTTATTAGATAATGTCGATACTTTGATAGCGGATCGTATAGCTTATATTAAGTCTATAGATCCTGCAAATAATGTAGATGCAAATAAAAAGATTAAATCTTTAAAAGCTGAGCTTGATAACTTAAATTATATATTTATGAAAAAACGTATTTCTGTTGCTGAGTATGATCGCTTATTCGAAAAAACAGAAAATAAAATAAAAGAATTAGAAAAAGTACCTACTAAAAGCGTAGATACGTCTCATTTAAAGGCTTTTTTAACTAGTGGCTGGCGAAGTTCCTACGATATTATGAATAGAGAAAAAAAGCGTACTTTATGGCGTAATTTAATTAAAGAAATACATATAGATAATGACTATAACATTAAAATAATTTTCTACTAACATAGTGTAGCCTGTAGGCTATAATAAATTAGTAAAAAAAAGACTAGGATAATTCCTAGCCTGTTTGTATTATTTTTTTCTGATTAGTGAATACTATTAATGCGTACGCACCTCTCATTATAAGATACTCTTTCTTTATTGATATTTTGACTTCCTGACTAAGACTAGGCTCACCACCTAGTCTTTTTTTAATGCCTCATACCAGTTATAATATTCGTTTACTTTCTTTTTTACATATGAGTTGCCACCATTTTTAGTATATATATCATACTCCTTACATACTTCTTGATAATTCTCTGGTAGTCTTTTTTCTTGTACTCTTACGTGATCCTCTAAAATTAATTGAAATATACTTTGTTTTGCATTATGTTTTCTATTCTCTATCTTTGTTGTTTTATTCGTGTATATTGTAGTAAGTGAAGGTATTAAAACTGTTATGATAGCTATTATTATGTTTTCCACTTTTTCTCCCTTCTTATTAGCTATTTAAAATATAGCTTACTTCTATGAATGCTTTTCTAAAATTTGCGTTAGCTGTTTCAAGTACTAACTTATTGTCTGAGTTTCTAGCCCATACATTAATAGCATAAGCTATTTGATTATTAAAGTCTCCTATCGTGATAGGAAACCAGTTATTACTACTACTGTATGCTACTCCGTCTATTTTTGTTATTGTCACGTCTGCTAATGTAAAGCCTAAATCTGCTGTATATGTTCCCGCACTATTTATACTATCGAAGCTGTATCTTTTTACGTATTCGTCTGCGTCGTCTATTCTTCTTCCTGTTGCTACTTCGTTAGCGTCTGTAGTTACCATAGCCTGATTAATCAAAGTCCAGTTATTCCACGTTCCATTATTCATTATTCTAGTAAACATTTGCGAATTATTTAAAAATGAAAAAGCTATCTGTCTTTGATATAGGTTATTGTGTGCTAAGTGTATTACCCACCACCAGCCAGCTACGGTAGATCCATTCGGGCTATTACTCATATCTGCTCCCATATAAAAGCCTGATCTAGTACCGCAAGCCGTATTCCAGTCGCTAGTAGGTGCTGACATACAAACTTCACCGAAGCCCTCTATCCTATTCATTATATTTTCTCCGCCTACTTCTAGGCTTTCTTGATCGTCTGGAAAACAGTTAATACCTACACTTCTTTTTAATCTATCAAAGAATGTAATAGGAATACCTCTATCTATTGTCAGATTATAAGTAGTGCTTCCTATTGCATCTTCTAGTAATACTTGTACGTCCCACGCATAGTTATTATCTAGAGTTAGTGTAGTTGTTACGTTGTCTTGTAACGTTGTATATGATCCATAAGTACTGTCTGATGCTTTTTTATCTCTTACTTTTATAGATATTGTATTTTTATTATCTAGGCTGGAATATTCCGCATTTACGTTTATATCTGTTTCACTATAAAAGTTATTTTGTCTTTGTAGACTGATAATAGCCGTAGGTAATACCCAGTCTAGAATAATTAAGTTTAGATTTTTAGTAGTACTAATACCTCTACTATCTGTAAGTATTACCTGTGCTGTAGTATTAGAAGATAAGTTAAGCGTACCTACGTCTATTGATCCTCCAGTACCTCGTAAACTTCCTGTATAGGTAGTTCCGTTAATTACTGCCGTTAAGCTACTTAATGTAGCATAGTTTTTAGCTGATGCATTAGTAACGGATATTTGTAAATTAGAGTTATTTCTAATTAGTTGCTGGTTATTGTCTGTTATTGCTATTGTTCTAGAGTTTATATCTTGATACCCTGCATTAAAAGTAGGGTTTGAATTTGTAACTTTAGCATTAAATAGTACGTTTTTTGTTCCGATCTGAGTAGTTCCATTATAAGTTATTGCTGTTACGTTTCCTTCTCCTACGCTTGCATTTGGTATTTGTTGATACATTTCGTCCGCTATTGTAGAAGTATCAAACGTTACCGTATCTGTTATTCCTGTCCCTATTTGGTATGAATAATTACCAAAGTAGAAAGTTAAAGTATGTGTAAATGCTGTACTCTTTCTATTTGTGTTAATTGTAATAGTATCTCCAATATTGAAGGTACTAGGTGTTACTGTTGGTTGGCTAGCTCTAGCTATTGTAGTTAATGCCGTCCAGTCTGTCGTTACTCCACCACTGTTACAAGCCCAGCTTGTAGTAGTACTTCCTTTACTAAAGTATGCGTATGCATATCCTGATAAAGTACCGTCGTCTTTGTGCGTTACGTTTATAGTACCTGATGCCGTTTTAGTGTCCCATTGGTTTATACCAGAAAAGTTTATACTTGCTACTTGTCTATCGTAGTTTTCTCTGTTGTCGTGCCAGTAAACAGTTAAAGTAGAAGGATATCCAGTCTGCCAGTTCGCATTACTAGAAGAAAAAGTAGCGGTACAAGTGATATTAGAAGTATTATTAGCTGTACTCGTACTATTCTCGTTAAAACTGGCCGTTAATGTAAAACCATTACCGTTATTATTGTATAAAGTAGTTGATTTAGAAGCACTCGCCATTAGTTACCACCTCCTGCTACTGATACTAGTCCTATTCCGTCATTTACTACGTTATTATTGCTATCTGTTATCGTAATAGGTATAAATCTTACTTTATTACATAATGTTATTTCTTCTTCTACTACGCTTTTCTTCTGGTGAAACTCGTCTTTAGATACCCAGTATATCTGATTACCTAGCCTATCATATCCTGAGAAACCTACGGTATTATTCATTAAAATATATGATCCGTCTACTCCGTACATTTTTAAGCCTGCTTTATTTAACTCGGCTATTAATGTATTAGCTTCGTCGTATACTTCTATTTGTCCGTTTTGGTTAAGGTTAGATCCTAGCTTTAAAGTCCCGCCTTTGATAAGGTCTGCTGTAAAATTTATAACTTCTATGTTAGAAGTTATTAGAGTTCCGTCTATGGTGAAAGCCGTACTAAAAGTTCCATTTATTCCGTTTTGTCCGAAGGCTATACCTCCGTTATTTATCATTATTACGTTTGTTGCTGTTTCTTTAGGTAAACTATCTACTACTAGGATCTTATCGCCTTCATATATTACGTAACTATTGCCTAAAGCGTCCCATATTTGCCCTGTAGCGTCTTCTAACTCCTGTCCTAGTGTTATTTGTAGGGTTGCGGTACTTTCGTCTACTATTTGCTGTGTTTGACTTGAAATATTATTCATTAGCCCAGATAAAGTAGGTGTAAAGTTTCCGAACTCTATTTGTGTGTATTTATCTAAAATACAGTCATATTCGAAACTAATAATATTAGTAGTTATATTTATTCCTAACTTCTCGTCTACTACTTCGATAGTATCTCCTATATCAGATACTTTCTCCACATTTGCGGATAATGTGTAATTGACTACTGGTACTGAGTTTGTGGCTAAGTAGTTTTGTCCCTGCTCTGCTAGATCGTTTACTAGTGCTTGCTTATAAGCGTCTTCGTCCAGTTCTCCTGTTTCTTCGTCCTTATAGTCGTCTTCTACTATATTACTCTGGTCGAATGATATTGTTTTTGTATATGGTATTTCGTACTGTGTAGTACTTTCTAAGTAAACTGATGCTGTCGGATCAGTAGCGTTTAGTAATAGCCCGTCTTTTCCTACTGGAAGTAATTTAGTACATACACTATCCCAGTTATACGTAGCTTTAATATCTTTTAAGTTTTTTCCGTATCTGATAGTAACTCCGTTATCCTGCCCTATATTAGCTTTTATACCTATAGTCCAGTTATCCCTATATAAATGCCCTCCGTAACGGTCTAATAACACTTGTATAGCTTCATATAGGCTTTTTCTTACGCATCTATAACTTGCTATCTTAGTTATATCTGATATCGTAGTAAAAGGACTTGTAGTATCTGTTGAACTATTTAAATGGTCTAATGCATCATTACAGTTCTTATCTACTACGTAACTATCTTGAATTAAATAATTTTTACTGTCATAGAATACGTGATATGCCTTTATTTTTATCTTTGTTCTGGTATTTTCTACGTTTGTTATCCTAAAAGGCTCGTCTCCCTGTGGTGTATTAGCTACTATGATATTATTAGGTACTAAGTCGTCAATATAAGAAAGCGGAGCTTCTACGTTAATATAGAAGTCTCCGTTATCTTCTTTATGTACTTTTGCTTTTGTAGGTAGAATAATTTTATCACCATTTGAAGTATATATCTTGTCTGTAGCGTCAAATAGTTTAATCATATTTTACCTCCTAAAGATTAGATAAGTCCTTTAGTGCTTTTGCTGTAATTATAAATGGCTTATCGCTATTTGTTTGTGATATATTAGTCTGCCCTGAGTAACTTTCCGCTTCTTTTATTGCTTCTAGTTGGCTTATTAATGTACTATCTGTTATTTCTTCATAAGTTGGGGTTGCTAATGGATAATAGACTATTATGTTATGTGTTGATAACCAAGTTTTAAAATCACTTGTTGTTGTATAATCGTGATTTGATATATTTATTTCACTATTTCTATCAGGTTGTTGAACTAAAACCATTTTATTGTTATCACTTGGAACTATTTGTTGTTGATAATTTTTATATCTATTACTTATAAATTGAATAAACGCTTTAGCACTACCTCTTGGATAATTCCAAGTTTTATAGAAATATTGCCCTGTTGGATAATAAGACCAACTTGTTTCACTACCATTTAAAACAACTTTACCTGTTTGTTTCTCTATATACCACTTCTTGCCTTCTTTGTAGATATAGTCCTGAT
>JAEIGA010012106.1_pt1 | contig 13085 bp, 12 predicted proteins | sample 9270691 | NCBI WGS metagenome assembly JAEIGA01 (sample SAMN17057246, study PRJNA624740) | gut metagenome | biome: biome; isolation source: fecal sample | host: Bos grunniens | place: China: Xizang | collected 2019 | reverse complement strand
AGATCATAAAAGTTCTGGTCAAAACAAATATGGGACTGGGTGAATCAATCGATGTGATTGGTGACTGGTTCAAGCTGAATTTTGTCCTGAATAAAGGTATGGCCTTCGGAATGGCTTTCGGAGGCTTATGGGGGAAAGTGCTTCTTTCAGTGTTCCGTCTTATCCTCTTCGGCTTCCTGTGCTGGTGGATATCAGGACTTGCAAAGAAGAAGGACACTCCGACTGGAGTGCTTGTGGGTCTTACATTGATAACAGCAGGAGCTTTAGGTAACATAGTGGACTGTCTGTTCTATGGTATGATATGGCCTGAGACTATAACACCTGGTGCGCCTTTCGCCTTTATGTTTGGCCAGGTGGTGGACATGTTCTACTTCCCTCTGTTTGATTATCAGTTGCCTTGGATGGACTATCCACGTACATTCTTTGGTGCTGTGTTCAATTTTGCTGACAGCTGCGTTACTTGTGGCGCCATATATCTCCTTCTGTTTCAATATAAGTTCTTTTCGAAAGAATAATGAAGTTTGAAGGACGGATAAAAACTTATATATTTGCACACACATAGAAGATGTGTGTGTTTATATTTTTATACAATGAAGAAATCACTATACATATTGATGCTGGCTGCACTTTTTGTGGGCTGTCGCAGAGATGGGAAAGATGAGCAAGCCGGACCGCTTGTCTTCTTTGAAACCCGCGTAGGGGAGACCGGTACGCTGCCCCAGCGTGAAGGGGAGGCGTTCGGCGTGTTTGGATATCATTCTTCTGATGAATCCCTCGCCCACGTGTTTACCGGTTATGATGACAATATTGCAAAAGTTGCCTGGAATGCGGATGACGGCGCTTTTTCATATGACAAACTTGCAAGATGGTCGGATGGTACTTATTCGTTCTATGCATACTATCCGTATGCCTATAAGAATCAGGAACGTCTGGCAGTTATAGATAATGTGCGTCATAAGACTCTTCATTTTGTACAGCCGGTTGAACTTGATGATATGGTGGATCTTATGACAGCCTCGGCCGAGGCTGTAGTAAAGACGCCTGAATCAGTGAGACTGCAGTTCGACTCAAGGCTTTTCGGAGTGGACGTCGTGATTGCAAGCTACGATGATATGAACCTTGACACCCCTGCTGTGACCATACTTGATGTAGAGATAGACTTCATCGACGTTCCACAGTCATTGGATTTGGATATTGACGGAACAGGCTACACTGCAGCGGCTGAGAAGGTTGATATAAATGCAGACCTGCTTGCTTCTTCAGAGGGATTGCTGCTTGAGGCCGGTATGGAGTATAACTTTACCAAGGAATCCGGCAACTCTTTTTTCCTCATTCCTGATGAGGGGATAAAGTATTCGATAGCTATTGAATATATTGATGAGGAAGGTGAGACTGATGTTTATACCTATCCCGAAGATGGAGACTGGGCATCGTTTGAGGATGTCGTGGCTCCGGGTGAAAGATATACTATAGTTTTAAATTCATCGTCTGGCACATCATATCCGTTTACAGCTTCGCTCGTGGCGGATTGGGAGGATAAGGTCGACATCGATAATGATTTTAATTAAAGGGTGCTATGAAAAAGATACTTGACTATATACTGATCTTTTCAGCCATTACAGCTCTTGCTGTGTCTTGCATTGGCGATATCAGTGATGACATTAAGAAAGAAGAGCAGCAGGTGACTTTTGTCGCTCGTATGACTGACTATTCGTATCGTGATGTAAGTGTGAAATCATTGGATCTTGCAGAGTTTGAGACTGATGTGAAGTCACTGTATTTCCTTGTCTTTGACAATGAAGGAAACAGAGTTGCCCTAAAGGAAGCCGACTCAGGTTCGTTTTCGGCGGAGTTCAGCACATCTGAAGAGTATACCGATGCAACGGTGTGCTGTGCTGCCAATATGCGTCTTACATTTGTCAAGGACAGTCTCCTTTCTTTATCTGATCTATATAACACATGTTATGAGGTAAGTTATGCGCCTGCCGATGAGACCGGATGTGTGGGAATTCCTGTGTTTGAAGATGGATCATATGCTATTCCTATGATAGGAATGATAGAGGAACTGGATCTTACAGCAATCGGCTCGGAGCCATACCCGATAATTCTTCGCAGACTGTTCTCGAAGGTTGTTGTTAATTTCGGACTTAATCTCGGCAATGACATATCTTCATCAGAAAAGCCATACTTCAGCTTTACAGAATATACTGTAAGCGGCCTTCCTAAATATGTCAGATTGGCTGAAACAGATGATGAGACAGACTATAAGGAGTTTATGAAGCCGCAGACAGTGGTTCTGGCAGGTGAGAAACTTTATGACAAGGAAGATCCATATACTTTTGTCATGTATATTCCGGAATCGGATATACAGCCGGATATCACACCTGAAATAGCTGCACAGAAATGGTATTCTGAAAGAGATCAGCGTTACAAGCCTGTGCTTGCTGAAGGACTTGATGCGGCGTGTGTCTCTTTGAGCGGATGCTATCTTCCTACAGGTGAAGGTGAACATGCAGGATATGACCTGAAGTATGACGTGTACCTTGGAGAGAACAACTTTGACAGTTTCAGTCTGAAAAGAAATGTTCTTTACAACAACGATGTGACAATCAGAGGCTTTTCAGGAGTCGGCTGGGGTGCAGAAGTTGACCATCGTGTGGATGTGGAAGTGAATGGTTTCATGGTGGGATTTGAGAGGACAGCCCTGCTTGATTCTCATTTTGAAGTGCGTCCGTTGAGAGTGAAGTTTGATGAAAGATTTGACACAGACGGCGAGGTCTTCATAGAAGTGCTCAATGCAGATCAGGAGGATGGAGATATCCCTGCATGGGTACGACTTGAGCGTCCTTTGACAACAGGAGGAGAGTATTGCGACAACAGTACCAAGAGACGCTATTTTACTGTTGATCTTGTCTCTGACATACTTGCTGAAAGCGGAAAGGAAGTCAGATATGATCCCCATTCGTCTAAAGCAGATCTTCTTGGCGAGATACCTGTCTGGGTGTATATAGATGAGTATTCTGCTGCTTCGGACAGCGATTTCAGTACCGAGACAAGGCGAGCAAGGATCCGAGTGGGATTCAGAAATGAAGCCGGCGAGACATTGTATTATCAGGATTACATCATCAGTCAGCGTGCGGTGTATCCTGTGAAGGTCGGTTCATTGAATATGAAAACCTATGGAATGGAATACCATGAAGAGTATCTTTATGATTATGATGTGATCCCTGATTTCGATGAAGTTGCGGAAGAGGAAACAAAATCCAAGCAAGGACTTGTCTGGGGACTTGACGGCCTTCAGCTTTCGAGAAACAAGAGGTCAGTATATACGGACGATGTGAAGGTTACCGGTGTTTCAGCCCAGGTTCTTAATGTTGACCTGCCGATGTCTGGTCTGCAGTCGCTTGCCACCCTGTTCCCAAGCAGCGCACTTTCATCAATGATGAATCTTCAGATAGGCCAGACCCAGGGTATCCTTCCATATTATGATTTCTACAACACATCAGATACGGAGTCTGTGAATGTACCTTCTCTTGTGGTGCGTGACTATGAGGGATATGATATGAATGTGGAGATTATACATAATCTTCTGTTGAATGAATCATCTGATGCATCTGCGAAGTTGAATGCAATTTCATTGAATGAGGATGAACTTTCTGTGATCGCATATTGCTATAACAAGAACAAAAGAGATGCTGATGGAAATATCGCTACTTTGGTTGAAGGACAGGATAGTCTGATCAATACGTCGAATCTTCACTGGTACGCACCATCATTGTCCGAGATCGAGGATATAGTGAAAAATGCGAGATCCCTCGAGAAAGACTTCTCAGTCTTTGCTGATAATCTTTATTGGTCTTGCCAGCCGTCATATGACAAGGGCGAAGTGAATTCTGAGTACACGATGAACGTTGCGCAGCCGGTATTGATTCCGTTCTTGGGAAGTATATCGTTTACTATCAATGCAAATATTGCCCTGAAAGCGGAAGGAAAGGGAATATACCTTGAAGACGACCTTGACAGAGCCCGTGCAACCAGATATGACTCATCTAAGGGTTCCACTGTTTCAAGTTCGGTTACAGGATCGAAAAACATTATGAAGATGTCTTCTGAGAGTTCGTCAAAGCTTACAGAGATCAAGCTGACTGCAGAGGAGAGGGACAGCCTTCTTACAATGCTCAATGTAGACATCAAGGATTTGATGAGCGGAGATTTCAGTAATCTTGTCCAATCTCTGACAACAGATGAGATCGTGTGGCTCGCCAAGTTTGTCATCAACAAGTTCGATTATCAGAGTCTGATTGATGACTTCAAGGAAATTTTTGAGGATGCTTCAAATGTTGATTGGGATGTTGAGCAGGAGTCTATGTCTGAAGATGAACTGAAGTATGATGAAGGAAATATCTCCAGAAAACAGATGGCGAGGGTGCGCTGCTTGTATAATCCGAATCCGCCAAAACAGTACAGGAGGGCCCCTAATGTTCTGTCAACAGGAGGCTATACTTACACGGCTGTAACACGATAAATTGAAAAAGGTACAATAAAAACCAAAAAAAATTTGCAGAATAACTTTTTTATTGTACCTTTGCAATCCCTTTCAACGGGGAACATATTGGAGAGTTGGCAGAGTGGTCGAATGCGGCGGTCTTGAAAACCGTTGATCTTAACGGGTCCGGGGGTTCGAATCCCTCACTCTCCGCAAGAGCCTTGTAATGAGTTGATTATCAGCAATTTACAAGGTTTTTCGTTTAATACCGGGACACAGCCGGGACAACAGCAACCCTCTTTGTATGACACCTTATCGGAGTTGTGCAAAGAAAAAAAAATGTCATTCTTCAAGCCAACTCCTTACCTTGATTACTTACCGCCAAAACTAACTGAATCAAAGGAATGGTATATATCCTATTCTGTCAAGGATCCTGCTACTGGCAAGATGAAGAGATTCCGGATAAAGGTTAATAGAATCAAATCTCTAAAGGAAAGAAGAATAGCTGCCAAGGTTATCATGGCAAGGATTACTGAGCAATTATCTTTGGGCTGGAATCCCATATTAGAGAAAGAAGCACCGAAAGCATATACCAGGCTTTATGATGCGATGGATTCATTCCTGAAGGTGAAAGGAAAGGAGACTGAAGCCAACTCCATGAGAAGTTATAACTCTTATATCAAGATCCTGAAGAACTGGCTACATGAATACGGATTCAAGGAAGATATGTATGCCTGTTCTTTTACGAAGTCCGTTGCACTTGACTTCATGAATGATGTCGAGGATGATGAAAGAATATCACCACGCACATATAACAATTATAGAGCCTTCTATTTCGGTTTTTTCAACTGGACTATAGAGAAGGGCTATCTTACAGTCAATCCCTTCTCAGAAATCAAAAAAAAGCCCAAAAAACTGACAAAGAAGGTCAGAAGGACTCTTACAAATGAAGAACTCCAAAGATTATTTGAACATCTTCAGGAAGAAAACAGAATGTATCTGGTAATGTGCCTTCTGTGTTACTGCTGCTTTCTGAGGCCAAAGGAAATTGCATTGCTTAAATGTGAAGATGTCGATATGAAAAATCAGATTATCAGAGTTGATGACGGAATAGCAAAGAATGACAACACATCATTTCGCACCATTCCGGATGCAATGATGCCATTCATGAAAGATCTTGATCTGACTGTAGGAAAGCATTACCTGTTTGCTGGAGGTAAAGGATATGACTTCATTCCCGGATCTCAGAAGATGTGCAGCAGGAAGATTGCTAAGTACTGGGATGATCATATAAGAGAAACATGCAATTTCCCGATGGAAGTTCAGTTCTATAGCCTGAAAGACTCAGGCATGACAAATATGGCCGATTCTGGAGTTCCTATTACCTTTGTTAAGCAGCAAGCCGATCACAGCAGTTTAGCTGTAACTTCAATATATCTGTCTCAGAACAAGGCAAAGGCGAATGAAGAACTGAAGAAGGTGGATATAATTACAGGAAAGAAATAAGGGCACCCTTTCGGATGCCCTTTGGCCAAGCTCCGGCCTTGGCCGGTTGCAATCAAGACAACAAGTGTTGCCTCCGGAGATTAAAGTGTATCAGCAGCCTTCCTGATTCTATCAGCAAGATCATATAAAGCACCTTTCAACTGCTGTAATTCTTCAGGAGTGAAATCCGTCTCTTTCCCATTCCCATCTTTGCCATCAAACTTATGATAAAGCCAGCCTGATGACTTGCCGAAATATCGGCTTGCAATCTTAGCAACATTGATATCTAAAAGAATATCCTTCAATTTGAGTTTCGCATTAGTAGCCATATTCTGAATTTTTAAGGGTGGGCTCCGAAGAGCCCTCCCTGATTAGATTCCCATTAGTTCATGGAGCAGTTGATAAATGTACCATTCAAACTCCCATTGCATTTCCATGCGACCTCTGGAGGCTTTGAAATTCCTGATTGCTTCAATCAGGTCTTTCTCTTTTTTGTTTAATCTTTTCATAGAACTTGTTGTTTGATTGCACTACAAAGATAGTACGAATTTTCGTATTTACAAAATTTTCAGTACTTTTTTTCGTATTTTTTATCAAAAAAATCTGCCAATCTCACGACTGGCAGATCCACAATCAAACTAACATTATCCTTTATGAAATCATTTGTTCACTATGAACTTTTTTATGGCAATGACGGCCAGCCAAATGCTGATGGCCGTTAAGGTCAGTTTTCCAAGAGTCATCAGAAATGATTCCCATGCTGATAACTGTTTTTCTACAGTTACTGTCTCTGTTATGACCTTATCCCTAACAAGATACTCTTTCTCCTGATGTATCTTTTCTGGAAGTTTTAACTCAATAGGAAGAAGAGCTTCATGCTTGTTCCTCAGTGAATGATGAAGTTTACCTTCTTGAATATAAGCATCCGAAACAGCCAGAGAAGTTTCTATATGTGAAGAGTCATCAGCAGGAAGAATGACATCAGAGGATTCAACCGGCACCGTCACCAATACGATAGAATCCCGGAATATAACACTATCCCGGATTTCAATCCTGACAGAATCTTTTTGGGCTTCTACAGGAATCATTTTGGCCGGCCCACATCCGGCCAGAAGCAAAACAGCTGCTATAATCAGAATCTTTCTCATATCTGGAAACTGTTTACACGATTGATCCAACCCTTTCTATATTTCTTATGACACCTTCCTGAATCAATAAGCCAGTTATAATAGCGAATCCGGCAAGCCTTCATCCGGTCAAGTGTTGTCCTACAGTCAGACACATTAAGAGCACCGAGAGTCAATGGCCCTACAATCCCATCCGGCTTCAGGCTGAAAGCTGCCTGAATCTTCCTGATGGCAATTCCTCCGGAATGGATTCTCCAATCCACCAAGAATTCAGCAATAGTCTGATTTGTGATATGATCTCCAGAACATTCATCCCAAAACGACTTCATGATGAATCTCCATTCATGATCAGGCATGTTCTTCAGATCTTCTTTGGTCTTATGCTGGCCAAAGAAAGCACGATATGTGGTCAATGTTACACCACGATTTGTTGCCCCTCCGTTATCATCTGGATCATCAACCCAGCCACCTTCTATGTCGCTGAGTTTCGGAGCATATTTGTCAAAATCTGCCATTTCAATTCTTCTTTACTTCAGCCAATAGAGCTAATTTCAATGCTGTGTGTTCCATCAATTTCTTTGTTTCCGGGCAATGATGATCCACTGCTGATGTATATGTCAGCACCAGAAGTCCTACAGGCTTATCAACGCCCTCGACAACGGCCATAGCACAATGTGTGACATCATTTGACATCAGTCGGTACATGAGACTTTTATCTATATTCTTCAGATCTTCCACATCTCCGGAAAAATAATCATGCTGGAATAGGTATGAACTGAAAGGAAGAATCGACAAAGACACATCTGCATATTGGTCAGCAACAGGCCGGATATTTTCTGCAAGAGCCTCACAGGATGCAGAAGCATAATAGAATGGAAGTCCACCTGTTGAGTTGGTGCCATTGTGTAGTTCCAAGAACAGAACACGATCAGCATTAGCATCCCGGAGCAGCCTTTCACAATGCAGCTGGATTTGTGGCGTGTTATCCAGCCTCTTCTTTAGCAGTTCAGCATGTTCTTTCTCTTTGTACTTATCATAAAGTTCAAAGATCTTTTCCGGATTGAATGCAAAATAGCATACATACGACACCATCATCAGGATCAGAAGAGCCTTGATGATTTTCCATACAGAGTACTGATCGCAAATCTTCAGAACTCTTTCAAGGAATCCGAGTGATTCCTCCTGATTGTTAATTTTTGTCATATCTCAATAGAATTATAGATTAGTCCATGATGAACCTCCATTGGCTGATTTCTGAAGGCCAGAAGTAGAAAGCTTGAGCATTTGATTTCCTCTTCTAACGACAAATTCCGATGAACCAGAGAATAGAAAACCGTTACCCATGACCTGCATCATACCATTATTACCGATGTGAGTGAACTCATAGTTAGTTCGGCTCACGCTGAAATAATATGTTGTATCAATAGCAATAGATACCGAACCTGAAGAAGAGGATGAAACAAGGTAGGTCGGAGATTTTACTACTACAGGGCCACTATTCTCATAAGGTGATATCCTGATGGTATAGTTCCCGGACTGTGACACTGTAAGACTGATGTTAGGAGAATATGTTGCAGAGTAGTAACTTCCCATTGATACGGTTGAACCTCCAGAAGTGACTGTTATACTCTGAACGCAAACTCCATCACGGTATATTCCAACATGATAATTAGGAGTTCCAATTGTCAATTTGATATTGCTATTGGAGGATGAAGGAGAAACTTTCATAGTAAAGGAAGATAACTGTATCACGCTTCCTACATCGCAATATCCTAGATTAAGAAAGCCGAATAGTTCTCCATTCAGATAATAGTTAGAATTGGCCTGAGGAATATATTTGCTGATAGTTCGTGTTTTGCTCAAACCGGAAGAAAGGTATGATGGATTTGCTACAAAAAGCAAGTCATCATAAATACCAATGACATCATTGCTGATTCTAACCTTTTTCCGGCCATCATCATCATAAATTATCAGTCCGTCTCCATCAACCTTGACTTTATTGTTAGAAGAAGATGGGGCCGTATCTACAGATCCAACCGTCAATTTATGTATTGTCGCTTGGATGGCTGTCAAGGCACCAATGAAGGCCGTGCTAGCTACAAGTTTATTAATAAAACCAGTGTTAGCACATAGCATATCAACAAAGAAACTTTCAAGGGCCGGATTATGCTCCCAATAAGCATTGCTGGAACTTAGGCTTGGAGAATGAGTTTCAGAGGCAGGATAACTTTTGATACAGGTAAAAAACTGCTGATAACCCTCATGAAATACTACATCAAACCAATCTTCACCCTTTGCACCGGATTGATATGCAACCCCAGAGGAATAGAGCCCATGCCTAGGCTTTGCCCCTCTGGAACCATCCTGACCATCCTTGCCGTTTTTGGCTTGCCTCCGGATAACGATATGACCATTAGCAGATCCACTCATGACTACTTAATTTCCAGTTCAGAAATGACTATATGAGCAATTTCCTTGGCATGAGTCCTCCATGCCTGAAGATCTTTATATTCCCGAATGTATTCAGCACTTTTATCTTCTGGACTTGTGCCATCTTTGACCAGCTCATAATTGGCCATGATAGCATCCTTCTCATTTGTCGGATATCTATCATTTACAATGGCACTGATGATGTCTCCATAAGACTTACCATTGACATCAATGCTTTCACAATAATACAGATCATCCGCTTTCGGTGCATCTTCTCCGGACACCTCGACTTTTTCAAAGTCAAAAAGGAGTCTCAACAACTTACCTTCAGATGTGACTCTTATGCCATTGGCTGGGAGCGAGTCAATTTGATATACAGTTCTCATTTGTGAATGGATTATGATTAATCGAAATAGTAGCTTGTTTTGCCATTACCAATGTTCTTTCTCTTGATAACAACATTCTCGACAGGAAAAATCTGTTTACCTTCCTTTTCTGCTGCTCTTGCCCGGTTCAGAGTATCTTTCAAGCTCAAAGAACCTGTAAGGAATTTGAATTTTCCTTGTTCTGGAGATTCATCAAAAGTGAAGAGGACAGCACATCTTCCCGGCCCAAGTTTGGTGGTAATGTTATCCTCGAAATCATGTACTGTAATAGATACATTCAAGATATCCATTACTTTCTTTTCTGGCACATCAAATAGCCTTCTACCATCTTTGTCTTTAGCCTCGACTTTCCGGCTAATACCTTTGTCTGCAAAACTCATATCGTTGTTGGTTAATGTTTTCCATAAATGTTTGCAATTACCCCATTTGCACCAGCCCCAGTATGAGGCCAATACTTGTTGTCTTCGTTCCCCAAAGGTGCGTTTGGCTTTTCTTGCAAAGCGTTGCTTCATACTTTTCCGCATTCGGACATTATCCCTATAGAAGTTATATCCAAGAAAATCAATGTACCTTCCTGCGACTCCTTTGCCGTTTTCGTTTCTTTTTCCCATGCCCATTTCGAGTTGCTATTGGAGCAACAAAAGCATCAGCCTTCATGACAAATCCAAATTCTTTAGATTTTCGGTAATACTCATTGAGCTGAGCCCATGCTTCTCCTTTCGTTTTTGCCAAGCCTACGACATCATCACAATATCTGAGATAGCACTTGCATTTAACATGCTCCTTCATGTAATGATCTATAGGGCTAGAAGCAAAATTACCTAGAGGCTGGCTGGTATTTGCTCCTATTGGCAAACCTCTTTTCAGTCCTATTCCGTTCATATTCCAGAGAATCTAAAATATCCTGTTCAGGAGTATAACTCAATATCGTTATCTCCATGAGCCTGATGAAACGCCTATCCTTGAATTTCCTCTCTAGATTGGTCTTCAAAACATCATGTGGAATGCTCTGATAATACTTCTTATAGTCAGCCTTCCAGAAGAACTTATATTCAGGATTCTTCCTGAGCATCTTCTTTAACCTCTTAACCCCATAATGAAGCCCTTTTCCCGGTACACATGCAAATGAATCGGCAATAATGTTGCGATAGATATCCAACCCTATTACACGGATTATTGCATGCTGGAGAATCTTCCAAGGAAAGAAATTCTGTCTGGCAATATCCCTATCTTTTCCATTGTCGTTATGCACAATCAGTTTGGAATAAGTTACCTCAGGCCAGTCCTCTTCTAGAATCATTCTTTGAAGTTCCTTCAGATCTTCTTCTGCTCTAGCATTATGTCTCCTGATGAAGCGATTCCTCTTAGCTTTTCCACCAGCTTGTGCCATTTTATCAGCAGCCCTCAAATTATCGATGTCTGCTATCTGTTCAATGATATATCCTTTCCTCTTAGGCATTTCATCCGTTTTTCGTTACCCATTTTGCCATACACGATCTTCTTCAGATCCGATTAATTCGATTCCGCTTGCATGGAATCGATGCCCGAAGCTTTCGAGAATTAACCTACTAACATCGCTTGCTGTTTCCAGCCTTTCCGCATGATATTTTCTGACATCACAGGAGTGATCCTGCTACTTCGCACTACATGATGCGAGGTCAAGGTGCAAGGAGCATGAGTTTTATTTCCCTGTATGGCGAGAGCCGATGTTCGAGTTCGAGTTCGACCAAGCGTTATTCGAGTTCGCATAGCCGAGACCGGCATTCGCACCGTTATTCGCATTCGCACCCCACAACACCAGCTCTTCTCCTTTCTACCTACCATCTGCACCTGTCGGCTTTCCTGCTTTATATGCTTGGCAGATGGATTTTATATTGATACAAAGTTATTATGACAATGACTCAGATATTAGGACATCTTTTTATACAGATGCCATCAATTCTGCTCCTGACATAAATGTCAATTCGCCATAATATGCAAGGCGAGAGCCGATGACCGAGTTCGAGTACGACCAAGCGCTATCCGAGAGCGCAAAGCCGAGACCGGCATGCGCACCGTCATACGCACACGCACCCCACAACACCAGCTGTCCAGTGCTGTTGGCATACGAATAATCACACCAGTATGATGTGCCACCGCCACCAGTTTTCTTTGCAAAAATGTCAAAGAATTCACCGATAATCATTTGTGATATGTAACCCTCTGTTGTTAAGCGAGTCAACTGCCTGTAATCACCATCTGGATGTGTAGCTAACTCAGAAGATGATGGCATTCGATTGCCTTCATATATGAAGATTTCAGTACCATCCTGAGCAGAATTATTGGAAGAACCACAGTAAATGCCCTGAGCCATTTCCCACTGCTGAGCATACGGATTCTCAATTCCCATGAGAGACACATCACATGCACCTACAGTTTGAGAACCGTTTGTCATAGTGTACTCATGAGCAACAGAACCGAATGAGTCACCAAGGCTCTTTGTATTGCCACATGGGAAAGAAAGAGCTGTCTGCCAGTCAGAACTGTTCGTTCCTGTAAGACCATTGCTGACCATTGCCTGAACATTCGGATTTCCATATTCCGAGAGGAGTATCATGATCATGAATTTACGATGATCATAGTTGATAAGGCCCCACTCTTTTCCGTTGACCTGAGCAGCATTCCAGAAGGCATTGATGGTCTTTGAGCCAGCAGGAGCAACTCCAGAACGAGAGACAAGTGCAGAACCGGACATCGAGCCCTTATACGCACCGATACATGGAGCCTCTATATAGTGGCCACCGATAGGAAGCATACTCATCCAGAGATATGGGATGCCTGTAACCTCATCATTCTTCACAAGGAAATACAACCTTGGAGCATAAACCATGACATGGCCTAGAGATTCATCGAGAGCAGTACCATCAGCAAAGATACCACTGTTGACAGTACTGAGCTTTGCAGCCTTGCCATCATTTGTTACAAGATATCTTCCTGACATAGATTTATACTCTTCCCACATGTCAAGATTACCTACTCTTCCCCAGACAGGGCTACTCTGAATAGTGTCTTTAATAGGTATGCCCCACGCAACTTGCCTGAGAAGTTGTTCATTTCCGGCATTGATAGATGACATAAGGTCATCAAGTGAAATTCTTCTGATCGAGCCGTTGATTTCGACCAGTACGCTGT
>JAEIGA010012105.1_pt1 | contig 13086 bp, 24 predicted proteins | sample 9270691 | NCBI WGS metagenome assembly JAEIGA01 (sample SAMN17057246, study PRJNA624740) | gut metagenome | biome: biome; isolation source: fecal sample | host: Bos grunniens | place: China: Xizang | collected 2019 | reverse complement strand
CTCACGACACAGCAGTCTCAAGTTATCGTAATTCAATGTGACGTTAGGATTGTCAATATTAAAAGGTGTCAGCTCCTCAATATGATGAACTATGACACCAGGATTGTACAGCCCACGCTTCAAGCAGTCCTCGCAAAGATAAGCGCGTGACCTCTTGTACCCTTCTCTACATTGTTTCCACTCTGTTGAGTTATAAAACTTTCTAGCGAATGCCCTAGCCACGAACCATCGCCACCAATGATACAAGCTTAGCCTCGCTAGGCTTATCAATGTCGCACGTGTAGTCGTTGATGATCGTGTAAGAACCAAAGTCAATATGATTCACGTCACCATCAGGACCACGTGAGATAACATTCCACAACTCCCACGCGATAGGCTCTCTGTTGAATCTGCTCTCACGATACAATCGCTTAACATCTTCGATAGCTTCTCTGAGATGTTGAGTGTTCACGACTTTAAAGGCGAACGGCTCTTCCCACTCCTTTGGATACCACTGTGAGAACGGTGGAGCAGAACCAAAGAACGCAATGTCATCTGTCTCGGTGTTTATGATTGTATCGATAGCCTTGTCGCTATAAACTACGTCACCAAATAGATATGTCGTTGGTTCGTCTGTTGGATAGAAGCAGTTGCACCACAGACCATCACTGAAGTTGTATTCGAGTGCGTAGTAGTAATTGTCGTGTTTAAGAACAGGAACACCGAACGCTTCAAAGACTGAGTTGTCAGAGCTGATAGCGATGTCATCGATACCGTTCTCTCTAAGCAGCCTGATTGTGCGTGCTACGATTGGCTCACCGTTAATCTCAATGAGTTGTCTCGGCACTTCCCATCTAGGATAGTCACCGCCACACATTATGATGTACTTCATCTAATTCCTTTCTATGAGAAAGATGAGGCACCATGTAGATGCCTCTGCTCTCATCTGGAATTCTTATCACACAATTCCACGATATTAGTATATCACTGCTCAGGGTGTGATTGGGTGTGGTCTTCGTTTAGAATCCTGAACAAATCCAACTTCGCCTTCGGATACAAGTCGTGCTTCATGTGGTCCAATGAATAGTGCATCATCAATGAGATTTCCTCTAGCGTCTTGAAGTACACAAACTTCTCAATCATGATCGTGTAGCTTTTATAGCTGACGTCTTTCAGCCTGATGATATCGCTCTTGATTTCTGACATTGCTTTTTCAAGCTCTTCCTTGTCCTCGATTTGCTGAAGGATTCTAGATTCTAATGGCTGAGAACTGCCATGAGGCTCATCGCTGAATGTCGGTGACTTGGTTGTCGTCAGCAGAGCCTCAAGCGCAATCCATCGGTAGTAGTAGGTTTTGTAATCGGATAGATAGGATAAAAGGTCGGCTACCGTAGCGAACCTATTCAATTGATTCCTCCGTATACGGTGACGGAAGAGGTTGCCATGCAACAGCGTCTTCAATGCCATATGTTGTCAGTTTGATTGTGGAGCTGAATACTGGCGGGAAGAAATGTGGCACAGCATCGAATTTATATCGAGCAATGAATAGGTTGCCATCCTTAGCTGACCACAAGGCCCACTTGCCATCCTCAGGGTAGCGTTCGGAACAAGGAATCCATCTTTGGGTCATCTCAGCTCCTCCTCAGCCACCGCATACATCATGCGATACAGTCTGTCAATGTGCTCGTTAGTGACTTCAATGCCATCCTTGATGACAAGCGCAGTACATGCTCCCCACAATGCCGACTTTAATGTGCGGTTCTCATTTGACAGCTCGAAGTTCTCTAATTCAAGCTCATCGATTTGTTCGTGCAATGCTTTAATCATGTCGGTGACGTCCCCTTTGCTCGATGCGTCCTTCATGTCTGCCACGCTTCAAGCCTCTGAAATAAGCCTCTTGTTTTTCATCTTCGATACTGCCAACTGTCAGGCATGACATAATCATCACACCAACGAAAGCGCCACCGATGAATAGGATAATGTTACTGATCATGTGTTTCCCCCTCTTTGTTTTTATATGGTTCTGGCAACGGCATCCATGCGATAACACCTTTAATTTCTTCGAATTCGCTATCTAAAAATCTAAATGTATGAGGATCAAAAATGTCATCCCACTCGCCAAAAGCCTCGAAATCTGCATCGTAATGAACAATTGAGTAGGTTGGATATTCTTCGCAAGCAAATAAAGCCCACACAAGATAATCTCCGCTCTCTTCAGGCAGACAATCTTTTACAGAAATCCATTGGTTGACAGTTGGCACCGCATCAATCGTATCTTTGTCAGCAAGCAATTTCGTCACTATGATTCGATTCTCAGAATATGTCTTTATGTTGAAATCATATTCGATTGCATCAGCATCAATTAATCTCATTCATCATCACCTCTCATATCTGCTCCACAATACGGACAAAATGGAGTTATATCTTCTAATTCCAATTCTGACCCACAATTCATGCATTGCCATTCACCTTCAGAAAACCACCATTTAGATTTTGGTCGTGCTTCGACTATTGGTGCTACAAGCACAAGATGCTTAAAGTTACGCATTAAAATATGTTCAGCACCGTATTGCTTTCTTGCAATTAAATACGCTCTTTCTTCCTCGATTCTTTTCAACAAAGCATCGGCATCTATTAATCTAGTCATCTATCAATTTCTCCATCTCAGCCCCACAATTTTGCCATTACTCAACCACCTCACAACTACTTATTCTTCATTACCTCTATACGGCTTTGGTAATGGCATCCATGCGAAAACTTTTGTTCCTTCTTGCACATCATGCCAACGGCCATCCACAAAAAATGCTATATCGGTCCATCTGTAACGTGGAAGCAAATAAGGTTGCCCAACGTTAACAAGATATTTACCAAATTTGTCAGGCAATCTTTCACTACAAGGAATCCAGAAGTAATTCTTAATATAGTGGTCAAAGTTCGTCTCCTGATGTTCTTCAGCTTTGATGAGACGTTTAATAAGCTCAATAGACATATAAAATATACAACGGTCACTATTAAACGGACATTCGTTGCATACTATGCCTTCGCACAAGTTGCTTAAGATCGTGATATTATTCTTGCAATCTTTGTAATTTTGTAAAATCACATTAATTGTTTCTTCTTTAGTCATTTGTGTTCTCCTTTAAATCAATCCGCTCCACCACTCACAAAAACAGACCACCCATGAGAGACCACCTAGCCATGAGACGATAGCGTCAACCAACCTCGGGGACGCTTTTAATTGTTTCTGTGATAAGAGAGGGATTCACCAACCTTTCAATATAACGATAATGCCAGGTAGTTAATAATCAAATAAAAGCTCGCTCGTGTCTGAGCAATCGCTTGTCGGCATGTAGTGTGATAAACCTAATCTACTGTTTTTTTGAAGCATGCCTAATTGAATTTATAACGATGTCTGGTGGTCTGCCTTAGTCAGCAGTGGAGCGATGTTTCTAATCTAATGTAATGTTAAATCCAACCCATTTCCTTTGGGGTGCGTGGTCGATAGTTATCATTAACCATATTTTCGTACTCTTTGAATTCCTGACGTATACATTCGACTTCACCCTCTGCATCATCAAGCGCGTTCAATAGTGTGCTGATCGCAACGATTAGGTCGTCTGTGGTCATCTCAATTCGTGGCATTTTGAGGCGATAGCTCACCTCGTCTAATACTTCTCGCAGTTCCCTAGTTTCTTTCATTGTGCCAAAAATGCGCTCCTTTCTTTTGGTTTTTAACATATTCCCTAAAGCGTTGACGCAGCTTTGGATAGTCCTCAATCATCCAGATATCTTGAGGGTTGACCCCTTCCACTGCCTCTAACGCGCGTTTCAGCTCGTCAATCTTTTTTTGCAGTTGTTTGTTATGAGCTCGCAGTTTGTCAAGCTCTTCCTTGTCATCCGATGTCTGTGCCACCTCAAGGTCATGATTCAAGCGTGCGATTGTACCACGCATGATTCCCACCTGACGCTCAAGCTTGTTGTTGCGCTTGTTGACTGCGCCGCGTTCCTGTCGGTGTTTGGCTTCATCTTCGATGACTTTGCGTTTTAGTTGGTAATATTTGTATTCGTAACTGTTTGATTCCATTTGTTGACTCCATTAAAAATCTAGATCATATAACGTAATGACAAATCCGAAGTACTGATAGCAGACTTTTCCATCTCCCCATGCTTGATAGACATCGGGCTCGACCGACTTGACGAATCGCGCCGTGTATCTATCAATGAATCTTTCTGGGTCTCCACTCTGCAATAGCGTGCCGTCTTCGTTTACAAGGCTAATCCATTCGTAGCCTTTCAAATAATTTAATAATGTCCCTAATCTCATATGACCCCCCTCAGCCTTTAATGTCCTAAGCCAACGTTGGTAAGTAAGTAGTGGCAAATTTTAAAAGCCACGTACTTACTACCAAGTCTTGGACATGGACAAGTTTACTTGGACATATATATATATAGTCTGTCTGTCTAAGTGGACAAAGCCGTTTGTCCGTCTGTCCGCCTAACTGTCCAAGTAGCTTAAAATACCGTATTTTTAATCTTGAATTTCGCTTTTTGATTGCCGTTTCGTCCTTTCTGAAGCTCGTATGTTTCCGGAGCTTGTTTGATGTATCGGTGGATTGTCTTGGCTGAAACATTGAGAATCGCCGCCATGTCTTGTAGGTCAATCCATCCATCACTATCCATTGGTACGCGCTTTTGGAGAATCAAGCTTTTCATCTTGTCGGTGTTGCGCTTCTTCTCTTCGGCTTTAATGTTCAACGCCTGGTCAAGTGGCTTAGCGTCAATGAATATCTCGTCTGTATCTGCGTAGTGAAGTGGATGCTTAAAATAGACTGTGCGTGGATTCATCGGTGGGAATTCTCTGACGCTTGCCGAGAATCTAATCGGAGTGATGTGCTCTGCGCTTTCTAGCTTTTGCATTAGCTCAGCTCGCATCTTGCTCTTGGTTTCTTCGTTCAAGCGATACTTGGTACACTCTTCAAGGAATTCAATGTCGTCAAAATCTGCATCAGGCACATTATCTTTCCAGTCTGATGCGTAGGTATCTAAATACCTTGTAATGGTTTCTTTCATATCCTTATCTTGAATCCATTGCTTTGCGTCGTTGGTATATTCAAGTTCCAGCAAGTCAACTATTGCGTCTGGATCGCGTGCAAGAACACCACTTCCACTCATTCTGTCAATCGCGTTTTTACCGCTCTGAGAGCCTTTTGAGTGGTGGTGGCAGTAAATCATTGCGGTGTTCAATTCTTGACAGATGGTATCTATCGAATTGCAAAACCTAGCCATTTCTTGAGCGTCATTTTCGTTGGCAAAACTGACCTTGTAGATTGGGTCTAATATGATTGCCCCAAAGTCTTCACCTTTACAAATGTCAATGATTGAGGCTGATAACTCGTTGAGTGACTTATTAACCCCTCTCATGTTCAACCACTTTAGATTTTGGTTGACCGCTAAAGTCTGACGCGGAATTCCTAGCGCCTGTGCTACGTTTATCATTCTTGTATTGAATGAGTCATCAGCAATCTCAAGGTTGATATACAAGACCTTGCATTCGGTACAACTGAATCCCATCCATGATTTGCCGAAAGCCAACGCGTAAGCCAATCCGATCAGGCTGAATGACTTACCGGTTTTAGAAGCTCCGCTTATCAGCATCTTTCTACCTTTTCTCAACAATCCATCGATCAATGGTTCTGCGAGTTCTGGTGGATTTAACACGATGTCAATCAAGCTTTGCATCTGTGGCAGACCTGTCTCGCGTTTGTGAATGTAGCTTACCCATTCATCCCAAGAGCTACTGCCGACATTGATGTCAATGAGGTTTTGCATATGCGCGCCTCTTGTAGCTCCAGGCAAGCGCGACATCCTTGATGGATTCTTATTATTCTCATCAATAATCAGTCCGTGATTTCTGCAGATTCGGTAAAGGTAGTTGACCCTTTCGGTATATTCAAATTCATCCTTTGCCGATATCTTGACGATTCCGTGAATGGATTTACCGCCACTATCTACAAGTGCTGCGAGTGGTAGTTTTAACTCGTCCACCATCAGGCTTTGTTGTTCCGCCTTGCTCATGTCATCAGATTCGACTAGTGCATATTTGAATGACGTGACATCATTGTCACTGTAGCCAAATTCCGACATGGGATTAACTCTAATCCAACAACCAGCCTTTAATTCATAATCGCCAATCACATCGTTTAACGTGTTGGCATATTCCAATTTTTCTTTTAGTGTTTTGACAGACATTGAAATACCACCGTTTTTAGGATGCCACTTTTGCCTGTCTTCGTTGTAAGTTGCTTCGCGAACTATACAGACTTTATCTGAATCTTCGTGAAGCTCAGTAATATATCGTTTGAATTGGTCAAGCGCGTTCGTGTTTCTGAGTGGTGAAAAGATGACTTCTCCGTCCTTTGGTGTCCATCCGCCTTGCTTGGCAAAGTAGTAAATGCTACCCATCGTCACACCTGACTTGTTGAACGTCTGCCACTTCTCTTCACAATCACCATCTTGATACTTAGATGACTGTCTCGACCATGTGTTCCAAATGTCTAAGTTATACCCCTCAGCCTTGAGCGCCATGCCGACCTTTAACCATACAAAATAATCAGATGGGTCGATGTACGACAGTAAACGCTCTAAATTTTCTACATTCATCTAGAACCTCCGTAAGCGGTGGCGATTCCGTTTAACCATTTCTCTTGCGCTTCTCTCAGCAAGCTGAGCATTGTCTCTGCATAAGCTTCGCGAGTGGAAAAGAGAAATTCGCAATCATACACACGCGCTAGATCGTCAAGCTTTCTATACACCACGTGACCAGGTAAGACACGCTTGTGGTATTCCGGATGTGGATGTTCCCATTCCTTAACGTCTTCAAGCGTCCTGATGGTTTCATCTTCAATCAGCACCACCAAATGGATGTGACTGTCTTTAGCGCGTTGCAGTTCTTCCTTGAATCGCTTTGCATTATTCGTGATGTTCTCGTAGATTTCTGACATATTAGCTTTTCTGTCGATGACGTAATAGGGACTACAATGTAGCTTGTAATCCCCTACGTACATCTTTGAACGAAAGAACGGTATATCATTAGCGGTCAGATATTCCTCAATGAATCCGTTCTTTTTTTCGCGTGTGTCGATTTGTAAAAGATTGAGCCTAGAATGCGATGTCATCTAAACTGATTGATTGCTGAGGCTTTTCTTCAGGTCGGTCGACTTTCAATTTCTCAGGGACTTTGAAGTCACCCTTTTCGATAGCTTCAATGGTATGCCAGATATAAATCTTTAATGATTCGCCGATTTCTCCATCGTTTCTGATGTACTCCTCTTCTCTGAGCGTCATGCCCACGCGTTTACCAATCAACGTCTTTTCGTCATAGTTGCCATCTTGGAATCCAAGACCAGGGTTAGATGTATTGATTGATGTTACGAAGTTCTTGAAGCTTCTCAGCGCGGTTGGCTTGTAACTGCAATAAGCTCTCAGCGACCACTTACCTGTAGCATCGTATCTCTTGCGGTAGAAATCTTTAAACTCTCCTTCATCAATGTCAATGAGCATTTCTAAGTATTCTTTGGCTTCATTGTTTCTTGCGTTTCTGATAATTCCGATGTAACCACCAGCAGGCGGAAATGTGATTCTATCTCCGAATGCCTGTACATCTTCTAAATCGATTCTTCTCATGTTCTTTCTCCTCTTTTAAAATTTGATATCATCAAGCTGATTCATGTTTGAATCAATGGCTTTCAATAGCTCTTTAAGTTCTGCAATATTCAGCTCGTTTGCGCTTTTAACGTCTGCGTCCTGAAGTGCGCTATTGATTAGCAATGTTAAGCGCGGCGATTTGCCGTGTTTTTTCTTCTGGGCTTCTAGATCGTCAAGCAGTTTGTCCTTTTCACTTGGCTTTCTGCCTTTCTTTTGGTTGGCTTGAGCGTTAGCGACTTCTTCATAGCTCGCAATGCTTGAATCAATCCCAAACCCACAGAACCCCAACGCTCTACCGATGGCGCTAGTTTCGCAGTTTTCAATGTAGCTTGTTTTGTTGATGAAGCTCGAGCTTTCCTTTTCCTGGGCAAACCCAGTAGCCAGTAATCGTCCTTTTTCGTCATACGCACTAGCCTTGAATACCACGATGCCATCTTTCAACGCGACTATCTCGGTTTGGATTAGTCCGTCAGGGTATACCATTCTGAACGCTCTTACGCGCTGATTCACCATGACATAATCCTTGCCTTTGATATCCGTTGTGGTGGTCATCTTGTTGGCTTGTTCGATGCGATCGTATAAGTTATCTGTCACTGTCTGTCTCCTTTCTCGATTTCCTTTGCGATGTTCTCACGCTCGTCACGTGCAAAGTATCCCATCAAATGCTTCAACATCGCCGCCTGTGCGTCTTCATCGTCAGTCTGCACTGCGATGATATAGTCTGCGATGTCATCCTTAAGACCTTGATAGTCTTGGATGTCTACGACTTCGCTGCTAAGGTCGTTAATCTCGTCTTCCATTGCTTGAAGCTCTGTTTTTAGCTCCTCAAACGCAATCATGACGTTTTCAAACTTGTCCTCTAAATTGCTTGCGATATTCATATTATGATGTCTCCTTTCTTTTGCTCTTGGTAAGAAGTCAGTTTCTTTTCCAACTTCTTGCGATAAGCTAGATACTCTTCCATCTCTTCACCTAGCACGACAGGCTCTTTGCGATACCATGCACATCTGCCACCTGGATTCAGGCATGGCAGAGCATCCTCAGGGATGGTGGTAACCATGCACGCGCTCTCGCCATCTTGGGTGGCTAAGAAAGTACAGTCACAATCGCAACTCGGCTTGTCTGCATGACGATCGTGCAAGATGTCCAGTAAGTCACGCTCGATGATTGGCTTGAGCTTGTCTTCGTAATAGTCTGATGCGATACCGACCTCATTAGCTCTGTCTTTTAAGTACTTGAGGAATTCCTGTTGCTTCGTCAGGTATAGTTGCAAGGCTTTGAAGTTTATACCCATCTCAGCAACCCCCTTACTACGTCACTAATCATAGCCAACTCGCTATCTGCCGTGACATTGATTGGAATTTTTCTGCCGTTGTTGAAACAGCAATAAACAGTCTCCTCACCATCTTTGTGCACAAACAGAAACGCCTCAAGTTCCTTACAAGCGTCAATCATCTGTAATGTTGGTAGTAGCGATTCAAGGACTTCAGCCTTGTGTCTGTATACTGCTTTGATTTGTTCTTGTGTTAACATGTCAATATTCCTTCCTTTCTTTTGTTTGTGGCAGAGCCTTACAGAGACACGGCAGTCGCTTATCGCTATTGGTTGGTGCTTGCCATTATCAATGTAGTTATATATTTAAGGAGATTATCGAAAAGATATGAATCATTAACGGACTTTTTGCCGTGTCTCCATAACGCTCCACCACTTTTGATGTCAATTTGTTATTTGGCTAATGCCAGCCATACCATCGCCCATATACCAGTGGCGATGATCGTGTAGCCGATTGTTTCAACTACCCAAAATTTAAGAACTAGTTTGCGTTTCTTCATGTTGAATCCTTTCCTGTTGTTCTAATAACGCGATTAGATAAGCTATCATTTCTGCCATCGTTGCTTTAAACGTTCGCCATTGCGTTTATTAGCTTCTCTTTGCGATTCGCTTATAGGTTTTTCTAATGATTTCTCGATGTTCTCCATTGCCTTGAGTTCTTGTTCCTCTTTTGGGTTTCGTCCAAATCTATAGGGAAACAAAGGGCAAGAATCGCAAGTACAAAGCTTGACCTCTTGAGCAGAACCACAACAACAATCCAGGCACTTCAATCTGATAGCCTTACTTCGTGTTAATTTCATTTGTTGTCTCCTCTTGGTAACTATTCGTTACCTTTTTGATTAAAAAAATTAGGCAATAATACGTCTAATGTCGACCTTGTAAGTTCGGCAAACTTTTAACACCTCATCAAAATAGAATCTAGTTTTACCCAGTTCCTTGTTGACATAAGCCTGTGTTGTAATCTTCAACAAATCTGCCATTTCTTCTTGGGTCTTTTCGTTCATCAGTCTTACTTGTCTGATGGTCAATTTATCCATCCATTCACCACCTTTCTATCAAATATGTAAAGGTAACTTTTGGTTACCACACTTATAATGATACACTATTTGTTACCATATATCAATACTTTTTTTGTTAAAATTATAACTTTTTTGGTAATTATATCAATTTTAATATTAACGAATCGTTACCCATTGTGCTATCATAAAAGCAAGGAAGGTGACAAATATGACAGATTTAGAAACAAAAGCAGTTGGATTAGCAATAAGACAACTACGAATAGACGCACAAAAAACACTGATGGAATCGGCAAAAACGTGTGACAACACCAAGAATTGGCTAGTGAACATTGAAAGTGGTAGACGTAGGATTACATTTCACGACGCTAAGACTTTGTGTGAATTTTATAATGCAGATTTATCGGCTCTTGCAGAGTTGACAGATAAGTACCTATCGAATTTGGACAAATAAAAACACCCCCACGATACCAACGTGAGGGCATTGAAGAAAGGAGTCCCAAATTATTGAAACCAACAATGAAAAAAAGAAATATTGACAAGGTAATTATATCATGAATGCACTTTTGTATACAAGGGTGAGCCATGACGAACAAGTTAAATTCGGCTATTCGTTAGAGGCTCAGAAACAGACCCTAATCGACTATTGCAAAGCCAATGGTTTGACAGTTAAGGGCATCTATACCGATGAGGGCATCAGTGGTGGCAGCATTACCAAGAGGAAAGCATTGCAGAAGATGCTCAATGATGCCGATCGTGGTGACATCATACTGTTCACCAAGCTAGATAGGTTCAGTCGAAATCTGCTTGATGCCAATATCATTGTTCAGGATCTAGAGCAAAAAGGTGTTTCCATCAAAGCCACTCAAGAGGATGACATCGACACTACCACGGCCGATGGTAAGTTTATATTTAATCTAAAACTGTCTCTCGCCCAACGTGAACGTGAGAAAACAAGTGAAAGAATCAGGAATGTGTTTGAATACAAGAAATCGGTTGGCGAAGCGCTTAGTGGCTCTGTTCCGCTAGGCTACAAAATCAAAGACAAGCACCTTGTTATTGATGATGATACAAAGGACATAGCCATCAGAATCTTTGAGTTGTTCGATTCGAACAATAACAAATATGCGACATGGGAAGGGGTCAACCAAGAATATGGATATAACCGCTCCCATCGCTCTCTCGGTGACATGCTCAAGAACGAAATCTACATAGGCAAACACAACGGAAATCCCAATTACTGCGAACCCTTGATAGATGAAGCCTTATTTAATCGTGTCCAACAAAAACTAAGCAAGAACATCAAGAGAACTCCAAAACGGAATCAATACATGTTTAGTTGCTTGATAGTCTGCCCTATCTGTGGCAGTCATATGTTCGGCTACACGAATAAAAGTGGCAAGAATATATATCATTACTACAAATGCGTTCATGCAGTCAAAGCTCAGCATAACAAATGCCCTTATCGTACATCAGTACGTGAAGACAGGATTGAAGCCGAACTATTGGAGAAGCTTCCGATTTTCGCACGCAAAGAAAAAGAGCGATTCCACCACAACGCTCAAGTTCCTGACGTGACCGATAAAATCAAATCCATCAAATCTAAGATAGATAGAACAAACGAGCTATACATCGATGGTATGATTGATAGAGACACCCATACGCTTAAAATAAGCCGATTTAAGAGCGTTTTGCACGACCTTGAAAAAATAGCCGAGGCACGCGAAAACAAGGCTCTAGACGATATTTTAGAGCTTGACGTGATGGGTATGTATCAGATGCTCAACGAGCAGAACAAATACATCTTTTGGCACAGATTCATCAAAGCTATTAACGTCAACGAAGATAAGCACATTGACTCGATAGAGTTCTACGACTAAACAATCTAAGTAACTGATGGTCACCAAGAGGTTGACGTTATTTACTCACATTAAAAAAGGACCAGGCTATCACGCTTGGTCTTTTGATTTAATCTATGCATTGTTCATGGCTTCTTCAATGCGTTCCAGGTATTTATTCATGATGCTCTGCTTTCCTGCCTTAAATAAACGCCAAGAGCCATATGGAACCTCAGCTCGCTCACAGATGACTCTCATGTTGAATGCTTCTGCGCGCTTCTTGACATCGAGAGCAAGCTCCCAGTCATCTGAGAGTCTGCTCTTTAAGATGTCTTCTGCTAAGTCTGATTTGAATGATGCAGTTGATTCTGTGATTCTGACTAGCTCTTCTGTTGGCTCGCTTTCGTATTCTGCTTTGACTTCGTCCTGATATGAGAACCAGTCGTAAGTCTCTACACAATCTATATACTCTTCGTCTTCGATGTCACCATCTTCATCATAAGTGACTTCGAATTCGTTTATGTTAAATGCGATGTCCTGACGATCGTCGAATTGCCACAGTTTAGAGTCAATGTCTTCTCTAAATGCCTTCTGAGCTTCTTCGAGAGTGTCGAAGTATGGGCGATACACCCAGCCATTTTTGATGATGCTCGTTCTGTCGTCGTGATTTAATGTGACTTCTAATTCTTCTACCTGATATTTTTTCATTGCTGTGTCCTCCTTGTGGATCGGGTTCTATATCCCTCTCCTTAATTATATTATAACAGATTTGTTATGAATGTCAATAGGTTTTGATAACATTTTTGTTATTTTTGCATAAAAAAAGACCCACCCCATATGGGATGAGTCAATTAACTTCAAATACTATAAGTGATGTCTACTTTGCTAAACGTTCTGCGTTCCCCTCTGACCTTAATCATGACAGTAGTCGGTGTTTCGCCCACCACATCATAGACGAGCTTGTAGTCATCAACGTGTAGCTTGTTGCCGTAAATATCAGATGCTCCTAGCGTTATTCTAACTTTAAACATCATACTTTCTTTACGTAATCGCTTCTCAGACAGATATAACCAGCTCCACTCTTGAGCTTGCCGTACTTGCCTTCAACCTTAGTGATCGTGTAGATGCCTTTCTCTTTAATGTATCCGACAATCTTGCCTTTGGTTGATGGAGTCGCTCTTATGACACGTGGGATCTTGATGATCTGATACTTGCCT
>JAEIGA010012104.1_pt1 | contig 13088 bp, 18 predicted proteins | sample 9270691 | NCBI WGS metagenome assembly JAEIGA01 (sample SAMN17057246, study PRJNA624740) | gut metagenome | biome: biome; isolation source: fecal sample | host: Bos grunniens | place: China: Xizang | collected 2019 | reverse complement strand
CGGGGTTGCCATGGTATACTATGTATGTAAGGTAAGGTAATACTTAACCTATTCTAGGGCGTTCTGCCCAACTTACGCCTAGTTCGGAATCCGAACGTCTGTTTGGTAGCGAACACTTGTTCTTTGATAACTGAATTTAAGGAATATTCTGACTATTTTGGTGAAGTACGCCATGACGTAGACTTAATAGGTCTATTTAGCGTATCAAGAATTAGGCACAATATATCTAGGATTATGCGTATTATTCAGGGGATAGTCTACCTATTTTTAACAGTTCGGATTCCGAACTAGAATGGAGATTATTATGGAAATTATAAACATTGAAACCCCTAAAAACAATGAGGTTATGACTTTTGATTTTGAGGCGAACAAGGTGTGCGGTGAAAAAATCAGTAAAGAAGACGCCACTGCAATTTGTGGCGCACTGTTTAACATCACAAACAAGGCAAGCGTTATAACAGGTTTTTATCTACTAGCATTAAAGGAAAAAGCGGATTTGCAGGAACTTGGATATAAAGATATTTATGATTTAGGAAAATCTCTTTTGGGCTTGTCACGTGGCGTAGTATCTGAAAGAATCCAAGTTGCACAACGTTTCCGCTCCGAAGACATGAGCGTTTACACGCTTGATGATAAGTGGAAAGATTATAAGTACACGGCACTTCTCAACATGCGTAAAATGACTAATGAGGAAATTGCCGCCGCTAACATTACTCCGCAGACACTTGCACTCGAAATTAAAGACATTGCCGACAACAAGAAGCCGGAAGACAACAAGAAGCCGGAAACTGCTGATAGTTCGGATTCCGAACCGGAAGACAACAAGAAGCCGGAAACTGCTGATAGTTCGGATTCCGAACCGGAAAATGTTTCACGTGAAACATCCGAAACCGATTTCGCAAATATTGTAGAACTCAAAGCAAGTGAGATTTCACAGTCGCTCCGTGTAGCACTTGCTAAGTATATGAGGGCACACAATATTGATGCACATGCTATTCTTCAGATTAACATGGACAAGTAACAAGATACAAGACAAGACACTATCCCCTAAATAATGCGCATAAGTGCAGAAATTATATATGAAAGGCGGTCACATATGATTAACGGAGAAATTTTAGAAAATGTAATGTATTTTAACAGGAGTGAAGTACAACACGCATTAGGACGCATGTTAACAGACGCACAATACATATTATTATGTAATGAGTACTGGGATTTAGCAGACGAATTATCATTTATGGGTAGTACCGAATGTATTACTTCAGAGTATTTAGGTAAAGAATTGCAAGAATATTTAAAGAGAATTAAGGAGATGTAATATCTCCTCTCAGAAAGGGCGGTCACATGGTATATTTTGAATTAAGGAATGGAAAATTTAAAAAACTCTACGATATAGTCGCGTGCGATTATTACGTAGAAAACTACACGCTTATTTGCTACGAGAAAACAGGCATAAGGTGGATATTCACTGGAGTAAATAACGTTAAGGTACAAGAGGATATTGTTTTTAATGTATATAATGGGAGGAATGCATAATGGATTATATGACACTAGAATTATTTATACGCTCTATGCACGACTCACAGAATATGTGCATCTTTGATGTTACAGATAACAACGTCGGTTCAATAGAGGATATGTGTACGGGTATCGCTACTATCGGCTCTATCCTCTACACCGGAAAACTTAGAGATTTAGAATATAAATTGTCAAAGGATTTTGATAAGTATCGTGTCACGGATTTCTTTTCAACTACTCACGATTCTATCACAATCAAGGTTGTTCGGATTCCGAACTTAACAATGGATTACAATCCCAAAACGGGATTTGAGGTAATTAGCAGATGAAAATAATTGAACTCGAACCGATAATGAGTAGCGATTTAGAGGTTGTTGTTAAGACATACGGAGATTACACTGATGATGGTATTTGGTATACAGGCGAATTTGGTAATATGCCTATATCCATCGCTCCGTTTACAATTGAGTCAATTTACAAGCGAAAAGACGGCAAGTTGACTATTTCAATATTTGAATAGGAGTTAGCAGATGAAACTTAGAGCATATTTAACATTTCTTAACCCAGGGCAACAAGTAGTTGTCAAAGACGTATATAGTTACATCTTCGCTGGAAGTGCAATGGCTTGTTTAGCAAAAAGGTCACTATGGGATAGAGAAGTTTTATCGACAAGAGAATACGGAGAAGAAACACATATTTCTCTCCGCGTTAGACCAAAGAGGGGTATAATAAATGAATGAAAAGAAAATAAAAGCAACACTAGTAACTGCAATGAATGATGCCGCAAATAGTTTAGATAATATTAACGCTTTTATCATAACATCCACCACTAAAGATGAAATTACAATGGCATGCGGCGGCAATATGAATAACCATATGTCAATGATTAAATGCATTCTTGACAGAATATCTGAGGATTTAACGGTAGAAGAATATTCGCACTTTGCGTTAGAACTAACTATCTATATTCGCAGGCTCATGGAGCAACGTTACCGTTCGGATTCCGAACTTAAGGAGAAATAGTTATGAGTGCTGACCAGGTAATATCCGCATCCGCTTGGTACGACATGATGTTAGGAGTCGCCAACGGACGAGAATATAAAACTCAGAAAGCGGCTGACATGATTAATCGTTATGCGAAAACTGTAAATCGTAATATGAGAGAATTAGAAAAGGCTGGTTATGATTTTTATGCTTATGACCCAGCTAGAGCTACACTAGAATCTCTCTATGGACACGATACAACCCGTAGGTTCAGAAGTGATTGGACTAAGGAATCAATAGCGGAAAACATGGAAGAATTTATGGAATCAGCTAGAGCATTACGAAAGTTCATGCGGTCTGATGCTCATACAGTTAAGACCATAGCTGAAAGGTCTAAGAAACATGCCGACTTTATGATAGAGAAATTCTTCGGACGGGGGATGTCTTCAAGTGGTAAGCCGGAATATAGCAAGATACGGAAGCCGGAATTGTATGAGAGGCTAATGAATCCGGTGACAGAAGAACAGAAGCGAGTTAGGCGTGAATTCGAGCGTATGCTATCAGGTGGAACAATATCACAATTAATCTCTGAGGCATACGGTAATACTGACGAAGTAATCGAAGCCGCAGTATATGCAATCGAACATGGAGAAACTGCCAGTGACTTAGACGAAAGATTGGAATATGCAACTGAAGCATTAACTGCATACAAAGAAGGCACTCTAGATATTGAAGATTTAGCTGATGTTGTTAGATACACAACGAGGTAATTATGCCATACATTGAATTATTAGGAAGAACAGAACACTACGATACACCACAAACATTTAATTATGCAAAGGTAGCTAACGAAATTGCCGCTACTGGAATATGTACATCCAATGGCAAATATGGCGGAACATATTTCAACGCATTTCAAACCTTTGATATTGAGACTACGTCAATTAACAAAGACCAAGATTTAGAAGAAGGTGAATCCTTTGGTTTCATGTACATTTGGATGGTATGCGTTAATCGACATGTAGTAATGGGAAGAACGTGGGATGAATTTATAATGTTTGAGGATTGCTTACAAGAGGCACTCCAAATAAAATGCCCTACTGCTAGACTCGTAACCTACGTTCACGTATTAGCTTTTGAGTTTCAATTTGTTAGAAACTTCGTGGAATTTACCGACGTATTTGCCACGGAGAAGCGAAAGATAATACGTGCTCTCGCTAATAACTTCTACGAGTATAGATGCTCGCACAGACTTTCCAACATGACGTTAGAGAAGTTCATTGAGAACACGCCTAATGCACACTATCAGAAACAATCAGGTGAAGAATTTGATTATAGCAAAATTAGAACACCTATAACAGTTCTAACCAATGAAGAACTTGGCTACTGTTTCTGTGACGTTCGAGGTTTATATGAGGCAATCGAGCACTTACTAAAATATGACACATTAGCATCCATACCTATGACTTCCACCGGGTTCTTACGCAGAGAAGTAAGAGAGGCTATGAAGAAGAATTACCGCAACTGGTATTTAATACAACATACTCAATTGACTGCGGCGCAATATTTGTTATGCAAATTAGCACTCCGCGGTGGTAATGCTCACGCAAATCCTACGTGGTCAGGTGAGATTCTAGGTGGAGAAGATATAGAGGAATGGTATGATACAGGTGATATTCTCTAAAGATATGTCCTCGGCATATCCGGCGGTTATGTTACAGAAGAAGTTTCCAATGTCTCGATTTGTTAATTCGAGAATTCGTTCGGAATCCGAACTGAAAGCCGCTATCAATAAAGGTGAGTATGCTTACCTTATTAGTTGTGAAATAAAGAATATAAATATCAAGACCGAATGCACAATTCCATATATAGCGTTTGCCAAGTTAGTTCCAACACAAAGTAAGAATGTAAGAAAAGATAATGGGCGAGTGTTAAGTGCAGACGCAATCGGTATGGTAATAACAGATATTGATTATCGAATTATTTCACAGCAGTATGACTACAAAGAGGAAGATTTTCATATAGATGCGATTTATCGAGCTAAGTATGATTACTTGCCAAACGAATTTCGCCAGTATATTTTCGATAGATACATTCGCAAATGCATATTAAAGCCGGATGATGAAGGTATTTGGGAACAAGGCGATGAGTACTTATATAGTAAGGAAAAGAATAAGATTAACGCGAACTTTGGTATGACGTTAACAGATATTATTCATGACGAAATACTATATGAGCCAGATAACCCTGATAAGAAGGGCAATCCTTTTAAAAAGGTAAAACAAGAAAAGGACGTTGCATTACGCAAACATTATAAATCACGTAGCACGTTCTTAGTATATCAGTGGGGTATATGGGTTACTGCATGGTGCCGATACCGTCTACAGCAAGCGATAGTAGGAGTTGGCTATGACGCTATATATTGCGACACCGACTCAGTAAAATATTTCGGATTTATAAAAGCAGATGGAACTCCGCTGGATGTACATGCTGACGTATTTGAACGCCTGAACCATGAGATTCTTGAAGAAACTGCCGAATGCGGGTTCAATACAGAATACACTAGACCGGATGGGAAACACTTTTCATTAGGTCTTTGGGAAGATGACAAACATACGCCTTACAAACAGTTCGTCACGATGGGTTCTAAGAAATACGGCTATGTTGATTCGGAATCCGAATTTCATATAACAGTAGCCGGACTTTCAAAAGAGAAGGGTGCAGAATACTTAACAGAACATGAAGGTGGAATTGAAGGTTTTCATAAAGGAACTAGAGTTCCTCCTGGCAAGAGTGGAAGAACTGCCGCTCATTACCAAGACCTAAAAGCACCTACCATAATTAAAATATTCGACCCGCAACAAAAACGTTGGGTGAATATAGTAACAGGTTCTTCAGTAGCAATCAAGAACGTACCATATAAGTTTGGTATAACTGGCGAATACGAAGAACTACTTGAAGCACTAGACAAACCAATACTGTGAGCAATATGGGTAACCATATCAACAATATACAACTAGCAACAGAAAGAATGAGGTAATTTACAATGACAAAAGCAACATGGAATTTTAGCAAACTTGACGTAATCAACGCAGCATCTAGCATCACATTGCAGGACAACACAGGTGAAGTAGTAACAGTAACTGGTATCGCTTTGGACGAGCGTCCTGATGAAGATGGAGTTGCTCAGGAAGTAGCACTTTTTAAGACCGAGAAGGGAATTATGTCCACAATCAGCGCAAGTGTTCTTAGGGTTGTGCCTGACATTATTGATTACTTGGAGTCTGAAGGTAAGCAGGAGATTGATATGCGTATCAACTCCGGCACATCTAAGCAGGGACGTGAGTTCATCACCGTAGAGTTTATTGAAAAGTAGTTCGGATTCCGAACGGAAAGGGGAAGTCCTCTTTCAATTACACTTTGTTACATTTCACCCATATTGCTCATTTTGGGTAGGAGACAAGTATGATAGATTTAACAACACAATACGACAATTTATATGTAGACATTAGACACCGCTCAACAATGCCATTCCAGATTTTCATCGGACCACGAGGAACAGGTAAAACGTTCTCAGCATTGAGAGAAGAAATCAATAACCCGTCAACCGGAGATAAATTCATATACCTCCGTAATGACCAACGAGAAGCGCGTATCGCTACTTCACCCGTAGGTAACGCGTTCAAGAAAATTAACTCCACATACGACGTAGATGTAACCGGTGACTTTTCAGCCACCATGGGCATGGGAACATTCAGTATGAACGAAGGAGAAGATTTAATTGGTTATGCATTTGGTCTTACCACATTCGCCGGTGCACGTTCTATTGATTTATCGGATTGTTCACACTGTATATTTGAGGAGTTTATCCCCGAGAAACATGTTCAGAAGAGAAGAAACAGAGGTGAAGCTTTCCTTAACTTTGTTGAGACCGTTGCAAGAAACAGAGAGGTAGAAGGCGATAAGCCATTTATCGTATATCTATTAGCTAATGCCATTGCATTGGATGACGAAATTCTTCTTGCGCTCGGTGTAGTGAATGACATTCAAGACATGGTCAAGCATAACGAAAAGAGAAGGACAATTCGTGAACGAGGGGTTTACATTGAACTTGTTGATGTTGCAGTTACAGAGAAGAAGCGCGAGACCGCGTTGTACAGGTTGGGGAACAAAGATTTCAACGATAGTGCATTGCGTGCAGACTTCTACGAGGCTCGACTTAATTTAATTGAAAAGACTTTCAATCAACGAGACTTCGTACCATTCTTGTCCTACGACAACATTTGCATTTATCAAAGCAAACAAGGGCAGAGACTACACATTGCAGAAACTGGAGAACAAGCTAAAACACATTTACTAGAAACAGAACAATTACGTTTGCGTACATTATTTCGCAGTACATACGGACGAGAACTCGGCGCAGATAGAATTACGTTCGATAATTTCGAGACGAGAAATCGTATCGAGGAAGCTCTAAAAATTAAACATTAGCATTTATCTGTCGGCTCTATTGAGTGGCTACTTGAATGTCCCACAAGTCGCTCCTCAGAAGGGAGGGGATGGGTTGACCGCCCGCAAAGTGGCTGCTCACTAGAGTCGACAAGAAAGGACAAACATGGACGAAACAAAGGACACAACACAGGAAGTCAAGGAAGTCAAGGAAACCGAACAAACAACACAGAACAATCTAGGTTCGGATTCCGAACGCCCGGCTTCATCCCTTGATGAAATGGAAAAGAAACTTGACGGTATGTTAAGCGGACAAGATGACTTACAAACTAAGGTATCTCAAATGGAGTCCATTATCAAAAAGCAAAATGAAGTCATTGAGAAACAGAGCAAGGACATGGAAGAACTAAAGAAAGTTAATCTTGAACTTGCTCAACATAGTGGAAATGATGAACCTAAATCAGTAGAGCAGTTACTCTATGAAGGGTTCAAAGATTGGAGATAGTATGGAAACAGTTCAGTTATATGAGATTGTCAATGACACTTTTAAACAGTCAACAGGACGTACTGATATTACTGCTGTCGATACCGCTTCATTTGTTGCTATGGGTAATGCTGTTCTTGACCAAGGCAATAACGTGGAGCCGTTTATGAACACACTCGTTCAACGTATCGGCGCAACCGTTCAGTCATTCCGCGCATATGATAGTCAGTATCAGGACTTGGCTTTCACTAATATGCAGTGGGGAGCAATCATGCAGAAGATTAAGGTAGCTATGCCGGAGGCTATTGCAGATGTATCTGTGGAATTAGTTGACGGCGAAAGCATCGACCATTACATCGTTGCTAAGCCTAAGTCTAAGCAGAAGCTATTCGTTGTTCGTTCACCGTATACGTATGAAGTAACTATTCAGCGGGAGTGGTTACGAGAAGCATTCACTTCTGAAGGTGCAATGGAAGCATTCATCGGAGCAATCTTTGGTGAGTTGCGTAATGCAATGTCTCTTGCGCAAGAGAACTTGGGTCGTGCTACAATGGCTAACTTCATTGCTAATACAGGTGATGCTCAGAAAGTTCATCTTCTTACCGAGTATCAGGCAGTTCCTTGGGCTACCAGCGGCGTTACCGGTGACAATGCTATTTATGATGGCGGATTCCTCCGCTATGCAATGGGTCGTATGAAGTATTACTCTATGCGATTGGAGGAAATGTCTGTAATGTACAACAAGGAAGGAGAGACTCGTCATACACCTTTGGACATGCAGAGATTTGCTATCCGTTCTGATTACTTAGTTAACATGGAGACCCAGGTTGAATATGCAGCGTTCCATGACCAGTATCTTGAGAAAGCTGCACAGGTTAAAGTTAATTATTGGCAGAGTGCTCAGTCCCCTAATGATATTCTCATTGACGGAGGCGAAGGCGAAGACCCGATTCTCGTAGAGAACGTATTAGGATTTATCCATGACAGAGATGCCTTGGGTACATTCAGGAAGTTTGAAGAAGCATTAACTACACCTGTTAATGCACGTGGTAAGTATTATAATACTTTCTATCATGTTAATGATGCACGCTTCAATGACTTAAGCGAGAATGGTATTGTATTCTTAGTTGATTAGTTCGGATTCCGAACTAGGGAGGTTATCATGCAAGCAATTTTATTCAATTTCTCCAAAAGATTAAATAGTACGAAACGTCCGATTGACGCAGATGGTGTTGCGGTAAACGTAAGTATCAAACAGAATGTTCCTAAGGGGCAGAGTAGTTCTCAGAGTGGTACAGAAACTTTCTTAAGTCATCCAACTATTTGGGTGCAGGGAGACTATACCGATTATAACTACATGAAATTCAAAGGTCGTTATTACTTTATTCGCGATATACAGTTGACCATAAATAATGCTACTGTAATCTATGGGGAAATTGATGTGCTTGCAACTCATAAGGATGCGATATTAAATACTAGGGCTTTTGTAAAATATTCTACAAGTGATTATTCTTCATTCATTACCGATGATAGAGTAACGCCTTTAGTTCAAACTAGAAATGCATATACTGATGAACCAAGTATATTTTCACCGAATTCATCACTTATAATAACAGCAATAGGACAAGACGGTGGCGTAAATAATTATTATACCGGATATGCGGGTCTAACCAATCTACTCGAATCGCTATGTGCCAAAACATCACAGTGGTACCAGAGTATTTTCACGGGATTAAGTGATGCCTTATCAGCACTCATTTCAGTGCGAGAAGTGCCTATAATGAACCTACCTGTACAGGGCGAAGGAAAGCATGTATATCTTGGCAATTTTGATTTGGATATTGGAGATTTGCAAGTCCTGTCGGATATTAATGCCGGTTTAATGAGTGATGTAGTGCAAATCACTATACCTAGAACGTATAATGATTTTCGTAGAGGCTCAAAATATACTAAACTTAAATTGTTCTTACCTTTTGTAGGCGTAGTAACATTATCAGCAGATGATTTTTTAGAATCAGAAGGTGTAGATGTTACAACGGAAGCTAACGCACTTACCGGTAATGTCATTTATAGAATTGGAAATGACCAAGGAATACTAGCTACATATAGCGGAACTTTCGGTAGACAGATACCTATGGCGAATATACAGCTAACTAATGTAGCTCAGAGTTTAGGTACTATAATGCAAGGAGCGACAGCAGGTGCCGCGGTAATTGGTTTAGGCGGTCCTGCGGCAGGAGCAGTCGGAGCTGCCGCTAGTTTAGTATCGACGGGTTTAAGAGCCTTTGAACAATTCAATCAAGAATCAGTTCAAACAATAGGTGGATATTCAGGCGGGTATGGTGAATTAATAGGCAATCGTTTTTATCTTTTATTGGAAGAGCAGCCTACTAGAATAGAACCTTCAGTATTAACTGAACTTTATGGTAGACCTTGCGCGTCCGTTAGACGCATTGGTGATTTAACTGGATATGTAGAGACGATAGGTTTTAGTGTAGATATTCCTTCGCTACTATCTACAAAAGAAGATATTAACAGAGCGTTAGATAATGGTATTTATATTGAATAGTTCGGATTCCGAACGAGGAGAATACTATGGGAAGAAAATCAAATGACAACAGAAGAACCGTAGGCTATTGGGAAGCCCTTAAAGAATCGCTGGGGATACATCCTCAAGAAGTTAAGGGTCAGGGTAATCTTACAACAGAATATTACTTTTGGAGACTACTCAATACCGTAAAGGGTTTATTTGAGATTGAATGCCCGTCCACTTGGGATAAGGACTATATGCTTGATGTATTGCTACTTGAAGGTTACTTCGCAGTACTTGATACATATTATGGAGTACTCCCTCTACGATGCGGTCTTACCGGAGTTAATGTATTTAACCGACCTAATGGTATCACAGTAGCTAACCACGATAAACACATTAGTAATCAGAGAAGGTCGATAGGAGAGGATTGTGAAATCGTCAGTTTGCACGGCTCCGGCTATCGTAGAGGTATCGCCCATATTTTACAGATTTATGCACAAATGTTAGCATCTTGCGACTCTGCTATTGATGTTAACTTGATTAACTCTAAGACCGCACATGTTTTTGGCGCTAAAGACCAAAAGGAAGCAGAAAGCTTGAAAGCTATGTATGATGAAATTACGTCCGGTAAGCCGGGAGTATTTGTTAAAAGTCGCATAGCTGAACTAGCTGATACGTCATTCTTTAAGGCTGACGTTAAGCAGAACTTCGTTGCGCCAGATATTCAAATGACAAAGAGAAAGATTATGGAGGAGTTCCTCACTACCTTCGGTGTCAATAACGCAAATACCGATAAACGTGAACGACTTAATAGTGAAGAAGTTAACAGCAATAACATGGAACTACTCGCTAATACCGCTTATTGGAATAAGAATTTACAAGAAGCGTGTAATAGAGTAAACGCTATGTTTCCGAGTACTAATCTAAGCATTACGATGCCATTTAGGGAAATAGAAGAATTGCGTTGCGAAATGTTAATTGACGACTTACGTAGCGGTTCGGATTCCGAACAGGAAGGAGCACCAGATGAAGAAGACAATTCATGACATGCTGGATATTTACGCATTAAAACATCACTCTGATGATATGATGCTTATGCTCCGTGACTACGTGTTGGATTCTCGATTGAGTCGAGATGACCTTAACGATAAGATAGTTCTCGAGTTGGGAGAACGAACACCTTATTGGAGTCATACCGAATTGATGAAGGTTAATATCGAGAATTGGTTTGCAACCCACGAGGATAATATCAAGAAATTGGTAGATACACTCGAGTTGAAATACAATCCATTACACACAACAGATTACACCGATACAGAGCATGAACATACAGTAAATAACAATAAGACTGCTGATACTGGAACAATTGCTGACGCTGGAACGATAAGGGATACTGGCGCGGTCAGTGATAACGGTACTGTGAAGAGTGCAGGGACTACGTCAGATGGATATATTGAAAATACTGTTAGTGCGTATGACTCGAGTACTTATCAGCCGCAAGACAGAAGCCAACACCACGATACTACTGACGTTACTAACACTACAAATATGACCTCATCGACTGATATGACTAAAGCGACTAACATGTCTAAGACAACCGACATGTTGAGAAAAGCTGAACTCGATGAATCTCGCGATAGAACTATTGAACACGGTGGTAAAGAGGGGAATAAGTCATATCAGGAATTGATTGAGGCTGAACGTCGACTCGCTGAATTCAATATTTATGATTGGATTGTAAATCAGCTCGATTCCGAAATTTGTTTAGGATTATTCTAATTCGGATTCCGAACAGAAAGGAGAAAATATGCCCTTTACGTTTAATGAATTTCCGCATACTAGAAATTATGATAGTGACTTGCGAGAACTAATTGCTGAAGTGAGAGAACTAATCAACTCGGTTAATTCCATTAGTAAAGAAATCTTAGCAGAATCTAAGAAATATACTGATGAGCAATTATCGAATTATCAAGCACAAGTCGATGCTATTAAGAGAGAACTAGAAGATGAAATGTCGTCTTTAGACAGTGCGTTTAATCTTCTGAAAGAAAGCGTTAATGTGTCAATTGGCATAATCAATAATAATATTGATGCATTACATGATGAGATGGAAGCTGATATTGCTGCAGTGAACGAAAGAACGGACTTAGCAATTGAACAAAATAATGAATATATTCTCAATGAAGTTGGACGTTTCCTTTCGCAAATTACAGTACTCAATTATTTCACAGGTGAATATATAACTATTCAGGACATGTTTGACTATCTTGCTAAATTACATGCAACGGATGGAATTACGGTTGCAGATTTAGTTTCTAGAGAGAAAACAGTTGACACGTTAGTGGCTCTCAATATGACTATGACACAACTCGCAATGAATGGCAAAAATATTATACCTGCGTAGAAAGGAGAATATTATGGAAACAACTGATAATTTAGGACTTAAATTATATGAGGGAACGGATTTATTTAATCCTCTGGTAGTTGAGAACGTTAACTGCGAAACATTGGATACTACTATTCAAGCAATTTCTGAGAATGCCATCGGTTTAGCTGCGGAACTTGTAACGGGTACAGTCCATGCGTTGACAAGAAGTGATACCGATAGAGATGTATTCATCTTCACTGCAACTTCTAACTTTACAGCTGGTGATACTTTTACGCTGGACGGTCAGCAAGTTAGTGCGTTAACTGTTGCGGGCACGCAGTTGTCTACCGGCTGCTATATCGTAGGCTCTAGTGTATTAGTGCACAAGAGAGACACATTACTAACAGTCTATGTATCAGATACTACTGCTAAAGATTCCGAAAAATTAGGTGGAGAATTACCTGCTTACTATGCTACTAGAAGCGGTTTAGACGCGGTTGTTACCGATGTGCGTGCGCTGGCAACTAAGGTCGGTACGGCTGTATTGAATACTCAGGCGCAAGATGTAAGCGGAGCGGTTAATGAATTAGATGCACTTTTAGATACTAAGCCAACCATCAAATATAATAATTTCACGTGGGAGACTTTGCACTCTATTACGGTTGAGTCCAAAGAACGCATGGGATTGATTATGCTTACAGATGGCACGTTGTATTCGTTTGTACAGTTTGCGAATAGTAATGTGTATATTT
>JAEIGA010012103.1_pt1 | contig 13088 bp, 2 predicted proteins | sample 9270691 | NCBI WGS metagenome assembly JAEIGA01 (sample SAMN17057246, study PRJNA624740) | gut metagenome | biome: biome; isolation source: fecal sample | host: Bos grunniens | place: China: Xizang | collected 2019 | reverse complement strand
GAAGAGTTGTCCGTTCGGCACTATATATTTATTTCTGCGTTCGACAATCATCACCAATGTTCCTTCTGGCAATGGATAATCTTTCAGATAAGCTTCATCTTTAACCACTTGCTGTTGCAAGATTGTATTCAGTTCTTCAGGGATATCGACGCCGAAGTTTTCCGGTCCGTCGTCTTTCACCGTACTCAATCTAAGCCAGTCAGCGACTTTTGTTATTGTTGTTCCTTGAATAATGAGTGATGTCAGTGTTATAAAGAACACCATATTAAATATGAATGACGCCCCTGGCACGCCTTCCACTACGGGATAAGTAGCGAATATGATAGGAGCAGCTCCTCTCAATCCGACCCATGAGATGAATACTCTTGATCTCTTTGCTATTCCCTTGAATGGCAGGAGGCATAAGAAGACTGACAATGGACGTCCGACCAAGATAACGAAGACGCCTACTATCAGAGCTGGCAGTGCGATCTTGAACATCTCGTGAGGGTTGACGAGCATACCTAACACCAAGAACATCACAATTTGCACTAGCCATACCGTACCATCTAAGAAAGAGCTGATGCTTTTATTTTCTGTCAGTTTAGAATTTCCCATCACTATGCCGGCGACATATACCGCGAGGTAACCGTTGCCTTTAAATAAATTGGTGAATGAGAATATGAAGAAAATAAAGCTTAGCATCATGATAGGATACAAAGATTTATTTTGAAGGTCGATTTTGTTGATGATCCATACGCATGCTCTGCCCAGCAGGTAACCGAATATAAGTCCGAATCCGAACTGCATTACGAAGTTGAATATAATGCTCCACGCGCTGACATCTGCGGACCCACCACCTTGTATTATCTGTATCATCACAATTGTGAGCATATACGCCATCGGGTCGTTGCTGCCGCTTTCAAATTCAAGGAGTGGCTGCAAGCGGTTACGCAATCCCATCTTCTGCGAACGAAGTATGTTAAACACCGTCGCCGAATCCGTTGACGACATCGTGGCGGCAAGAAGCAATGCCAAGGTCAAAGGGATATGTATCACATGCGAAAAAGCATGCGAAATGCCATAAATAAAAAATCCTGTGAATAATGTTGTAAGCAAAACGCCCAAGGTCGAGAGAACAACGCCAGCACCGAGTATTGGCTTCACATCTGAGAATTTGGTATCCATACCACCAGAGAAAAGAATGATGGTAAGAGCCACCATACCGATAATCTGCGCATGTTTATAGTTGTCGAATTTGATTCCTAAGCCATCAACGCCAAGCAACATTCCTATAAGCAAGAACACCAGCAACACAGGAACGCCGAATTTGTAACCAGTCTTGCTCAGCAAGATACTGACAAACCAAATAACGGCTCCTATCAAAAGTATATTTTCAGGCGTAAACACCATATAATCAGCAGTATTTTTATATAACTATTAAATTGATTTAGTGTTTTGCAAAGATAATTATTTTTTTTGAAAATTAGAAGTTCAGTATTAGGAATTAGGAGCGTATTTTTACATTTTTTCAACAAAAAAAGAGACTGCCTTTGAAAGCAGCCTCTTTAAGTTTCTATAGTTCTAAAATTTTAGAATTTTTACTTAACAACACTGATGCGTTTTACTGCAACGCCGTTGTCTGTCACTATACGTACCATATAGACACCTGTCTGATATTGTGACATATCTATAACAGCATTGTCGCCATTAGCTTCTTGGTCATAAACTATTTGACCCAATGCATTGGCAATTATGATACGTTTCATTGCTTCGACATTGACATTCAAATCGCCACTTGTAGGATTTGGATAAATCATCAAGTTCTCAACACCATTTTCTTTAATAGCAGTAACATCAACAACAACATAATTCTGAGAGTAGTCATTGTAAGCTCTTGCATATGCCGATTCACAATCGATACCATCTTCTTCATAAACTGCAGTCACTTGATAATAGTAGGTTCCTTTTTCAACTTCATCGAAGTAATTTTTCTTTGTTGTTGAAGCTATTAGTTCAATATTATCCAAAGTTGTACCACGATAGATATTATATTTCACCAATGTTTTATCTACAGAAGGGCTCAATGCAACACTTCTACTTTCATTTGTAACGAAAGCACGAACCATGAATGAACCATCAATATTATACGCCGTTGTTACATCTTGCCAATTAACGCCATCTATTGAGAACCAGCGAGAATTTGGATCGCCGCTATCTTTTGATATAGGTGTAGGGTAAATCATACCATCATCTGTCTTCAAGACAACCCAAACACTTTCTTCACCACTAATTGGAAGTGGAGATGTTAACTCAACTTCTACAAATCCTCCTACGCTTGTTCCTGAATATTTTTGAATATGGACAATGTTTTCTGGCGCAGCTTCTTCACCATAATAGATTTGAATAGTCACATCGTTAACAGTTCCAGAACTTATACTATCATAGAACATAACTTTTGTAAGGTTTGTGCCGATGTAATTTCCAAGCATTTCAACAGGGAATTTAACACCATAGTAGAATGTCTCAACACCACCGAACATATTTTCTACAGATCCAAAGTCATAATACAACCATTCTGATGTAGGCGGTACATATGGATATTCCAATAAAGTTCCATATCTTCCATCTTCATATGCTATAGAAGAAGCTTTGAGATCTTTTGGAGCTGGGCAACTAAGGTCTGTAACCACAGTTTGCGGACATGACATTGCGTAATATGTAACATCTTTTTCACCGCCATAAACGACTCTTACAGAATACTTATCGCCGGCCATTGCATTATTATCAACGAATGACTCACCCTGAACAAGTTGCTTAAACACCTTATCATTGCGGTATAACATCACGCCAAGCATATCTGCTTCTGGCAATGCTGGCTCTTCGTCAGAGACAAAAGCACGGATTTGCCATGTAAAAGCGACAGGCATTATATTTGCGAGGTCAACCCATGTGTCTTCAAAAGCTATCCAGCGACCGTTGGCACTGCCGGCGTCTGTAGTAGCAGAAGCTGGTTTCATACCAGAATTTGTATTATGTAATACGACCCAAATATTATCATTACCAGTGATTTCTATTGCCACTTCCAACTCAACATCCACGTAAGCATCTGTTCCTGTGCATTCAAATTCTTGTTCATGCAACAATATCTGTGGTGATTGGTTACCACCTTTATAGATATACAATACACCTTCGTAAGCTTCTTTGTCATACATCGAGACTTTTGTAAGATATTGTCCTGCGTATTTTTTCATATCTTTTTTTGGGAACATAACACCCCAATGGAATGATATTGGAGCTCCGGTTTCATTGTCCAACAATGTAATTGACTCTTTATACTCACCACTATTGTCATATGTAATCCATTCTCCACCTCTTGATTTATCATTTTTAGCGTTATTTTCTGGCAATGTCCAGCTGATATTAGTTACACCATTTGTATATTCTGCCTTCAAGTCTGTGACGCCTTCCAATTTATCGCAAGATACTTTTCTCCATGTGTATGATGCCTCATGGCCATCTCCCATGGTATAAACAGGAACAACTGTTGTTGTATATTTTTGTCCATCAACAAGATTTTCATGTTGATAATAAGGAGTTGTCAAGTCTTTAGCAACCAATTTGCTATCTAAATAAACCTTATAAGATTCCAAGACTCTGCTCTTTTTCAAACTTGTTTCCAAAGAAATGTCATCGACATTGATATAGAATTCATCTGTACAGTTGAAGTGACGTAATGCGATATGTATTTCTTGTCCCGCATAAGCGCTAAGGTCTACAACTTTTTCACTCCATGGTGTTTGTCCTACTGTCATGTCAGCATCAGCAGTCAATGTTTCTTCCCAGATTGTTATAAAATCATCTGGATCATTATTGCCACCCAATGAAACAGCGACACCATAGTGTTCGTTTGGAGCCATACAATCTTGAGCGCAGACCCAGAACCTTAACTTAGATGTTTCATCAATTTTGTATTTGTTTTTTGTAACAAGATAGTTATCTGGTTCTAGAGCTTTACCATCTTTCCACGACATTGATGTCACGCCAGCTATACTATTGTCATGAGCCAAGCCAGGAGCCATCACCTCGATTGAGTTTTGCCATATATAATTATCTTTGTCCGCATCTATTGTTACAAATCCATTCAATGTTCCATCTTCGAAATCGAATACAAACTCATCGCCAGCGTCAATAGCAGCACTTTCCCACATTACCCAGCCTGTCGGTGACACATACAAATTCTCAACAGCTGCAATATCTTCTGAAAGGTAACATTCTATCTCTGTTGGTTCCCAGATTTGTACCGTTTCACCTTCATAATCTGAGAAATAGCCATCTTTACTAATTGTCACTTCATAAACACCTTTACGCAAATCTGTAAATGTGTATGTGTCTTTCATAGATAATACTTTATAATAAGTATATTCTTTTTCAATTTTGTTAGCCAAACTAATCACTGTTCCTAAAATTGGATCTCCAGAATCTGTTTCCACTGTGACAGTCAACTCTGTTGTCATATCTTTAGAGACTGTATTTGACCATACGACATCAGACTCTCCAACCTTACCTATCAACAAGATATCATCAACAGCTGTCCATGCTCCATCATATCTGTTACCAAATGCAAAGTAAACATCCTGATTTTCATAATCTTCCAAGCTTACTTCAACATTTGTCCATCTTGAAACATTTTTACCTGGTCTTGTACTCCATAATTCTGTCCATTCTGCATCTAGAGATGTTGACACATAAAGATATAATCTTGAATAATTATCATTAATTTTAGGGTTGACATAGCTGAATTTTATTGTTGCTTCATTTGGTACATTCATTTTTGAAGAAACGAGATATTCGTTGCTAGCTTTACCTGTGTATACAGCAAAGTATTCACCATCTTTTGGTTCTAATTCAGAATAATTTTCAACCATTTTCCAATTTTGGGCTAATCCTGATACTTTTGTAGTACCAATATATACGCTCCAACCTGCAGGCAATTCTTCATCTTCAAAACTTTCTGTCAGAACTGATTTTTTGACGAGCGTATCATATATTGCAGAAACGCCCCATTTATAAGCTCCTGCACCTAATGTATCCCATGAATTATCAACATACTCTGTCGCTGTTGTGTTTTCTAAGACTAATTCTGTTGTTTTATTGTAAAGGTCTTTCTTATAAACATTATATTTTGAGGTAAAATTACCATTGTCATTTTCTGATGAAGCCAAAGCTCTTACATTGCCTAACGTATCTTCCAAATAGCCTCTTAACATCCATGAAACATTCAAGCCATATTCATCGGCGTGTTTCCATTCTTTACCATCTGTAGAGAGCCAGTCGGCGGTTGATAGTTCTGATTTCAAACTTGCCGCAGCTGGATATTCTGTTTGGTCACAAAACATAGTAATCCATAATGGTTGTGTACCATCGATGGCAACAGGTGTTTCAAGTTCTATTTCAACCATCTCATTCAATCCTTTCAGTGTGAATTGTTGGGTCGAAACCAATGTTTCAGGTACAGTATCACCACCTAGATAAATATTAGCTGTATATTGTGCAACACCTCCTCTAGCAGCATCATATACTGCAATTTTTGTCATTGTAAGACCTGCATATTGAACTGTCAAAGGGAAGCTAACACCCCAATATGTTGGACCGACATAGCCTGGTCCAATAGATGTAGCCCACTCGTTATTATCATAGCCTATCCAGCCTTCTTTAACTTCTATTGCTTTATGAAATACTATATCATCTACTATATAACAATCTCCATAAGTATGTCTTGAAGCATCTTTTTTGTATTCCCATTTGTATGTATGCGTTCCTTCTGTGACAGGAAGTTCAACATATCTCCATTCTCTATTTCCTGATATTGTTGTTTGCAAAACACCATCGATATAAAAATTACCATAATCAGCATGTTCTTCTGAAGAAATTCTATGGTTAAATGCAACGAAGCCATTGTATGGAACATTGACTTCTATTTCTATTGATGATGTAGTATCATTTACTTTTTCGCATGATGATTTCATAGCATAGCTACCTTGGTAAGCATCTTCTGTGATAACCCATGGATAAGCAGCGTCATTTTTCCAATTTCTTGTAATAAAGCTTCCTGATTCAAAGCCTTCAATTGGTGAATCGGAGAAGCCCATGCTCCATTTAACATCCACGGATGTCTCATTAGCAAAAGCTGTAACCCATTTTACTGGATCCAATCCAGAGTTTTCATCACCATTCTGCGCATTGACAGGAAACATTCCAATCAAGCACATCATTGCAAAAAGTAATAATCTTTTCATAATAATAGATTTTTTTGATAATATAAATATTCTTTTTTCTTTATGATTTACAGGGCAACAAATATAATAAAAAACATCCAAATTCCAACCATAGAACATATCATATCATCAAAAAAAGACGAGTCATGACTCGTCTTTTTTTAATTGATAAATTTATTGGTCTTCTTTCTTTTTACGTCTTATAAGAGCATAACCGACCCCCATCCCTGCCATCAGCAACCAACCAGAACCAATTGGTGTTACTTTAGCAGGATAGTCGTAATGATAGCCGTGTGTCTGTGGCAACAATGGCATCACTCCCCATTCATCATCTTCCGCTCTGTACTCGACATACGGTGATGTGAAGAATCCGTCTGAAGAGGCATTGTCTATATTATCGCCCTGTTCAAAGAAGGTATATTGTTGTCCTACGGAATATCCGCAGCTTAACATCATTATCGCGAGTGCTATTATTGCCTTTTTCATAATATGACTATTTTTTGGGTTCTTACTTCATTACTATTCACATTGCGTACAACGCATGCAGAATTTTCCAAGCCATTAATATTGACTCTGTTTATGCCGCTTTGTTCGCCACTATAAATCACTCTGCCCATAACATCAATGATTTGTACAAGGCCTTCAGCATCAATAACGAGTTCGTCTCCTGATTGATATACGAAGAATCCTTCTTCTTCATCTATTCCATTAGCAAATCTAAGAACGAATCTGTTGTCTTTAGCTCCTTGCGCAAAGAAGGTGTAACTATTACCAGACATCATGTCTGTCTCTACATCTTCCACGCGGTCATACAAACTGACCTTTGTAAAATCACCATTTGGTGTCACTGAGATAGTGTATCGGCCCATCTTGTTGGCTTCGAAGAAGAATTCAACCTCCTCAACATCAGCATCACGGTTAACGATGCCATAATGTGTGCCGTATTCTGATACATAAATCTGAGCGATGTCTTCATTGAAGTTTTCAAGTTTCTTGAAGCCTTCATTTTCATCTCCCGACAGACTTATGATGAAGTTATCGTCGCCATCGCTGCCACTTGCAACGACATTGAGATAGTCTGCGACCGCATTCCTTGACCTTGTTTTCGTTACGCTTATCGTCGGATCCGAACCCGTTGTCATGATCATGATACCGTCACCGACTTTAATGTCTGCGTCGACATCATATACATATGAACCATCGTTGTCGACAACTGCGAAACCATCCACTATATTTGAATATCTGAAGTCGGTCCACTTGATATTGAATGGGAATGGATTACCAATCAGGTAGAAGTTTTCCCAACGGTCATCAGCATTGTAAGCGACTTTATAGTTGAATGTTCTTTCGTGGTTAAGGACACCTTGCAATGATGCCTCGCCGTCCTTTTCATAAGATGCCATATATCCGCGACCTAAAACGAATTCTGTTTCGTAAGGATTTGGCTCGTCGTAGTTTGCCAACTCGAGTTTATCAATCAAGACTGCTGTGTTGTTTGATGCGCTCGATGTGCTGCGTATCGCGATCCAGTATTCCATTAAGTCTCTGTCATCTTGGTCAGCGTAATCTTCGAGTAACAATTCTACTTGTTGCCATGCGTTTGTCACTTCAACGGTAGCGACTTTTTCAACGAAGTCGTTTTCTGATGTTGGAGCTGCTGCCTTATCTGCCGACAACCAGACTTCCACTTCATTTGTCGTTGTGATATCGGATGCATTCTTAATCCAGAATCTCAACTTAGATTCAGGATAAGTGTTTATCAACTTAGGCGATACCAAGTAATCGTTTGTCATGCCATCTCTCAAGACGCATGAGAGATAACCTGCTGTGCCGTCGTTGCCTGCGCCGTTGTTGTAACTCCAAGAGAATCCGTCGCTATTAGCATCTAACACTGTCCATCCTTGCATACCATCAGCGAAGTCATGAGAGAATTCATCGTGGTGGAGTTTGTAGTTGACCCATTCAAGATGTTGTGTTCCGTCATATTTGTAGAGGTCATAGTCACCATCGTCTGGTCTTACATAATTCAACATATCTGCATCGAGGAATGGAGATGCTATGAACTGCCAGCCGTTAGCATGGTTGCTTCCGTCTGGTCCCCATGTAGCAGGATTGTTGATGTTCATATTAAATGTAGCAGCTACGTCAGCAGCGTTTTGATATACCTGACCGCCGTCTTCAATGATGAATGCTGAATGTATTTTATTTGTGATACCTTCTGTCACTTCTAGCACACCGCCATCTTCTACTGTGAGTGTACCAACATTTTCGATGAAGATAGAGTTGATTTTCACATCATCTGTAACATGAGCGTTAGCTCTGATGATGACGTCGGCTGTGTCTATAGGAACTGTACCGATGTTCCAGTTGCTGCCAACTTTCCAATTACCATCTTTGATAAAGATGATACCTTCTTCAACATTGCGTTTTGAGAGAGTGAATGTAAACTCTGACTCTGCAGCTGGAACAACATAATATGTTCCTTTAGGGAATAACAAGTCTTGCATCATTGCTGTCACCTGACCAGAAGCTCTCACTGAAGGTTTTGCTTCTGACTTGCCTCTGCTGCCATCAGCTGCTAAAACATTTTTGATACAGATGTCATCTATTTTAAATCCATTAGACCTACTGCTCAATCTTTTATCATTATGTGCAAATCCAATATTGACTTGTTTTTCTGCGTAAGCAGATAACGATACATCTACATATCCCCACACATTTTCTCCATAAGGAATTTCATTAATGTTATAATATACTATTTCTTTTACAACATCAAAAGTCTCGCCATCATCTAAAGAAACCACTACAGCAAACTTTTCATCATAATAATCAGGATCTGACTGCTTATGATAGAATGTTATTTTTGACGTTTCTGTTATTTCATATTTCGACGTTGTATATACGTAATTTTCAGGAGTTAATGTTCCATCATCATAAGTTTCAGATACTAATGCCCAATCTGTTATTAATGGATCTTCCGACATACCGCCCCATCCTCCATATCCATTTTTATCATCTGTACTTATTAACCTCCAATTTCTTCTATCACCATCAGCATCCTTAATTGTCAAACCTAAGTCCGCCATTGTCAAATCAGCTTGTCCTGTATGACTATTATCTTGACACATAATATGAACATCAATGGTTTCAACCACTGGAGCACTTCCAATACCGTAGAAAGCGTTATCAGAGCTTGGACCGTCTTTATCTACTGTGTCGTTGGCGAAGTCTTCTTTATAGAATGCCAAGAGTGCATTAGAACCATTGTATATCTTCGCTGTAACATAAGCGTCGCTTTCCAAAGTAAACTTATAGACAGCATCTTTCTTAGCATTTTCTTCTATTTCACTTGGCAAGACATAGTCGTCATGCAATGTAGCGAATGCTGGTGTATCTTCATACTCGTCATTGACCCATACCACTTCTCTTGATTTTTCAAATACGTCTGGTTCAACAGGGTCGTATGCTGTTGCCGTAACTTTCACTTCCTTAACAAGACCTTTTTGAGGTGTCGCTGTCAACACGCCTGCCTTGTAACCAGGAGCATTGTTTCTGTTATAACCCATATCAAATTCCACGGTTTCTTGTGGAAGATTCAATGCTGGCATTGTAAAGAATGGATTATCAACAGTTACAGCATCTACCTTAGTGTTATATCCCTTGACTTGTACTGGCACTGTAGCATCAGGTTTTTCTGTCCAGTAGTCACCTACTATCACTTCACCGAAGTCGATTGGATTTGGATTTACAACAACTTCTGGAGATGTTGTAGTATAAGTAATCTTGATAGTATTAATCTGATAGAGAGCAGTAGCATCTGTCTGCATATTGACTGGGTTGAAGTAGTCATCTGCGCCGCACAAAGATCTTCTGGTTTCAGTTTCGCATACATAGAATCCTGACTGTTGCAATGCTGGTGCGTGACGGTGCGCTGCCACCAACAAGTTGCCTCCAGTATATTCTAAAGGTTCATCGAAATTGAATGTCACCCATTCACCATCAGAAGGCATTGTGTATGAACCTGTGAATCCAGAGTCATCGTCATAAACTTGTGTCCAGTCTTTAAGCGTTGCAAATTCTGCTTTTGTTGTATTTTGCACGAAGATTCTGATAGTATCTTGTTTGCCGGCATTTGTATTACCATATACTCTGAAAGATACTGAAGTAATCTTCACGTCGCTTGCAGAAGCGAAGTTCAACTCTTCTTTAAGGTAGATTTGTTGAGATGCTGAATATAAGTATCCAGTAGAAACTGGGAGAACTGGTCCTGAATAATTAACATAAGGAGCTGGATTTTCACCAATTTCTCTTTCCAATTCATATTCGTAGCCTTTTTCCCACATTTCAATTATGACTTCTGTTTCTTCACCATGAACTACTTCTATATCAAATGCAGATCTGTCGTTATATTTTGAACCTGGGTTAGAAGCGAACACATTATATATACCCATTGGCATGTCTTCTCCGAACTTACCGTCATCGCCAGTGGTGTAAGTATATTCATAAGAACCAGATCCATCGCAGCTTGTTCCTTGAACTGTAACAGAAACGCCAGAGATAGGATCTCCGTTTTCATCAACTACAATACCTGCCATAGTACCAGTGCCGGTCTTAGCCACTGTAACAGAAGGGCTGCCCTTTGTAGTTTCACCTTCTGTATATACAGCTGTCAAGCAGATTGTGTTGTCGCAACCTCTTGTTGGGAGACCGCCGACTATAGTATAAGTATTTGTATTTGCAGGGATCAAGGTAGCGTTGATTTTTTCATAAGCATAAGTCGAGAGACCTGCGTCCCAGTATTTTTCGTAGAGGTTATATCCTTGTGGAGATGCTGAAGTGACTTTATCCCATGTCAAGATGATGCTTTCGCCTACGGAATAGATATCTTTATCAGCCCATAGGTTCATAGGCTGTGGCAATTCCATCACTATTGTCACCACATGTTCAACGTCTTTAATTATGTCGCCATAAGCGTTGTTGTAGTCGCAGATTGTAGCGTAACCTGTATAGATTGACTTCACTGCTTCAATGTTGTAGCAGTTGTTAAGGAGAGGCAATGGCATTTTTGCTACTGACACGCTGCCGTTAGCGTCTGAAGTGTATGTCTGGCTTATTGCATTTCCAATTTCGTCATATCCGTCCAAGTCGATAGTGACGCCTTGCATTGGGTTGCCGAGATTATCGACCACGTTCACTGTCAATGGGAAATAAGCGCCCACTTTAACGAATACATCCTTGCTTAGTTCTGATTCATTTCCATCTACTACAGCAGTGACGTTAACCTTCACACCTGGGTCCACATTATAAGAAAGATTTGATAAAGCGTATGATGTTGTTGCTGATGAACCATGTTTAACACCATTTACATAAACGTTATAAGAAGTTGCTCCGTCGCAAGCATCCCATGAAATTGTTGTAGACTGGTCAACGAAGATATTAGCTGGAGTAGCCTTTACATTTTGAGGGACAGGAATTATAGTTTCTGCTGAACCGAAGGTGATCTTAATAACATTATTATAGCCATCTAGATATCCAGAAACACTTCCCATATTTGCAGGGTTATAGGTCGTACCCCAGTTTGCTATTCTTATTGATCGATTATAGTTGGTACCATATCTATAAAACTGTGCATTTAAGTTAGTATAACCATCTGTTTTATCCCAAACGCTTATCAAAATATTATCACCTGTATATGCAAATGGAATATCTAATTTTATTTCAAGGTCCTTATTTTGTCCTGGAAGTGTAACATTACCTTCAAATACTTTGTAAGTTTCTGGCATTGCGACCCAATCCTTACTGTTACTTGAACCAGTAAAACTACTCTTTGTGGTATTCTGCATATAAACCTCAATATTACGAGTTCCAGAGATTGTATTTGACTGAGTGAATGCAATATAAGTTACCATTCCACCTGTCATATCATTGGTTTCATTTATTTCATCACTTGTGTAAATTTGTTGAGTAAAACCAGTTGGGTAAGATGAAGCAATTGGCAACATTCCAGTAGAACTTTCTTGGTCTCCGATTTCAACTACACCGCCTTCTCCGCCGCCAGTGTTTTCTGCTTGTGTTTCGGCACATGCTACATTTGATTCTGTTTGTCCTGCGGTATTGACAGCGACAATGCTATAGCAGTATTCTGAGCTTGCTGAAAGACCTGTTTCTGTGTATGTTCTAGATGTCAAACCTGTTGCGAGGTTTAAATTTCCTCTATATACATCATAGCTTGTTGCGCCTAATGATTCAGCCCATGACAATGCTATTGATGATGTACTTTGAGGTGTTGCAGTAAGAGTGAAAGCACCTGGTTTTGTGACTGCAGTTAATGTTGTAGCGCAAGCTTCATTCATCTTTGTAGATTCGCCTGCAGCATTGACGGATGTAACTGTGTAGCAGTATTCTTTTCCTGGATCCAATCCTGTATCTGAATATGTTGTGCCTGTAGCTACATTTGCAATTTTAGACAAACCTCTGTAGACATTATAGCTTGTTGCTTCTGCCACTTGGCTCCATGATAAATTAATTACGGAAGTGCTTTGTGCTGTAGCTGTAAGAGTTGCAGGAGCATTTGGCACTGTTGGTGTTGGATCTGGGTCTGGTGTTGAAGAACCTACCTCTTCAAGAATCCATCTTTGTCTATTGCTTGTATTACCATCAGAATAAGGATAATACTTACCACTACCACCAGAATCTAGGTCTACTTTGAAATATCCTTTATCGCTGTAGATGTAGAATGTGTTATCTCCTTTACCAGCATCTTGCATTTCTAATGATGTTCCTGTTGTGGTTGAGTAAGCATCAACGTTCCATTTTTGACAATAGATATAG
>JAEIGA010012102.1_pt1 | contig 13090 bp, 12 predicted proteins | sample 9270691 | NCBI WGS metagenome assembly JAEIGA01 (sample SAMN17057246, study PRJNA624740) | gut metagenome | biome: biome; isolation source: fecal sample | host: Bos grunniens | place: China: Xizang | collected 2019 | reverse complement strand
GATAAATGTCTGGTCAGTTTCAAAGCTTCTTGAGGACACAGGCGTATTAACAGAAGAGGAGGTTAAAAGGGCTATGCCCTTTTGCCTTTCTGCCTGTGCAAATCTTTCAAAAAGGCTTAAGGATGTGAAATTTGAGGATGAGCCTGCTATAATTAACGCATGCGCAGGACTCGCACTCTACAATTACAGTATCTTAAGAGGTAATTCATCAGATAATTTTTCATCCTTCAAAGCCGGTGACATTACAATAAGCAGAAGTGCTTCATCAACTCTTGAAAATGCGGTAAAATTCAGGGATGAAGCGTTACTTCAGGCAACAGAATATCTTACAGATGTGGATTTTGTATTTCAGGCGGTGGATGTATGAACATAACAGGAATGATTAATAAATTCGGTTGCTCTGTTCATATTTCAGGTGCTGACGGTTATCACAGCACACCATTCAGAGCATTTATTCAGCCCTTGAGATATAAAACGAAATTATATCTTCAAGGTGAACACACACCAATCGGTGTTAACAGAAACGATGTTTATCTTTATATAGGTCCTGCTAATCACGACCTTACAAAGCTTGACTCCACCTACAGAATTCACGACAAAGAAAACAATAAATATATGATTGACCGTGCAGAGAAAATTATGGTTCAGGACACCATTGTTTATGTCTGGGCAGTTATCAGAAAAACAACGGAGGGTGATTTATGACAAACAGCGGTTCAACAGTTGACGGTGTTTTACTCACAGTTTCAGCTGAGGAAAGATTTTCCGATTTAAAATTCGTTACAGCTTATGAAAACGATATTAAGCCTGTACCTGTAAGTGAGCCTATCGTTGCATTTTCCACTAAGGGATGCACAATCGGTCCACAGCTTACAAAAGCCCTTGACACAGGTAAAATTATCACAACGACTGACAGAGAAATTGACACAAATATCAGCGTCGATATTTATATGCCATATTCCATGGGTGGCAGTGCTGCTCATAAGGTTTACGACAGACTTGCCACATTTCTTCTCTATGAAACAGGCTATAATATTATAAAATCTGTCTGCTACGAAACGGAATATGACAAATCCTGTCAGGCAATTGTACTCAAATCTTATTTTGTATTTCACGATGTAGTTTCATCGTAAAATAAATTAAAAATTACATAGCAACACTAAAAAGCCCATCGAAGGAATTCCCTCGGTGGGTATTTTATTTATACATCGAGTTGAGAACAAGGAAGCATAACGGAAAAAGAAACCGAAACATAGAAATTGAGTTATTCTTTCGCAAGGCAATGTGTCGGAGGTGAAGCTGTATTATTTATACTGCGAACCGACAGACACGCAGTATTGCGGAAAAAGAATCCAAAACTCAGAAATTGAGTTATTTTTTCGCAAGACAATGTGTCGGAGGTGAAGTTGTATTGTTTATACTGCGAACCGACAGACACGCAGGATTGCGGAAAAAGAACCAATTTCCAAAAAGTGCTTGATTTTTTATATATTATATGGTATTATTTGTTACGTAAGAATATTCGTTGATTCAGAGAGTGGGGCGACCCGCTCTCTTGAATTTATATGGGTGTTTTTGCAAATGACAATTTAATATTTCAGGAGGTTTTTTATGAAGAAAAACACCGCTGCTGTGGTTTGGGATATTGCCGAGCCTATTGCAGAAAAATTAGGTCTCATTTTATGGGACGTAAAATTTGTAAAAGAGGGTGCCAGATGGTATCTTCGAATCACTATTGACAAGGAAGATGGCGTTTGCATTGACGATTGCGTTGATATGCACCACGCTATTGACGGACCTTTGGATGAAGCTGACCCGATTGAACAGGCTTATAATCTTCAGGTGCAGTCACCGGGAATTGAGCGTGAGCTTTGCAGAGATTTCCACTTTGAATGTTATTTAGGTGAAAAAATTCAGGTCAGACTTATCAAGGCTTTTGAGGGCAAGCGAGAATACAAAGGTATTCTTATTGACTACGATAACGACAGCGTTACAATTGCCATTGATGAAGAAACTGAAATGAACATATTAAAAAAGGAAGCATCATGGATTAAGGCAGACGATTTCGAAGGAATCGGAAGCATTGATTAATCCGAATAAAAATATTGGAGGTTTTATAGAAAATGAATAAGGAATTTTTCGAGGCAGTTGCCCTCATGGAAAAGGAAAAAGGTATTCAGGCTGATTATCTTTATGAAAAAATCAGCGAAGCAATCGTTAAGGCTGCAAGAAAAGACTATAATAATAAGGAAGTAGTTGCTTGTACAATCAATCCTGAAAAGTACGAAATCAGAGTTTTCCTTAACCTTAACATTGTTGATGAAATTATGGATGAGGATACAGACATTCTTCTTGAGGATGCTCTTGAGTACAGAGCAGATGCTCAGGTTGGTGAAATGCTTGAAATCGACCTTGACACAATGAAGTTTGGTCGTATTGCTGCTCAGACAGCAAAGCACGTTATCCGTCAGGGTATCAAGGATGCTGAAAGAGGTCAGGTAATCAAGGACTTCCAGTCAAAGACTAAGGACCTTGTTACTGCTAAGGTTGGCAGAATCGACCCTGTTACAGGTAACGTTACTCTTGAAATCGGTAAGGGCACAGCTGTTCTTCCAAAGGGTGAACAGGTTCCTGGTGAAACATTTACTGAAGGTCAGCTTATTAAGGTTTACATCAGTGATGTTAAGGAAACAACAAGAGGTCCAAGCATTATGATTTCAAGAACTCATGCAGGTCTTGTAAGAAGACTCTTTGAACAGGAAGTTCCTGAAATTTATGACGGTATCGTTGCAATTCACTCTGTTTCCCGTGAAGCAGGTGTAAGAACAAAGATGGCAGTTAGCAGTACTGATGAAAATGTTGACCCAATCGGTTCATGTATCGGTCCTCGTGGTGCTCGTGTAAACGGTATTGTTGAAATTCTCGGTGGAGAAAAGATTGATATTGTTAAGTACAGCGAAGACCCTGCTGAATTTGTTGGTGCAGCACTTGCTCCTGCAAACGTATTAAGCGTTGAAATTGTAAGCCTTGAAGAAAAGAAGTGTCAGGTTACAGTTCCTGACCACCAGTTATCTCTTGCTATCGGTAACAAGGGCTTGAATGCTAAGCTTGCTGCAAGACTTACAGGCTGGAAAATCGACATTAAGCCTGAAAGTGGCTTCTACGAAGGCTAATTTCTCAGAACGGAGATGAAAATCGTGAAACAGAAAAAGATTCCCATGCGAAGATGTAACGGCTGTAATGAACAAAAGCCTAAAAATCAGCTTATAAGAATTGTTAAGAGTCCTGAGGATGAAATAAGCCTTGACCTTACAGGTAAAAAGTCAGGCAGAGGCGCTTATATCTGCTACGATGTTGAATGTCTCCGTAAAGCAAGAAAATCACGAAGAATCGACAGAACCTTTGAAATGACTATACCTGATAGTGTATATGACAGTCTGGAGGAGCAAATCAAGAAAAATGATTAATGACAGATTAAGAGGTTATTTCGGTCTTTGCCGTAAGGCAGGAAAAATGTCATTGGGTCACGATGCTGTGGTTACATCAATAAAAAAGCGAAATGCTAAATTGGTGCTCACCTGCTGTGATACATCACAAAGACTGAAAAACGAGATGAAAGATGAATGTTCCTTCGATAACAGAAATATTAAATATATTGATACGGATTTTACAATGAAGGAATTATCCCTTTGTATAAATGCCCGTGCAGGAGTTATTTCAATTGACGACGAAGGATTTACACGTTTGATAATAGGAGGTTATGAGAATGATTAAAAAGTACAAGGTACATGAGGTTGCTAAAGACTTTGATATTCAGAGTAAATTTATTATAGAAAAGCTTTCTGAAAACTTTGAGGGTGAAAAGAAATCTCAGACTGCCCTTGATGAAAAAGAGCTTGATTTTATCTTTGATGTAATCACAAAGGAAAATTCAGTTAAGAGCTTTGATGATTATTTCAATGCAGTGCCACAGGAAAAGCCAAAGTCAGAGGCTAAAAAGGAAAAGGCATCTGCAAAGGATGATAAAAAGGATACAAAGGCTGTTAAGGATAACAAAAAGCCTGCAGAGGCTAAAAAGGACAATGCTCCTGCACCTGCAAAGCAGACAGAACAGCCAAAGAAAAAGGAAAAAGACCAGAATAAGCCAATGCAGTCCCGTACAAAGGGTGAAATGCGACACATTGATACAAGAGCAAACACATTTGATGCTGAAAAGTACAATGAAAAGTATGAAAATATTGCTCCTGCTAACGCACACCAGAGCGACAATATGGTTAAGAAGCAGAAGCTTAAGCAGAAGAGTCAGCAGTACCGTAAGCAGGGTATGAGAAGTGGCAAGAAGGAAACTGAAGCAGAAAGACTTAAGAGAATTGCAGCAGAAAGAGCAAAGAAACCACCTGTAATCACAGTTGGTGACGAAATCACAGTTGGTGAGCTTGCATCTCGTCTTAAGATGACTGCTGCTGAAGTTATCAAAAAGCTCTTTACACTCGGTATGATGGCTTCTGTAAACGAAGTTATCGACTATGACACAGCTGAAATTGTTGCAACCGAGCTTGGTGCAAAGGTTAACCGTGAGGTTGTTGTTACAATCGAAGAAAGAATTATTGACGACTCAGAAGACGATGCAGAAAATCTTGTTACACGTGACCCTGTTGTAGTTGTTATGGGACACGTTGACCATGGTAAGACATCACTTCTTGATGCTATTAAGAATACAAACGTTACTGCTACCGAAGCAGGTGGTATTACTCAGCACATCGGTGCTTACAGAGTAAACCTTAACGGTCAGTACATCACATTCCTTGACACACCTGGTCACGCTGCGTTTACTTCAATGCGTGCTCGTGGTGCAAAGGCAACTGACGTTGCAATCCTTGTTGTTGCTGCTGACGACGGTATTATGCCACAGACTATTGAGGCTATTAACCACGCTAAGGCTGCTGAGGTTGACATTATCGTTGCTATTAACAAGATGGATAAGCCGGGCACAACTGTTGACAAGATTATGCAGCAGCTTACTGAACACGGTCTTGTTCCTGAAGAATGGGGTGGCGATATTATCTGTGTTCCTGTTTCTGCAAAGACACATATGAACATCGATAAGCTCCTTGAAAACGTTCTTCTCACTGCAGAAATGAGAGAGCTTAAGGCAAACCCTAACAGAGCTGCAAAGGGTATCGTTATCGAAGCTCGTCTTGATAAGGGTAAGGGTCCTGTTGCAACACTTCTTGTTCAGAATGGTACACTCCATTCAGGTGACATTGTTGTTGCAGGTACAGCAGTAGGTAGAGTTCGTGTTATGGTTGACGATAAGCACCGTTCAATCAAGGAAGCAGGTCCATCAGTTCCTGTTGAAATTATGGGTCTTGATGAAGTTCCACAGTCAGGTGACGTGTTCAATGCAGTTTCTGACGAAAGACTTGCACGTGAGCTCGTTGAAAAGAGAAAACAGGAAAAGAAGGAAGAACAGTTCAATCAGTATCAGAAGGTTACTCTTGACAACCTCTTCTCTTCAATCAATGCAGGTAAAATCAAGACACTCAACATTATCGTTAAGGCTGACGTTCAGGGTTCAGTTGAAGCTGTTAAGCAGAATCTTGAAAAGCTTTCTAACGAAGAGGTTGCAGTTAAGGTTATCCACGGTGGTGTTGGTGCAGTAAGTGAATCAGATATTATGCTTGCTAACGCATCAAATGCTATTATCGTAGGCTTCAACGTTCGTCCTGACCCTGTTGCTACTGAAATTGCAGAGCGTGACGGCGTTGATATGAGAATGTACAGAATCATCTATGACTGTATCGAAGAAATCGAGGATGCTATGAAGGGTATGCTCGCACCTAAGTTCCGTGAGGTTCTTCTCGGACGTATTGAGGTTCGTAACGTATTCAAGCTTTCTTCTGCAGGTACAATCGCAGGTTCATACGTTCAGAATGGTAAGGTTACAAGAAATGCTCAGATTAGAGTTGTCCGTGACGGTATCGTTATTGCTGAAGACTCAATTTCATCACTTAAGAGATTTAAGGATGACGTTAAGGAAGTGGCTTCCGGTTACGAATGTGGTATCGGTCTTAACAAGTTTAACGACGTTAAGGAAGGCGACATTTTCGAAGCATTCATTATGGAGGAATACAGAGACTAATGGCAGGATACAGAGTAGGACGTGTATCGGAAGATATTAAACGTGAAATCGTAGCCATTATCCGTGAATTAAAAGACCCAAGAGTAAGAGATAAGTTTCTTACTGTTGTCCGTGTTGATGTAAGCTCTGACTTATCTTATGCAAAGGTATATGTCAGCTCAATGAGTGGCATTGAGGATGCAAAAGAGGCTGTTAAGGGACTTACATCTGCAACAGGTCTTATCAGACGTGAGGTTGGCAGTAAATTGCGCTTGAGAAAAACTCCTGAGCTTAAATTTATTGCTGATGACTCTGTTCAGCACGGTATGGAAATATTCAGAAAAATCGAAAGCACAGTTACAGACAGTGCTGATGAGGATATGGGAAATGAATAAAATCAGTGTGAAAGAGTGTGCATCACTCTTAAAGGAATATGATAATTATCTTATTCTTACACATCGCAACCCTGACGGTGACACTCTCGGCAGTGCATTTGCACTTAAAGGAGCGCTTGACCTTCTCGGTAAAAAATCAATGGTACGCTGTGGTGACAGTATTCATCCTAAATTTTCTTATCTTTGGGAAAATATTGACAACAGCGAAATCACTTTTGATAAAATAATCGCAGTTGATGTTGCTGACAAAAAGCTTTTAGGTGAAGAATTCGAGGCAAAATACGGTGACAATGTGTTTTTGTGCATTGACCACCATATGACTAACAAGGAGTATGCCCAAAACCTTCTTTTAGAGGACAGAGCAGCAGCTGCAGCTGTGATTTATGAAGTAATCTGTCAGTTAGGTGTTGAAATTACACCTGAAATTGCAAGCTGTGTTTATACGGGACTTGCAACTGACACAGGTTGCTTTATGTTTTCAAACACATCACCAACTGTTCACAGAATTGCTGCAGAGGTTATGGAAAAGGGTGCTGATTACACCCTTATTAACCGACTTATGTTTGAAACAAGAACACTTTCATATATAAGACTTGAGCAGATGGCTGTGGCTTCAATCGAGTCCCATTTTGACGGAAGATGTGCAATTATGACAATTACACAGAAGATGTTCCGTGAAAGTGGCTCAAATTCAGGTGAATGTGACGGTATCGCATCAATCCCACGAAAAATCGAGGGTGTTAAAATCGGTGTTACAATCCGTGAGCAGGAAAACGGCAGATATAAGGTGTCAATGAGAACAATCGAGCCTTATGATGCAGCAAAAATCTGTGCAAACTTCGGTGGTGGCGGTCATAACGCAGCTGCAGGCTGTGAATTCGATTGCCCAATTAATGAAGTTAAAGTAAAATTACTTGAAGTTATAAAGGCGGAATTTTAATGACAGGTATAATTTGTCTTGACAAGCCCTGTGATATGACATCGTTTATGGCTGTTAAAAGAGCCTCCCGAATTCTCGGTGTCAAAAAAGCAGGACATACAGGAACACTGGACCCTATGGCTACCGGTGTACTTGTTATTATGTTGGGACATTGCACTCGTTTTATTGAGCTTTTGCCTGAGCACAAAAAAGGCTATACTGCAAGGGTGAAATTAGGTCTTACAACTGACACACTTGATATTACAGGTGAGGTTTTATCGGAAAATCCTGTTAATGTGACTCTTGAACAATTGCTTACAGTCAGTGAAAAATTCAAGGGTGATATTCTTCAGACTCCACCAATGTTCTCAGCTCTTAAAAAAGACGGTGAACGACTTTACGATTTAGCTCGTAAGGGGATTGAAATTGAGCGTGAGCAAAGACAAATCACCATTGAAAAGTTAGAAATCTATGATTTTGACGGAACAGAATTTTCAATGGATGTAACATGTTCAGCAGGTACATATATCCGTTCACTTTGCGACGACATTGGCAAGGAATTGGGCTGTGGTGCAGTTATGACCCAGCTTCGCAGGACAGAAGCAAACGGTTTTTCCATTGAAAATGCAGTTACACTTGAAGAATTGGAAAAACTTGTAAGTGAAAAAAAGGCTGATACTGTTATTACATCAGTTGAAAAGGCACTTATGAGCTATCCTGAAATCACAGTTACAAAGCCTCAGGCTAACCGTTTTCACAATGGTGGAGCATTAGGCTATGAAAGATTACACGGAAATTTCCCTGTGGGAATTTATCGTGTGTACTCCCCTGAAAGAAAGCTTTTAGGACTTGGAGAAATAGAAACAGAAAAAGGCGACCTGAACGTAAGGAGGGTGCTTGTAGAAGAATGAATAAGCTTGCTTTGGCACTCGGCACCTTTGACGGGTTGCACCGAGGCCACTTAAACGTATTAAATGAGGCAAAGGCATTTGCATTTGATGGCTTTGTACCTGCAATGCTTATGTTTGATGCTCATCCTCAATCTATCCTTAAGGGTGTTGCACCTCCTCTTCTCATTACTAAAGAGGATAAAGAGGATTTTGCACGACAGAATGGCGTTTTGCCTGTGCATATAAGCTTTGAGGAAATCCGTAACCTTTCTCCGGAAGAATTTTTGCGTGATATTCTCGTCGGGAAATATAATGTGGGTGCTGTCGTCTGTGGTGAAAACTTCCTTTTTGGTAAGGACGGTGGCGGTAACAGTAAAATCCTTTGTGAATTGTGTGAAAAATACGGTGTCATCTACAAAATGGCACAGAGTATTCAGTACAAGGGTGAAATGATTAGTGCCACAAGAATTCGTGAAGCATTGGCAAACGGTGATATAAAAAATGCCAACGAAATGCTCGGAAGAAAATTTTCTTACGATTTTCTCGTTGTTGAGGGAAATAAAATCGGTAAAAAGATTTTAGGCTTTCCTACAATCAATCAGCATTTCCCAGCAGGGTTTATTAACTTAAAGCACGGTGTTTATGCTTCACAATCAACAGTTGACGGTAAAATTTATCCGTCAGTTACAAATTTTGGTTGTCATCCTACAATCGGTGGTGACAAGGTCCTTTCAGAAACCTGTATTTTAGGCTTTGAGGGTGACCTTTATTATCAGAAAATCAAGGTTGAGCTTATAGATTTTATCCGTAGTGAGAAAAAATTCACTTCAAAGGATGAATTAAAGGCACAAATTGATGCAGATACGAAATCTGCTATTGAAATTTTTAATAGTTTAGTTTAAAATGTTAGTAGTGTACCGATTTATCGGATTACATAAAAAGAAAGGGAATGATTTTAATGCCAAACGTATTTTTTAAAGCGTATTGCAGAGTTTTTCAGAAGGTAATGTTCATTGCAGAATGCTTTATGCCATGGGGTGAGCCATTCAAGCTTACAGGTCCTGGCTGTATTCGTCAGCTTCCTGCACTTATTAAGGATAAGGGACTTAAAAAGGTGCTTATCGTAACTGATAAGGGTCTTACAGGTCTTGGTCTTCTTAACAGCCTTTATGAAGAAATGGAAAAGGCAGGAGTTGAGTATGTTGTTTATGACGGTACTCAGCCAAACCCAACAATCGAAAATATTGAAGAAGCAAAGGATATGTACCTTAAAAACGGATGTCAGGGTATTATCGCTTTCGGTGGCGGTTCACCAATGGACTGTGCAAAGATTGCAGCAGCAAGAGTTGTTAAACCAAATCAGCCTGTTGAAAAAATGCGTGGTCTTATGAAAATTCTTCGTCCGCTTCCACCATTCTTTGCAGTTCCTACAACTGCAGGTACAGGTTCAGAATGTACTCTCGCAGCAGTTGTTTCTAACTCAAAAACACACGAAAAGAATGCTTGTAACGACCCATTCCTTCGTCCAAGATATGCAGTTTTTGACCCTGAGCTTACAGTTGGTCTTCCACCACATATCACATCAACAACAGGTATGGATGCTCTTACACACGCTGTTGAAGCATATATCGGTCATTCAAACGTAAAATCAACTACTCAGTATGCTGAAAAGGCTACAAAGATGATTTTTGAAAACCTTGAAACTGCTTACAGCGACGGTAAGGATATTGAAGCAAGAAACAATATGCTCCTCGCTTCTTACTATGCAGGTATGGCTTTCACTCGTGCTTACGTTGGTTATGTTCACGCTGTTGCTCACAACCTTGGTGGTCAGTACGGTATTCCTCACGGTCTTGCAAATGCTGTAATCCTTCCTGTTATGCTTGAGGCATTTGGCTCATCTGTTTACAAGTCACTTGCAAAGCTTGCTGATATCGTTGGCATCAACGGTACTGATGATGAATCAAAGGCAAAGGCATTTATCGCTGAAATTTACGCAATGAACGAGAGAATGAACATTCCAAAGGGCTTCACACAGATTCAGGAAAAGGATATCCCTGTTATCGTTGAACGTGCCCTCAAGGAAGGTAACCCACTCTACCCTGTTCCTGTAATCTTCGGTGAGGAAGAAATGACAAAGATTGTTAAGTCACTTATGATTAAGGAATAATCAGAAATTACATAAAAAATTAAGGAGTTTCCAAAACGGAAGCTCCTTTTTTTGTTGGTTCAAATTATAATTTGTCGTTGCGTTGTGAATGGAAAAATTCAGTGTAGGGTGGGGGCGAAGCTGTATAAAAATACCGCGAGCCGATAGACACGCGGTATTGCGGAAAATAACCATATCTTAAAATTGAATTATTTTTTTCGTTAGGCAATCTTGCCGAAATGAAGCTGTATACGGTATACTGCGAATTGAGAGCAAGGAAGCATAACGGAAAAAGAATCGATTTTATTTATTCTGGATTTTTGCGATGCTTTCTTCAAGCATACTGAGTTTTTCGTTATACTTTGCAAGCTTTTCTCTCTGCTCGTTAACGAGTGCTTCAGGTGCTTTTGCAACGAATTTTTCGTTATTAAGCTTTCCTGAAACGAATGCGATTTCCTTAAGCACACCTGCTTTTTCCTTTTCAAGACGTTCTAACTCTGCCTTGAAGTCAACAAGCTCATCAAGTGGGATAAAGAGTCTTGCATCCTCTGTGATAATTGCAACTGCCTCATCATTTTCGTAGCCCTTAACGATTTCAACATCAGAAGCTGAAGCGAGTCTTACGAAGAAGTTAGCACCCTCAGAGAATGTGTTTTCGTAAGCTGTTTCGATGAAAATCTTTGCCTTCTTTGATGGTGGAACATTCATTTCTGCACGACGGTTACGAACAGCCTTAATCGCAGTCATAACTCTTTCCATTTCAGCCTCATCAGCCTTGAATGAAAGCTCATCAGTAAATACAGGCCAAACGGACACCATAATTGAATCGCCATCGTGAGGAAGTGTCTGCCAGATTTCCTCTGTAATGAATGGCATAAATGGATGTAAAAGCTTAAGAGTATTTGACATTACATAAACGAGAACTGCTTTAACAGTAGCCTTTGCAGTTGGGCATTCACCGTTAAGACGGATTTTTGCGATTTCGATATACCAGTCACAGAATACGTCCCAGATGAAGTCGTAAAGCTTCTGTACAGCAAGACCAAGTTCAAACTTTTCAAGTGAATCAGTAACATCCTTAACAAGGTCGTTGTACTTAGAAAGAATCCATTTATCTTCAATCGAGAGATTCTTTGGAACATAAGGTGCATATTCGTTTTCATCAAGATTCATAAGGATGAAACGAGCTGCATTCCAAATCTTGTTAGCAAAGTTTCTACTTGCTTCAACCTTTTCATCAGAGAAACGCATATCATTACCAGGGCTGTTACCTGTTGCAAGAGTAAATCTTAAAGCATCAGCACCGTACTGGTCAATAATTTCAAGTGGGTCAATACCGTTACCGAGAGATTTTGACATCTTTCTACCCTGAGCATCACGAACAAGACCGTGGATAAGAACTGTGTCAAATGGCACCTTTCCTGTGTATTCAAGAGCAGAGAAAATCATACGAGAAACCCAGAAGCCGATAATATCGTAACCTGTTACAAGTGTATTTGTTGGGTAGTAGTGCTTCAAATCCTCTGTCTGTTCAGGCCAACCAAGTGTTGAGAATGGCCAAAGTGCTGATGAGAACCAAGTATCGAGTGTGTCCTCATCCTGACGGATATTTGCGCTACCACACTTAGGACAAACTGAAATTCCGTCCTTTGTAACAACTGTTTCACCACAGTCATCGCAGTACCAAGCAGGAATTCTGTGACCCCACCAGAGCTGACGTGAAATACACCAGTCACGAGTACCGTTCATCCAGTTAAGGTAATTCTTTGTAAATCTTTCAGGAATGAACTTTGTTTCGCCCTTCTCAACTGCTTCAATAGCAGGCTTTGCAAGAGGCACCATACGAACGAACCACTGCTTTGAAACCATTGGCTCAATTGTGTTGTGACAACGGTAGCAAGTACCAACCTCGTGCTTACGTGGTTCAACCTCTTTAAGGTAGCCACCTGCTTTAAGGTCCTCAAGGATAGCCTTTCTTGCTTCCTTAGTTGTCATACCTGCGTATTTGCCACAGTCAAGTACCTCAGGCTCATTTTCAGTTGCACGACCACTTGCGATAAGCTCGTCGGCAATTCTCTTATCCTCAGCACCTGTAAGGTGACCGTCATAAGTAAATGTACGAACGATAGGAAGGTTATTTCTCTGTCCAACCTCAAAGTCGTTAGGGTCGTGAGCAGGAGTAATTTTAACAACACCTGTACCCTTTGTCATATCAGCGTGTTCGTCACAAACGATTGGAATTTCCTTGTTAAGTAAAGGAAGAATTACGTGACAGCCGTGAAGATGCTTATATCTTTCGTCAGCAACGTTAATAGCAACAGCTGTATCACCAAGCATTGTTTCAGGACGAGTTGTAGCAAGCTCGAGCTGTTCACCTGTTTCCTTAACTGTGTAAAGAAGGTGCCAGAATGAGCCATCCTGCTCTTCATACTCAACCTCTGCATCAGAAATTGATGTGTTACAGCAAGGACACCAGTTAACCATACGGTTACCACGATAAATTAAATCCTTTTCATAAAGACGACAGAAAACCTCATTAACAGCCTTACTACAGCCTTCGTCAAGAGTAAATCTTTCTCTGTCCCAGTCACATGATGAACCGAGCTTCTTTAACTG
>JAEIGA010012101.1_pt1 | contig 13092 bp, 16 predicted proteins | sample 9270691 | NCBI WGS metagenome assembly JAEIGA01 (sample SAMN17057246, study PRJNA624740) | gut metagenome | biome: biome; isolation source: fecal sample | host: Bos grunniens | place: China: Xizang | collected 2019 | reverse complement strand
CCCGTTACACCCAATAAGGTTTGGCAGGGTTCGTGCTCATTCAACCCGTTTACCAATTGACGAATGGCTTCGGGCTGATCGCCGGTAGGCTGATAATCCGATTGCAGTTGAAATTGCATAGTAAGTGCCGTTTTGTAGTGCGAAGTTACAAAAAAATGCAAAATTGTCAATAAAAACCCCCATTACTATGTAAAGTATTAAAAAAACACGTAACTTTGTTAGATAATTGTAACGAGATGACAACAGCAGAACAACGTTTACAAAATTTGGCAGAAGATACGCGCATTGCCATAAACCTTTGGTTTGGCGATATACCTACCTTTTATGCGTTCTTTTATACCTTAACACAAAAGGAGCACGTTATCGACCAAGAGAAACCAGCAGGTTGGCAAGAGCAACTCAAGGCGGCACAATACTATCGTCGTTTGTGCGCTAAACGGGCGCAAAAAGAATGCGGTTTACCCGATGAATTGCTAGAGGATATTTACAGCGATTATTTTGAAGATTTTGCCAATTACCGCGATAAGAAACTCATGGACGATAAGCTCTTTATGAGCTATCTTCGCAAATTGATTAGCTAGTCGCTAGTTGCTAAAGTTAGGAGTTAGGAGTTTGGAGTTAGGAGTTACCCTTCGACAAGCTCAGTGACCGAATGGAACGATTTACCGATTCAACGATTCAACAACTCAACGACTAAACGCCTAAACAACTAAACAACAATATAAACCTAGATGAATTAAGAATCGATTCACCGATTCGCCGATTCACCGATTAGTCAATAATAATAATGATTTGGAACGAGGCGGCAGAATGCATGAGCCGCGAAGAAAAACGTCGTTTGCAATCGCAGCGACTAAAAGCATTAGTAGAGAGAGTTTACGCCAATTGCGAACCATATCGTAAAAGAATGCAAGAGGCTGGTGTTACACCCGATGATATTCAGTCGATAGACGATATTGTTAAGTTACCATTTACCTCTAAAAAAGATTTGCGCGACTATTACCCATGGGGCATGTTATCGGCTCCCCTTTCGGATATTGTGCGCATTCACGCATCGTCGGGTACTACCGGCAAACCCATTGTAGCAGGTTATACCCAAAATGACTTAAAAGTATGGGAAGAAGTAGGGGCTCGTTGTTTGGCAGCTTTTGGCATGGATAAAAACGATGTATTCCATGTGTCGTACGGTTACGGTTTGTTTACTGGCGGTTTGGGTGCACACGGTGCAGGTCAAAACTTGGGTGCAACCGTTATCCCCATGTCGGTAGGTAACACCGAAAAACAATTGCTGATGATGCACGACTTGGGAGCAACTGCCATTGCATGTACTCCTTCGTATGCCTTGTACTTAGCCGAGGCATTGGAAAAATCGGGTATTCCTCGCGAAGAGTTCAAACTTCGTATCGGTGTTTTGGGTGCAGAGCCTTGGACCGAAGCCATGCGCAAAGAAATTGAGGAACGCATGCAAATCAAAGCATACGATATTTATGGTTTGACCGAGATTATCGGCCCAGGGGTTGGTCACGAATGTGAATTCCAATGCGGAACCCACTTGCACGACGACCATTTCTATCCAGAAATCATCGATCCCGAAACAGGCGAAACATTGCCAGAAGGTTCTACCGGCGAGTTGGTGTTTACCACCCTTACCAAAGAAGGTATGCCACTTATCCGTTTCCGTACCCGCGACCTTACCCGTCTTATCTACGACAAATGCCAATGCGGACGTACTACCGTGCGTATGGAAAAAATCTTGGGTCGTAGCGACGATATGCTTATTATTCGTGGTGTTAACGTGTTCCCATCGCAAGTAGAAGCCGTTCTTTGCGAAATGGAAGAGGTAGAACCTCACTTCTTTATCACGGTGGATCGTGTCAACAATACCGATACCTTCGATATCCAAGTAGAGGTAAAAGAACAATACTACACCGACGATATGAAGGGTATGATTAAGTTGCAAAAGAAAGTAGTGAGCAAATTACAAAGCGTTATCGGCATATCGCCTAACATTATTTTGTCAGAACCTCGTTCTATTGAACGCAGCCAAGGCAAAGCCAAACGTGTGTTGGATAAACGTAAATTTCAATAACCTTTAAACAGATAGACTTATGACAACCAAACAATTATCCATCTTTTTGGAAAACAAAACGGGTCGACTAAACGATGTGGCAAAAATTTTGTCCGAGTCGTCTATCAATATGAAAGCTTTTAGCATTGCCGATAACACCGATTTTGGTATTTTACGCGTATTGGTATCGGATACCGATAAAGCCTATCAAATTTTAAAGGAAAACGGTTTTGCCGTTAAGGTGACCGATGTTTTGACCTTGCACGTAGACAATACCCCTGGTTCGTTGTATGCTGTGTTGGATTTGTTGGCAGCTGCTAATATTTACATCGAGTATATGTACGCCTTTTCGGAAGGCGATACGGCGAGCGTGGCTATCCGTCCCGATAACCTAGAAGCTGCCGTTGATGTATTGAAACAAAACAATATTCAATGAAAAGACCACTTATTTTAATTACCAATGACGACGGCATCGAAGCAAGAGGAATTCACTCGCTAGTAGATGCGGTTCGTCCTTTGGGCGATATTGTGGTAGTAGCACCTGACGGCCCTCGTTCGGCACAGTCAAGTGCTATTACTGTAAATACCCATTTGCGTTTTTGGAAGCACTTGGAGAAAGACGGTTTGCAAATGTACCGTTGCAACGGAACACCTTGCGACTGTGTAAAGCTTGCCTTGTACACCATTTTGGATCGCCAACCCGACCTTATTTTGGCGGGCATCAATCACGGTACCAATTCGGCCATCAATGTGCTGTATTCGGGTACCATGGGTGCGGTGTTTGAAGGCTGTACCGAGGGCATACCTGCCATTGGTTTTTCGCTCGACAGTCACGACCCTCGTGCCGATTTTTCGGAAGCGGTTCGTTATGCCGTGCGCATTACCGAGAAGGTACTCAAAGAAGGTCTTCCCAAAGATATTTGCCTTAATGTAAACATCCCATTGGGCGAGCAACTCAAAGGCATGCGCGTGTGCCGTCAATGCTATGGCAGATGGAACGAACGTTTTGTATGCCGCCAAGACCCTGGTGGTAACAATTACTATTGGTTAACGGGCGAGTTTATTAACCTGGAACCCGATGCCGTTGATACCGATCAATATGCCATGGACCACGGTTATGTGGCCATCGTGCCTTGTCAGGTTGATTTTACGCATTATCCAACCGTACAAAAATTATCGCACTGGAATGAAGAAATTAAATAAAATCTGGATAGGGTTACTGATTTGTTTTGTATTGCCCTTATTGACCTTCTTGGCAACCTGGACGGCTGTTTCCCATACGCCCATTAGCGAGGTCTATACCTGGTTGCATGCTCCTGTTTTTATGCAATATTTGTTGTTTTGCATGTTGCCCGACTTAGTTTTCTTGTTTTGGGCCTACAAAACAGATAGTTTTAGTTTTTGTAGGGGGGGAGTATTGGGATTAGCTCCCTACCTATGCATGTTGTTCTATTTGTTTACCTAATATGCGATATTATTTAATAGCCGGCGAACCATCGGGCGATATGCATGCAGCCAATCTGATGCATTCGCTCAAAGCACAAGATCTGGATGCCGATTTTCGTTACTACGGTGGCGATAAAATGCAGGCAGCGGGCGGGGTGTTGGTGCGTCATTACCGCGATACAGCCGTAATGGGCTTTTTGCGTGTACTAACGCATTTGCCAGCTATTTTGCGTAACATTAAACATTGCAAAGAAGATATTGCCGCATATAACCCCGATGCTGTTATCCTGGTAGATTATCCTGGGTTCAATTTAAAAATAGCTCAGTATGTCAAAACGGTATTGAAGTTACCCGTTTACTATTATATTCCACCCAAAATATGGGCATGGAAAGAAAAACGTATCCATCAAATCAAAAAGTACGTAGATCGCATCTATGCCATATTCCCTTTTGAAGTAGACTTTTATGCCAAACATGGAGTAGAGGCTGTTTATGTTGGCAATCCATCGGTGCAAACCGTTCGTATGGCGCAAGATAGTTTGCCTACGCGTCAAGCGTTTTTGCAACAAAATAACTTAACCGATAAGCCCATTGTAGCCCTTTTGCCTGGCAGTAGAGTACAAGAGGTTAAATCAAGTTTGCGGGTTTTTGCCAAACTGGATTTTGCTGCTTTTGGCGATGTTCAATGGGTGTTGGCGGCTACATCGGCCGTTTCACCTTCGTTGTACAAAGATGTGCCTTCGCCTATCAAATTGGTCTTTGATCAAACTTATCCCTTGCTTCAATATGCAACGGTAGGCGCTATTAATTCGGGAACGGCTACACTCGAAACAGGGCTATTTCGCTTGCCCCAAGTGGTGTGTTACCAGATAACAGCCTCGCGCATTGCCATGCCGCTTTTGCGTTTGTTGGTTAAAATCCCGTTGGTTTCGTTGGTGAACATCATCGCTCAAAAAGAAGTGGTAAAAGAGCTGTTAGGCCATCACTTTCATGCACAATCGTTGGCCAGTGAGTTGCGCTGTTTGCTAAACGATGCCGATTATAGAAAGCGCATATTAAACGATTACGAACAGATGGCGCAAACCTTGGGTACTAGCGTCGCGTCCAATACGGCAGCCCAGGATATGGTCCATAGTCTAAAGTCTAAGGTCTAAGGTCTGGTGTTTCCATTCTCAAACCCTCCACATCCCAACCCAGCAGGGGTTGTCCCATAAAAAAAAGACCAAGATAAGTCTTGGTCATTTTTTATGAGGTAATGCGTATGGCTTATTCAGTAACACCTGCCAATTCAGGGTCAACCAAGATACGTCCGCAGTGTTCGCAAACGATGATTTTTTTGCGCAAACGGATATCCAATTGACGTTGAGCAGGGATTTTGTTGAAGCAACCACCACAAGCATCACGTTCAATGTAAACAACAGCCAAACCGTTGCGTGCATTTTTACGAATGCGTTTGAAAGCTTGCAACAAACGAGGTTCAATCAAGGTCTCTACAGTTTTAGCTTCTTCGCGAAGACGTTCCACTTCTTGTTTGGTTTCAACAATGATGCTGTCCAATTCTTCTTTCTTTTCAGCTAGAATGCTATTTTTTTCTTCGATGATAGCAGCTGTTTTTTCTTGCTCTTCTTTTTTGCGTTCAATAGCAATGTTGCATTCACGAATTTTCTTTTCTTTCGCTTCAATTTCTAGCGATTCGAATTCTACCTCTTTGGTAAGGTGGTCAAATTCGTGGTTGTTGCGTACGTTGTTCAATTGTTCTTGGTAACGAGCGCGGTTAGCAGTAGAGGTAGCAATTACTTCGTTGTAAGCTACGATGTTTTTCTTCAAATCTGCGATTTCAGTTTCGTAGTTTTGCATACGGGTTTGCAAACCTACAATTTCGTCTTCCAAGTCTTGTACTTCGCCAGGAAGTTCACCACGCAAAATGGTATACTTGTCTATTTCAGACATAATGGTTTGCAATTTGTAAAGTGCTTTTAGTCTTTCTTCTACCGAAATCTCAGTAGTTTCTACTTTCTTTTCTGCCATATAGAGTAAGTTTTAAAAACAATAAATAGGACTTTTGTCATTTTCTGACAAGTGAACGACAAAGGTAGGTATTTTTTTTGAAAGTATGCTAAAAAAAATCTCTTTTGTAGCAATTTCCGATTCAAAATGCCCAATGTCGGCCAAGAGGATTTTTTGTTCTGCTTTGTAAAATTCGTGGTGCTTGATGTCGCCACATACAAAGGCATCGGCTCCTGCTGTTAGGGCATCGTCTATCAAAAAAGCACCACTTCCGCCGCATAGTGCCACCTTGCTGATTGCTTTGTTAAGCGGTTCGGAGCAGCGTACATAGGTTAAACCAAAGGTGCTTTTTAGCAAGTTGATAAATTCTTTCTCGCTGAGTGGGGTGCTAAATTCACCCATTGTTCCGTACGATGCGATGCCGTCGGTTTGCAGGTAAGTAAGGTTTTGCAAGCCTAGTTTTTCGCCCAATTTCCAACTGATGCCATCTTGTACCTTGTCGAGTGGGGTGTGGTTGCAATAAATGGCAATGTTGTGTACAATGGCCATGCGAACACAACGTTCAATATAGGCATCGTTTCCAATTTGTTTCAATCCGTGAAATAGCAATGGATGATGCGCAACAATCACGTTGCAATGTTTATCGATGGCTTCTTGCAAGCTTTTTTCGGTGATGTCAAAGCAAACAAGCACGCCTGTTACTTCGGCATTGTTGTTATCAATTTGCAATCCCGAATTGTCCCAACTATCTTGTAACGATAGTGGGGCAAATTCGTTTAATATGTCGCAAAGTTGATGTGTGGTCATGAAATTAATTGTCAAAAGTCGAAAGTCGAAAGTCGATTATTCGGGCTTCGCCCTCATGATTTTGCTCCCGCTCGGCATAATCAATGCTGGGCACTTCGACAGGCTCAGTGACCGCATTGCTTCTGCTCTCACTTACTCGCAAAATTCGCCGATTCACCGTGAGCGTAGCGAACTTATTTCTTATAAAGCACCATGGTAGACGATGCGGGTACGGGTAAGTAATTTTTGTTCCAGTTAAATATGCCGTTTAAACGTACTTCTTCGCCGTTGCATGCTACAGTCCAGTTGTCTTGTGGAATATCCAAGTTGATGGCGTGACGATTGCCGTTGTGTACCACCAAAATGCGGTTCCAACTATCGCCGTTAGCGTTATTTTCGATGGTGTATGCCACTACGCAAGCTTGACCGGTGTACAAGAAATGCAAGTTTTGTTGCAACATCTCGGTAGTTGGCATTCTAAAGGCAGGGTGTGCGTTGCGCAAGGCAATCAAACCTTTGTAATAGTTAAACATGGGTTCTTCTTTGTATTTGAAGTCCCAGTTAATTTGGTTAATGCTGTCGGGCGATTGATAGGTGTTGTGAACGCCTTGTTTGTTACGCATAATTTCTTCGCCAGCATAGATGAAAGGAACCCCTTGTGACAAGAAAATAACGCTTTGTGCCAAACGGTTGTAACGACGCATTTCTTGTGGAGAACTTCCGTAAGGAGCCGAGTAAGCAATTTTGTCGTTCAAACACATATCGTCGTGGCACGATACGTAGTTAATTACTTGCGATGGTTGTGCCGCGTAAGGATTGTTCGAGTAGTTTACCAATCCGTAGTGAATGCTATCGTGTTGGGTAGCGGCTACTGCGCCAAATTTAATGGTTTCGTCAAAGCCTTGTGTGCCGCAAGCAAAGCCAGGCACTTTGGCGTCTGCCCAACCACCGCGCAAACCGTCGCGCAAGTCGTCGCTAAATACGGCAATACCAGGCATTCTGTTTACGTGTTGTTTAGCAGCGGTTTGTTCGTATGGAATTGCTACTTGGCTGGCAGCCCAACCTTCGCCGTAAATGAACAATGTAGGGTCGATAGCGGTTAAGCGTTCACGAATCAAGTTCATGGTTTCAATATCGTGAATGGCCATAAGGTCAAAACGGAAGCCGTCAATGTGGTATTCTTTTGCCCAGTATTCCAACGATTCAACAATGTATCGACGTACCATGGCACGTTCTGATGCGGTTTCGTTGCCGCAACCCGAAGCGTTGGCGTAGCTGCCGTCGGGGTTTTGGCGGTAGTAGTAACCAGGAACGGTGTGGGTGAAACACGACCATTCTACCGCACGGGTGTGGTTGTAAACCACGTCCATAATAACACGAATGCCGTTTTCGTGCAAGGTTTGTACCAATTGTTTGAATTCTTTGATACGAGAAATAGGATCGTAAGGGTTGGTAGAATAGCTGCCTTCGGGTACGTTAAAGTTAGCAGGTTCGTAACCCCAGTTGTATTTGTTTTCTTCTAGTTTGGTTTCGTCGATCGATGCAAAGTCAAAAACAGGCAACAAGTGTACGTGGGTTACGCCCAACTCTTTCAAGTGGTCTAAACCGGTTGCTTGACCGTGGCTGTTTTTAGTTCCTTTCTCGGTGAAAGCCAAGAATTTACCTTTGTTTTTCATGCCCGAATTAGGCGATACCGAAAAGTCGCGTACGTGTACTTCGTACAAAATAATGTCGGTAAAGTTCTTTTGAGCAGGTCTTACATCGTTTTCCCAACCTTCTGGATTGGTGTCAGCCATATCAATAATGGCACCACGCAATGCATTGACACCAACGGCTTTAGCATATCCGCCTACGGTTTCCATTAACCATTGGCCTTCGTGTAATACTTGGAAAGTGTAAAATTTGCCTTTTAGGTCTCCGTTAATGGTAGTAGCCCATACACCATCGCCTACATAATCCATCATTTTGGTATTGAGGCGTTCGCCGCCCAAACCTTCGGCATAAAGGTGTAACTGCACGCTGTCCGCTTCTGGCGACCAAAGTTTAAAGGTGGTTTGTTTGGGAGAATAAACGTATTCTAAGTCGTTCCCTTTGTATTCGGGATATTCGTTGAACGAATTGTATTTTTGTGGAGACTGAGCAGTTGCTGTCATAATAGTAATCAGGGTGAATGTGAAGATTAATACTTTTTTTAGATTCATGGTTTTTTATTTGATAATAAGGTTGATATACAATAGTATAGGTTTATTGAGTGTAAGATTTTTTCATAGGCTGTTTTGTTGACATATATCAGGCAAAAGTACAAAAGATTGTCAATAAATGCAAAAATATTCGTTAAAATGCGTTTTGAGTAAATTATTTAGTATTTTTGTTAGACGTATCAACAAAAAAGTATATGGAACTTTATCACTATTGGCTTCTTTTTGCCGCCGTATTGGTTATTATAGAAATACTGACCGCTGGTTTTGGTATGGTTTGTTTTGCGATAGGAACGCTTGCTGGCGCTGTCGTGGCCTATTGTGGATATTCTTTTAATTGGCAAATGATGGCTTTTGCTGCGGGTTCTTTGTTGGCCTTAGCAATTATCAAACCTTTGGCAAAAAAATACATCACCAAGAAACAACAATATGTGCCCATGAATGCAGAAGCGATTGTGGGTATGAATGGAGTGGTAACCGAAGAAATCAATCCTGCTCTGCATACTGGTAGGGTTGCCGTCAATGGCGATGATTGGAAAGCCGTTATCGAAACAGACGAGGTTATTCCTGTTGGAACCAATGTTGCCGTTATCAAACAAGATAGTCTTGTGTTAACCGTTGTTCGTCAATAGAATCACCAATTAACCAATAAATATGACACCATTATCTACTTTTTTAATAGCAGTGGCCGCTTTGGTCATTATCTATGTGCTAAATGGCATTAAGATTGTATCGCAATCAGAAACCATGATTGTAGAACGCTTGGGACGTTATCATCGTACGTTACAAGCGGGTATTAATATCATTCTACCCATTGTAGAGCGTCCCAAACAAACCATTGCTCGTATGAACACTGGCACTTTACACATGGTGAGTCGCATCGATTTGCGCGAACAAGTGTATGATTTTGATAAGCAAAGCGTTATTACCAAAGACAACGTTATGACCGAAATCAATGCCTTGTTGTATTTTCAAATTGTAGACCCTATTAAATCGGTGTATGAAATCAAAAACTTGCCCATGGCTATTGAGAAACTAACCCAAACTACTTTGCGTAATGTGGTAGGCGAAATGGAGTTGGATGAAACCTTGACTTCGCGCGATACCATCAACTCTAAACTGCGTAGTGTATTGGACGATGCTACCAATAAATGGGGCGTTAAAGTAAATCGTGTTGAATTACAAGATATTACACCTCCGGAAAGCATCCGTTTTGCTATGGAAAAACAGATGCAAGCCGAACGCGACCGTCGTGCTGAAATTTTGAAAGCCGAGGGTGAAAAACAATCGGCCATCCTTAAGTCGGAAGGTGAAAAAGCATCGGAAATCAATGCTGCAGAGGCAGAAAAACAAGCCCGTATCTTAAAAGCGCAAGGACAAGCAGAAGCCCAAATTTTGCAAGCCGAAGCCGAAGCCAAAGCCATCGCCCAAATATCGGCTGCTGTTGCCGCTAAGGGTTCCGATCCTGTACAATACTTATTGGCCATTAAATACATCGACGGCCTAAAAGAAATGGTATCGGGCAAAGACAACAAAACCGTTTATTTGCCTTACGAAGCTTCTTCCATGCTTAGCTCACTTGGCAGCATTAAGGATTTGTTTAACAAATAGGGATGAGTTTTCATCGGTCCCTGAGCGAAGTCGAAGGGCCATAATCTATAAATAAAATCGGTTGACTCATGCGAGCCAACCGATTTTATTTTATTGGTAGATGCCAGTTATTGCAATGCTTTCCACAGTGTGTCTTGTGGGGTGGGGGCTTGTACGTGGATGAGTTCTTTGGAAACAGGGTGGATGAACTCTACGCTGCGGGCATGTAGGCTGATGCTGCCGTCGGGGTTGGAACGATCAAAACCGTATTTTAGGTCGCCTTTAATGGGGCAACCCATGGCTGCCAATTGGCATCGTATTTGGTGGTGTCTGCCCGTAATGAGGTTTACCTCTAGCAAGGTATATCGGTCCGATTTGCCAATTACCTTGTAGTTCAGTTCGGCGCGTTTGGAGTTGGGCTTTTCGGTGGTATAAGCGTACGATTTGTTTTGTTTTTCGTTGCGTACCAAGTAGTTAACCAAGGTGCCCTCGCTTTGTTTGGGCGGATTTTTAACAATGGCCCAATAGGTTTTCTTGATTTCGTGTTCCTTGAGCATGTTGTTGATGCGCTCCAAAGCCTTGCTGGTTTTGGCAAAGATAACCACGCCGCTTACAGGGCGGTCCAAGCGATGCGTCAGCCCGCAAAAAACGTTGCCAGGCTTGTTGTACTTTTCTTTGATGTATGCTCGCACCGTCTCTACCAACGGTGTATCGCCGGTTTTATCCCCCTGCACAATCTCGCCGCTCGCCTTGTTTACAACAATGATATGATTGTCTTCGTATAGTACGTTCATCTTCCCTTAATCGCTTCGTAGATTAAAATCCCAGCCGCTACCGATACGTTAAGCGACGAAATATTGCCGTTAATAGGAATACTTACGTGCTCGTCGCAAAGCGCCATGATTTCGGGCGAAATACCCACGTCTTCTGCACCCATAACAATGGCAATGGGGCCTGCATAGTCTGCTTCGGTATACGTTTGGGTTGCCTTCTCAGAAGCTGCAAAAATACGCAATCCGCAATCTTTTAGGTAGTTGACCATGGCGGCAAGGTTGTGCTCGCGGCACACAGGAAGCGAAAGAAGCGCCCCTGCCGATGTTTTGATGGCATCAGCATTGATGCTGGCGCTGCCCAGCTGAGGTATCATAATGGCATCCACGCCGGCACATTCGCAGGTACGTGCAATGGCACCAAAGTTTCTAACATCGGTTACACCGTCTAACACCACAATAAAGGGGCATTTGGCATCCTCGTAAAGTTGTGGAATAAGGTGTGTGATGCGTTGGTAAGCCACAGGAGAAATAAAAGCGATGGCACCTTGATGGTTTTTATTGGTGATTCTATCAATTTTTTCAACAGGAACACGTAGCACAGGGATGTTTCTGCCTTTTACCGCAGCAAAAAGTTCTTGTGCCAATTCACTTTGGATGTCCTTTTTTAGAAAGATTTTGTCAATTTCGTGTTCGGCCTCGATGGCTTCAATGATGGCACGGATGCCAAAAATCATTTTGTTTTGCCCCTCGTCGTTTTTGCGTGGAGTGTGGTTGCGTTTAAAATTTTTGTTGTACATAGGAAATTAAATAGAGAGGCACCTTTTATGCCAAGATGCCTCTGGTTGTTTTATTCTGCCGATTCGTTTATCGAATTCATGATTTTTCCTTCCAGTTCGGCACTCAATTCGGGGTTGTCTGCCAACAAGCGTTTAACAGCATCTCTACCTTGTGCCAATTTGGTTTCGCCATAGCTAAACCACGAACCGCTTTTCTTGATGATGCCCATTTCAACACCCAAGTCGATGATTTCGCCAATGCGCGAAATACCTTCGCCAAACATGATGTCAAATTCGGCTTTGCGGAATGGAGGCGCCACCTTGTTTTTCACAATTTTTACGCGGGTTTGGTTACCAATTACCTCGTCGCCATCTTTAATTTGACCAGTACGACGGATGTCCAAACGAATGGATGCGTAAAATTTAAGTGCATTACCACCGGTGGTAGTTTCAGGGTTGCCAAACATAACACCAATTTTTTCGCGCAATTGGTTGATGAAAATACAACAAGTATTGGTGCGGTTAATGTTAGCGGTTAGCTTACGCAAAGCTTGCGACATCAAACGCGCTTGCAAACCTACCTTGTTGTCGCCCATGTCGCCCTCAATTTCGGCTTTAGGGGTAAGTGCCGCTACCGAGTCAATGACAATGATGTCGATTGCAGACGAGCGGATCAATTGGTCGGCAATTTCGAGCGCTTGTTCGCCGTCATCGGGTTGCGAAATAAATAGGTTGTCGATGTCTACGCCTAGTTTTTCGGCATAGAAACGGTCAAATGCGTGTTCGGCGTCGATAATGGCTGCAATGCCACCGGCTTTTTGTGCTTCGGCAATGGCATGAATGGCCAAGGTAGTTTTACCAGACGATTCGGGACCATAAATTTCAATGACCCTGCCACGTGGAAAACCGCCCACGCCTAGTGCGATATTTAGCCCCACCGATCCTGTTGAAATAACAGGCACGTCCACTACTTTGTTGTCGCCCAACTTCATAATGGTACCTTTACCGTGGTCTTTTTCAATTTTGTCAATTGCCAATTGCAAGGCTTTTAATTTTTCTGCATTGGGCAATACTTTTGCTTCTTTCTTTTCTTGTTCTGCCATAATTTTTGGTTTTTTAGATTAATAATTAAGATGACTGTTCACTTCATGCAAATGTAGTAAAAAAATGCCATTTCTTTCTGTTTTGTTAATAAAATTTCTTGTCAATCGTCGCTCGTCACTCCCTTTCGGTCCCTGAGCTTGTCGACGTGTTGTTGACCGAAGGGAAAAAGGGCCCGAACCACTGCCTCTTCGTTTCGGCGCTTCATCTTCCGACTTGGTTTTCGGTCGGGATTTTCACATACAAAAACTACAAAATGTGAACTCGCTTCGCTCAAACAACACATTTTGCTTAACGTTTTTGCACATATAAATCTATTTCCGACCTCCACCAAATGTCGTCAGATT
>JAEIGA010012100.1_pt1 | contig 13092 bp, 12 predicted proteins | sample 9270691 | NCBI WGS metagenome assembly JAEIGA01 (sample SAMN17057246, study PRJNA624740) | gut metagenome | biome: biome; isolation source: fecal sample | host: Bos grunniens | place: China: Xizang | collected 2019 | reverse complement strand
TGGTGCTCCAGAATCTTTTCCAGATCAATATCGGAGCAAGTGCCTTCATGACAGGCTCCGGTGCCAACCTTCTGGCAGTGTCTCTTCTTACTGGAGCTTACAGCTCTGTCAGCCTGATATATGCAGACTGGCTTGTAGCGGCTTTCCCGCTTGCCATGATTCTTCTTCTGGTCGGATGGTTTGTGGGTGTAAAGATCATATTCCCTCTTAAACCTGAAGAAAAGCAGCCTCAGATCCAGGGTGGAATGGAGCGTCTGCGTCAGGAACTGAAAGGGATGGGCAAGATGACCCTGGAGGAGTTCAAGTCAGTAGCTATTTTCGTGGGTGTGCTGACTTTGTGGGTAACTGAGAGCTGGCACGGCGTATCTGCAGAAGTTGTCGTGCTTATCGGTGCCATCATCGCCCTTCTTCCTGGTATCGGTGTAGTGAAATGGAATGATGTGGATATTCCATGGCACCTGATGATTTTCTCGGCCGGAGCTTATGTTATCGGTTCGGGACTTAATGCTACCGACCTTCCTTCGATGATGGTCGGAGCCGGAATGGATGCTCTCGGCATCACAGCCCAGACTCCGTTCATCGTCCTATATATTCTTCTTACGGGACTGATGCTGTTCAGTGCGCTGGTGTTCCAGTCGAAGAACATGAGGGCATTGGTGTTCATACCGATTGCTATCGGAGTCGAACAGCAGTTCGGCCTGCCGCCTCTCAGCCTTTCATTCCCGGTATCCCTTCTTATTGAACATGTTTACGTGCTGCCTTTCAACAGCAAGCCGGCAGCGCTGCTATATACTACCAACCAGTATAGCTGGAGCGATACCTTTAAATTCGGTATCACCATGATGCTTATCGCATGGGTAATGATTCTCGTGTGGGGAGAGACCGTTCTCCATTGGCTAGGTTACACACCTGGATTGTTTTAAGATATGATTTCAATACAGGCGAAAAAACACGATAATTTCTCGGTCGAGTTCAAGTTCGGATTTGACTGCTGCGAGGACGGAATCCGTGACGACTTCTCCGTAAACGCATGGATATTCGTGCCTAACAGTCTGGATATCAATCCTGAGAACTACGGCAAAAAGCAGTTCTATCGCGACATTAAGTCCAATGTCCGTCTGATTACTCCGGTCTATCTTCTTCGCGATATCGCTCAGGACACTTCCAAACCGTTGACTATTCTCCGTCAGGCTCTGGAAAATGTCGTCGGCAGTCATCAGCAGACAGATCTGGATGCCTACGAGTATCACCTCAAGATGTTTGCCGCCATCTTCAAGAGCGCTCTTCGCGATCAGGCAGCCCATATCCGTTCGGCACGCTCGCTCGACTCGGCTGGTTATCTTGTGGAGGACTATGTGCAGTCGTCTTCGGAAATCCTGAGGAAATTCCGTGCGCTGTATAAGGTCATAGATGTTCCTACTGTCTCAGACAAGACCCGCAGCTACTTTCGTCTCTGCGACGAGTTTATGAGCCATGTGGTCGAGCTAAGGACCACGAGAATAATCCGTGATATCGACTCGTCCATGAATCCGGAGGCATATGCTGAGGTGCGCAAGAGTTTCATGGATCTGATTATGTCCGAACGGCGCTACAAGGTTGACAATTGTTACGGAATCCTGAATAATAAGCCCGAGCATGACCGTCAGCTTGTGTACCATCACGGAATGCTCAAGAAGTTCATCGAGAGCGAACTTTATATCCGCCTGGACAAGAAGAAGGATGGAGTGGCCGTGCAGCAGATCTATTACAGCATCGCAGCAGGCGTAGCGATGATTTTCGCTACTGCCGTAGGCTGGTACAGTCAGATGAAATACGGCAACATCACATGGCCTCTTTTCGTGGTTCTTGTGGTCAGCTACATGCTCAAGGACCGCATCAAGGACCTGCTTCGCTACTATTTTGCCCATAGACTTGGCAATAAGTATTTCGATAAGAAGGCCAGTATCGTCATCGGAAAGACCAAGGTAGGGCAGATGAAGGAAGGATTCGATTTCATTTCCATGTCACGCACACCTCAGGAGGTGATGGCTTTGAGAAACAATGCCTCATCTGTGGAGGATGAGCCTCGCGTATTTGATGAAAAGATTCTTCTTTATCGCAAGCATCTGACTATCGATGATGTGGTTCTGAAATCGGTTGACGAGTATCCTATGCGTGGCGTCAATGAAATAATGCGCCTCCACCTGACCCGTTTCACGCAGAAGATGGACAATCCTCAGGTGCCTGTGGACATGGTTGATGAAGACGGAAACATCCGCTGCATAGACGTGGAGAAGATCTATTATGTGAACATTGTATTCCAGTTCCAGCACGACGGTAAAGTCCAATACCATCATTTCCGCATTACCATGACCCGCAACGGAGTCCAGGGTGTCCAGAAGATGTAGAATCAAAAAAAATGATTAAATTCGCATGATTTCGGAAATCTGTCGAATATCTAATCATTTTTATATATGGCACTACTGACCAAAGACAAAAAGTATAAGTGGGACTTCGATAATATCGGAGGTACCTCACGTGTGAAGATTACAAAGGGAGAGGATATCGTTCACCTTGCAGAACTGGATCCTAAGATGTGGACAGTTCTTTCATGTCCGGTAAAGGGGCTGGAGATTGATGAAAAGAGTCTTGCATACATGGATTGTGACTCTGATGGAAAACTTCGTATCAATGATGTCATCTGCACATCTAAATGGATTACTGGACTTCTGAAGGATGCCGACCTTCTTCTAGAAGGCAAGGACAGCATCGATATAGAACAGATCAATACCGGCTCTGATGCCGGAAAGAAACTCTACAATTCCGCAAAGCAGATTCTGAAAAATCTCGGCAAGGAGGGAACGGTAATCTCTATAGCTGATACAGCCGACAATGCGGCAATCTTTGCCAAGACGCGTTTCAATGGAGACGGTGTCATCACCGAGTTGACTGCAGAAGATCCTGCAGACAAGGCTGCTGTTGCTGCTGCGGTGACATGCCTTGGTGGTGTGGCTGACAGAAGCGGGGCAATGGGAGTCAATGCCGACCTTGTTGAGACATTCTATAAGGCTCTGGCAGATTATGTGGCATGGAGCGAGGCTGCTGTGGAAGCTCCTTACGGAGACAGGACAGATGCAGCTATTGCAGCATACAATGCTCTTGATGCTAAAGTAAAGGACTTCTTCATGCGTTCGAAGCTTGCTGCTTTCTCTCCTGACAGCACGGCATCTCTTGATGTGCAGACTGCAAGCATTCAGGCAATCAGTGCAGAAAACCTTACAGGCAAGACTGATGAGATTGCTTCTTATCCGATTGCACGTGTGACGGGCAAAGCTGAAATAGACCTTTCCGAGCCGGTGAATCCAGCATGGGCTGCTCAGTTCGGGACATTGAAGTCAATAGCTATGGACCCTGAAGCTAAGGTGCTAAATGAAGCTGACTGGGCTGCAATAGGAGCTAAGTTTGCTGCATATACCTCATGGAAGGCTGCCAAAGCGGGCGCTGTAGTGGAAGGACTTGGCCTTGAAACAGTGAAGACTCTCCTCGGGCAGAACCGCAAGGATGCTCTTCTGGCTCTTGTCGCTCAGGATGCAGCACTTAAGGAAGAAGCCGAGAATATCGATACAGTGACGAAGTTCCTTTATGTATACCGCGATTTCTATCGTCTGCTCAGAAACTTTGTCACCCTTCAGGACTTCTATAACAAGAAGGAGAAGGCTATATTCCAGTGCGGAAGGCTCATAATCGACCAAAGGGAATGCCATTTCTGTATGCCTGTGGCCGATGCCGGCAAGCATAACTCCATGGCACCTTCGAGCGGAATGTATCTGGTTTACTGCGATTGCACCACCAAGACACAGGCCGGCAAGATTTCCATCGTAGCTGCAGTGACCGTTGGTGATGTGGGTGACCTGATGGTAGGCAAGAACGCAATCTATTATGATAATGCTGGCGTAGAATGGGATGCTGTAATCACTAAGATCATAGACAATCCTATCAGCATTGCGCAGTCTTTCTGGTCTCCATACCGCAGAATGGCTACTGCTATTGAAAACCTCATAAGCAAGAGTGCTGCGGACAAGGATGCAAAGATTATGAGCGAGGCAACGGCGAAGATTAACGCTGCCCCTAAGTCTGCTCCGGCAGACGGCACTGCTCCGGCAGTTCCTCAAGCATTCGATATCGGTAAATTCGCAGGTATCTTTGCTGCCTTAGGTATGGCTCTGGGCATGATAGGATCGGCTCTGGCGGCTCTTGCAAAAGGTATCTTCGCCCTTGCATGGTGGCAGGTGATTCTTGCATTCGTAGGTGTTCTGCTTGTGATTTCAGGTCCAGCTATGGTAATGGCATGGCTCAAGCTCCGTCGCCGCAATATCGCTCCGCTCCTCAATGCCAATGGTTGGGCTGTAAATGCTGCATCGAAGATCAGCATTCCTTTTGGAGAGACCCTTACGGATGTGGCGAAATATCCGAAGCTAAAGCTGAAGGACCCATATGCAAGAAAAGGACTCGCTCCATGGAAGAAATGGTGCATCTCTATTGCAAGCGTAACTGTTGTGCTTGTTGGCCTATGGCTCGGTAATCTCTTTGCATGGGCAGGTCTCCCTTCGCCGCTCCCTTGGTTCGAGAAGACTGAGATTGTTGAAGAAGTTGTGGAAGTCGAAGTCGCAGCAGACACCACCGTTGTGGTAGTGGAGTAAATATTAATGGAAAAAAGGTATGAATGATATCAAGCTTATGAGAGTCTGCTTCGGCGGAGTAGAAATCCAGGTACCGGAAATCTGGAATGTCGATACTGAAATGTATACCGAACCAGACGGAAGGGAATGTGCCATGCTGGATATATCTGCAGTAGCAGGAGACCCTCGGTCGGTGGTTATAAGCTACGGGCCGATGCCCGAGGGTTCGGATGCGTTGATCGAAGCTGAAGATACATATGCTGACCTCCTTGGAGAATCCGGTCCGCAGCCGGAAGAAAGCCCGGTTTGCGAGTATGATTTCCTCGGCAGGACTGCTTTTGGATTTGAGCTTGAGACTGAAGATAATCTTGCGTGCAATTTTATTTGTGCAGCCATCGGTGATGATGATTCCGCTGCAGGAAGCAAATTGCTTACGGTCCTTACAACAGCCAAGTCCTACGAGGATATCGATGACCTTCTGGATCTCCTGGAAGAAAACATAGTACTTCAGTAGTGGTGCCTGTTTTATATAGATGTCGGCCACATATAGAGCCAATTTTGTGGCCGTGAATGAAATCGACCAGGCTTATTAAAGGGTTTTGGTAAAATGTGAAAATACAATAAGAAGCCGACCAAGGTCGGCTTCTTATTGTATCGTGATCCGGACAGGATTCGAACCTGTGACCCACAGCTTAGAAGGCTGTTGCTCTATCCAGCTGAGCTACCGGACCAGTCCCTACGTTTCGGCGCCAGGCATGGCCTGATTTCGAAAGTGGTTGCAAAGGTAATGCTTTTTTTCGGATTTGCAATAAATTTTATCTTCTATCGTATTATTGTTCAGGTTTCTGTCGGAGCCTGCACATTTCGGTGATATGCGTGTCCGGATCGATGTCATTGTGCCAGGACAGATAGAGAATATCACCTTTTCTTTGCGCGGATACAATTGTGACAGTCCGGGTGGAGTAGGTGAGGGTCAGACCTTCGAACCATACGTTCATCCCATCTGATTCATAGAGCCCATATGAGCCTGCAGCTCCTTTTGCTTGGGCAGAAATCCGTTCTCCACAGAGAAATTCGAGATAGAAGTTTTCGAACTGTGAGTCTGAACTTGTCCAGATAGTACGGTAAAACTTGTCGTAAGGATAGTCGTAGATGCATGATACGCTCATTCCAAGGGTTATGATGGCAATGATGAATCGTTTCATGATGCAGTCTTTGAATTTTGTGGAAGACTGCAATCCAAGGATTATGCCTGTTTGTTTTTCCTTGCTATAATCTTTCCTGCCATTTCTATACCCGTAACGAGGAAGAATCCTATTAGGGCAAATACCGCAGCGCTACCATATAGCATGCTTCCTGCCTCTTCTGCCTGAACTGCAGCTTCTGGGTTGCTCCAAGGCCAGACCTTGACCAGCGACCCTATGATGAATCCTGCCAGAACGATAAGTGTTTCCTTATTCCAGCGTGCCAGCAGCCAGTGGAGGAACTTTGAGAATCCGAGTATTCCGGTAACTGCTCCTGCAAGGAATACTGCAACAATTGCGAGATTATTCCAGAAGTCTGTGCCGGATGCGAGAGCTGATATGCATCCCATTATGTACTGATACTTGCCTAAAATAAGCAGTATGAAGCTTCCCGATATACCCGGCAGGACCATGGCGCAGATTGCGATGGCTCCGCTGAGGAAAATGAACCATAGTGCCTCTGGAGTCTGTGTGGGCGAAAGGGTGCAGACAACGACTCCCAGCACAACTCCAAGAATCAGAAATGCTGCCTCACGGACCCTCCAGCCTGAAATGCCTCGCAGAATGAATATCGAGGAGGCGACGATGAGCCCGAAGAAGAATGCCCATGTCTGGATCGGATAGTCGCTTAGAAGAGTCTGCATCAGTCCAGCAAGTGTCACTACGCTGAATCCGATGCCGGCGACAATGGAAAGAAGGAATCCTCCGTTGATGTGTTTCCAGAACTCTTTGAATCTGCCTTTTAGAAGGAAATGTACGGCTTGTGAGTCGATACGTGCGATGGAACCGACGAATTCGTCATAGATGCCCATTATGAATGCAATTGTACCACCGGACACTCCGGGGATGACATCTGCTGCTCCCATGCAGGCGCCTTTGACGGCCGTCTTCAGATACTTGAGTATGTTCATTATTGGATTTTGCTTAGGAATTCCGTGATTTTAGAAAATATTTCGCGTGCGTCCGAACGCAGGTCGGCTGTAGGACTGCCCGAGATGACCATATCGAAGACATTTCCGTCGTATGCGTATCTTCCGATCTTGAACCTTGCCTTTGCACATTTGCAGAGGAAATCAATCGGGAATTCACCGTTTTCCACAAGTGAAATGAACAGGTCGCTCTTCTCCTCTATCAGCGGAGTCACCTTGGTGAGGTCCGGGGTGCCGATCCAGTCGAGTTCGCGTCGCAGAAGAGTCGTCTGGATGCTTGTAAGGAGCAATTCTTCCTTGCCGAGCTTACGGAAATCGAAGAAGAAGATGTTTACCTTGATGCCTTTCTGACGGCCCCATGTGAGGATATCTTCCTTAATCTGATCGAATTCTGGCTCTTCCACGTCCACAATCACATTGACGGACGATATCTCCGACATCGGAATGAAACCTGTCGGGATATCACTGGCCATCCTTCGTATTTTTCTTTTTCGGAATAAATTTTTTAAGGGTTCAAACATGGTATCAGCTGTTTGCCGCGATAAGCTCGCGAATTTCTGTCTTTGCAGCCTTCCAGCGCGGTATATCTATCTTTGTGCCTATGACTTCCACTACCTTTGCCGCAATAATGGAACCGACCTCTCCGCATACCTTTAGCGGCATTCCCAGAGAATGGGCATAAAGGAATCCGGCGGCATAAGTGTCACCGGCTCCAGTGGCATCAATAGGCTTTGCGGGCCATGCCTGGATGAAGTGGTACTCATCTCCCTTTTTTACCATAGAACCATCCTTGCCTACTTTCACGACTGCAATCTCGCAATGTTCTGCAATCTCGTCCAGCGCCTCACGTGGTTCCTTTCCTGTGAATGCCTTGGCTTCGGTCTCATTTGCGAATATGATGTCCACATAATTTTCGACGATGTCATGCAGGAATGCCCTGTTGGATTCAACTACGTTATATGAAGCCATGTCAATGGAAATTTTGCAACCTGCTTCCTTTGCAAGTTCCACTGCTCTGCGCATAAGTGCTTGGTTCTGCACGAGATAGCCTTCTATATGGAAGTATTCGTATCCTTTGAAATATTCAGGTTTCAGGTCTTCCGGTACGAGCTCGAGTGCTGCCCCGAGATATACGGCAAATGTCCTTTCTGCATTAGGGGCTGTGATGAATACCATGGATCTACCGGAAGAATGGACTCCTTTCAGGAGATTTGACTTGATGCCATATTGTGACTGGTCGCTCTTGAAGAGGTGTCCAAGGTCATCATCGCCCACTTTCCCGATGAATCCTGATTCCATTCCGAAGATGGCTGTGCCGGTGATGGTGTTGGCTGCAGAGCCTCCTGCCACGAGCTGTACACCCATAGGTTTGAGTGTCTGCCATATCTTATCTCCTGTCTCCATATCCACATGCTGCATGCTGCCTTTCGGGAGATGGAATTCCTTGAGAAACCTGTCATCCGGGAGGACGGCCAGAATATCTGTAAGTGCGTTTCCGATGCCTAATATAGAAGCCATGTCTTTTGTTTTTGTCAGATTTTTGCGAAAAGTCGTATGAACTCACAAAGTTACAAAACTTTTGGATAACTTTGCGCCTTTATGAATATGAAGAAACAGTTTAAGAATATTATAAAGTATGCCGTTTCGGCTGCCCTTGCAGTGGCGCTCCTGTGGTTCTCTTTCCGTGATGTGGAATGGACATCCTTTGCAGAGTCCCTAAGGTCCTGCCGCTGGGAGTTTGTGCTCCTGTCCATGGCAGCAGGCTCATTTGCCTTCTGGCTCCGTGCCCTGCGCTGGCGTAGGCTTCTGCTGCCGGTATCTCCTGAAGTATCCCGGATCACAGCCTTCAATGGAATCAATATCGGCAATATATCCAACTTTGTCTTTCCCCGTATCGGAGAGTTCGTCCGTTGCGGGGTCATAACACGCAGAACCACTGCCACTTACGATAAGGTTCTCGGCACTGTGGTGCTGGAGCGTAGTTGGGAACTTCTGGTTATGCTTCTTTTGCTTGCAGCCGTGCTCGTAGGTGGAGCCGAAAGGTTCGGGACGTTTTTCGTAGATGAGATATGGACTCCGATAGCCTCTCGTTTCAGCCTCGGAATGTGGCCTGTCGCGATGCTGATCGTTATCTTCATGTGTGCTGCCGGCTATGCTGTATGGCATTTTCGCGAGACCAATACGTTCTGTGCCAAGGTCGTCGGAATAATACGAGGACTCCTGCAGGGATTTTCAAGTTGCCTTCGCATGGAGAAGAAATGGCTGTTCTTTGCGTATACGGCCGCCATATGGGCGACTTATTGGCTGATGGCAGCATCCACTATGTGGGCTGTGCCACTTATCCATGGACTTGATATGCTTGATGCTCTTTTCCTTTCTCTTGTGGGAGGTCTGGGGTTCGCTGTCCCTGTTCCGGGTGGTATAGGAGCATTCCATTTCATCATAAGTCTTGCCCTATCAGCCATTTATGGCATTCCGCCGGAGATGGGTGTTCTTTATGCTACCATTTCCCACACGTCCCAAGCCCTTACCCAGATTGTCTTCGGTCTTGGCTCATATGCATACGAATCCTTGAAGAAATGAGAGTAATTACAGGTATATTCGTTATTCTGGCCCATCTTGTCGCAGGCAATCTGCTTTCCGGGCTTATTGGAGGCTTCATGCCCGGCAGCGTCATAGGTATGGTTCTGCTATTCATTACCTTACGGACCGGGATTGTTAAAGAGCATTGGGTGCGTACTGTGGCAACTTTCCTGACGGATAATATGACAATGTTCTTTATGCCGGCATTTATAGGAATCATGGACCTTTGGGGAATCATAAGCATGAATTTCTGGTCATGGTTGATTGTTGTAGTACTCTCTACCGTTTTGGTTATGCTGTCTTCAGGCTATACCCATACTCTTGTTGAACGGTTTAGTCATAAGAAACATTTGAAAGGAGGTCGCCCATGAGAGAGATGATGATGAATGTCCCGTTCATGCTAGCTTTGACAATTGGCTCATATCTTCTTGGAGTATATGCAAAAAGGAAGACCGGTCTGGCTTTGCTTCATCCTTTTCTTATAAGCATACCGGTTATCATATCGGTTCTTGAAGTTGCGGATATTCCATGCCGCTTCTATAGGGATTCGACAGTCTTTATAGATTTCCTTCTCGGACCGAGCGTGGTCTCTTTGGGACTTCTTCTGTATGATCATAGAAGGACTATAAGGAAAAACATGATTGCCATCCTTTCTGCAGTTACCGTAGGGAGTGTCGTCGGGGTGGTGAGTGTGTGGCTCTTATGCCGTGTTTTCAGCCTGGACAGCATCTTTTTATATTCTTTGGAACCGAAGTCAGTAACAGCTCCGATTGCGATGGATATTGCGGGGTCCATAGGGGGGAATCCCTCTCTGACGGCGGTTTCTGTCGTTCTTTGTGGGGCTATCGGTGCTGTCATTGGTCCTTTTATACTTCGGATTATACGTCTGCAGTCTCCTTTGGCCCGCGGACTTGCGATGGGGGCTTCAGCCCATGGCCTAGGTACGGCACGTGCCATTGAAATGGGTGCCGTGGAGGGTGCTGCCAGTGGTCTGGCCATAGCTCTGATGGGACTTATGACAACACTTGTCATCCCTGTCTTCAATCTTCTTATGGGGTTATAATCCAGATGGACGTGTCTTGGATATCCGTTGGCATTTCTTTTGAAATGCGGGATTCTCTATTATTCAAAATGAAAGACTTATGGATCTCCACATCAGACATCTTATTGACAGACATCGTTTTGCTGTCACTGTAGAAGGCCACGATGCCTTCCTGTCATACATTCTCAGCGGTAACTCACTGATTATAGACCATACCTTTGTGCCCAAGCCGTTGAAAGGTCGTGGTATAGCTGCAGAACTTGTCAGAACTGCCTACGACTACGCCCATGAGCAGGATATGATATGCCAGGCCACATGCTCTTACGCTGCAGCCTGGCTTTCTGCCCGAAGGACGGTATAGTGTTTTATTTCAAGAATTCTACAGACTTCTCGATGAGCGGGTGCATATAGCGGTCGTCATCGATGAATGGGACGATTTTGCGGTATTTTGCAAAAATCTTTTCGATGGCCCATGAGGATTTCAGAGGACGTCGGAACTCGAGTGCCTGAGCTGCATTGAACAGTTCGATTGCAAGGACTCTCTCTGTATTATCCACCACGCGGACGAGCTTGGTCGCAGCATTTGCTCCCATGCTGACATGATCTTCCTGACCTTGTGATGACGGGATAGAGTCTGCTGATGCCGGCATGCAGAGACCCTTGCTCTGGCTTACTATGGAAGCGGCAGTGTATTGAGGAATCATGAATCCGCTGTTCAGACCAGGCTTAGCCACGAGGAAGTTCGGAAGACCTCTCTGTCCCGATATAAGCTTGTAGATACGGCGCTCAGAAATATTTGATAGTTCAGACAAAGCGATTGTCAGCATGTCCATAGGTATGGCGATAGGCTGCCCGTGGAAGTTGCCGGCAGATATGATCAGATCCTCGTCAGGGAATACCGTAGGGTTGTCTGTGGCGCTGTTTATTTCAGTTTCTATTACAGACTTAACATAGCGTATCGTGTCCTTTGAAGCTCCGTGGACCTGTGGAATGCAGCGGAACGAATATGGGTCCTGCACGTGCACCTTCTTCTGGCGTATTATCTCGCTGCCCTCGAGAAGCTCGCGGAAATGTGCTGCTGTCTCGATTTGACCCTGATGGGCACGCACTTCATGTACCTGAGGGTAGAAAGGTTCTATGCGGCCGTCATATGCTTCAAGTGACATGGCGCCGATCTTGTCTGCCCAGTCGGAAAGCCTTTCAGCATGTATCAGCGACCACACAGCATGTGCGCTCATGAACTGAGTTCCGTTCAGCAGAGCCAGACCCTCCTTTGACTGAAGCTTGATAGGCTCCCATCCGAGTTCTGCCCAAACTTCGGCTGAAGGGAGTACAGAACCCTTGTAAAGCACTTCGCCCATGCCAATGAGAGGAAGACACATGTGGGCCAGAGGGGCAAGGTCGCCGGAAGCTCCGAGTGAACCCTGCTGGTAAACCACAGGAAGGACGTCGTTGTTGAACATATCGATCAGACGCTGTACGGTCACGAGCTGCACACCGGAATATCCGTATGAAAGTGACTGTACCTTGAGAAGGAGCATCAGCTTCACAATTTCCGGACGGACAGTTTCTCCGGTGCCGCATGCATGTGACATAACCAGGTTGTGCTGTAGCTGTGAGAGATCCTCGGCAGGGATGGTGATATTGCATAGAGAACCGAATCCGGTGGTCACTCCATAAACAGGTCTTCCGATGTCCCCCATCTTGCTGTCCAGGAACTGTCGGCATTTCACTATGGCGGCCTCAGCTTCCTTGCCGAGTTCGATTTTCAGACCCTTTGAAACGATTTCATTGACCTTCTCTATGGTCAGATGCTTGCTGGAAATTGTATGTGTCATTACTTTAAGATGTTTCTGATAAGTTCTTCGTCAGCTATGTTCGGTAGGGTGACCTTCAGGCCCGGAGTACGCTCCATCTCGCGGCGTATGGCGTTCATGGCGCCCTCGTTGCGTGCCCAGCTGCGGCGTGCAATACCGTTGTTCACGTCCCACAGGAGCATCTCGCGGATATGTCTGTCTGAATCTTCGGATCCGTCGATAACCATTCCGAATCCTCCGTTCATGACTTCGCCCCAGCCTACTCCGCCGCCATTGTGGATGGATACCCATGTGGCGCCGCGGAATCCGTCGCCGATGACATTATGCACTGCCATGTCGGCGCAGAACTGTGAGCCGTCATAGATGTTTGAGGTCTCGCGGAACGGTGAGTCTGTGCCGGAAACGTCGTGGTGGTCGCGGCCGAGAACGATTGGTGCCGAGATTTCGCCGCTCTTGATGGCCTCGTTGAATGCGAGGGCTATCTTTGTGCGGCCTTCGCAGTCGGCGTAGAGAATGCGAGCCTGAGAGCCTACGACGAGGTTGTTTCGGCCTGCCTCCTCGATCCAGCGTATGTTGTCCATCATTTGGCCCTGGATTTCCTCCGGTGCCTGAGCCATGATCTCACGCAGCACCTTTGCAGCAATTGCGTCAGACTTTGCGAGGTCCTCGGGCTTCTCTGACATGCAGACCCATCTGAACGGTCCGAATCCATAATCGAAGAAGAGAGGCCCCATGATGTCCTGTACGTATGAAGGGTACTTGAACCGGCCGTCCTCACGAACTACGTCAGCTCCTGCGCGGGATGCCTCAAGAAGGAAG
>JAEIGA010012099.1_pt1 | contig 13092 bp, 16 predicted proteins | sample 9270691 | NCBI WGS metagenome assembly JAEIGA01 (sample SAMN17057246, study PRJNA624740) | gut metagenome | biome: biome; isolation source: fecal sample | host: Bos grunniens | place: China: Xizang | collected 2019 | reverse complement strand
AATTTTAGTATAAATATTTTGAGGTGAAGCGAGTCCTTCCCCAGAAACAGTAACCATTCTTTCAATTAATGGTTTATTTTCTTCAACTGCTTCGGCAACAGCAATAACAGGTTGAACATTATTAACAATTACCCCAATTTCAGATGGAATGTTCATATAGTGTTGATTAGTAACTTTTTCAACAATAGAACGTTCCCAACCAGCAGGATAATAGTTTTTAACAGTAAATACTTCGATATTTTTATTGTTTTTTAATTCTTTGTTTAAAACTTCTAAAACTTCTTTTTTATCTCTTTTAACAACAATAACACATTTCTTAGCTCCTATAGCTTTTAAAATGTATTTAATACCACGCAAGATTTTATCTATGTGTCGTCTTAAAGAAATACTATCACATGATAAATAAGGTTCACATTCAACACCATTAACAATTAAAAGTTTTTGTTTACGTGGAACCATATATTTTACATAGGTTGGAAAACCTGCTCCACCCATCCCAACAATTCCACAATTTTTAACTCTTTCAACAATATCTTCTTTTGTTAACAAATTTAAATCTAAACTTTTACCCCAATCATCAGTTACTCTTTCTTGGTGGTCATTTTCTATTTCTAAAGTTTCAACCATTTTTCCAGATTGGTGCCACATCTTTTTAATTCCTATTACTTTACCGGAAATCGCACTGTGAATTGGATGAGCGTAACGATCTTCCCTTAAGGCAACCACTTGCCCTTTTAATACGACATCTCCAACATTTACTACATTACGATAATTAATAACACCATTAGTAAGTGGAATATAAACATAACGAGGATTTAAATATTCTTGAACCCCATTAGTTAAAGAAATATGACGTTTTCCAGATAACTTTAATCCTTTAATTTTATGAATAATCATAAATATTTCTCCTTTGAGCATAATACTCCATTATTAACATTATTATACCATAACAATTATTAAAAGTAAATTTGTTAAATAAATAACTCATCTTTTCAGATGAGTTTGTAAAAAATTTCTTTACTTTTATTGTAAAAATCAATGTGTTTTTCATAATATTTATCTATTTTCTTTGTTAATCGTTCATAAAAAACATCGATTAAAGATAAAAATTTTTCATCAATTTTTTCCATTTTTATATGATATAAATACTTAACAATTTTAGAATCTTCGATATTTAAATCACATTCAAAGCCTTGTGCACATATTGGACATAATAGTCCACCACTATTTACAAATAAATACCCACTATCTATTTCATCTCCACAGTTTACACAATTTGAAAAATTAGGATTAATACCTAACAAATACCAAAATTTTACTTCAAATATTAGCAACAAACTTTTAGGATAATTGGTAATTTCCATCATAGATAAAATATTATCTAGGAAATCATATAATTTATCGGGAACTGAAATATTGGGATATAAATTATAAATTTTTTCAAAAATACACATTACCGCTTGTGTTTTCACAAAATCTTCTTTTATTTGATTATAATTTTTTTCAACTACTCCTTCTGTAAGAGTTGAAAACTTTTCTCTTTCGGTTCTTAAACCATTTATTTTAGTTATAATCTGAGCTAAAGGTCTTGTTTTACTTTCAATTTTTTTAGCTCCTCTTACTAAAATACTATCTAAATTATCTTTTGTTAGAACATAAATAATTTGAGCATTATCTTGATAATCAAGATTTTTTAGAACAATCCCGGTAAACTGTATTTTTTTCTGCATATTTTGCCTCTTTTTTTATCCCATTATCTTTGATTTTACCAATTTCAATATCTGTTGATGTTTCATTATATCCTGAGAATTTTCGATATTTTAAAAAATCTTCTACTTTTCCAGTTTGTAGGAAACGATTCCAGTATTTTTCAGTATCTTTATTTTTCATTAAAAACCACTCCTTGTTTATAGGATGGTTTTTTAATTTAAAATTATACTATTTTTCTAATTTATATCCAAATTCTTTTAAATAAGACTTTTGATTACGCCAATTAGGAATAACTTTTACAAATAATTCTAAATAAACTTTATTACCTAAGAATTTAGAAATATCAAGTCTTGCTGCTTTACCAATTTCTTTAATTTTTGATCCACCTGAACCAATAATGATTTTCTTTTGAGAAGGTCGTTCAACAATTATTACCGCATTTATTTCTACTAAATCTTTATTCTTTTTAGCTTCTTTAAATGATTCAATTACTACTGCAACACTATGAGGAACTTCTTCACTTGTTTTTAATAATATCTTTTCTCTAATAATTTCAGCAACTACAAAACGTTCTGGTTGATCAAGAATTTGGTCTTCAGGGTAATACATTGGTCCGAAATCTAGTCTTTCAACAATCATATCTAATAATTTATCTACACTATGACCATGTTCAGCACTGATTGTAATACCACCAGAGAATTCAAACACTTGTTTATATGTTTCAATATTTTCTTTTAAAACTTCTCCATCTGTTACTAAATCAACTTTATTTAAAACTAAAATTACAGGTGTTTTTTGTTTTTTTAAGTTTTCTAAAATTAATTGATCAGTTTCACTAACTGGATATCTAGCATCAACAAAATAAAGAATAACATCCATTCCATCTAAGGCATCATAAGCTGTTTGATTCATTATTTTTCCTAGTTCATGATTAGCTCTGTGAATTCCTGGAGTATCTACAAAAATAATTTGTTCTTTATCTGTTGTATAAATACCTTGTATTTTATTACGTGTTGTTTGGGCTTTTGATGTAACAATCGCTAACTTTTGAGACATTATTTTATTTAAAAATGTACTCTTTCCAACATTAGGACGACCGATAATCGCAACAAAGCCTGATTTAAAATTCTTATTATACATTTAAGTCTCCTTCTGTAAAACAAAATGGTAATAGTTCTTTTACTGTAACTGTTTTTACATCACCTTTTAAATTAGTCATAGTTACAATTGATGTAGGATTCATTAATTCTGATATTACTTGTCGACATGCTCCACATGGTGAAACAGGTTCAGGAGTAGCAGCAATAATAACAAGTTCTAAAATATCATCTTTACGATACCCATTTGAGTATGCCGCAAAAAGAGCACTTCTTTCGGCACAATTAGTAAGACCATATGATGCATTTTCAACATTGGATCCAATAATATATTCACCATTTTTTAAAACTACTACTGCTCCTACTTGAAAATTTGAATAAGCAGCATAAGCATTATCATAGGCTTTTTTAGCTAGTACAAATTTTTCTTCCATTTTTTACCTACCTATTTTTAATTTTGTTAAAACATTTTCTTGTTTTTCAAACATAACTTTTTCATCATCTTCAGTTTGATGATCATATCCTAATAGATGATATAAACCATGAGTAGCTAAAAAAGCAAATTCTCTTTCCACACTATGTCCATATTCTAAAGCTTGTGAAAATACTTTTTCTTTACAAATAAAGATATCACCCATTTCTAATGGTAATACATGGTTTTCATCACTATCGATTTCCGCGAAACTAATAACATCGGTTGGTTTATCAATATTACGATATTGTTTGTTAATTTCCCAAATTCTATCCTCATTTACAATAATAAAACTAACTACATGAGGTCCTCTAATTTTTTCTAATCTTTTTACGCATTTAGTTATACGTTTAAGTATTTTTTCGATTTTTAATTCATCAATTTCCACTTCTTTTACGATGTTTGCTTTAATCATTTTCTATTGCCTCATATTTTTCAATTATTTTACTTACTAGTGGATGACGCATAACATCATCTTTTTCAAACTTGATAATCGCTATTTCTTTTTCATCTTTTAAAATATTGGTTGCTTCAATTAATCCTGACATATTTTTGTGAGGTAAATCTATTTGTGTAATATCTCCCGTAATAACCATTTTCGAATTAAATCCTAAACGTGTTAAGAACATTTTCATTTGATTACGAGTAGTATTTTGAGCCTCATCTAAAATGATAAAGGCATTATCTAGTGTACGCCCACGCATATATGCAAGGGGTGCAATCTCAATAATTCCTCTTTCTATTAATTTATCAGCACTTTCTTTACCTAAAAATTCATAAATAGCATCATAAATAGGTACTAAGTATGGATCTACTTTTTCTTTCAAATCACCTGGTAAAAACCCTAGTTTTTCACCGGCTTCCACAGCAGGTCTTGTGATAATAATTTTTTTAATAATATTTTTCTTTAGTTGACTAACAGCAAATGCCACTGCTAGGTAAGTTTTACCAGTACCTGCACTACCCATCGCAAATATAATATCTTTTTCTTTTAATTGATTAAAATAGTGTTTTTGAGATAAGTTTTTCGCGATAATGCTTTTTCCATCATAAGTATTTACAATAACACTCTTATGCATAAAAAAGTCAACAATACTATCTTTATCATGTCGTTTAGCCATCTTAATAATCCCTAAAACATCTCGCTCTTTAAAAACAATTCCAAGACTAACTAAGGTTTTTAAAATATCTAAAATTTTAACAACTATACTGGCATCTTTACTTGCATCGGCTAAAACCGCAACTGATCCAGGAACAAGACTAATTTTTACCTCTGAACTAATTAAATCTAAATGATGATTCATCGTTCCTAAAATAATTCTTTCTGTTTCCGGATTTTCAAATTTAAATATTTCTTGATATTCCATAAACTAAACGCACCTCTTCTACCATATTATACCACAAAACTAGTTTTTTATAGTTGTAAATACTCATTTTATTATCACTCATAATATTTAGTTACAGCTATATTAACATGTTTAGTAACAATAAAACTTATTTCAAAATAATCATCAAATTCTTCAATATCTAGTAGTTTTATATCATCAATAGTTTCAAGATCTGATACTCTTTTTTGTTCAAACTCATAATATATTTCTTTTTCAGCAAAATCAATGGCTTGCTCCTTATCATAAACACTTGTTATTAGAGCTTGTTCATAGTAGGAAATATTAACTATTTTTATAATATTAAAAAGATTAAAAAGCGGAGTAATTTTTGTATAATAGCTATCAAATACTACAGGATTTTTTCCTATACTTTTACCAAATAAACTTAAGACTTTTACATCTTTTACCCGCCCTGTATATTGTAAGAACTCTTCTTTTTTTAACACTTTAATTTTTTCTAAATTAAGAGTTTTACCGATAATAATACCATCTGAGGTGACAAGTTTATTTTTATCAAAACCACTATTTTCAATTAATAAATTACCACTTACTAACAAATCACCTATTTTTACACTTTGATTCATCATTACCATAACAACCCCTTTTTTAACAATAATTCCCGTTATAACCGCATCATATTTTGATACCAAATCACAGGGTTTGTTACTATCAACAACATTCTTTTCTGGAACATCTTGCGGTTCTATATCAATAATAATATCACTATAATTAACCGTTATTCCAATCCAAGCATAGTGGGGATATTTTTGTCTTAACTCTTGAGAAATATTATTAGGTGTATCATTTAAAACATAAAAAGGACCTTTTTTTACTAAATGACTCTTTACATCTTGATAAACTAATTCATTGTAGAAACTATTATTTTTAAACTTTATTTCTCTTATAAAATTACCACTTATTAATAAAACTATAACACATAAACTAATCATTATAATACCTGTTATATGTTTTAAAAAAGTATATTTAAAATGATATTTTAACCGATTATATGTTTCTACTTCTTCATTCATTATTTTAGAATTTGTTAAAAAGATAATTTCATTTTTTTCAATTTTTTTAACTTTACAATCTAATTGATTAGTAGCCAAATATGATAAAAAGACCTCTTTAGAACATTTATTAATATATTTTTTATTCAAAGATAAGTTCTTTAATTTCCCCATATATCTTAATGACAAACTGATTTAACTCTTCAATTTTTAGATTTTTGCCTTTAATTAAATATTTATCTACTTTTATTTCTTCATCACTAATATCTATTAACTTTTCATAATTTTCAATGACTAGTTTTTTATTATCCCATGAAGTTATTTTCACAAATTCTAAACTTGGAATCAGTTTATGCATTTAATCACCTCAAATAATTATATGAAGCAAAATAAAAACCTATAACTAATGTTATAGGTTAAAGCTCATTATTAAGTTATGATTAATAAGAACGATGATTTCCTGCTTTTCTTGCAGCACGTTTCTTTTCTTTACGAATGTCACTAGGTTTCATGTAGTGTTGACGTTTACGTGCTTCTACAAGGGTACCTGATCTAGAAACATCACGTTTAAATCTCTTTAGAGCTTCATCTAATGTATCATTTTCACGAACGATTGTCTTTGGCATACTTCTGGTCCCTCCTTTCGCACCATAAATTCTACTATATTATACAGGATTTTTCGAAAAATGTAAAACAATATTATAATTTATTTTTTATAATAGCCCATTTTTTGAAATTCTTCTACCATTCTGACGATGGCCTTACCACGGTGGCTAATTTTATTTTTTTCATCCATCGAAATTTCTCCAAAAGTTTTATTAAATGGAGGATAAAAGAATATCACATCATATCCAAATCCATCATTCCCACGTTCTTCATCAATTACTTCACCATAGATTTTTTCATTTACACAAATTGTTTTTTCCCCATCATAATAAACTAAATCACAGTTATACCAAGCTTTTGCTGGAAAGTGACCTTTTAAATTTTGTCTTAAAAAATCACGATTATCTTTATCATCTCCCCCAGAATATCGAGCCGAGTTTATTCCTGGATCTCCATTTAATGCTTCAACACAAATTCCTGAGTCATCACATAAACAAGGCATTTTAGTAATTTCATGATAATATTTAGCTTTAATAAGAGCATTTTCTTCAAATGTTAAACCATCTTCAATTGGTTCAGCAACATCTTGATCTTTTAAAAATTCTCTTAGACTTACTACCTCAATACCAATTTTTTCAAATTCTCTTTTAAATTCTTTTGTTTTATGTTCATTTTTAGTTCCAATTACAATTTTCATAATATCTACCTCAACTCGTGTATTATATCATATATTTATAAAAAAAGCAAAAAAGAATAGTAGTTTTTCTACTATTCTTCAGTAATTTCTCCAAATACTGCCTCATATAAATTTTCACTCGAATTATTAATCGTAAATTTAATTAATTCAAAATTCACTTCTACACTCTTAGTCAAAGTTTCTAAGGCATTTTCTGATAAAGTAATATCATCTGAAAAATTAATCACTAAAGCTTCTTCATTCAACTCATATTCATATTCTGATGAATCTTCATCAAACATAGCAAATGTTTTTTCAACAATATAAGTACAAATATCTTCTTCTAAATGAAAATAAGTTACTGGTAATAAATAATTATCCATAGAATAAACAACAGTTGTCGCCGTTGATTCTAATAAATAACCAGTTTCATACTCTAAGTTAATTCCTATTTTTTTATTAATTTTATTGATTCGATATCCATTAATCTCAGTTAACGGTTCATTATTCACTACTAATTTAATTTCTTCAATTTCCCCTTCTTCAAACGTCCAAGCAAGAGCTTCTACCGCACTTCTTCCACTTGACATTTTAATTTCTGGACTAACATCTAATACTAATACATGTTCTTTAATTTCATAACTATTCAAAACCGCATCTTTATTAATTACCGATGTATATCCATTAGGTAGCTCATTACTACTTGAAGTTAATAAATTCCATTTTTGAAGAATCAAATCGTCTTCTAAACTATCAACTTTAACATTTACACCAACCAATTTACCATCGGTATTTTGTAAATATACGAGTAGCGAATCAGTATCTTCTTCATTTACCACATTATCAATTACCGATTCGTTACTAAACCACTTTTCATATGTTGTTTTAGGAATAGCTAAAAGAACTCCCACTAATAATAAAACAACTAAAGCAAATATAATTTTAATTTTTGATTTCATCTTTACACCTCAATAAATTGTACGATTGACAATTTAAAAATATACCTAAACAATAGTATTTTTTTATCTTTTTTGTTATAATTAATATTGAGGTGAAGTCTATGACAAATAAATATTGTACCCATTGTGGAAGACCAATAGGCGAAGATTTTAAAGTTTGCCCTTATTGTGGTAATAAAAATGAGAATTCAAGTTCTGTTGAAGAAATCATTAATCCTACTGTCGAAAGAGGATACTTTGATGTCGCAACAAGACGAAAAAGTGCTTTAATTTCAGTTCTTTTTTACATAGCAGCAATGTATGTTTTAAATATCTTTATTCAAGTAATCTTAATTAGTGTTGCGCCTATGATAACAGGAGTTGATTTATATTTTACTAATGATTTAGGGGAAAAGATAATAGCTCCCGAAAATGAAGAATTTATTAACTCTTGGACACAAATATTAGTATATTTGACTCTAGTTATAGGATTAATTGTTATTAACTTAAACTATCTAAAAGAAGATATCTTCGATTTTAAAAAGAATTTCAAAAGACGCATTTTAGAAGTGCCAATTGGTTTTGGGATTTTCTATGGTGTATCAATAGCTAGTTCAATCTTAATGATGGTTTTACAAATTAGTGATTCTTCAGCAAATCAAAGTGCTCTAGAAACGATTGTTGCTGGAAAATACGGATTTATCGTTTTATTTACCATTATTATCTTAGGTCCAATTTGTGAAGAATTAATTTTCAGACAAAGTGCTTTCCGCCTATTTAAAAGAGGTACTAACGCTTGGACAAAAATCATTCTTACAGGGGTTATTTTTGGTTCAATTCATGTTACATCTGCCATTCTAATGTATTTTATGGAAGGATCTTTTTCTGCTATTCCTAAAGAATTTATTTTAGGTATTCCATACATCCTTCAAGGTATTGCTTTAAGTTATGTTTATTATCGTAGCAATGAAAATATTATACCAGTTACCATTGTTCATATTTTGAATAATTTGATCGCTGGAATCATAATGTTTTTACCACAATAATAATAGTACAGTTCAAATGAACTGTACTATTTTCTATTATTAATCGCATCTTTTAAATTTTTACTTGAAACAAAACGAATACGATAACTTCCCGGATTTTTTTGAGGTGCTCCTGTTATTGGATGAACTCCCATATATTCATCTTGATAAATTTTTTCAAATGTTCCAAAATTAGAAATCATGATTTTATCTTCTACACTAATCCCATCTTTCATTACTTCAAAAACCATATTAACAATATCTTCAATATCGGCTTTTCTATATTCTGAATTTTGATAAATTGCTTCTACTATATCTTTCTTTTTCATAAATTAAACTCCTTATTTTACACATATATTATATCATAAAACATCCTTATTGCCTAGAAAAAAGAACTAAAATTTAATTTTAGTTCTTCTTTTTTTATAATATAATCGAAATTACTCCCCCACGACCATTATTAACTACTTTTGATAATGATTCTTTATATTTACATTGTACAATATCAGGAACCGCATTAATTTTCGCTCTAATTCCATCACTAATTACATCACAAAGTTTTCTACCAAAAATTTCACTATTCCAAACTTTTTCTGGATTTTCTTCATAATCAGCTAACATATGATCAATTAAGGCTTGAGATTGTTCAATTGACCCAATAATCGGTTCAAAACTAGATTCTACTTCTACTTGAACTAAATGAATGGCAGGAGCAGTAGCTTTAATTTTGATTCCATAACGATTACCTTGTTTAATTAATTCTGGTGTTGATAAAACCATATCAGCTACTTTAGGAATAGAAATTCCATAACCACATTCATTTGTCGCTTTTAAAGCATTACCTACCTTATTGTATGTTTCTTTAGCAATTCTCATATCTTGAATAGTTTCAATAAAGGTCGCTTTATCTTCTATTTTACCACCTAAAATTTCTTCAACTACTTCATTATATACTTCTTCACTACATGTTAAATCAATATTGACAATTCCTGTTCCTGGAAAGATATCCGTAATTTCAACACTTTCAAATAATCCAGTATTTTTAAAGGCTTCTTGAATACTAAAAATATCTTTCATTTTTCGGTAATTACCAGTAGTTAAAGATAATTCAGAATTAAAACGTTCTTTAAATGCGACATCATCTTTTAAGACATTAACCCAATTAGGTAAATTAATATTTAACTCTTCAATATCAAACTCATCAAGAGCAACTTTTAATAAATTATCGACATCTTCTTCTTGCATATTAGCAACATCTAAAATAATAACTGATACTCCATATTTTTCTATTAATTCTTCTTTTAAGTTAATTGTTTTTTCGTTATTAGGATAAGCAGTATTTAATACTACCACAAAAGGTTTATTCGCATTTTTTAACTCTTCAATAATTTTTTCTTCAATTTCTTCATATTCATCTCTTGTAAATTCCCCAAAAGATCCATCACTTGTCACAACTACTCCTATATTACTATGAGTATCAATTACTTTTTTTGTTCCAAGACACGCAGCTTCCTCAAATGGCATTTCATCTACCGACCATGGAGTTTTAATAGTTCTACTTGAACCATCTTCATTTTGATATCCTTTGGCAGAAGGAATAACATATCCCACACAATCAACTAGTCTTACAAAAAAATTAACATCATCTCCAACCGTAATTTTAATGTTATTACTAGGTATAAACTTAGGTTCAACTGTCATAATGGTTTTACCATCAGCACTTTGAGGTAACTCATCTTGTATTTTACTGTATAAACTTTGATCACTTATTAATGGCAAAACTTTTTGTTCCATAAAGCGGCGAATGAAGGTACTTTTCCCACTTCGAACCGCTCCTACAACACCTAAATAAATTTCGCCCTTTGTTCTTTTGGCGACTTCTTGAATAATATCTTCATTCATAACTTCACATTTTTAAGATCTGAAGCCCACTTTTTATGGGAGGGATAACTCCACTAATCTTATTACTCGCTTCCTTAAAATATTTATCCCCTTTAACAAAACGCTTGTTCTACTCTAATTTATGAATATTTTATGAAGTTTATGACAAAAGAAAAAAGTTTTTTATGCATCCATAAAAAACTTACTTTCTAATTTTTTTGTTTCTTAATTTGTTGATAAGCTTCGTAATCTTTTAATACACACCCAGGATTAAATGGATCTTGTTTTTTCTCAATACGTTCTAATAATACTTGAAGTTGTTTTTCGACAATATTTACAAGTTCAGGCGGATAATTCATATCAATTTTATTAAATTCAAACTCATCACGGTCTAAAATTAAACAATCACCACTTGGAAATACTTTTACGTCTAATTCATAATCAATGTATTTTAAGCCTTCAACATCTCTAACATATGGTGAACTTAAATTACAATAATAATAAATTGAATTATTGCGTAACATACAAATAATGTTAAACCAGAAGTTTTTGTAGAAATAGCAAACAGCTGGTTCTTTAGTTTTCCAACGTCTTCCATCTCCATCAACTACATTAACACGATCATTTATTACTATCATTGAATCGCTCGTTTCTTTAACAACAAAAGCTTGTTGCCATACACGATGAAGGTCACCATTATGCTTGTAACTAATAAGCTCAATTTTGTTATTCACACATGTACCTTCTTTCTACTCATACTTATTATAACACTTTCCATTTTATTTTCAAAGCAAAATGTTAAATTATTAAATATTTGTAGAATTATTGTTGATAATGCTTGAAAAACAAATAAATAGTTATAAAGAAAAACTTATTCCATTTCTAAATCTTCAATACGATCTTCTAAATCCATTAATTTCGATTCTAAATCTTTAATTTTTATTTCATATTCGGCAGTTAATTCATCAATGTACTTTTTAATATCTTTACTTAATGCCCCATTATTTAATTCTACTTTTTTAGTTATTCTAAGTTTTCTCTCTTTTATTTCAAAAGTTATATCATCTAAATCATCATAAACAAATCCTCTAAAGAAACGATTATACTGATTATTTCTAATAGAATTTTTATATTCACGCAACTGAATTCTACTTAAAATAAAGTCCATTACTTTATTCGTATCATCATTAAAAACATCTAAAATAATAACCATTCCCCCTTGTGGGATTACAAATTCACTATCTGCCACATTACGACTAGGATCTTTACCTTGCCAAGGCTTATAATTTTCCCCAAGAATTAAACATTCATTTTTTAAAGCATAAGGTTTAGCTTGATAACCACAGTCGTATTCAAATCCCGAATAACCATAACAATCATTAGTAAAATATATTATCTTACCTTCTTTATTAATAGCTAAAATGTTATGTTTCCCTAAACCATATCCTTTAGTACTTCTATCTATTGCTAAAAACTTAGTTTCGGCTAAAGTTCGATGACGATTTTCATCCATATAAGCCCTTCTAGCAATAGTTCCTTCAATTTCAAAATCAGTAAAAACTGAATTTTTACCTTCTTTATTTAAATTAATATCTATCTCAATAACTTCTTTGGTTACATTATCTAATAAATAATCTAGTGATACTCCAAAGAAATTAGATAGTTCTTTACATGTTAAAACATCTGGGACGTTAATATCATTTTCCCACTTTGAAACAGTTTGATGAGAAACATGAAAATAATTAGCTAAATCATTTTGAGAAATGCCTTTATTTATTCTTAACTGTTGTATTTTTTTACCTATTGTATTTGTCATTTTTTCTCCTAATTCGTTTTTTATTTGGATATCCACATTAATTATAACAAAGATATTTACTTTTGACAATAACTATTAAAGCAAAATCTGCACTTTAAAAGTGAGTCACAATTCTAAAAGTTAAAAAACTTCTTAAATAACTAAAATATTGCTTTTTATGACAAAAAATAAAAGAGTAAGAAATAAATTTTCTTACTCTACAAATTTATCTTTTTAATAAACATCTAATCATATTATAATACATTGAACCATTTGATTCATATACTATTTTGGAATTATCAAATAGAATATAAATAATAATCGCACTGATAAAACAAATTCCTATTACTATTATATCCCATTTTTTAATTTTTAAACTTCTTCTAAAAATAATATAAGCAACATATGTTCCAACAAATAAGAAAATAAAACTTAATAATTCTGCACCATCACACATGTTTAAACAAATCATTGAAAAATAAAGAGGAATCATT
>JAEIGA010012098.1_pt1 | contig 13093 bp, 11 predicted proteins | sample 9270691 | NCBI WGS metagenome assembly JAEIGA01 (sample SAMN17057246, study PRJNA624740) | gut metagenome | biome: biome; isolation source: fecal sample | host: Bos grunniens | place: China: Xizang | collected 2019 | reverse complement strand
GTAACAGCTCCAATATGTAAGTCGGATATTCAAAGTGCAGATTTTAATTTTCCGGGCCACACAGAATATCTGCATCATCGCGTAGGTGAGGGTGAGCCTTTGATGATTTTGTGCTCGCAGGCATTGCGTGTAGCTTTGGCTACCACACATCTTCCTCTCAAAGATGTTCCGGCTGCCATTACTAAGGAAAATTTGAGCACAAAGTTGCGTTTGTTGCATGAAAGCTTGCGTCGTGATTTCTTAAAGACTCATCCACGCATTGCAGTGTTGGCCCTCAATCCTCATGCTGGCGATAGCGGACTTTTGGGAGAGGAGGAACAAGAAATTATAGCCCCCGTTATAGCTGAATTGAGCGAAGCGGGAATTCCTTGCTTTGGTCCTTATGCGGCTGATGGATTCTTTGGTTCAGGCAACTATATGCAATTTGATGCCGTGCTGGCTATGTATCACGATCAGGGGCTGGCTCCATTCAAGGCACTTGCCGGTGATGATGGTTTCAATTTCACTGCCGGACTTCCTGTGGTGCGAACAAGTCCCGATCATGGCACAGCTTTTGACATTGCAGGACAAGGCATAGCCTCTGAAAATTCTTTCAGACAAGCCGTTTATGCCGCTATTGATATTTATCGTAATCGTTGTGCACACGATGAAGCCTACCAAAATCCTTTGCCCAAACTCTACAGGGAGCGGCGTGAGGAAAGCGAACGCGGACATCGTTCACCCGTTGAAAAAACACAAGAATGAAATTTGCCATAATTGCAGCCGGTGAAGGCTCTCGCCTTGCGCAAGAAGGAGTGTCGCTTCCCAAACCTTTGGTAAGCATTGGAGGTGAACCGATGATTGAACGCTTGGTTCGTATCTTCAATGCCAATGGTGCTGAAGAGGTTGTTATTATCATCAACACCCTGCATCCGCAAACCGAAGCTCACTTGCGCCACCGCATCAGCGAAGGCTGGGGGAGCAATGTACGTCTTGTGGTGAAGAGCACCCCCAGTTCGATGCATAGTTTCCATGAACTTAGTGCTTACTTGCAGGATGCACCTTTCTGCTTGACAACCGTTGACACAATCTTCCGTGAAGACGATTTCTCAGCTTATATTCGTGCCTTTCAGCATTCTGAGGCAGATGGTATGATGGCTGTTACTGATTTCGTGGATGACGAAAAACCACTTTGGGTAGGTACGGACAAGGAAATGAATATCACGGGATTTCATGACACATGCGAGGACGATACTTTCATATCCGGTGGAATTTATTGTCTCAAGCCTCATACGTTGTCCACATTGCACCGTTGCATGAGCGAAGGTCAAAGTAGAATGCGCAACTTCCAACGTGCATTGGTGGCTGATGGATGGCAGCTTCGCGCTTATCGATTGGGAAAAATCCTTGATGTAGATCATGTTGGAGACATTGAAAAAGCAGAGGCTTTTCTCGCTTCGGCAGATTGATTTGCCGCAATGTGATATTTTCTTATTTGTTATTAAGATTTGGCAAGAAACAGAAAAATAATCGGAATAAGCAGGTCGCATCGCTTTTCGCCCGGTAGCGAAGAGCGTGATGCGACCATTTTTAATGCCGTGCGAAATCGGCTCGAGCAAAAAGGCTTTCCTGTTTATGTTGTATCTGAGGATGAATTTTTATATAATATAGATGGTGTTGCCGATACCTTGACGGATTATTGTGCAGTGTTTTCGATGGCTCGTGATGTGCGTGCTTTAAAAATTTTGTCAGAAGTTGAAAAAGCCGGAATGCCGGTCATCAATTCGCCTAAGCGTTTGTTGAACATGACACGCATGACTCAAGCCACCCTGTTTCATGCTGTCGGTATCCCTATCCCTAATACATTATTTTTATCGCAAGAATATGAAATACCCTTGGGAGTGAAATTCCCTTGTTGGCTTAAGCGTAGCGATGCTTGTGCTCAGACAGTCGGTGATGTACGTTTCATCGAACATCGCGAAGCTTTGACAGAAGCCTTGAACGATTTTCGACAGCGTTCTGTCCCGGAGGCTTTGTTGTGTGAGCACGAAGAGGGTGATCTAATCAAGTTTTACGGTGTGGCTGATACCTCTTTCTTTTATTACACCTATCCCACGCGTCCCGGCTCTTTCAGTAAGTTTGGTTTGGAAGCCATCAACGGTGCTCCCAATGATTATCTGTTCAATCCGAAGCATCTCAAACAAATGGCAGACCGAGCTGCACAACTCTGCGGCGTACCTGTGTATGGCGGCGATTGTGTGGTGAAAGCCGATGGTTCGTTTTCGTTCATTGATTTCAATGACTGGCCCAGTTTCTCGGCTTGTTCGGAAGAGGCAGCTGCGTACATAGCCACCTTGTTGGAGACAACAATTTTAAGAAATAAAGAATAAATACGATATGTCAGAAAACAAAACTTTGTCGTCGACTTTTAAGTCGGCTGACACCGAAGAATGGCTCGATATTCACTTTACGCGTCCCATCGGATTGCTTTGGGCAAAGTTCTTTAATCATTTCAACATTCATCCCAATGTAGTTACAATTATCTCCATTGTTTTGGGGGCTGCAGCCGGCGTATTCTTCTATTTTGAAAACCTTTTGCTCAATGTGGTTGGTATCTTGCTGTTGATGTGGGCCAATTTTTATGATAGTGCGGATGGGCAGTTGGCTCGTATGACAGGCAAAAAAACACGATGGGGGCGCATTCTTGACGGCTTTGCCGGCGACGTGTGGTTTTTCTGCATATATGCTGCCATTTGTTTGCGCTTGCAAGATGATTGCATTCCGTTCACAGAAATTCCTTGGGGCATTTGGATTTGGTTGCTCTGTGCATTTGCAGGATTTGTGTGCCATGGCAAGCAATGTCAACTGGCCGACTATTATCGCAACATCCACCTCTATTTCATCAAAGGAGAAGCCGGCAGTGAATTGGACAATAGCCATAAACTTTCTGAAGAATTTTCTTCGCTCAACTGGAAGCACGATGGAGCTTGGAAACTCTTTCTTTTCTTCTATCGCAATTACACGCGAAATCAGGAGAGCATGACGCACGATTTTCAGTCATTCAAGCAGAAAATCGACCAACGTTTCGGTCGTGTGTTGCCAACGGCATTGATAGAAGAGTTTCGCATAGGCAGTTTACCCCTATTGCCTTATGCCAATATCCTTACTTTCAACACGCGAGCCATTGTGCTTTACGTCTCTCTTCTGGTGGGACATCCGTGGATTTATCCCGTGTTTGAAATCACTGTGATGAACTTTTTGTTTTTCTATATGCACTCCCGTCATGAAGCCCTGTGCTGTCGGTTGGAGGCAAAATACTTTGCATAAAAATGAAACCACTTTATCGTAATCTTTTTCTGCTTTTCGGCATTGTTGCCATTGTGGTGATGCTTATCACCTTCGATGTGGACTACACTCAACTATGGGACAATCTGGCGCGTGCCGGTATGTATTTGCCAGCCGTGCTTGGTGTGTGGGTTTTTGTCTACGCCTTCAATGCTTGGGCATTCCAGATAATCGTCAATCATGGCACACACGACAAACACTTGTCTTTTCGCCATGCTTACAAACTCACCATTTCAGGTTTTGCTTTCAGTTACACCACACCTTTTGGCTTTGGTGGTGGCCCTTATCGCGTCATGGAACTCAGTTCCTACATCGGCACGCCGCGTGCCATGTCTTCGGTGGTGCTTTATAGCATGATGCACATTTTGTCGCACATTTGTTTTTGGGCATCATCGGTAGTGCTGTTCATCGTGGTCTATTTTGAAAAGGTCGACACTTGGCTTTGGACGCTTTTCGGTGTGTTTGCCGTGTTGTTGATGATAGCTTTGTATTTCTTTTATTATGGTTACAAAAACGGAATGATAGTGAAGCTCTTCAGCTTGTTGCTGCACATTCCTTTCGCCAAGAAGTACGCACGTCGCTTCTACGAGAAGCACGCTGATGCTATGGAGCAGGTGGATGTGAACATCGCTCATCTGCATCAGCAAGGCCGTGCATTTTATTCTTCCTTGTTGTTGGAATACTTGGCACGTGTCATCAATGCCTTGGAGTTCTATTTTATTTTGCATGCTTTCGGCCTGTATATTTCTTTCTGGGATGCCATTCTCATTTTGGCCTTTTCATCGTTGATGGGCAATCTGCTTTTCTTTTTGCCCATGCAGTTGGGTGCGCGTGAAGGTGGTTTGGCTGCCATTATCAAGATATTGGGCATTAGTTCGGCAGGAGTCGGTGTGTTCACCAGTTTCTACACTCGAATTCGCGAACTCTTTTGGATTTTTGTGGGTGTGAGTCTCGTGAAAATTGGCAACAAGCGAATTATGAAATAAACAGGGTGGGGAGAAACAACAGCTCACTTTCCTTTCACAAAAAAAGCATTTCTATGAAAACAAATCTTCTTTTCGATTATGGCGGAACGCTCGACACCGCTGCTCGCCATTGGGCGCATGTGTTGTGGGAGGGTTATCGCCATGTGGGCATACCTGTGAGCGAAGAGCAGCTCCGCGAGGCATATGTTTTCGGCGAACGTGCCTTGGCCAAGGCTCCCATCATCACTCCCGAGGACAACATGCACACACTTTTGCTTAAGAAGTTGGAGCGTGAAACTCATTTTCTGGTGGAACAAGGTTGTTGGCAGCCTTCCGAGGAAGAACGTCATGCGAAAGGGAAAGCCGTGGCCGATTATTGCGACGCCTATGCTCGTCGGCACGTAGAGGCTTCTGCCCGCGTGTTGAACGAACTGAAAAATAATGGTTGTCGTCTTGTGATGGTCAGCAACTTCTATGGAAATCTCAGAACAGTGCTGAGCACTTATGGCATTGAGCATTTGTTTGAGCAGATTGTGGAAAGTGCCGTGGTCGGTGTGCGCAAGCCCGACGCCGCCATATTCCGGTTGGGCGTGGAGGCACTTGGCTGCGAGGCTTCAGAGGCTGTGGTCATCGGCGATGCTTATGGCAAAGACATTCTGCCCGGTCGCGAGGCCGGTTGCCGCACCGTGTGGTTCAAAGGAGAGGAATGGAAACATGAACAACGCGACGAAACCATTCCCGATGCCGTTATCACTTCGTTGGAACAATTGCCGGAGGTGCTCAAGGCACTATAGAGAAACCCGGCACTTAACGTGAAATATCGACAAGGACGAATAAGTGTGAATTACCCCACAGATTTGATTGTCGGATAGGTGCGCTTTATCGGAAGAGTTTCTCCCAAAGTTCCGATGCAGTATGACAAAATAATTTTTTCGGAGACGGGATATTTCCCATCCCTTTCTTAGATATAGTGCAGGATGTCGGTGAAGGACACACCTGCACTTCTTTTTTCTGTAAGGCTAAGAGCTTACTAAATAGTCTGTTTTCGTTTGTCTACAGGGATACGTGATAATCGCAGGTGCTTAGGCCGATTTTTCGCAGTGCTTGTAAAAAAATCTGCAGTGCTTGCAGAAAATTCTACAAGCACTGCAGATTTTAGGGCTTCATATTGCGGTTAAAACAGCCGCCGGTCTGATTTCTCTTCCTTGGGTGAGATGTAGCTTTCTTCCCTCAACGCGCATTCAGTTCCACGCGGTTAACAATGGAGCGTCCCAGCGTGATTTCGTCGGTATATTCCAAGTCATCACCAATGCTGACTCCACGTGCCAAAACGGTGAGCTTCACTTCGGGATGGGCTGCCAGACGTCGTGAGATGTAGAAGTTCGTTGTGTCGCCTTCCATGGTCGGACTCAGTGCCAGTATGATTTCATTCACCCCTCCCTCAGCCACACGTTCCACCAGGGAGTTGAGTTCCAAATCTGCCGGTCCGACACCATCCATTGGTGAGATAACACCTCCCAGCACATGATATAAGCCTCTGAACTGACCGGTGTTTTCAATGGAAAGCACCCCCTGAATGTTTTCCACCACACAGATGGTCGAAGCATCGCGCATCGGGTTGGCGCAGATGTCGCACAATTCTGTGTCAGAGATGTTGTGGCATGTGCGACAGAACTTCACATCTTCTTTCAAGCGAATGAGGCTTTCGCCAAGTGCGTGCACCGTTTCGTTGCTTTGTCGCAACAAGTGGAGCACAAGGCGCAGTGCAGTTTTGCGACCGATGCCCGGAAGTTTTGAAAACTCTGTAACAGCGCGTTCCAGCAGTTTTGAGGGATATTGTTGGGTTGTCATGATGTCTTGATTGAATGAAGAAAAGCTGAGACAATGTGTCGATTAAGCATGCTGATGGTTGTCTGTCTTTCCAATGCTCTGCAAAGTTAGTGCAAGGCGAGTGGAAATCGTGGAAAATCGTTTACGAATTTTCCGGAGATTTCCCGAGCAACAAGCAATCTTCTGAAAAGTTAGTGTAAGGACGGAAAAAATACTACCTTTGCTGCGTCAAGTTAAGCAATGGCATGGCAAAAACAGCCGAAAAATTGTTTACGCTTTCTCCTGCTATCGCCATGCATTAAGTTTGCCTTCAAAACATTCAACATGATAGTTAAATCCGCCGAATTCCATATCAGCAACAGTCGTGCTGACCGTTGTCCCGACACCGAAATGCCTGAGTTTGCCTTCATTGGGCGAAGCAATGTGGGCAAGAGCAGTTTGATAAACATGCTCACCGCTCGAAAATCGCTGGCCAAGACCAGTGCAACGCCGGGAAAGACGTTGCTCATCAATCACTTCTTGATTAACAACGAGTGGTACCTTGTGGATTTACCGGGTTATGGTTACGCCAAACGTGGTAAGCGTGAGATGGAAAAGCTCTCGCAAATCATCCAACACTATGTGCTCGAACGGCAACAGCTCACATGCCTCTTCGTGCTCATCGACTCACGTCACGAACCTCAACGCATCGACATGGAGTTTATCGAATGGTTGGGCGAAAACGGTGTGCCCTTTGGCATCATTTTTACGAAAGCCGATAAGCCCAAGCGTGGTGAACTGAACAACAACGTGAAGCGTTTCATGACACGCATGTCAGAGCAGTGGGAAGAGCTCCCACCGCATTTTATTACGAGTAGTCAGAGCGGCATGGGGCGCGACGAAGTTTTGGGATACGTGGAAGCGGTGATGAATTCGCTCAAAGCACCGGCCGAACCTGTTGTTCAATTATGAAATAACTCCCAACATGCAGTCCTCCGATCGTATTCGCAATGTGAAAGTGGTGCTCACGCTGGCTGCCGTCGTGATTGCGGCTGCCTCGTTGGTGGTGTCGCATTTCCTCATTCGCGACTTACAACGTCAGGAACGCAACAATATGGAAGTGTGGGCCGAAGCCATGCGCTCGCTCAGCCACGCCGATGAAACCACAGACCTCAACTTGGTGCTGAAAGTTATCAACGGCAACAACTTCATTCCGGTGGTAGTGCTTGACGAACGGGGAGCCATCACCACTTATCGCAATTTGGAGATAGATGAAGAGACGGCAGCCGATTCGCTTCAATCCTTGCAGCGCATTGTTCAAACAATGAAAGCCGCCGGACGTGTTATCACTATGGAATTAAGTACGGACCTTGCGGAAGCACCGAACAAGCAGGAACACATTTATATATATTATGACGAGTCGGCCATCCTCAAGCGGTTGGCTTCTTATCCCTATGTGCAATTGGGCGTTGTGGGACTTTTTGTTCTCATGGCAGGATATGCGCTGCTCTCCTCCAAACGTGCTGAACAGAACAAGGTGTGGGTGGGACTTTCGCGTGAAACAGCGCATCAACTTGGTACTCCCATATCGTCGCTGATGGCTTGGACGGAAATGCTGCGCGAAACTTATCCGGACGACGAACTGTTGCCCGAAATGAGCAACGACGTGAAGCGACTCGAACTTATAGCCGAGCGTTTTTCGAAAATCGGTTCCCAACCTGAATTGAGGGAAGCCAATTTGCAGGAAGTCATTCGCAATGTGGCAGACTACATCTCTCGTCGTGCCAGCGACAAAGTAAATCTCACATGCAGCTTTCCCGACGATTGCACCAAGGTGCGCATCTGTCCGCCCCTCTTCGAATGGGTCATCGAAAACCTGTGTAAGAATGCCATCGATGCCATGGCGGGCGAGGGCAGCATCACCATCTATGTTTATCATCACGGCCCACACATTGCCATCGATGTGGCAGATACCGGCAAAGGCATCAGCAAAAAGCACTTCCGCACAGTGTTTCGTCCGGGCTTCACCACAAAGAAACGCGGTTGGGGGTTGGGACTTTCGCTCGCGAAACGCATTATCGAAGAATACCATGGCGGCCGCATCTTCGTGAAAGAAAGCGATCCCGGACGCGGTACCACTTTTTGCATATTGTTGTAGGGTAATTAAAAAAAGGAAACGAAATGTTATTCCGTTTCCACAAGTTTTTCTTCTTTCAATAGCGCATGCCACAAGTTCTGTCTGAATTCAGGCGCAAAGCGGCATAATTGTTCGAATTGCGCTGCAGCCTCCGTGCGTCTGCTTTCCTTTTCGTACGGACAGCGTTTCACCTGTTTCACATATCCATGTTGCTTTGCCAAGAAGGCGATGTCGGTTTCGTGCTCCAAGCAAAGAGGACGGATGATGCTGATGGGAAATTTGCGCATGCGGAGCAAAGCCGGCATGGTGCTGAACGTGCCATTGAACGAGAGGTTCATGAGTGCCGTGTGCAAGATGTCATCTTGATGGTGGCCGAGGGCAATTTTGTTGCACCCTTCTGTTTGTGCGGTTTCAAAGAGTTGCTTTCTGCGGTTCCACGAACAAAGAAAGCAAGGTGTGCGACGGCTGTTGCGGTCGGCTTCAAAACTTGCTGTGCGTACCAGAAGCGTTACGCCGCATTGCGATGCCATATCTTCCAGATAGGACGTGTCGGTAAGGTAGTCGATGCCTTGCATTCTGACATGCAGGGCTTTCACTTCAAACTCGAAAGGGCAACGCCGCCGATAGTCTGCCAAGAGTTCGAGAAGCGCCAACGAATCTTTGCCGCCCGACAATCCCACGAGCAAACTGTCTCCGGGTTCTATCAGACCGAATTGGCGCACGGCTTCAGCAAAACGACGTTTGACACGCTGCTCTGTGCGATAGGCTTCAGTGAGTTTGAGAGGTTGGGTCATTTCATGAAAACAAAATAGACGGCGGCCACAAGACAGGCAAAGGCGGCTATGTGATTCCAGTGGAAGGTTTCACTCTTAAAGAAGAGTGTTACGATAACTGTGAACACGATGAGCGAAACCACTTCTTGTATCACTTTGAGTTGAATGAGCGAGAACGGACCTCCGTTGTCCACAATACCGAGACGATTGGCGGGAACTTGACAAATGTACTCGAACAGTGCAATTCCCCAAGAGAAGAGAATGACGAGCATCAAGGGCCAATGTTTGCTGACACCCGTTTCCTGAAGTTTCAGGTGGCCGTACCAGGCAAAGGTCATGAAGATATTTGAACAAATGAGCAGCAGAACGGAATAGATACCTTGCATACGTATATATATAATATGTATATGAGCGTTTGAAAAGTGCTTGAAGAATAAGAAAGATTGGGAAGGGAGTTCGTGCAGCGCATCGGCAGCACTTGCACATCCGTTCTCAATCTTTCTTCTTCAAGGATTAAGTTTCAGAGATTATTTTCCCGACAATCGTTGATGCATGGCGGCAGCTGCGCGCTTGCCATCGCCCATTGCCAAAATCACGGTGGCACCGCCGCGAACAATGTCGCCACCTGCAAACAGGGTGGGGATGTTGCTCTGCATGTCTTCGTTCACAGCGATAGTGCCCTTGCGTCCCAGTTCGAGGCCTTCCACAGATTGCGGAACGATGGGGTTGGGCGACACACCGATACTTACCACTACCAAATCGGTATCTATGGTTTCGATGGCGCCTTCCACGGGAACCGGACTGCGACGACCGCTGCTGTCGGGTTCGCCCAGCTCCATGCGCTGCAACTTCACTTGTTTCACGCGGCCTTTTTCGTCAGCGATATATTCGATGGGGTTGTGCAGTGTCAGGAATTGCACGCCTTCTTCCTTGGCATGATGAACTTCTTCGAGGCGTGCCGGCATTTCCTCCTCTGAGCGGCGATAAACGATGGTGGCAGTTTCTGCCCCGAGACGCAGTGCAGTGCGCACTGAGTCCATTGCGGTGTTTCCGCCACCCACCACCACAACATTGCGACCCATGGGAATGGGTGTGTCAGTGGCTTCATTGGAAGCGTCCATGAGGTTGACGCGCGTCAGATACTCGTTGCTGGACATGATGTTGATGCTGTTTTCTCCGGGAATGCCCATGAAATTCGGCAGACCCGCACCAGAGGCTACGAAAACGCCTTGGCAACCCTCGGCCTCCAATTCGGCAATGCTCAGCGTCTTGCCTATGATGCAGTCCTTCACAAATTTCACACCTGCAGCTTCGAGGTTGTTGATTTCAAAGTCGACGATGCTGTTGGGCAAACGGAATTCGGGAATGCCATACTTGAGCACACCACCGATTTCGTGCAAGGCTTCGTAAACGGTAACATCGTAGCCGTGTTTCACCATCTCACCTGCAAATGAGAGACCGGCAGGTCCTGAACCTACCACAGCCACCTTGATGTTGTTCTTTGCTGCGGGTGTGGCAGGCACTGCGAGGTTGTTTTCGCGTTCGTAGTCGGCGGCAAAACGTTCCAAGTATCCAATGGCCACGGGTTGGCTTCCGGTTTTGTGATGAATGCATCGGCTTTCGCACTGCTTCTCTTGCGGACAAACGCGACCGCAGACAGCAGGCAGCGCACTTGTTTCTTTAATGGTGGCAGCGGCTCGGGCAAATTCGCCCAACTCGATGTGCTTCACAAAGCGAGGGATGTCAATTCCTACGGGACAACCTTCGACGCAACCGGGATTGGCGCAATCGAGACAACGGCGTGCTTCCTGCATCGCTACTTCTGCCGTGAGACCGCGGTTCACCTCTTCTTTGAGTTGGTGAGCGCGGTATGAAGGTTCGAGTTCGTTCATTTTGCAACGCTCGATGCTCATGCGTTCTTTCGGCTTCATGGCAGCACGCACAGCCTTGCGCCATTCGGCATCACGGCTCTTGCAGGCTTCACTGTCGTTGCAGGAAGCGATACCCTCTGTGCCTTCGGCAGTGTTTTCGCTGAGTTTTTCTGATGTTGTTTCTTCGGGTTCGATGACTGTGAGGTCCTTATGGGCCATTTCATATTGTTCCTTGTCGCGGAAAGCAGCCATGCGGCTCAGCATTTCGTCGAAGTCCACCTGATGACCGTCAAACTCGGGTCCGTCCACACAGACGAAGCGTGTCTTACCGCCCACGGTGATGCGGCATGCACCGCACATACCGGTTCCGTCCACCATGATGGTGTTGAGCGAAACGTCAGTGGGAATTTCGTATTTCTTTGTGAGCAGACATACAAACTTCATCATGATGGCAGGACCGATGGCGAAACATTTGTCTACGCGTTCGCGCTTAATCACGTCCTCTATGCCTTCGGTAACCAAGCCTTTGCGACCAGCCGAACCATCGTCGGTCATGATGATCACTTCGTCGGATGAGGCGCGCATCTCTTCTTCCAGAATGATGAGGTCTTTGCTGCGACCGGCCAAAACAGTAATGACGCGGTTACCTGCCGCTTTCAATGCTTGCACAATGGGGAGCATGGGTGCCACTCCCACGCCGCCGCCGGCACATACCACGGTGCCGAAGTTCTCGATGTGTGTGGCTTTTCCCAACGGGCCTACCACGTCTGTGATGTGGTCGCCGGCTTCCAGATGGCATAACTTGGCAGACGAGAGTCCCACGGCTTGCACCACCAGTGTGATGGTGCCGCGTGAGGGGTCGGCTTCACAAATGGTGAGCGGAATGCGTTCGCCGCCTTCGCCCACACGGACAATCACAAAGTGTCCGGCTCGGCGTGAGCGTGCGATGAGCGGAGCTTCTACCACGAGTTTGAACACTTTCTCTGAGAATTGTTCTTTGGCTATAATCCTGTTCATTGTTTCTATGTGTGTGTTTGTAAATTCTTGATGAGGGGTGAGCCATGTTCCTTGTGTTTCCAAGAAGCGAATTCATGGTTACTTATGGGGCGTGAAACCCTTGTGTGTTAACCTAAGCTTCGTTTCTTATTGGGAATGCTCGTTGATGGAAAAAGCATCGGCAGTCCTTGCTTTTTGCTATCATTTTGCTGAGATTGTTCTCAAATCGGCAGCAAAATTACATATTTTATTTAATAATAAGTATGCGCGCGTGAAGTTTGTGCCGTGCTTTTCGCTTGCATTGTGTGAGGAGCGCAGGAGTTGTGATGCTTCGAAGCAACTCCGAGGGTGGGAGAGACCATGCCGTCGGAGCATGTAAAGCATCCCCACTACTACCTGCAATAGCCGCTTGCGCGAGGACGAAAATCTGCAGTGCTTGCAGATTTTTCTACAAGCACTGCAGAAAATTCTGCAAGCACTGCAGATTTCACCCCCTTCGCATGTGCGGATAACGCCTCTGTAAGCTCATTATTTTGCAACGCAATAGCAGAAGGGAACAAAAGCCTCTGAAGTGTGCAAGAAAAGTGTTAAAATGTTGCATGATATTCGCAAAAAAGTTTGAATTGTGAAAGAAAAAACTCAAATTCCTTTTTCAGTTTTCAAGAATATCCGATATTTGCCTTACAATTATTCACCTACAAATGTCGAAATGCTGACAAAATAACGGAAAAGCAGCTGCAACGTTCATCAAAGCGGGCATGAGACGAAAAGTGGGACATTTATTAATACTTAAAGGATACAACCATGAAACGAGTGCTTTTATCTTTTGCTTTATTCCTTGGCCTGTCCTTGTCGGTAAGTGCCATGAGTTATGAAGAAGCCCGTCAGCAAGCTTGGTTCTTGACGGACAAAATGGCTTACGAACTGAATTTAACTCCGGAACAGTATGACCGGGCTTATCAGGTGAACCTTGATTATTTGATGAGCATCAGAACCGCTTCAGATTGCTATGGTCATTATTGGAACTACAGAAATGCAGATTTTCGTTGCATTCTCTTCGATTGGCAATACACGCTCTACAGCACCATTGAATACTTCTTCCGTCCTGTGCGCTGGGTGAGTTCAGCATGGTATTACCCTGTGTTCGACCACTATCGCCGAGGCTATTATTACTTCAGCCGCCCCACGGTTTATGTGAGCTATCGCGGAGTGGGTTGG
>JAEIGA010012097.1_pt1 | contig 13094 bp, 16 predicted proteins | sample 9270691 | NCBI WGS metagenome assembly JAEIGA01 (sample SAMN17057246, study PRJNA624740) | gut metagenome | biome: biome; isolation source: fecal sample | host: Bos grunniens | place: China: Xizang | collected 2019 | reverse complement strand
GAGATCAGGTAATGGAAGAAAACACTGAGACAGTGGATATCTTCGGGCCCGGCATGGAAAACCTGTTTGATGTCGGGAAGATCGTGATCGATGCTGTAAGCGGGGGGCCCTGAGGGCCCCCTTGTTTTTTGCCGCGGCAGCCCTATTCTTCCTCGATCTCGATTTTATTTAGTGCCTTCATATATTCATCGTGGTGCCTGATACGGTCAGCGAGGCTGACTTCCTCGAGTTCCTCAAACAGATGGCTGTGGAATCCTCCGTCGTATACGCCGATGTAGTCTTTGGGGGCGCTGTGGATCTCATCAAGAAAGACCAGGGTCAGACCGCTGCCCATATCATCTCTTAATGGAAAATCAGGGAACGTAGCGATCAGGGTGTAGGTCTCCCCGATCACGAGCTGCTCGGCCTCGGGCTCGTCCATAATATAACTTAAGACGTCCTCTCTGCATGCTTCAGGGCACGTGAAGTTATCGTTCTTTAGCTTTTCTGTGATAGCGTCTGCTACATTCGATAGTTTATCCCATATGTCTTTGAGGTCATGGCGGAAGCCTCTGCTTATACAGCGCACTTTGCGGACCGACTGATCGTACTGGTCGATTTCTTTGCCGTGCCCCAGCATTGCCAGCTGTTCATAGATTGACAGACGCAGGATTGCTTCTTCCTCTGAGCCGGCGTCTCTTGTGATCAATTCTTTCTGCAGGGCGTAATACAGCGCTTCGACATTTGTGTATCCGGCTGCTTTGGCAACGGGAGACGGCTCGAAGACATCGAGCAGCTCGGTCCATTGTGTCCTGGCCTCCGGCGAGAGAAGTGACATCAGCTCTTCCGGTGATATACTGTCGCCTAACATGTTGTTGTCGACCAGGGTCTTCAGTTCGTTTAACAGTGTTGTACAGGTTGCAAGTTCATCTTTACGCATTGTTTAAAACACACTCCTTCTTTTTTTTGCGTTTGTTAATATGCTTCTATAATATAGATAGCGAAATAAAGCGCAGATTGTGACTTTTTTTTGAAAGGGATCGAAAGGGACCGGGGGACGGTTCTATGGTCCCATTTCCGGGACCATAGAACCGTCCCCCGGTCCCTTCATTAACAAATAAAATCATGACAAAGCACTCCACTTCATGGTATTCTTAAATAAGCAAAACATACCGGATATAAGACCGCAATCAGGGAGACTGGGGGGACTTCAAAGCAGATGATCATACGAAAACTCAGAGCTGATGAAACGGAATTGTTGAAGGATTTCCTGTACGAGGCGATATTCATTCCTGAAGGCGTGGAGCCCCCGGAAAGATCGATCATCGACAGGCCGGAGCTGGCGCTTTATTACGAAGATTTCGGCAGCGGCCCGGCTGACCATTGCCTGGTCGCAGAAGACGGAGGCAAGGTGGTCGGCGCGGTCTGGACAAGGATCATGAATGACTATGGACACGTGGATGACGGCGTCCCATCTTTTGCGATCTCCCTGTATAAGGAATATCGGGGACAGGGCATCGGAACGGCGATGATGCAAAAGATGCTGGAGCTGCTGCGGTGCGAGGGCTGGCAGCGTGCATCCCTTGCGGTGCAGAAAGCCAACTACGCGGTCAGGATGTATGAGACGGTTGGTTTTAAGATCGTTGATGAAAATGATGAAGAGTTTATCATGATGCATGAGGAGACAGGGGACGGTTCTGTGTCTCCTTTTTCGACAAACTTATCATATGGAGGTAAATGCAATGGCAAAGAAAGAAACCAGATTCGAAGTGATTTTTAAAGATGGCGACCAGTTAAAGGATGAGGGCCTTCGCCAGATCCTTGTCGACACAGAGACCGGCGTAAACTACCTTGTATGGAAGTCAGGATATGCCGGAGGCATCACGCCGCTGCTCGATTCCGAGGGTAAAGTTGTTGTTTCAACTGTCGTGAGGTAGTCAAAGTGGAGAAGACAGTTCCTTTTTGTACATGTACGGATATGGAATGTCCGTTTAATCCTTCAAACCATGATCAGGGCTGCACGCCCTGTATAGCGAAAAACCTGAAAGAGCGGGAAATCCCCACCTGCTTTTTTAAGGCTGTTGATCATCCGAAACCAACGTCAGGGTGGCATTTTGAGGATTTCGCTGCGCTTGTATCGGCAGCAAAAGGGGAATGATTGTTTGCAAACCATAATAAGCAGGGTGGTTTCCCAAATTTAAGGACGTGATAAAATGGACTTCAAAGCACTGCTGGACACAGCAGAATACAGTTTCCTTCGAACCAATCCCCGTCTCGGCTCCCGCATCATGCTCCTCGGCGTGAGCGGGAGCTACGGTTACGGTACGAACCGGGAAGGCAGTGATATCGATTTTCGGGGTGTGACACTGAACCTTCCGTCGGACCTGATCGGCCTGACATCCTTTGACCAGTATGAAGATGCCGGGACGGACACGGTCATCTACTCATTTAACAAGTTGGTCGGCCTGCTCCTGAACTGCAATCCGAATACGATCGAGATCCTGGGGCTGGACGATGACCAGTACGTGATAAAGACTTCTGTCGGGCAGGAGCTTCTGGATCATCGATCGCTGTTCCTGTCCAAAAGGGCAGCTGCGTCCTTCGGCCATTATGCGGATGCCCAGCTGAGACGGCTCCAGAATGCGATCGCCAGGGACACCCTCCCGCAGCCGTCCCGTGAGGAACATATCATGAAATCTGTGAACCATACGCTGGTCGACTTCAACCGCAGGCAGCAGGAAGAATACCGGACTGCTGCAAGGCTGTATATCGATGCGGCTGAAACAGAAGGCCTTGAGACAGAGATCTTTGTGGACGCGGAATTTCGTCACTACCCGCTCCGCCGGTATAATGACATGATGAACTCGCTGCTCACGGTCGTTCGCGACTATGATAAGATCGGAAAGCGGAACCATAAGAAGGATGATAATCACCTGAACAAGCACGCCATGCACCTGGTCCGGCTGTTCATGATGGGAATCGATATCCTTGAGAAGGGCGAGATCCGCACCCACAGGCCGGAGGCCGACTTAAAGCTGCTTCGCAGCATCAGGAACGGAGATTATATGCAGGATAATGTCCTTACGCCTGCATTTTACGAGATCGTCACAGACTATGAAAAACGCTTTCACGAGGCGGAGGCCCGCAGCCCTCTTCCGGATAATCCGGATATGAAGGCGGTCAGCGCGTTCGTTGAGAGCATCAACCACCGTGTGGTGACTGGAGTGATCGGATGAGAGATATACAGAGAGAGATCCGGGAAAACCTGGATGCGATAGAAGAAAAGTATGAAGTAAAGATCCTGCTCGCGGTCGAGTCCGGCAGCCGTGCATGGGGATTTGCGTCGCCGGACAGTGATTATGATGTCCGTTTCATCTATGCGCACCGGCCGGAGGAATATCTCCGGGTCGACCCCATGAAAGATGTGATCGAATGGCAGCTGGACGAGGTGCTGGACATTAAAGGCTGGGATCTGCGGAAGGCGCTCTGGGCGTTCGGAAAGGGAAATCCAAATGTTATGGAGTGGGCTTCTTCGCCTATTGTTTACCGCAAGGCGGAGGAGTGGGATTTCCTGAAAGAGACGGCGCTGCACTATTATTCCGAGAAATCTGCCTTGTGCCATTACTACGGAACAGCCAACAGCACGCTACACGGCTTTCTGACCGGTGAAATGATCCGCTACAAGAAATATTTCTATGCATTGCGGCCGCTTCTGTGCTGCAACTGGATCGAGAGATACCATTCTGTCCCGCCGATGGAATTTGACAAATTGCTTGCGATGTTCAGCGAGCCGGATGAAGTTCTGACACAGGAACTGTATGCAGCCATCCGGGAGCTGCTGGTACGAAAAGCGGAGACAGTGGAGAAGGACCTGAATCCCCAGATGCCTGTCATCATAGATTTCATAAGAAATGAATGCGTCCGGCAGAAGCAGTTATCAGGTTCGGCGCCGGATGATCACCGGCATGATTTTGCGGAACTGAACGGTGCGTTCCGCAAGGCACTCGCCGTGTCGGGATCATAAAATAAGTTATTTCAGGAGGCTTTAATGTCATGAACCAGGAAACCATTAAGACGATCTCGCTTGTCTGTCCTTCCTGCGGAGGTAAAATGGAACTGTCGGAGGACGGAAAAAGGGCCGTCTGCCCTTACTGCGGGAACAAGCTGCTCATCGAAAAGGATGATATCGCACAGAAGGAGTACGAGCGGCGCATGGCGAAGGCCCGCGCCGAGGAGGACATCAAGGATCTGCAAAGCAAGAGGCAGCGGGGGCGCAAGCTCAGGGGCTGTTTCACCGCGGTCATCGTGCTTGCAGTGATCTGCCTGATCAATGTGTTCATCCCCGGTTCCCCGATGCGCGAACTCATTTTTCCGCGCACGGCCGATCCGTTTGAGGCCGTAAGTCTTAAGTATTCCGGCATGTCCGGCGAAGGAAGGGCAGAACTTCAGATTTCAAACCGCGGAGAAGCCGAGTACGTCGAGGAAGCACGGTTTGAGGTCATACCCGAGACCGGTCTGGCCAATGGCAGCACGGTCACGGTGAAGGCAAAGGCCCCTGTCGGCTGGCGATTCGACCCCGCCGAAAAACAGTTCACGGTAGATGGCCTCACCGAATGGGTGCAGGGCACCGACCAGCTGACCGGCGACAATCTCACCGCGATCCATAACAACACTGAGCGCCTCATCCGGGAAGACTGGGAGGAGATCGTCTCCTCGTCGTTTGCCAGGGAAATGACTTATACACCTTACAAGATGTACCTCTTCGTTTATGACGGGGAAACTTACTATGATCACAACGTGCTCTACGATACTTATGAAGTCAGGGTCACCCGCGAAGACGGATCGGTCCTTACGACCTACGAGGCCTGCCGTTACAGCGACCTGAAAATTCCTGCAGACGGCGTGATGACGGCTGATTACGGAGATCTTCAGGGCTTCAACCTTGGTTATGGCTATGGGTTTTCTTATGTCCATTCCTTCGCCGGCTGGACAGATGCCGCCGAGATGGAGGCGGATCTGCGCCATGTGAGGGATGGGTATCGGCTGGCGGAGTGAGGCCTGAAACCCGCGCCCGGTTCACCCCGGGCGCCTTTTTGTTCCGTTAAATCGCTATATATTGTTCCGATAACCTTGGCATTATTCCGATAAAGCGGTATAATAAAGCATCAGATTGGAGGTGAGGGCGTATGTACATGACTGTGAAAGAAGCCGCTGGAAAGTGGGGCATTTCCGACAGAAGGATCAGGGTGCTGTGTTCGGAAGGAAAGATCGCAGGTGCATTTCAGGAAGGCCGCGGCTGGAAGATCCCGCTTGACGCCGAAAAGCCCGCCGACGGAAGGTTCAGGTCAAGAGAGAGCGTTCTCGCTCAGATCGAGCGTAAGAAAGAGGAACTGGATGGGAGAAGGCCTCTGACAGAAGGCGAACTGGAGCGGCTGGGCGAGGAGTTCGCGGTCGAATTCACCTATAATTCCAATGCAATCGAGGGCAACACGCTGACGCTGCGGGAGACCGATCTGGTCCTTCGCGGGCTGACGATAGACCGGAAACCGCTGAAGGATCACCTGGAAGCAGTCGGTCATAAGGAAGCCTTCGATTATGTCAGGGTGCTTGTAAAAGAGAAAGCGCCCCTCACCGAAAGCATTATAAAGCAGATACATTATCTTGTGCTGGCTGACAAAAGGGATGACCGCGGCGTGTACAGGAAGGTACCTGTCCGTATTCTGGGAGCACATCACCAGCCGGTGCAGCCTTATCTCATCAGGCCTGCAACGGAACAGCTTCTCCTGGACTATGCCGCATCCGGGGAACATATCGTGACAAAACTTGCCCGTTTTCATATTGAGTTTGAGGGCATTCATCCCTTTATCGACGGCAACGGGCGGACAGGCAGACTGCTGGTCAACCTGGAGCTTATGAAAGCGGGATATCCGCCGATCGATATCAAGTTCGCGGACAGGGCCTTATACTACAATGCCTTTGACGAATATCATGTGAAACACGATATTTCCGCGATGGAAAGTCTGTTCGCAGGTTACATAAGCGCAAGGCTGGATGGGTATCTGAGAATGCTTAAACGGCAGGTGTAGTGCAATGGGTGTCAGAATTTTCAGGGATAACAACTGGAGCAGGATAACTGACGGGATCATCTCCCGAAAGGATATCATGCACCTTGACAAAGAGAAGGACAAAGCGCTGATCGGATACCTGATCGCGCACGCTCCTGAGCCGTGCCGCATTTCCATGATGAAATACGCTGCGGAGAAATACGGAATGGATGAACTCCCGGAGCCGCAGAGGAACATCGATGACTTAAGCGACCCTTATTACGAAGAATACTTTGTCCTGCAGGAGCAGGTCGCCCGTGAAGACGACTTTGACGTACTGAAAGAAGCTGCACTGCATAGTCCGAATTACGATTTGGCGGCGTTTGCCTTTTGCCGGCTCACCGGATACAGTTTTCCCCCGGACGATTGTGATGCGTACAGTTATCGTACATTCAGCTGTGAAATTTTACCGGAAATGACACAGAAGGATATCCGGGAGTTTTGCCGGATGATCATTGCGGCAGGCAGCCGATTTAAAGATGCGGCAGGAGAGTGTACAGGAGACCATCGATATGAATGATCAGGAATTACTGCAGATAGTAGACGAAGAGTGGGGCGTGTATCGCCGCGCAGGCCGGCGGGAAAAGCTTGCTATGCTCCGGCACAGATTCTCGATGTTTATTCCCCATGAAGACGATATGTATGTGTTCCTGCATGTCGTTTTGGATGATCATGAAGTGCTTGTTTACATGGTCAATAAGGCTGCTGTGATCGGCGACAGCCACAGTATGAAGGGGTTTGCCCGCTTTGTGTTCGCACTGGGAGAGGGCGAAACGAAAACGTTCAAATGGTTCACCGCAGACGGAATAAAAGAATGGATCCTGTCCCGGGATCGGGCCGTACTCTATGTGGACATTCCCGGGTTCGGCGAAGGTTTTTTTATCCGCTACCGGGAGTTCAGGGACGTATGCTTTGCGGCGTATGAAAAGTGCTATGGCTGGGGCTTTCATGCCGATATTCGCAGGATCGAAGTGCCTGCAGCGGATTATGATTTTCTGCAGACACTGGATGTGCAGGATGAATTTGAACTGGTCCGCTTTCTTGACGACGGTCAGTCTTTTGAGACGACGGACGCGGACCGGCTGCTTCAGTACATCAATGAGTGCTGGTCGGCAGAAGTGGTTTCGAACGATCCCGATCATGAGCGCATGCGTCGGTTTCACGACCTGTATGAGGCGATCAAGTACTATTTAGCCAGGAAGGAACGTCTGAGAGTAACAAAAAAGCTGCGCCCCACCACGGGTATCGATTTTTCACAGCTGAAAGACAACTGGGAAGAATGCGATTTTCGTTATAACGTCTCGATGGATCCGGACGACTGGCACGATGCGGTCTACCGCCGTTACGGCGATCTGCCGGACGGCAGACATTTCGGCGTGTATATCTGGCCGAAGTCCGAAGCCTTTTCACCTGCTTCGACAATGATGATCGTTGACAAGTCCGGAGAGATGCGGACAAACACGGTGATCAAAGAAAGCTGGAGTACACAGGCTTCAGAATTTTGGCCTCAGGCGGCAGTGGCTTCCCCAAGCGGCAAAAGCATCATCTGGCTCAAGGACGGAAAGATATGGGTCTGGCGTGAGGATAAGCGGGACAAACGCTTTTTTCCGGACGACGGAGAGGAACTGACGGACCGTATCGAAGGGATCCCTGTTTATGATGCCCTTATGCGGGATGACGGAATCCTGGTCTTGTTTCAGAGTGGGAAAGGATATGCATACCTGTGTGACGAGGATATCGTGCTCGACCATGTTGTGTTCTACCGAAATGACCGGTATGAGGATTACTGGGTATCTGCCAGCAAGGCGGAAGCACCCTGCAGGAACGCGGAATTTCCTGACATAAACCGTGTAGATCACTGGCCCGATTCCTTTGCCGTCATGATCCGAAGTGAGGACGACGCGTATGATTATTATGATTGCGGCGTGCGCCGGGTCTGCTTTGAACCGGGGCTGGAGGTCATAAAGCCCGGTATGCTTGCGGGCAACGAGGAGCTTGAGTCTGTGACGATCCCGGCGTCGGTAAAGGAGGTCGGGGCGTGGGCTTTCGGCTCCTGCACGAATCTGAAAAACCTTGTGATCGAGGGCGACATTTCACGCGTGGCGAATTGGGCACAGGACGCATTCGAAGGCTGCGCCTGTGAGGAAAAATATCTTCGCCTGCGGAATGCAGGATGTTAGACATTGACGGAATTTCATCGGCTGAAAGAAGGAGAATCATAATGGAAGATCGGAAAGATATGGCAACAAGACTTGTACCGGGCGTAGGGCGTCTGCCGTACCCGGCGTATCGCGGAAATGAGCCTTATGTCTTCGTAAGCTATGCTCATGATGACAAGGACAAAGTCTTTGCGGAGATCAAACGATTCAACGAAGCGGGATTTCATGTCTGGTATGACGAGGGGATCTCTCCGGGCAATGAGTGGTCGGAAGAGATTGCCGATGCTCTTGACAGGTGCAGTGTTTTCGTCATCATGTTCACACCGGTGTCTGCTCCGAGAGAAAATGTCCAGAATGAGATCGAATATGCCGTGGATGAGGGAAAGCCGTTCCTTGCCATACATCTGGAGGAGACGCAGCTTCCCAAAGGTCTGAAGCTTCGGATCGGAAGAAAGCAGGCTATCCTGAAATACACGATGTCTGAAGAAGAATATGAGTATAAATACATAGAGGCATTTACCCGGTACGGGCTGAAACGAGCCAATGTGCAGCCTGTGAATGCGCCTGCGGCAAAGGAGACAGAAGCAGCTGCCGTGAGTTCCGGTGACGAGGTGACCATCGGACAGCTGGATGATCTGGTAAAGAATTTCCTTGAAAAGAATCAGGCAGCAGGCCGGAAAGAGGCAGCAAAAGCCAGAGAGGAATCCTATGACGACTCACCGGAAGACGCCAAAAAGAGAGCCAACGGCGATCTGGTGCGGATCAATGGCTTCGATGTTGAGCACGGGTTCTTAAGAGGATACTATGGAACAGATAAGGATATTGTCGTTCCCGCTTCTGCAAAGGTTATCGGAAGCCTTGCATTTTTAAAATGCCGGGAATTCATTGAGTCTGTTGACCTCAACCAGGCCGGGATGCTGATTGCCGGTCAGCTTGGAGTATTCTGTAACTGCCCTAATCTGAAGACTGTTAAGATCCCTGCATCAGTCAGGGAAGTCACGCCGGATATGTTTCAGTATTGCCCAAACCTGACGGTCTATGTTCGCAAAAGTCAGGTCTCTCCGGACTTTGAAGAGCGTTTCACGGGTAAGGCTGTCGTCTATCTTGATGAGTAAATGACATTTCATAGGATTGTTACGGAGCGTAACACGGTTGTGACGGCTGATTTATTGATAAAAACGGGAGTGAGCCATATTCTGTAAGTGCAAAGAGCGCTGATCATCAGACGCAGTAATGTACACAGAAAGGAATGGTGGATACAATGACATTTGGGGAAAAACTGAAAGAGGCAAGGAAGAAGAATGGTCTGTCGCAGGAAGAACTTGCAGAACTCATCGGAGTATCCAGAGCTGCAGTTGCAAAGTGGGAAACAGACAAAGGATTGCCGGATATAGAGAATCTGAAAGCGGCAGCCGGGCTTCTTGATGTAAGTATAGACTATCTTCTGGACGACGGAGGCTCGATCGACCTGTGCGTGACAAAGAAAGCTATCGATCTGGAGAAGTATGGCAGCGGCAAAAAGCTTTCCAGATTCAAAAAGCTGGAGATCAAAGAACGCATCGTCCGTGAAGAGTATCCTGATGCGGAAATCATCCGGCTGACCCTGACCGGGATCAGAAATACAAAAGGCGAAACTGTGGCCGACCAGGCCATCGGCTGGTTCGCACTGCTTCTGGGCGGTATTCCCTTATTCGGTACACAGGAAGCCGGCAAACTGGCAAACAGCCTGGATCAGCAGTATTACCTTGTCAATAAAGACAAGAATCAATACTTTGTACTTTTGACAGATGAACATATCATTGCCCGAAAGCTTTCTACTAAAATCACAGAAAAGAAATTTGAGATCGGTGACAGAAAGTTCCGGACAATGGGGAATGTGTGAGTGTATGCTTTCAAGGGTTTGCAGAAATGCACGAAAAACGAAGGGAACTTGGACGACTGTATAAAGAGGCTGCGCCGCCACTGTTTCGTGAGTACATATATGAGGCCACGGCAGCAAAATACGGCGATCCGCTTGGCCCGACATATGAGATGCTGAGAGAGAAGAAGATAAAACCTCTTGACTGCACCCTTAGGGGGTAGTGTATGGTTTAAGCGGAGGTGATGTATATGTATATTCATGAGGCCGCTAAATACGCAGGAACAACGAAGAAGGCAATTGAGTATTATTGTCAGAAAGGGTTATTAAGCCCGCAGTTCACAGAAAGTGGATACAGGGATTTCACTGAAGAAGATGTTGTCTGTCTGAAAAAAATTTCTCTTTTACGAAGCCTGGGTGTTTCTGTCGAAGGGATCCGGGAACTTCTCAATGGAAATGACAGTACTGTTTTTAAGAGAATCATTGAAGAACAGGAAACAGAACTTCAAAGAAGAAAAGAACAGAATGAACTTTTGAAAGAGCTCGCTGCATCCCGGGACTGGAGTACGGTGCAGCTCAAAGCAGCTGCGACCGAGAATAGGCAGTCTGTCACAGAAAGGCTCACAAGAGCTTTCCCGGGTTTCTGGGGAAAGTTTTTGTCACTTCATTTCGGCCGGTTTCTGCAGGATCCCGTACGGACAAAAGATCAGGAGAATGCCCTGCGTGAGATCTGTGAATATCTCGATGGCGTGGAATTTGAAATTCCGGAAGATTTGGAAAGCGAATTCGATGAAATGAACAGCGACACCGGACGTATGGTGCAGCGCAAAGCGGACGAAGCGTTGGCGGAAGCTGTAAATGATCCTGAAAGCTGGCTGAAAAATAACAAAGACATTATTGATCGGTATCACGAATTTCAGAAAACAGATGAGTACCGTAACTCTGCAGGTTTCAGGCTGATGGAACTGCTAAGAAAATTCAATCAGGAAGAAGGGTACAATGCTGTTTTCATTCCGGCCATGAGAATACTCAGTCCCGCATATGACGAGTATATGATAAAGCTTCAAAAAGTAAATCAGGTCTTTTTGAGTCAATATCAGCAGTAAACAACCTAAAATATGCTTTTTATTCAGCATACTGAAAGCGAGGACCACCAAATGGATCGCTGAAATTGCAGACTGGTGCAGGGAAAAAGGGATTGGAAATAATGAAGATAGTGCTGATCAGACATGGTAAAGTGAGTTTTAAATGGGAATCCTGGTACAATTCTGAGCAGTTTAACAAAGCATGCAGTCAGTATGACCAGGCTCCTGTTGTGAAGACTGCCTGTTCTGCTCCTGATATGGCGTATTCCGGCTACTACATAAGTGCGCTGCCAAGAACAAGGGAAACAGCGCTGAGTGTATTTGGTGAACAGGATTATGTCGCTACGGATCTGATTAACGAAGTGCCGTTATCAGCAAGTTGTAACACAAGAGTCAGATTACCGTTACTGTTCTGGAATGTCACAGGAAGGCTTCAGTGGTTTTTCAATAGTGGTAACCAGAAAGAGAACCGTGCACAGACAGAAATGAGAGCAAAGAAATTTGTAAAGCTGCTTGTAGAAAAGAATGAGAATTGTGCAGTGGTCACACATGGATTTTTCATGCATGCGCTGGTGCATGAGCTTAAGACAGTAAATTTTGATATAGATAATAAAGCATTGGCATATGCAAACGGTGAGCATATAGTGGCAAGTAGAAAGGATCAGTAATTATGAAATACGAATGCAAGATCACAGTTATTGATAAAAAGTGTTTTACGGATTACCAGGAGAAGTACCTGGCTGATCCCAAGTCAGGGCCCTGCCCATTTTTCAATGTCGGAGATGAATTCATTCTTAAGCGGACGCCGCAGCAGGATGATTTCTATCACCTGATGAACGGTAAATTCTGCGGCGAGGCATGGGACGCTGTCAGCCGCTACGTGTACACCGCGCTGCAGGGAGGTTCCATCATGAAGGGCTGGACCAACGATGACCGTATGATGATCGCCTGCTGCAACGACGGTACGAGGCCGGTCATCTTCAAGATAGAGCGCATCGATATCCCGGAGAATGATGCGGAAAAAGAATGGCTTGCAAGGCAGAATTTCAGGAACACAGCTGAGGATGCCTATACAGGCTGACAACCTGAGAAAGGAGTTTATGAATTCGATGTGGAAGTGTCCGAAGTGCGGCCGTACATTCAGGAATGAAAATCAGAGTCATTATTGTGGTAAAGCGCCGAAAACAGTTGAGGAATATATCTTTGCACAGGATGAAGAAATCAGGGAGCACCTCTGGTGCGTGCGGGAGGTGCTTATCAGCAGATTGTCGGATGCAATTGAGAAGATATCCTGGTCAATGCCCACATACTGGAAGGATCATAACATCATTCACTTTGCGGCGCAGAAGAAACATATCGGTCTGTATCCCGGACCGGAGGCAGTAGAACACTTTTCTGAGAAACTGGAACAGGCCGGGCTTAAATACAGTAAGGGATCAATCCGGATTCCCTATTCTGATGACCTTCCGCTGGGGCTGATCGCTGAAATTGCAGACTGGTGCAGGGAAACCGGAAATCACGCATGATTGGACCAGGGGGCGGGGAAACAAACTTATAAGTCCATCATAATAGGGCGTGTGAAAAAACGAAAGTTTTTTCACACGCCCTTTGTCTAACTTATTGGATGCACCTCAGTCGGGTTTTCTACTCGCGTCTCCAGCGGCGGAACTTGCCCGTTGCCATAACCATTATCATGCCGAGGCTCAGCAGAAAGCTCAGGAGCAGGCCCGTGATTGGCGTGTCGTCGCCAGTGGGCGGAATATCAGAACGTCGTGTATTGACGATGGTCAGGCTGTCCTTACCGTCGTACTTGACGTCGCAAACGAGCTTGCCGTCTTTGTTCGGGTCGGTGACGGTGACAACGACGTAGTGCGTCGTTGTGTCGTAGGTGATGTCCGCGATGCCGTCG
>JAEIGA010012096.1_pt1 | contig 13096 bp, 13 predicted proteins | sample 9270691 | NCBI WGS metagenome assembly JAEIGA01 (sample SAMN17057246, study PRJNA624740) | gut metagenome | biome: biome; isolation source: fecal sample | host: Bos grunniens | place: China: Xizang | collected 2019 | reverse complement strand
TAATCCTTGTCGGGGGTCATCATATATGTAATAATTCCCCTTTTCTCCGCTTGTTTTGCCAGAGTTCCGATAACATCATCAGCCTCATATCCAGAAACTTCGAATATGGGGATGTTATAGGCTTTTATAAACTCTTTTATTACCGGTACCGATTCTCTTATGACCTCGGGTGTCTCCTCGCGTTGTGCTTTGTACTCTTCGTATGCTTCATGGCGGAATGTGGGTCCCTTTGGGTCAAAGGCAATGCCTATGTGTGTGGGGTTTTCTTTCTTGAGTACATCCTCAAGTGTGTTTATAAAACCAAGAATTGCCGATGTATTGAACCCTTTTGAGTTTATTCTTGGATTCTTGATCAAGGCATAATATGCTCTGTATATAAGTGCGTAAGCATCAAGTAAAAATAGTTTTTCCATACTTTATGTATTATATGTGATTGTAAAAATACATAATTTTTGCTACTATCCATATTCTTTTTTATTACTTTTGTGGTTAAATATTGCAAGTGAGGCTTATTTCACTTGGTAAAATAAATTTCTATGGATTATCTTGCAACAATACAGGCACCCATAATGCAGGAAATTGATGATTTCAGCATTTATTTCAAACAGCAGTTCACCAGTAATGTTGAGCTTCTGAACACGGCTTTGTCTTATATCAGTGAGTCGCCGGGTAAGCTTATGCGTCCAATGCTTGTATTGCTTATTGCAAAGAGTCTTGGAAGAGTCAGCGAACAGGCATTTGCAGCAGCTTCCGCAATGGAATTGCTTCATTCAGCAAGTCTGTTGCACGACGATGTCATTGACGAGAGTGACAAGCGTCGCGGACGTCCTTCATTAAATGTGACATTCAATAATAATATTGCCGTTTTGACCGGTGATTACCTTTTCTCACAAGCTTTGAACAATGCTGCCAAGACAGGTGATATCCGTATCATTGAGGAACTTGCAAAATTGGGTAAGGAGCTATCGAGCGGTGAGGTTCTGCAGGTGGAATTGGAGCAAGAGGGTACATATAGTGAGGAAAACTATTTCAAGGTCATATACAACAAGACTGCTTCACTTTTTGTGTGCAGTGCTTTATGTGCGGTATATTCAGTTGGCGGTAAAGATGAGTATGCCTCCGCCTTTGAGAATTACGGAAAATGTGTGGGTATATGTTTCCAGATAAAGGACGATATATTCGATTATTTCAACAATGATATAGGAAAACCTACCGGTAGCGACATGCGTGAAGGAAAGATTACATTGCCTGCACTTTATGTTCTTAACAACAGCAAGAATCCACTTCTTGTACCAATAAAAGAGAAGCTTTCAAGCGGAATAAATCTCGATGAAAAGGAGATAGAAACATTGATAGATATCGCAAAGAACGAGGGTGGAGTAGAGTATGCCAACAGTTGCATAGAAAAGTACCGTGCCGAGGCTATAGCTTCTTTGCCCGATGATATATCTCCAGATTTGCACGATGCACTTGTGGCGTATATGGATTATGTGATAAACCGAAGCAAATGACACATAAAAAAACCGATGTCTGAACATCGGTTTTTTTATGTATTACTGTTGTTGATCAGAAGAACTTTACCTCTTCACCAAGTATTTCACTAAGGCAAAGGTTTGCAAGACGGCTTGTTCCAAGGCGGAAAAGCTCGTTTGTCAACCATTCTTCACCTAACAGCTCTTTTACTATTGTATAATATACAAGTGCATCGTGTACTGTATTTATGCCGCCGGCAGGCTTGAAACCTATCTTGCGTCCGGTTTTCTTGTAGTATTCCTTTATTGTATGGCACATAACGTATGCTGCTTCCGGTGTAGCTGCTGGCGACTCCTTGCCTGTCGATGTCTTGATGAAATCGGCTCCTGAATAAATCGATAGAATCGATGCTTTTTTAATATTTTCAGCACTTTTTAATGCACCTGTTTCAAGTATTACCTTCAGGTGTTTGTCACCGCACACACTCTTCAGCTCCTGTATCTCATCGCATACACCTTCATAATCACCGTTAAGGAATTTACCCACGCTCAGTACTATGTCAATTTCGGTTGCACCATCATGTATTGCCATGGCTGTTTCTGCAACCTTGATCTCCTGAAATGTCTGTGACGATGGGAAACCACCCGATACACACGCTATCTCTACATTGTCAACCTGCAATGTGTCACTGACTATCTTTGCAAAGTTGGGATATACGCAAATGGCTGCAACATTCTTCAAGTCGGGATGCTTGTCGTCAAACTCGTTTACCTTCTCTGTGAAATTCATTACACTCTCCTCGCTGTCGGTGCATTTGAGTGTCGTAAGGTCTATGCAGTTGAAAAGGAATTTCTTTACCTCAAGAGTGTTGTTTTCATCGACTTTTTCCTCTATGAGTTTTTTTACCTTTGCAGCAACCTCATCATCATTCATTGCATTGCTGTATTCAGCAAGTACAAACTCGTATTTGCTCTCCTCGTCAGCGTGATGTACATGAGTACCACAGCCACAGTTGCAATTATCGCTCATTTTCGTTCAGTTTTTGATTGTTAATATGTCTTTTATTATCTCTTTTAGTCTTTTTATCGAGGTTTTTTTCAAGTGCTTCCGTAAGGTCTATGCCTGTTTGGTTGGCTATGCATATAAGTACCCACAGAACGTCGGCAAGTTCATCGGCCAATTCGCATTTTTCGTTCTCCTTGAATGACTGTTCGCCATATTGGCGCGCCATTATACGTGCTACCTCACCCACCTCTTCGGTAAGTATAGCCATATTTGTAAGCTCATTGAAGTATCGTACTCCATACTCTTTTATCCAGGTATCTACCCGTTCCTGTGCCTCTTTGATGGTCATTTTCATTCTCTGTTCTTTGAATCAATGAATATTGTTACCGGTCCGTCGTTGAGTAGTTCAACTTTCATGTCTGCACCAAAAACACCCCGTTTGATAGGTTTGTTTATTGCAATTTCCATTTCTTCGCAGAATTGTTCATATAACGGAACCGATATTTCTGGTTTTGCAGCTTTAATATATGAAGGGCGGTTGCCTTTTTTTGTCGATGCCATCAGGGTAAATTGGCTTACGGCAAGTATCTCTCCGTTTATGTCAATAACCGATCTGTTCATTACGCCGTTCTCGTCATCGAACAGCCTTATATTGGCTATCTTTTTTGTAAGCCATTCGATATCTTCGCTATTATCCTCCTCTCCTATGCCTACAAAAACAAGTAATCCGTTGTCAATCAATGAAATAAGTTGTTTGTCGACGGTGACGGAAGCTCTTTTTACCCTTTGTATAAGTACTTTCATTGCTTTAAATGTTTGTTTCTATCTTTATATTTGCGAAGATACATAAAAATGGATTATTATTTCTATTTTCTGCTCTGTGCCTTCTCATTTATGTTTTTTAATATTATCTCTGCCTTTGATTTTCCAACAATGGCGGCAAGTTCTTCTATTCCAGCTTCCTTTATGCGCTTTACGCTTTTGAAGTGTTTCAGCAGTGATTGTTTACTCTTTTCACCGATACCTTTTATGCTGTCAAGTTCCGATACTGTTTGTCGCTTGCTTCGCTTGTCGCGGTGGAATGTTATGGCAAAACGGTGTACTTCGTCCTGTATCTGTGTCATCAACCGGAATAGGGTAGTGCTCTGTTTCAGGCCTACAACTTCTCCTTCGTTTCCTACTATCAGTTCTGTTGTGCGGTGCTTTCCGTCTTTTACAAGTCCTGCAATCTTTATGTCAAGTCCAAGTTCACCTTCAACAATGCTTCTGATAGCCTCCATTTGCCCTTTTCCTCCATCAGCTATAATCAGATCGGGCAAATCCTCACCCTCTTCGATACAGCGTCTGTACCGTCTTCCTACGACCTCACGCATCGATGCGTAATCATCAGGTCCTTCTACACTCCTTATATTGAATTTCCTGTATTCCTTTTTTGCCGGTTTAAGCTTTCGGAATACAACACATGCAGCAACAGCATCACTTCCCTGTATGTTTGAATTATCAAAACATTCTATTTTCATCGGGAGTTTTTTGAGATTCAGAACCTCCTGGATCTCCTTCATGAGGCGTGTATTCTTTTGTTCAGGGTTCAGTTTATCTTCTTGCTTCAACCTGTCGGCCTTGTATTGTTTTACATTAAGTCTGGATAGAGCCAGAAGCCGTGCCTTTTCACCTTTTTGCGGTATAGTTATTGTTATGCCTTCAAGCGTCAGTTCAATAGGGAAGGGTACTATAATTTCCCTTGCGTCGCTTTTGAATCGTTCACGTAGCTCTACAATGCCCATAGAAATCAATTCACTCTCCTTCTCATCGAGCCTTTTCTGATACTCAATGGTGAATGCCTGATTAATGCAGCCATTTGTGATGTGCAGGAAATTTATGAATGCGCTCTTTTCGTCACTTTCTATATTGAATACATCTATATTGTTCAAAGTTGCGCTTACAACTTCGCTTCTGGTTCTGAAATTATCGATCAGATCGTACCGTTTTTTAATTTCAGCAGCTGTTTCGAAATCCAAAAGCGCGGCTTTTTCCTTTATTTCAGAAAGTAGTTTTTCCTGCAATATTCTGATGTCTCCTTTTAATATTGCTGTGACTTCATCGATATATTTGCTATATTCATCTTTTGATATTTTACCTATGCACGGTGCGCAGCAGTTCTTTATCTGATATTCCAGACATGAGTTGTATTTGCCGCATCTGACTCCTTCGGGTGTAATGTTGAGATTGCACGTTCTCAACGGGAAAAGTTCCTTTATAAGTTCAAGTAGGGCATGCAATGCTCCGCTATTTGTGTATGGCCCAAAATATCTTCCGTATTCTTTGTTTATTTTTCGTGTCTTGAAAATTTTCGGAAAATACTCTTTGGTAATGCATATCGATGGATAGGTCTTGTCATCTTTCAACAATACGTTGTATCGTGGCTTGTGCTGTTTTATGAGATTGTTTTCAAGAAGCAATGCATCTGTTTCGCTGTTTACCACCACATATTTGATGTCTGCAATTTTTGTGACAAGTAGCTTTGTCTTCAGCGTCTGTTGCTCCTTGTTGAAATATGATGATACCCGTCGTTTGAGATTTTTAGCCTTGCCTACATATATAATCACCCCGCTGTCGTTCAAATATTGATAACAGCCGGGTGAATCGGGCAAGTTGTTTACTATACCTTTCAGGTATTCCTCTCTTTTGCTTTTACTCTCTTTATCCATTATTTTCCTTCAAGAGTCAGCAGGCACTCTATTTCGGCATCGGCTGGAAAAATTTCTCGTCCTTTCAATCCTTCAAGTTCTATGATAAAGTTTATCATTATTTTTTTTGGATTGAGTTTTTTAACAAGGTTATATGCAGCAAGCATTGTACCGCCAGTGGCAAGTATGTCGTCATGTATCAGAACAACATCGTTCTCGTCAATGGCATCTTTATGGATTTCTATTGTATCACTGCCATACTCCTTGCTGTATGTTTCGCTTATTGTTTCAGCAGGAAGTTTTCCGGGTTTACGCACGGGTACAAAACCTGCGTTGAGTTTGACAGCAAGTGCCGATGCCATTACAAAACCACGCGACTCTATACCAACGATCTTGGTGATACCTTTCTTCTTGTACAATTCATACAATGTATTGTCAAGTTCGCGCATGCACTCAGGACTCTTGAATAGTGATGTAACATCCTTGAATTGGATTCCCGGTATCGGGAAGTCGGGGATATTTCTAAGGTTCTGCAATAATAATTCTTTATTCATATTGTATGGTTTTTATCATCTAACGTAATCACTCTTTGGCTGCCACTATTGTAAATACAGTGTTACGGGTGGCATGTCAGCTTGAGCTTCTTGTTGTTTTATGGTATTGTTCCACGTGGAACATCTGTTTATTTGCGCACCAATACAAGCAGTACATTTATATCGCTTGGCGATACTCCTGGAATACGGCTTGCCTGTGCAAGCGTTTCGGGATTTATAGCTGTCAGTTTCTGTCTTGCCTCGGTTGATAAGGATTCGATGTTGTTGTAATCGAAGCGGTTCTTGATCTTTATGTTTTCGAGCCTTACCATGCGCTCTGCGAGTTCTCTTTCGCGCTGGATGTAACCTCGGTATTTTATCTCTATTTCGGTAGCTTCAACAATCTCATCCTTGTCGTTGCCCAACTTGTCAAGTTCACGTTTAAGTGGTATTATGTACTCCGAAATATTTTCGATTGTAATCTGTGGACGTTCTATTATTGACGCAAGTTTACATCCTCTGACAAGTGGAGTAGTGCCAAGCTCTTCGAGTCCTTTATTTATCAGGTCGGCCTTTATTGAGAAGTTGTTTATGAACTCAGTGAGTTTGGCAATCTTTTCTTTTTTCTCACAAAGTCGGTCATATCTCTCTTTAGTTGCAAGTCCAGCGTTGTAGGACTTTTCAGTCAGTCGCATATCGGCATTGTCCGAACGTAGCAATATACGGTATTCAGCTCTTGATGTAAACATTCTGTACGGTTCATCAACTCCCTTTGTCACGAGGTCGTCGATAAGAACACCAATGTATGCTTCGTCACGACGCAATACAAAATCGCCCTTATTGTCAATTTGCATTGCTGCGTTTATGCCGGCAACGAGTCCTTGTCCGGCTGCCTCTTCGTAGCCTGTTGTTCCATTCACCTGTCCTGCAAAATATAGGTTCTTGATGATCTTTGACTCGAGTGTATGTTTCAACTGTGTCGGGTCGAAATAGTCATATTCGATAGCATATCCAGGACGATATGCTACAGCGTTTTCAAGTGCCGGAATTTTGCGTAGTGCATTCAACTGTGCTTCCATTGGCAATGATGAAGAGAAACCGTTTACATAGATTTCCTGTGTGCTTTCGCCCTCCGGTTCAAGGAACAGAAGATGACGGTCGCGCTCGGCAAATGTCACAATTTTTGTTTCTATGCTTGGGCAGTAGCGAGGACCTATGCTCTGTATCTGTCCGTTATAGAGCGGAGAATCATCGAGGCTGTTACTTAAAATCTTGTGTACTTCAGGATTTGTGTAGCAACCCCAACATGGCAACTGCTGGAGCTTACGCTCTGTATCGCTGTATGAAAAACGGTGAAAATCTTTGTCACCTTCTTGAATATCAACGAGTTGCATGTTTATTGAACGCTTGTCAAGGCGTACAGGTGTGCCTGTTTTCATTCGTCCTGCTGTTATGCCATGCTTGGTGATTGATTCTGTCAATCCCTTTGCCGCAGGCTCTGCTACACGTCCTCCTTCAATCTGTACCTTACCTATATGCATAAGACCGTTAAGGAATGTTCCGGCTGTGATTATTATGCATTTGGCAAGGAATGTAGCATTCATCTGTGTTCTCACTCCTACTGCCTTTCCGTTCTCAACGATAAGCTCTGTCGCGATGTCCTGCCACATGTTCAGGTTAGGAGTATTTTCCAACACCTCTCTCCAATATTGGCTGAATTTCATTCTGTCGCATTGTGCACGCGGACTCCACATTGCCGGTCCTTTTGAACGGTTGAGCATACGGAATTGTATTGAAGCCTTGTCGGTAATTATTCCTGTGTATCCGCCAAGAGCATCAATCTCGCGTACAATCTGTCCTTTGGCTATTCCGCCAATGGCAGGGTTGCAACTCATTTGGGCAATCTTGTTCATGTCTATAGTCATCAGACATGTCTTTTTACCCATGTTTGCGGCAGCTGCCGCAGCTTCACAGCCGGCATGTCCGGCACCAATTACAAGTATGTCGTATTCAAATGTCATATCGTTGAGGATGCTTTTGTATGTTCAAAAACATACAAAAATAATATATCTTGATTGCAATCGCAAAATTTGAAAAGTTAATTTGATTCTTATGCTATTCAGGGCTATAGAACAGTAACAACTCATTGCCAAAATTGTGCCATATAACAGATGTACCTGTCATGAAGCATGGATATAAATATAAATGCCGGCATCAGTCGTGCCAGCATTTGTACGGGTATCGTGTAAGGCTAGAATTGTAATATTTTGCGTCGCCTGTAACCTCTTCGCCCAAGAATGGCGGTTTCTCGAATTCTTCATCAATGCTGTCAAGTTCAACTTCGGCAACTACAAGTCCTTCGTTTTCGCCATAGAACTCATCGACTTCGAAAGTATGTCCGGCGAAATCTACAAGGTAACGTCGTTTGTCGATGGCAGGGGTTGGGCATAGTTTCATCAGTTCCAAAGCTTCGCTTGCAGGAATCTCCTTTTCCCATTCATATCGGCTCAGTCCTCCATCTAAAGAAGGTCCTTTGATTGTAAGAAACCCTCTCTCGCCACGTATTCTTACTCGGGTGGAGTTGCCGCCTTGTCGGCATATATATCCTTGCGCTATGCGGTCGCTGTGGTGTGCCATATTCTTGTAGCTGTCGTCTGTTACAAGAAACTTTCTTTCTATTTCAACCATTGTTTATTTTTATAAATAAAATACCCCTCAGTGTGCTGAGGGGTATTTATGATATGTTTACTCTCCCTTATCGGCAAACTCCATGAGGTAAGCCTTGATAAAGCCGTCAATCTTACCGTCCATAACACCGTTTACATCCGATGTCTGGAAATTGGTGCGGTGATCCTTTACTCGACGGTCATCAAACACGTAGCTGCGGATCTGTGAACCCCATTCGATTTTCTTCTTTCCGGCCTCAACCTTGGCCTGCTCCTCCATACGGTGTTGCATCTCCTTGTTGTAAAGGATTGAACGCAACTGACGCATAGCATTCTCCTTGTTCTTGGGCTGGTCGCGGGTCTCTGTATTTTCGATAAGGATTTCTTCCTCAGCACCGGTATATGGGTCTTTGTATTGATAGCGCAGACGCACACCCGATTCCACCTTGTTGACGTTCTGACCACCGGCACCACCGCTTCGGAATGTATCCCATGAGATACGTGCAGGCTCAATAACCACCTCGATGCTGTCATCTACAAGCGGAGTAACGAACACCGATGTGAACGATGTCATACGCTTGCCCTGTGCGTTGTAAGGACTTACGCGTACCAGGCGGTGTACACCATTCTCGCCTTTGAGATAACCGTATGCGTACGGGCCCTGAATTTCAAGTGTAACAGTCTTTATACCGGCATCCTCAGCCTCCTGCAAGTTGGCAACAGCGACCTTGTAGTTGTTTGCCTCGGCCCAACGCATATACATACGCATGAGCATGCTAGCCCAGTCCTGAGCCTCTGTACCGCCGGCACCTGAATTTATTTTCAGAACGCAGTCCATGTCATCAGCCTCGCCACGGAGCATATTCTTCAGCTCAAGTTCCTCGATGGCTGTGAGTGCGCGGGCATACGCATCGTCAACCTCGTGCTCGTCCACCATCTCTTCGCGGAACAGTTCCATAGCCATTTCGGTCTCTTCGGTACGGTTGTTTACCTCTTTGTATCCGTCAATCCACGCCTGAAGAGCTTTTACCTTCTTCATCTGCGCTTCTGCCTCCTTGGCATTATCCCAGAAACCGGGAGCCTGTGTGCGTAGTTGCTCTTCTTCTACCTGAATAATTTTCTCGTCAATTGCAAGATACTGTTTCAGAGCTGCTGTGCGCTCCTTTATATCCTTGAGTTGTTCGGCTGTTATCATCTGTTTATGTATTGTTCTGAAATTCTGCGCGAAGATACAACGATATTCAAAAATAAGCAAATATTAATCAATCAGTCGATTGATTTTGTGGCAAGAGTAATAATGATATAGTTATATTATAGTATCTTTGAACTGAATCTTTGCACGTATGGATAAATTTGTACCACATTCAATAGATAGTGAAAGCCTTTACGACATCCACGCGGAAAGTGATGTAAAGGTTGGTTTTTCTTCTTCATCGGCTGATATGCGCGAGAAACTGGATATTGTGAAGTTGCTTGTAAAGCACAAGGCTTCCACATTCTTTTTCCGCGTGGGCGGTGTTTCCATTGCGGATAGCGGAATGTCGGAGGGTGACATTGTAATTGTGGATAGGGCGGTTGACCCTTATGACGGATGCAAGGCTGTATGTTACATTGACGGTGAATTCTGTGTCAAGCGTGTGGAGATTGCCGGTAAAAAGGTTTCTCTTTTCTCATTGGAAAATTCCGATGCAGTGCATCAACCGATTGAGGTAACTGCTGATAACGGAATTTTTATTTGGGGTGTTGTTACTTATGTGATAAAAAAGATGTAGCCGATGTTTGCCCTTGCCGACTGTAATAATTTCTTTGTCTCCTGCGAGAGGGTTTTCCGCCCCGATTTGTATGGAAAGCCTGTCATTGTACTTTCGAGCAATGACGGATGTGCCGTTGCGCGCAGCAACGAGGCAAAGGCTTTGGGTATTAAAATGGGCGACCCTTACTTCAAGATAAAAGGTCTTGTGGCAAAACACAATGTCGAGGTCTTTTCAGGCAATATGGCACTTTATGGCGATATGTCTCAACGCGTACGTTGGGTTCTCGAAGGGTTTGCCCCGGCTATAGAGGTTTATTCGATTGATGAGGCTTTTCTTGACCTGCGCGGTATGCAAGGCATTGATTATGACAAATATGCAAAGGAGATTTCCCTGCATTGCTGGAAAATGATTTCTATTCCGGTATCTGTGGGTATTGCTCCAACAAAAACCCTTGCGAAGATTGCTTCAAAGTTATGCAAACAGTATCCCAAGCTGAACGGAGGTTGTTACATGCACCGTCCGCAGGATATTGAAAAGGTACTCAGGAAATTCCCTGTCGGGGATGTTTGGGGTATAGGTCGTCGCTCTTTAGCCAAGCTCAAAGCGATGGGGGTAAACAGTGCATACGATTTTACACAGTTGAGTGAGGCTGTTGTAAAGAATATCTTTGGGGTAACCGGTCTCCGCACATGGCGCGAGCTTAAAGGAGAGCCTTGCATTGAATTCGAGGATGGCTTTGAGTCAAAACAATCGATATGTGTGTCGCGCAGTTTCTCATCCGAGATTCACGAACTTCCCGAACTATGCGAGCAGATTGCAAACTTTGCATCCTCTGTCGCTGAGAAGTTGCGTAGTCAGAATTCTGCAGCTTGTGAACTATCCGTTTTTGCATACACAAACCGTTTTAAGGAGAATGAACCGCAGATGTATGGCAACAGGCTTATGCAATTATCCACACCGACAAACGACCAGCGGGTTATTGTTACACGTTCTATTGATGCTGTGAAAGAGCTTTTCGGCAGAGGATACGGATACAAGAAAGCCGGTGTTATAGCTACACGCATAATGCCTGTGCAGAATGTTATGCGTTCACTTTTTGAGGATACGGCTTCGGTTGAAAAAGAGCATAAACTGACCTCGGCTGTCGATGCTGTCAATAAGGCTTTCGGCAGAGGGGCTGTAAAATTCGCGGTGCAGGGAAGCGGTAAAATCAAGAGCTCGAGCGAAAAACAATCGCCCCACTACACAACGGAGTGGAGCGATATTCCTGTTGTTACAATAAAATAACGTTAATTCGATATTAGAGGCTGACTAAAAAGGCTCTTTTGTCGTTACACTCGCCCTCAAAATGCTCATTTACGCTTAGTAAACTGCGCTTTTTCGGGCTTCGCAAGCCTTAAAATAGCTCTTTTTATACAACCTCTCAAAAAGAGAACGACCCAATTTTTACTTTTGGGTCGTTCTCATATGAATTTATACTAAAATTTAGCGTATTTTGTCATTCTCGACCATACCTTGGTAAAATATTAAAAGATGTTTTCGATGAGCGATAGCGAACTAACGTACGTGAGAGATCTCTTTTTTCGCAATATATTTGAGACTTTATCGTGCAATCATCGCCAAAGCCTTGTTCTCGCAGGCTTCCATAATTTCGCGTTCACCTTCGCCCTTGTCGTTGATACCGCACAGGTGAAGTATGCCATGTATTATCACACGGTGCAGTTCCTGTTCGTATGTTGCTCCCACCATTTCACTGTTGGTGCGCACGGTGTCGAGCGAGATGAACAGGTCGCCACTTATAATATCATCTTCGCAATAGTCAAAGGTAATGATATCGGTATAGTAGTCGTGTTGCAGGTATTCACGATTTACCTCAAGGATTTTTTCGTCATCGCAGAATATGTAGGCAATGTCGCCCACTGTTTTTCCGTATGTTGCAGCAACGGCTTTAATCCATGCTGTTGTCTCGCGTTTTTTTATTGCGGGCATCTTCACGCCCTCGGTCTGGTATGTTATCATAGTTATAAAATTTATCCAAAGAAAATATATCCCACTGCTATTGCTGCAATTATTCCTGCAAGGTCGGCAAGCAGTCCGCATCCCACGGCGTGGCGTGTCTTGCGTATGCCTACGCTTCCGAAATATACGGCGAGTATATAAAAGGTCGTGTCTGTTGCACCTTGGAACAGGCATGCAAGCCTGCCGGCAAAGGAGTCGGCACCGTATGTGTTCATTGCATCAATCATCATGCCTCGTGCACCGCTTCCGCTGAGCGGTTTCATTATAGCTGTGGGCAGTGCCCCAACAAAATCATCACCTATGCCGCATGCGTTGGCGCACCATGCTATGCCGTTCATTATAACATCCATTCCGCCTGATGCGCGGAACACTCCAATGGCAACAAGTATGGCTATAAGATAAGGGATAATGCGTACGGCTGTTGTAAATCCCTCTTTTGCTCCTTCGATGAAGGCTTCATATACATTAATCTTAGCACGCATACCGGCAACGATGAAAAGTATTATCACCGAGAAGAGAATTATGTTGGCAAGTGATGTCGATAGAACCTCTATCTGCACCTGCGACAGCTGTGCCATGCCCCATGTTCCGCCCGCAACAAAAAGGCATATTCCAAGCACGAATGCCAGCAATGCCGGGCTGAAAAGGTTTATGCGCTGATATATGCATGTCACCAACAGTCCCACAAGTGTGGCAACGGTGGTGGCAATGAGTATTGGGATGAACACATCAGTGGGGTTGGCTGCGCCCATCTCGGCACGGTAGAGAAGCACCGACACCGGAATGAGTGTAAGCCCCGATGTGTTCAGCACAAGGAACATTATCATCGGGTTGCTTGCGGTGTCTTTCTTTGGATTAAGCTCCTGAAGCTCCTCCATGGCTTTAAGCCCTATGGGTGTTGCGGCATTGTCTATACCCAGCATATTTGCCGAGAAATTCATGAACATCGTTCCCATAGC
>JAEIGA010012095.1_pt1 | contig 13096 bp, 10 predicted proteins | sample 9270691 | NCBI WGS metagenome assembly JAEIGA01 (sample SAMN17057246, study PRJNA624740) | gut metagenome | biome: biome; isolation source: fecal sample | host: Bos grunniens | place: China: Xizang | collected 2019 | reverse complement strand
CGAGAACTATTATCGTACAACGGATGGTTATGCGGGACAGGCTTTGTATGGTGCGACAAGCGATTTGGCAATTATCAGGGAGTGTCTGACTGTAACTGCTGCCGCAGCAAAGGAGCTGGGTGTGGATGAGGCGTTGCAGAAGCAGATTACCGAGGTGCTGCCACGCTTATATCCATATCAGATAGGCCGCAAGGGAAATCTTCAGGAGTGGTACCACGATTGGGAAGACCCCGAGCCACGTCATCGTCATCAGACACATCTTATCGGTTTGTTCCCTGGAAGTCATATCTCGCCCGAAAAGACTCCCGAGCTGGCGCGTGCATCGGCTCGCTCGCTCGAGTTGCGTGGCGACAAGGCTACGGGATGGTCAACGGGTTGGCGTGTGAGTTTGTGGGCACGCCTGCTGGATGGAGACCATGCCTACAACATCTACCGCATGTTGCTGACATATGTTGATGATGGTCGTACAAAGGGCGCAACGGGAGGCGGAACATATCCCAATATGCTCGATGCTCACCCTCCATTCCAGATTGACGGTAACTTTGGCGGTGCATCGGGTGTTGCCGAAATGCTTATGCAGTCGCAGCACGGCAGCATCGATTTGTTGCCAGCCCTGCCCAAGGCGTGGGATGAGGGAAGCTTCAGAGGTCTGCGTGCAAGAGGCGGCTTTGAGGTTGATTTGAAGTGGCGCGACGGTAAAGTCGTAGAGGGAGAGATACTCTCTGCCGTAGGTAAGCGTTGTGTGTTGCGCACACTTTCGCCTGTGACGGTAAAGGGTGTTAAGGCCACGGCCAAAAAGGTTGGCAGATACTACGTGGTTGAGTTTGATACCGTAAAGGGCAAACGATATAAGATTTGCGGTTGATTTTTCATACATTTGCCATTGTCCCTTTTCAAGGCTGATGTTTTATGTGATAAATAGATTATAGATGAGTAGAAAGTTGTTGCTGGTTGTCCTGCTACTGTGCGTTGATATTGCTTTGGCGCAGCAGATGGCGGATGAACCAAAGGGAAAGGCTATCATAAACGTATTCGGTAATTTCCATACGGGTTTCGGCGCAGAGAACGATGTGCGGGGCTTTTCGATGGACAGAAGTTACTTCGGTTACCAATATACGCTGGAGAATGGTTTGTCGCTCAAGGCTGTGATGGATGTGGGACGGTCGAGTGATGTGGACGATTTGCATCGCATAGCTTACATAAAGAATGCACAGATTAGCTGGAGGCGTGACCGCCTGACGCTCAATGGCGGTCTTATCTCAACAACCAGCTTTAAGGTACAGGAGGATTTCTGGGGTTACCGTTACATGAAGATGGTGTTGCAGGACTACTACAAGTTTGCCAGCAGTGCCGACCTGGGAGTGTCGGTAGCCTATAAATTCGCCGATTGGGTATCGGCTGATGCCATAGTGGTGAATGGTAATGGCTACAAAAGGTTACAAGTAAACGATGGCCTTCTCTATGGCTTGGGCGTTACGTTCAAGCCTGTGCAGGGCCTTACATTGCGCCTTTATGGCAGCCTGAACGAGGGCGAGGAGGATGGTGACAAAAGTACGGGTGTCTATGCACTGTTTGCAGGCTATAAGCATGAGAAGTTTTCACTCGGAGCCGAGTGGAACATGATGCAGAACACGTCTAATGTGGCAGATGCCGACCTTACGGGTGTGTCGCTCTATACCACGGTCAAGTTGGGTGGTAGGGTAGATGCTTTTGCACGCTACGATAACCTGTGGTCAAAGGATGATTGGCACATTGCCAAAGACGAATCAACCTACATGGCGGGCGTTGAAGTACGTCCATGCAAGTATGTTAAGATAGCCCCAAATTTCCGTTATCACGATTTGAAGGCATCGGGCGTTAAGGATAAGTGTTATCTCTACCTGAGTTGCTTCTTCGGTTTTTAACGATAGCGATGTAAAAAAGGCTACTTCCCATTGTGGGGGAGTAGCCTTTTTTGTTGCATTTACAGAGACTATCTCTTAAGCAAATATTTGATAAAGAGATAACCGCCCACAATCTGAGTCAGCATGCCGGGGACGCCGAGGCGCAGATCCTGAAGGGCTGCTGCAAGGCTGCCCGTCCATGCCCACTCGAAGAGCGAGCCTGTGAGCTGATATGTCGCCACGACTAACGCCAGCAAAGTGAATGATACTTTGCCATAACGCGAAGCAACATAACCTGCCGAGAGGGCGAGGATGATAGACTTCACCATGATAGGCATCAACACCGCCGCTGCGGGCATGCCGAAGAGCAGGTGGTTACATAGTGGCGAGAGCAGAGCTGTGATAAGACCTACCTTCCAACCATATTTGTATGCACCTACTAAGGTGAAGAAATATATCGGCAGCATAATCATACCACCCTGTGGTACGAGGTGGCAAAGTTGTGGCAACAGGATGTTGCCAAGTGCGAAGAGTGCTGCTGCGATGTAGGTCTTGGCATCGTTGTAGTTCAACGAATAGAGTTTGATACTTGCTACTTGCATTGTTCTTTTGTTTTTTTGTTATTATTCCAATTTAGTTCGTAAGGCAGACATTAATGTGCTGTTGTCGTACCTGGACAACTGCAAAAAGTTTACCAATCTTTTGTCTGCATCAATTATTCTTCAGGCACTGCGGGCAATACTCAGCAGAAACTCATCTATTTTTTCAAGGCACTCATCAATTGTGTGGCACCTCAGGCACAACTTCTCAACGGGGCATATATCGTCGCCCTTGCGGTTGATGATGTTGGGGACTGTGCGGCCTGCCTTCACCTCAATTCCATGCTCATGAAACAACTCCAGTGCAGCCTGGCTTATCACCTCGGCATATACCCAGCCGACTCCACCTGCCACCATGAGTGCCGCTGCTCCCTTGCCTACCACCTTGTCGGCTATCATCGCACCCCGCAACCACTCGGCTTCGGTGCGCAATAATTTGTGCAGGTCCTTCACGCCTCGCTCATGAAACAGGCGAGTAGTGGCGTGGTTGAAAACAACGCATGAACACTGCTCGGCGTGGAGTTTAAGGATGAGTTGCTGCTTCATGTTAAAACTCGCGTCCCTGCTTCAAATCCTCGATGTACTTGTCTATGCGGCGCAGCTGACGTGGGATGTCGATGCGCTGTGGACAGTGCTCGTTGCACTGCTTGCACCCTACGCAGCGGTCGGCCTGACGCTCCTTCTCCACCGCGCGGTCATATCCCACAAGGAATGCACGGCGTGCCTTGCGGAAGTTCTCGTCCTGCGACGAGCGCGAGAGATTGCCCTCATTCACGCACTTGTTGTAGTGCAGCAGTATGGCGGGAATGTCCAGTCCGTAAGGACAAGGCATACAATATTTGCAATCGTTGCAAGGGATTGTGGGGTATTGCAGCATTAGCTCGGCTGTCTCAAAGAGAAACTCCTTATCCTCCTCGCTAAGCGGCTCGAATGGCGCATAGGTGCGGATGTTGTCTTGCAGGTGCTCCTCATATGTCATGCCGCTCAATGCTGTCAGCACCATGGGGTATGAGCCCACGAAACGGAATGCCCACGATGCCACACTGCGCTCGGGCTCCTGCTGCTGAAGGCGTGCCGAGATGTGGTTGGGAACATTCGACAGACGACCACCCAGCAGAGGCTCCATGATTACGACAGGGATGTTGCGCTTCTCAAGCTCGGCATAGAGGTACTCGGCATTGACGTTACGACCACGGGCATTATGCCAGTCGGAGTAGTTCATCTGAATCTGTATGAAGTCCCAATGCACCTTGTCGTGGTAGGCCAGAATGTGGTCAAACACCTCCTTTGAGCCGTGGAACGACCATCCCAGGTTGCGAATCTTACCCTTCGCGCGCTCCTCAATCAGGAAGTCGAGTATGCCGTTGTCGATGAAGCGTGCTTCAAACGAGCGTATGTCGCTGCCGATGTTGTGCAGCAAGTAGTAGTCGATAGTATCCACCTGCAACATTTCAAACGAACGGTTGTACATCAGGATAGAGTTCTCGCGCGAGTAGTTTGAGAAGTTCGACATCTTGGTGGCAATGAGAAATTTGTCGCGAGCGTGGCGGCTCAGTGCGATACCCGTAATTTGCTCGGATTTACCCTGACAATATACGGGCGATGTGTCAAAGTAGTTCACGCCGTGGGCAATGGCATAATCAACCAACTCGTTAATCTTCTCCTGATCCAGCTCATCGCGGCCATCGTCGCCTTTGCGCATAGGCCAGCGCATACATCCGTAGCCCAGGATTGATACCTTGTCGCCTGTGCGTGGGTTGGTGCGATACTCCATCTTGTCGGTTGGAACATCCTCATCATCCACAGCATAAGGGTCAAACTTTGCAGTGCTTGGTTTGCAGCCGGCAAGTGCCGCAACTGTGAGGGCAGAGCCTGCACCTAAACGTGCAAGAAACTCGCCACGACCTATATTGTTATATCTCTTCTTCTCCATAGCGGCAATATTATAATGTTCTGTGTTCTGAAAAACCTTTCACATAGATGGCACTGAATGGGCGTGCTGGGCATAGGTTCTCGCACGCTCCGCAGCCTATGCAACGGTGCTTGTTTATAGTAGGAATCTTGCGTGAGCGAGGGTTGTTCTCATCCATTGGCACCATGGTGATGGCACTCGATGGGCAGTGACGCTCGCAGTTGCCGCAATCAACATCGTCGGTTATGACGATACAGTTCTTTTGCTTCCATACGGCGTGTCCGATTCTTATGGATGATTTCTCGGCCAGGCTGATAGGTTTGATAGCCCCCGTAGGGCATACCTCGGAACATTTGTTACACTCTGGACGGCAGTAGCCACGCTCGTACGACATCGTAGGCTGCATGAATGTGCTCAACTCGGCCGATGGACGCAACACGTCGGTTGGACATACCGTAACGCACAGCTGGCAGCCCGTGCAATGCGCAGCCATGTTGCGCGCGCTCCAAGAACCCGGAGGAGTCAGGGGCTGCTTGCGGTTGGGGGCCTCCTTGTCAATGATTGTAGCATAACCACCATCAACCTTCATCTCCTGAGCCTTCACGGCCGAAGTGGCCAGCAGGGCTGTTCCGATGAGGAAGTTCTTGCGAGAGTTGTCGGCAGGAGCATCGGCGTTACACTTTGCAACGGTTGATTTCTCGGTGCCTTTGCAACGCAGCGTGTAGCTGATTGCACCCTTGCTGCAATTGTCAATACAGTCGAAGCATACCACACAGCGACTGTAATCGATGGTGTGGTTCTCGACATTTATACACGAAGCTTTGCAATTGCGTGCGCAACGCTTGCAGTCGATACACTTTTCGGTGTCGATGACGGGTTTCAGCAGCGAGAAACGTGACAGGAAACCAAGCACCGTGCCGACAGGACAGATAGTGTTGCAGTATGTACGACCGCTGCGCCATGCCAGATAGCCCACAACAATGAGAGTCGCAACCGCTATGGCAAACGTCGCCCACGAGCCAATCCACACCTCGGTAGAGTAGAATGCGTAGCTGTCGATGCGCTCGGCAGCCCATGCCAGCAGGTTGTTACCCCAGCCCCAGAGCGGAGCGAGGAGGTCGTGAGCGATGCGTCCGAATGCGCTGTATGGTGCAACGAGCAAGGCTATGGCTCCAAAGCCTGCGGCAAGTGTTGCGATGAAGATGGCAAGCACGCCATAGCGCAACCAATGCTTGGCGGGCGAGTAGCTGAAGCGGTTCTTCTTACGTTTGCCGGCGAAGTACGAGAAGATGTCCTGCATCACACCCAGAGGGCAGATTACAGAGCAGTAGATGCGCCCACAAAGCAGTGTGAGAGCTACAAGCGCGAGTACTACTCCGATATTCAAAGCCAATATGGCTGGGAGGAACTGGATTTTTGCCAGCCATCCAAACCATGCGTGCAGCGTTCCCGTGAAGTCGAGGAAGAGCAGCGTGATGAGCACGAAGCACATGGCGGCGGCAACGATTCTGAATTTACGTAACATAAGTCTATCTGTTTGTTTATTGTTGCTTCTTTATGAGCGCCATCCTGTTGAAGAGGAGATACTCATCCGTAAAGATACGCAACTTTCTTGGAATTTGCGCATCAAAATCCAAAAAATATCAATCCCAATGTAAGATTGTGTGAACTTCCGCGTGTTGGGTATTCTCAAATCTCGCCCGAAAATAAGTAGAATTGCTGATTTTGTTGCGGTGGAACTATTTTTTTTTGACTAAACCGTAGTATTTCTAAAGATTTTTGATGATATTTGCATTATTATTACCCAAATAGGATGCGTAAATTTGATTACATAATTGTCGGCAGTGGCCTGGCTGGTCTGTATGCTGCCTGGAAGGCTTCACTGAAGGGTAGTGTGGCAGTGATTACAAAGTCGATGATACGCGAGAGTAACTCGTTCAATGCCCAGGGTGGCATTGCGGCTGTTACATCGTTTGATGACAACCCCGAAATTCATAAATCTGATACGCTTATTGCAGGCCGTGGTTTGTGCGAGGAGCATGCTGTGGATATTCTTGTAAATGAGGGCCCCGAGCGTATTGAGGAGATTATCGCCGAAGGCATGAAGTTCGACACCGAGAATGGTGTTCTCGCTCTGGGCTTGGAGGGAGGTCACCACAAACGCCGCATATTGCATGCGGGAGGTGATGCCACGGGTCGCTGGATTACAGAGTTTGCCATATCGAAGGTGGCCGAGCGTGAGAATATCACCGTGTTTGAGAATACGTTACTGCTCGACCTGCTCGTCAAGGATGGTGTCTGCTATGGTGTGAGGTGCTGGAGTGATAACCCCGAATTGAGTTCTAAGGAGGGTAGCGAGGTGATGCTCTTTGCCGACCATGTGTTCCTTACCTCGGGTGGCACATCGGCAATATATGCCCGCACCACCAATCCCCAGACTACCGTAGGTGACGGCGTTGCCATAGCCTACAAGGCGGGATGCAGAATCATTGATATGGAGTTTATTCAGTTCCACCCTTCGGGACTATATCTTAAGGATTCGCCACAGGCCTTTCTTATAAGTGAGGCTGTGAGAGGAGAGAGTGCGCACCTGTTGGGTAAGGATGGAAAACGATTTATGGTGCCTATCCATGAATTGGCAGAACTTGCTCCGCGCGATATTGTGGCCCGCTCAATCTTCAAGCAGATGCACCACGACGGCATGCCTTATGTGACACTTTCGCTCAAGCATCTCGACCCTGAAATGATTTTGAGGCGTTTCCCCGGCATCTATGCCAAGTGTAAGGAGTTTGGTTATGACCTTACGCAGGAGATTCCCGTAGCACCGGCGGCGCACTACTCGGTCGGAGGTGTTATGTCGAATGAGAATGGCCGCACCGATGTAGAACGTTTGTACGTGTGTGGCGAGGTGGCTGCAACGGGCATCATGGGAGCCAACCGCTTGGCTTCAAACTCGCTTATTGAGTGCTTGGTGTTTGCCAACCGTGCTGTTGAAGATACTGTGAAGGTAGGCTCGGTGAAGGAGTTTCCTAAGTTTGAGGTGCAGTATAGCAAGGACGAGAATAATGCGGTACTCTATCAGCAGTTGCGCAGTCAGGTGTCCGAGATAATGAACTTCCATGCGGGCATCATACGCAGCGAGGAGAGCCTGATGGAAGGCCTGAGCAAGATTGAGGAGCTGGGTAAGATTATCAAGCAGAAGCAGGCGGAGCGTGGAGGTGAGCACAACCGCGAATACTATCTCGAGGCTTCGCGCCGTTTGTTATGCGTGGCACGGCTGATTATGTCGCCAGCACTCCTGCGTAAGGAGAGTCGTGGCGGACACTATCGTGAAGATTATCCATGTGCTGATGAGGCTTATGCCCTACATTCAGTGCAGCGTCGTGGGGCAGAGATTTGCACAGCACCGGTGAATGGTAACTATTTTAATTTTTAGAATATGCAGTACGAAAACTTAATCTCGAAGCTCCTTGATTTGGGTATTGAGGAGGATATCAATACGGGCGACATCACCACCGAGTCGATTATCCCCGAGTCAATGAACGCTGTGGCGACAATGACTGCCAAGCAGGAGGGTGTAATCTCTGGTTTGGAAATTGTGAAGATGGTTTACGACCGTTTCCAGAGTGACGTTGTCTTTACCCCTTATTTCAAGGATGGCGACAGCGTGAAGAAGGGCGATGTAATCCTTAAGATTGAGGCTACATATCCTACATTGTTGCGTGGTGAGCGTCTGTCGCTTAACCTCTTCCAGCGTATGTGCGGTATTGCTACCGAGACTGCAAAGTATGTCAAGGAACTCAAGGGAACCACTACCGAGTTGCTTGATACACGCAAGACTGCCCCAGGCCTGAGAGTGCTGGACAAGCTGGCTGTGAAGCATGGTGGGGGTACCAACCACCGCATGGGCCTATATGATATGGCGATGATTAAGGATAACCACATTAAGATGGCCGGCGGCATCACCAAGGCTGTTGAGCAGGTGCGTGCCCGCATTGCCGAGGGTATCAAGATTGAGGTCGAGACAACCAACCTTGACGAGGTTAAGGAGGCTATTGCGGCGGGTGCAGACATCATTATGCTTGACAACATGGGCAACGAAGCTATGGCCGAGGCTGTGGCAGTAATCAAGGCTGCCAACAAGGGCATCAAGACCGAGGCGTCGGGTAACATGAGTATTCCCCGCCTGATTGAGGTTGCCGCTACGGGTGTCGATTACATCAGTGTGGGTGCTTTGACTCATACGGTAAAGGCGATGGATATCAGCATGAATATCCAGGTTGAAAAATAAGTAAAGTGTAGAATATGACTAAAGAGCAACTTATGCAGCGAATAGAGCAGCTCAAGCAGGAAAAGCGAGCTGTGATATTGGCCCACTACTATACTCTGCCCGAGGTGCAGGCCGTAGCCGATTATCTCGGTGATTCACTCGCGTTGTCGGTTAAGGCGCGCGATATTGAGGCTCCGATAATACTCTTTGCGGGAGTGAATTTCATGGCAGAGACAGCGAAGGTGCTTTCCCCCGACAAGAAGGTGCTTATCCCCGTGCCCGAGGCGGGCTGCTCGCTTGCCGAGTCGTGTGAGGCTGCGGCGTTGAAGGCATTGAAAGAGCAATATCCGGGGCATAAGGTTGTGTCTTATGTGAATACATCGGTGCAGGTGAAGGCTCTTACTGATGTGTGTTGCACCTCGACCAATGCGTTGCAGGTTGTGGAGAGCATCCCTCGTGAGCAACCCATAATCTTTGCTCCTGACCGTAACCTCGGTTCATATATTCAGAAACTCACCGGACGTGATAACATGGTCATCTGGGATGGAGCATGCACCGTGCATGAGGAGTTTTCGCTGGAGAAGATTCTATCCCTTAAGCGCGAGCATCCCCAGGCGAAGGTTGTGGCGCACCCTGAATGTAAGGCATATATCCTTGAGGTTGCCGATTATGTAGGGTCTACGGCCGGTATATTGAATTTCTGCGGTGAGGATTCAGCTGCGGAGTATATCGTTGTGACTGAGGCGGGTATTCTGGCCGAGATGCGCAAGCGTTACCCCGAGAAGACATTTATTCCTGCGCCACCCGAGGACTCTACGTGCGCCTGCAACGAGTGTCGATATATGAAGATGGTGACGCTTGAAACCATCCTCTCGTGTCTTGAGGCGGAGTCGCCCGAGGTGCTGCTTAACGAGGATGTGAGAGTCGCCGCCGAACGCTCGATACAGAATATGGTGGCTATAAAATAAATCCAGAGGCAATCCTCTGGATTTATTTTTTACTTCACCACCTTTACCCCTTTAGGTGCTTTGATTATGGATTTTATCTTACCCTCGGGAGTGAGTCGGTGTGATATCTCGATGACTCCATAAGGTGTGGGGAATGTGCCCTCCACCCACTCGAGGTCGCCCATATGAGGTGTGATTCTTACCTTGCGACAGCCAGGCTCCAGAATCTCCACACCCAGCACGTGCTGGCTCAACCATGCTGTGGGGCCCGAAGCCCAGCCGTGGCAGAAGCTGTGGCGGTAGCCCACGTAGCAGTATGCTCCCTTGTCGCGGTGAATGTCAATCTTGCCTTCGGGTACAAGTTCGTCAATGCGTGCGGCATTCTCCATCCATGCCAGGTCGAAATCCTCCCAGAACGTTGTGGCTCCCAAGTCGAGCATCGCACCCCAGTAGTCGCGTATAATCTGCATCGCGCCGGTATAGTTACCCGCCTTTGCCATAGCCTGAAGCATGTAGTAGCCGTAGAACGTCGAGAAACCATGCCCTCCATCTATCGCAAGCACCTTGTCATTCGCTTCCTGTGCATCCATAAGTCCTGCCAGGGCGAGCAGTGCAGCACCCTGCTTGTTGCCTGGGGCGGTTGTCGCCTTGCCCGAGTTGAAGTAGCTTTGACAGACAATTGGCGCGGCCGACTTCATCTTGTCGTACATCTGCTGACACTGCCGAGCAAGCGCATCCTCGCCAAGAAGGTGGCATAGCTCGCTACCCGACTGCATGGCCATGAGCATCAACGATTGCAGGCCTGCATGTATGGCTTCGGGATGTGCGTTTGAGGGCCAGTCGAGGAAGCGGCTGTCGAGCCTCTCCACTCCTCTTTCATCAACCTTTGTAAAGAGCAGTCGCAGCAGTTCCACAAGGTAATCTTTCTGCTGCTGGAGGTATTTCATGTCGCCATGATGGTAGTACCAGTCGCGTTGTATGATAATCCACCATATCGAGTATGAACTTATGCCGTTCATCCAGTTAGGGAGTGCTGTGGTCTCCTTCACAAGGTCGAGACTGCGGGGCACCACTTCGTTGTAACCAAATACATGGCTCACGGTCATAACCTCGGGGTGGAGGTCGCCCATCCACACCAGCCTGTCACGCTTGATGCCGTCCCACAGATACTCCTGCATGTTGAGGTGTACGGTGTAGGCTCCCGTCTGCCAGATGCTGTTGAGTCGCTCGTCGCTTGAGCGGAATGAGCCAAGGTAGGGAATGTCGCGCATTTGCGATATGGCACGAATCTCCTTCAGGTGCAGTTCGCGGTTGTCATCCAAAAGGTCAATGCGCACAAAGCGGAAGCCTGAGTTCCCCACCTCGCGTACGCCTAACCAGGGGAGTGTAATATCAAAGTCGCGCACGGCGTGGTCGTTGGTGGCTCCGTTCTCGGCGGTTATCTCGCACATGGCCTCGCTTGCCGACTCTCCGAAGCGCACTCTGATGCGTATGGGCTTATGGTTGGCGGGCATGCCCGTGGTGATTTGCAGCCCTCCCTGCAATTCGCGCCCGAAGTCCAGCAGTATGGCGGGATGAGATGTGGCGGTGCTGCGCATCACGCATATGTGTGAGTTGGTCAGGTCGGCCTGCCCGACACCCTGACGTAACAGATACTCGGGGTGTGATATCTGCTCTTTGTGCTCCATCCACATTATGCGTGTGGGCGAGATATACTCCCTTGTGCGAGGGTCACGTTGCTGCGACATGGCGGGCATGAATACCGCAAGTGTCAGTATGGTCAGAATCGTGCTAAGCAAGTTTTTCATACGACTAAATTTAAGATTCTTAACCAAAGGTAGTAATTTTTTTTCAGAGGATAAGTTGTACGGCGGGAAATTTGGTTTGGAAAGTAAATTTTGCTAACTTCGTGAGAAATCAACATGCTATGAAACGAATAACATTGCTCTTTACCACCTTGCTGTGTGCCGTGATGGCTACTGCGCAGCACCGCTACGAAGTGTTCCCGACCAAAAACACCGCCGACATTCCCTATCGTATTCCCGCAATTGCAGCTCTTGAGGATGGCACGCTGGTGTGTGTGGCCGATTACCGCTTTTCGCGCCAGGATATAGGTGTGGTGAAGGATGGCCGTATAGATTTGCACCTCAGGCGCAGTGAGGATAATGGACGCACGTGGGATGATATTTTTACATTGGTCGAGGGTAAGGGTAAGGATTCGCCCGATTTTATGAATGTCGGCTTTGGAGACCCCTGCATCGTGGCAGACAGGGGGAGCGGCCGCCTGATGGTTATGAGTTGTGCCGGTAATGTGGCTTACATCAAGGGGCAGCGTGACCTGCATCAATGTATTGCACGCTTTTATAGCGATGATGGCGGCAAGACTTGGAGCGAGCCTGAGGATATTGCCGAGGGTATATATTCTCAATTCGATGGCGGGAAGCATGGCCCTGCGCGGGCAATGTTCATTGCCTCGGGCAAGGTGTTGCAGAGTCGTTATGTCAGGGTGGGTAAATACTACCGTCTTTACTGCGCCGTGTTGCAGACGGTGAATAGTGGCGCGTGGATGAATTTTGTACTTTACTCCGATGATTTTGGTCAGAACTGGAAGGTGCTGGGAGGCGTTGATACTGCGCCGATTATGCAGGGCGCAGATGAGGCGAAACTTGAGGAGTTGCCAGGAGGAAGCTTGCTCATAAGTTCACGTACGAACAACGAAGGTCGTAACTTTAATATTTTCACCTTCACCAACGAGCGACGTGCCGAGGGTAGCTGGGGTGTGATGGCTCACTCGAGCAAGCACAACCGTGGCGTATGCTCCGACCGTAATGCGTGCAATGGCGAACTGCTGCTTGTGCCCGTAGTGCGCAAGAGTGATGACCGCAAGATGTATCTGCTTATGCAGTCGTTGCCTCTGGGTCCTTACCGCTCGCATGTGGGTATATATTATAAAGGGTTGGCTACGGCTCAGGATATAGCCACACCTCAATGTATAGCCGAGAATTGGGAGGGGTATTTTGTTGTGACCAATCAGACGTCGGCATACTCTACCATGACGCTTCAGTCGGACAATTCGATAGGTTTCCTGTTTGAGGAGTGCGAACTATACGATAGGCGTGGTGGAGGCTATTCGATTGTCTATGACAACTTTACGGTAGAGGAAATTACTGATGGCCGATATACATATCTTGCACAGCCAAAACGAAAACTCTGGAAGTCATATAAAGTGAAGAAATAGTTTAGTGAAAGGGGAAAAAGTGGAATTTTTTAAGAAAAATTAAAAAATTTTGGTAAAAGTTTTGCTATTTAGAAAATAATCCCTACATTTGCACACCATTTCGAAGGAAATTGGAGCCCAGATGGCGGAATCGGTAGACGCGCTGGTCTCAAACACCAGTAGGTTCACCCCTGTGCCGGTTCGACCCCGGCTCTGGGTACATAAAAAAGTTGCCTCTTTAGCTCAGTTGGTAGAGCACGACACTCTT
>JAEIGA010012094.1_pt1 | contig 13096 bp, 15 predicted proteins | sample 9270691 | NCBI WGS metagenome assembly JAEIGA01 (sample SAMN17057246, study PRJNA624740) | gut metagenome | biome: biome; isolation source: fecal sample | host: Bos grunniens | place: China: Xizang | collected 2019 | reverse complement strand
GTTCACACTTTGTTCATATTTGTATTTTTTTGCTCTAATATGTACTATCTTGCTACAAAATAATCATACAAACGGCAACAATATACTACCAAAAACACTACAAAAACCGGTATGCATCTAACAGGCATTTACAACGCATTTACAAAAAACTCAAAAAGCACGTATTTACGCCATTTCTGAACGCGCAATCATTTACAATTCAAGTACATTTTCAAAATGCCGTAAACTTGCATTTACATTTCAAGCGCAATCTTGCGCAACATTATACAAAAATTATACATCCGCAATATAATCCCCTATTCAGCAACTTTGCAAGAAAGTCATATAATTATTTCATGTGCAGAAAATTGCACACCATATTAAACATACAGTATGTGCAAAAATTTACTCACAAACTATTGACATTTGCAACAAATTGTGCTATTATAATTATAGTGGTGTTTTCCTCACACCCTATTCATAGTTTTCTGACAAGGCTTTTGCATTGTCACTTGCTTTCTATCTCCGTTATCGGGCGCGTTTGGTTTTGGGTATATCCACAACGCGCCCACATTTTCAAGAAAGGATGATTTTATGTTTTCTGATGCACAAGTGTTAGAGGTAACACAAAAAGCGTTTGCACAAGCTATTGCAATGGGGTATCAGGGAGAAACGCCACAAATTGAGGCGTTGAACGATACCGCTATTGTGGATTTGGGTGAAACGCTTCAAATTTCTGAAACGGGTGTATATACCGTAGGAGCGCCCGCTGATTTGTTTTTCCGTGGCCTGATTTCTGTTATGAGTAAAATTGTAACAGATACACGGGCATACACCGCAAAACTCCCCTCACTTTTCGTTTCAACATCTGAATGGGGTTTGATTTCGCAATTCATTACAGTTGATTTGTCTGACGTAATGGTGGACGAAATGTGGAATCCGGACGGGTTTATCGGGTGGAATGAAACCCGCACACTTTCGGACGGTACAACCCGAACAGGCCGTGAAGAGGGCGCAAGAATCGCCGCGGTGGAATTCGGATGCTATAAACCCGCATTGCACACCAAGATTTACAAGAAAGTACACGCAATCATGGTTGCGCTGACAACCGCCCGTGAACAGCTTTTTACTGCGTTTCATAACTATGATGAGTATGCAGAATTCCTTTCCGGTTTGTACGTTTCGGTTGAAAACACAATTCAGGTTAAGGCTGAAATTTACGGCAAAATGACGCTTTCAATGGCAATTGCAAAATCTGTTGCACATGATAACGCCATTGATTTACGTGCAGAATTTGCCGCCGCGGGCGGAAATGTTACCGGCCTTTCCCGTGAACAGCTTCTGAATAATCAGCAATTTCAGGCGTTTGCACTTCGTAGAATGTCCGAAATTGATGAAGAAATGTCTAGATACACCGCGAATTATAACAACCATACACATGTTACGTTTGCGGCAGAACCGAAAAAGTGTTTGCTTTCCAAGTTTGCAAGCGCGTGCAAGTTTGGAGTGCGGGCAAATACATATAATGAAAATCTGTTGGGTATCGGAGATTTTGACCGTGTGACCGAATGGCAAGCCACAAAATCCGGCGACAACCCGAAACCATACAATCTGGATGATGTTTCCACTATCATGTTGACAACCGCCGCGGCACAGGAAGCGGGATTGACTGCACAACAGGCCACAATTAGCGGTGTTATCGGTGTAGTATATGATAGATATGCATGTGCATGTACGATTGACCGTAAAAACACCACTTCTCAATATGCCGCAAGTAGAGATACAATCAATATTTTCCACCACGCATTGCAAAATAACATCATCAATGATACATACCCGATTGTATCGTTTATTGTTAGTGATTCCGAATAATTCAAAATCCCCCGTTTTCACACGGGGGATTTTTAGAAAGGGGTGTATTTATTTTGGGTAAATCCAAATGGACATATAAAAGCGTTTCCGAAATGTATGCAGTTATTGAAACAATCAAACGGCAAAACATGCATTTTGGTTATCTGTTATGTGCTGACGAAATGATGTTTAATTATAACGGTTTACCGGAAACAATTGAATCGAAATTTTTAGAAGATTTTCTAAATATTGCCGGTTCCGTTGCTATTGGGCGCGTAAATGGTGAATTGTACGCCGCACCGTATGCCGGTAGAAGTGGCCGGACAAATCAATATGGTGAGGGTGAAAACGTGGAAACAAACACGCCAAACGGCATTGAAATAGCCGGAAAAGTTGGTGAAACAGTTGCAGTTATTTACAATAACACGGCGCGTACACCCGAAAGTGATTTGTGGTTTGATGCATCTACTTTTACAGAAATTGACAAATCCTCAAACGCCAATATTATTTTCGCAAGGATTGCGCCCATTTTCGCCGCGGCTGATGATACCACGAAAAAAGCAATTAAAGATATTATAGAAAATGTGATTGCCGGTAACATGGAAATCGTCACAAGTGAAAACATCTTTGCAGAGTTGCAACTTGGTGAAACCCTTTCCGGCCTGAAAGCGATTGATGTGACAGAACCGGAACGGATTCAATATATACAATATCTATCACAGTTTTATGACGTTTTGATGCGGCGGCATTTTTCGCGGCGCGGGTTGCCAATGCGCACACCCACGAAAGCGGCACAACAATCAACGGATGAAATTCACGGGCTTGACAGCGTTTCATGGTTTTATCCGCTGAATAAATTGAATAGTCGCCGCGCCGGTGTGGAAATGGTAAACCGGATTTTCGGCACATCAATCACGGTTGAATTTTCGGAAATTTGGGCGCAAGAATATGAAGCGTACAAACTCCGAATTTTGCAAAAGGATAAACAGGCCGAAACGGAAACACAGGAAACCGAAACCGAAACAGAAAGGGGTGTAAATGATGATAGTGCCGAATCTGTTGATAATGCAATGTGAACCGGAAACATATGACGAATACCGTGTGTATGATATTCTGATGATGTACCATGAAAAGGGTATCACACCGGATTTGGAAATTGATGTAAACGGTGAAACGTTGGCGGATTATAACACGGTTTTGGGGTTGTGGATAAAACGTCAAGAATGGATTTACCGTCAATCGAAACTGCAACATGTTGTGATACCGGAAACCGGTGAAGAATTACACGGCGGGTTTATTTTTTCTGAATGGCTGAATTTTATCGCACGAAACGGGGAAAACCTGAAACGGGCAATTGATGCAATGAACGCGGAATACAACCCCATTGATAATTACAACATGGTTGAACAGGGTGCGGACGGCACAAAACAGGATTCACACCGCACAACGCCACACGGCGAAATCACGGTTGAAACAACGCCATTTCAAACCGGTATCAATTCCGTTGGAGACGGTGCGCAAACCGGAAAAACAACCACAACTACCAGTTATACACAGGCAGATAGTGAAACAACCTATGATAATACAATGAGTATTAAAAACAATGATGATTTAGTAGAAATCGGATTTCATAAAGGCGTTCAGCATTATCTGAAACGTTCCGGAAACGTGGGTACAACTCAAACGCAAACCATGATTGAAAATGAAATTTTATTGCGCAAACATGATATTATTGCGGAATTCGTCAAACGGTTTTTCGATAGTTATTGTTATTATGTGGGGTGATAAAAATGCCGAATATCGTATTATACCACAACAGCGCGGAAAATAACCGCGTAAACAAAACCCCATTTTTGACGGATGAAGCATCATATACAGGTGATTTCAGAGAATCAATTGATTTGCATAATCCCGTTTTTCTGATAAATGACAGTATACCCGCATCATATAACTATTGTAAAATTACAGTTGGTACGGAAACCCGCTATTATTTCGCACGAATTGAAAATGTGCGTACGGGTTTATCTATGGTACATTGCACATTAGATTCGCTTATGTCGTTTGATATTTCGTCTGTTCCGGTTGTTCCGGCGCGGTCAGAATCCGCGTACAATGATTATATTATTGATACCGCGCAACCGGCAGAAACCCGCGTACAACATTATAATTTATTGTTTTCCGGCGACAATTTGAATTATAATAATATGACAATGATTGCGGGTATTGTCGGAACGGGCGGCACACCAACAGACTTTTAAAGGGGTGATAAAATGGCAACAATCACATTATATAAAAATCCGGAATGTACTGATATTGCCGGTAGTGGTTTAGTTGGTGCGTGGAAAGTTATTTATGGCGGCGCACCCTCAATTTACGTGTATTCTAATGATGTACCGATTGACGGGGAAACAGTCACATTTACAACATTGCGTGATTTTGGTGCAAGTACGGTGAAACAGGGTGAACCAACTAAAATTATTATACCCTATACAAACAATGATGAATGGCAAAAATACTATATCACGCCGGATTGCGGGTTTACAATAAAAAATGTAAAAACCGGCACAAATTCTGCAACCGTTTCTAATGGTTGGTTTTTCATGATTGTTGACGGTCAAGAGTATAATATTGGAATGGTTGGTGATTCAAAAGGCGTTCATATGTCCGGAGATGTTTCTTGCATGTTGGTTTTTCGTACAGGCACAAAAGCGCATTATAATAATTATGGTGTTGATGTTCCTTTACCCGATTCAAATTATTTTGGTTTTGATTTTATCACGTATGATGAACAGGGACGTGAAGTTTCATATAGAGGATATCAGATTATTTCAAACGCTGATAAATTTTTACGGGATGAAGAAACAGAACCATATAAACCGGAAACCGGCAACCGTTCAAAACGTTCCGGAACGGGTACGGGCTTTTATCCAAATAATCCAATACCGGCACTACCAACAGAAGCGATAAACGCCGCATTTTCTGGCGTGTTAGGGCGCGGAAACGGATTGACATATTATCGCATGGACGGGGATTGTTTGGAAAAGTTGACAGAATTTCTTTATGATACGACATTAACACTAAAATTTCGTAATTCTGAATACCGTGAAGCGGTTGCAAGTATTGTATTTATCCCCTATAATGTCACCGCTGATGTGATAAATACAAAGCGCATCATTTACCTTGCGAATAAAGGTATTTACCCGAATTCCGCTTGTGATATTATCACGCGCCCATTCCGCGAAATTGATTTTGGGTTTATTGATTTGACCGCCGCAAACGTTGGATATAAAACGTTTGCAGACTTCACACAAACAAGCGCAACTCTATATCTACCCGCATACGGTGCAGTTAATATTGATATGTCAGCATTTGCGGGCGGCCTGTTACACTTGCGCGGTGTTTTGGACGTTCGCAACGGCAATATTTTGTATCGACTTGAATCACAAGGTAGTGAGGACGATTTGCCGACATTATACGGACAATATACCGGAAATTGTGGTTTACCCGTCCCCATTGGCGGCGCAAACGCTTCACCAACGATTCTTGGCGCAATTGCATCAATCGGTACGGTTGCAACCGGTGTTGCAACCGGAAACCCGCTTTCCATTGTGGGCGGTGTTTCTTCACTTGCGCAACAAACAGCGCCAAGTGTTGACAAATCCGGCGCAATGCAACCCGCCGCCGCGGGATATGGTACGCCCGTACCGGTTCTGCAAATTCGCAAAAATATTATGTTAAACCCACCGAAATTTGTAGAATTGCGCGGTAAAATGTCAGCGGGAAATGATACAGATACACAATATAAACTGTCAGATTTTACCGGATATTTTCAAGCCGCCGCGGTTGATGTTTCCGGTATCAACGGCGCAACGGATGCGGAAAAAGCCGAAATTGAAAGTCTGTTGAAAGGCGGTGTTTATTTATAATGTATCGTGTAATTGATGTGTTACAAGAATATATAGACCGTGCAACCGGTCAGCGGTCTATAATGGCCGAATTGGTTGCAGATACCGCCGCCGATTTACCGGCAAACACACAAGATTTAGTGTTTATCATTGGTAGTTTCGCAACGGCCATTGATACCGGTGATACATATAAAATCAACAGCGCGGGCGCGTGGATTCTGCAACCAAGTGAAAACCAATTTGAAAACGTTTACACGAAAACCGAAATTGATAATATTGTATCAGATATCAATGCGGATATTACAACCGCTGAAAACGATATAACTGATTTACACGCGGGATTATCAACAATTATAAACAGCGGCGGTAAAAATAAAATGCCGGTGGAAAATGGCGGTGTAACATCCGGCCGTTGGGTTGATATTGCTGTAAATATACCCGCGGGTGTTTATCGTGTTTCGTTTGGTTCTGTTACGTCAACTGATACAGATAGTACAACTTGTCAAATTTTATTTTTTAATTCTGCATTCACACAAGTTTCAAACACGGTTCAAATGTCCCGCGGAAATGATGTATCATCCCCTGTGAATATCAGCGATACAGCCACAACAATGCGCATTTATCCCGCTTCAACTTATGCCGGTTCTGCCGGCGATACAATGCAATTTACACAAGCAATGGTGTGTTTAAAATCTTTATGGGATATATCCCCCGCATTTTCGCCATATTGCCCAACATTAGCAGAATTATATGCGCTTGTAAAATCGTATCACCCATAACAAAAAAACCCGCGTCAAATGACGCGGGTTTTTCGTGTAGTGGATTAAGTTTGCAATCAGACTTTGACAATCAGGTTAAACGTGTGCTGACCGCCGCCCAAATCAACGTTTTGCGGTTCAACAACAACCGGCGAATCCCACGTTGACGGATTGCCAAACATGGAAACAATGCGTTTTACTGCATTGTATACGCCAACGGAAACGGCCTGATATCCCTTTCCGTATTTGTCAATCAGCACCACACGCGGAACGTTCACAACGCCGCCTGTGCTTTCGTTGGCGCATTGAATGATTTCAACATAAAAATGAATCATTTCAATTGGCTTGTTAAGGTGCGCCGAAATCTTTTCGGGGTTTGCACACGCATTGTAAAGAGTTGCTTTTGCGGCTCTATCTTCTGCAATCATGGTGCAATACCCTTTACCGCCGCCCGCAATATCACGAGCAAGGTTGATTTTGCCGAAAACGTCAGACGACAATTCAAGCGAATCGGCCGAATCATCGGCGGTGATTTCCGGCGCGGTGTTCTCTGCCGGTGCGGTGTTCTCTGCCGGTGCGGTTGCCGGTGTTGCCGGTGCGGTGTTCGTGTTCTTTTCGTTTGCCATAGTGGTTTTTCCTTTCTAGCTGTTTTCCGTGTGCGTGGTTAGCATCATCAGGGGATAAACGCCACTTTATCCCGACAACCCGCCAGAAAGCGGGTTGTTTCGCCTTTCACATTTCATCATGTTCAACCGGTTCACAATCAGTTATTGCTTTCAGAACAGCAACACGGAAAAAATTGCCGTATGCTGTTTGCATGAATTCCGGAACAGATTTCATAATGCCGTTATACACCGCGTGAATTATCACGCTGGTATCGGTTGCCAATTCCGCGCCCGTGCCGTTTAAGGATAATTCACAATGCCCGTTTTCAGTCTTTAATTCAATCATGCATACACCAACTTTCCGAAAAGCGCATATTGTATAATCAAATCAGCGATATCTGCATCAATTTCAGATGTATCAATTTTCAAACCGTCGCTTGTGGATTCAATATAGTATTCGCCGGATTCGTCAATCAGTTGTTGCAAACCGTTATAAAACGCTTGCAATGTCAAAATAAAATCGCCGTCCTCTGTTGTGAGTACAATATCACCGCCGCGGCCTGTTACATCAGAAAGGTATTCAATTTTGTTTTCCCTCATCCATTCGTCAGGCATGATTGATTGCGCGCCGTAACACCAATACGTGATACCGCCCTCTAGTGCGGTAACCATGATATCATCTATATCCTCTTGATTGATGATAACTTTTTTCTTCAAAATAATTTCCATTGTGTTTTCCTCACTTTCTCAATATCAGATTTTCAAGTTTCATTTGATAGTATAAATACTATCATACCAATTATAAACGATTTCAGCTATTTTGTCAATAGATAATATTGCTATTTCCAAAATTGAAAGTTTCATATTTTCCATTTACAAAAAGTAGAAAATGAAAGTTTTATAAAAAGCTATATACAAAAATCACGATTTGAAAAATACGAAAATACGTAATTTTCAAAATCGTGATTTTGTTCATTGATAAACTTTTACGTATGGCGTTCTATACGTTTTCCGGTATAATCAACCCTAAAACATCAAAAGCCCCATACAGCCCAATCTGAACGATTCTGACGTGTGCAATTTTCTGCACATGATTTTGTTATATACCCCTGTGCCGGTTCTTTTGAATTGTCTGCTCTATATACGACTTTATCAACTCCCCGTCAAGATTTGTTGTGTAGTAAAAGCGATTCATTTTGTATAGTTTCCAGTACACATCTAATATCGTATTTTTGCCGCCTAATCCGTAAATCATACGCCTGTCATATATTTCCCCGTGTGTTAAAATCCAACTATCTTTATATGTTTCATTCGCCGGAACAACATACACACATAACCCAATTGGATTTTTTACAAGTTGCAGTTTTAGCAGTTTTCCGGATTGCATCATGAATAGCTTATTATATAGTATAGTGGCATGTTCATCTATTTCCGTATTGTGCGGGATATGCGGGTATGTTTCACAAGCCCACGTTCCTTTACCGGTGATTGCCGCCAATTTCGGATTCGCAAAACCGAAAAACCGCCGGTTGACGTTTTCGCGCTGTTCCGTTGTATCTGCCGTGAGAATCTCTACAAAAATATGTGTACCAAGTGGGGATATAATTGACCGTGTTTCGCCCTGTTGCATTGTGTTCACATCATCACGTATTGCGTATTCATCAAACCACGGGGATGATAAATCAATTGTATTAGATAACATGTAAATAATGGGTGATAGGCGTTTACGAATGATTGTACTACAAATATCAGAGAAACGGATGAAATCATTATAGCCATAACCGGAAAGCTGTATGAATTCATCGAATATAATAATATCTCCCCGCGGGCATGTGTACGCGGATTTCATTTCATCCGCATCCGGTAAACAACAGCAAAACATGAAATGTTCCGGACATTTTTCAACAACTTTTCCTGTTTCGTCAACGTTGCAATAATACCAACGTTTGCCGTAATAAAAACAACTGTTCCACGCGCCGCCCGTTATTTTCTCAATGTACCCGAATTCAAGAATCGTTTGAAACAAGTCTTTTAATGATTTCGGTTTTATCATATCCGCGGTACACCGCACATAATGTATGATAGTGCCGTACATTTCATGCATAATCATACCAACTAAAAGCGGATTCGTGGTTTTACCGCGTGAACGGTCAGACATTGCAACACAATACCCGTGTGTTTCAAAATCACATTTTAGAGGATTGTAAACCCCTTTCGGGACTTTCAACCGCTTGTATTCTCTTGCAATCTTTTTCCAGTCATATTTTATACCCTTGTTTTTGTCGTTATCAATATATGTTATTTCCATATTGGCAACCGCCTTTCTTTTAAGATTTCTTCAAATAATGATGTGTACACATCATCCATTTTCAATGTGAATTCAATCGGTACAAGCGCAACACCGCTAAATTCGTGCATCATTTCACTATTTCCATGTGCATCCGTCACAATGTCCGTGTATTCTTCAATTTCATAGTTTGATGCAAGTTTCAGCGATTCATCACAGGCCAATATAAAGTTATCGTTGAAACAATCGAATAATTCATCTATATCCACATATCCGATTAAACCCTTTTTCTTTTTCATATCTTTATAAAATGCATAACTGTTTTCAGTTGCAAACGGACGTGCAATTTTCTTTTCAAGTGTTCCCTTTTTCATTCCGGCCACGGTGATTTCTGCATGATGATTGTAGTACTTGCAATAGCGTTTTGCGCCCAATGTCTTAAAAATATAGTGTTCCGGTTCTCCCGTTTCTTTGACGGTATCAACCCAACTGAAAGCCCCAATATCAGCAAATTCCGGTTCACGGGTTTTATTGCATTCAAATATTTCGCCATTGTATTTTTCTATTATTGCGCGGTTTTCCGGTGTATCAATCATGTATATACTATCTGTATCACAGTATAACACATTGTTTGTCAACAAATCCCCGTCAATCTCTGATACCACTTGTAATAGGTTAAATCGTGCGTGTGCAGTTACATAGATACCCCAATACGGTGATAATACTTGTTTGGATATCAGTCGTTCATAAGTCTTTTCGGATTCTTTTTCATACCATTCGTTGGGCTGTATTATTTTATGTTTGCCGCTGACTATTGTTTCCAATGTTTCGCCGGTATCATTTATATACCATTCATAAAACTTTAAACGTGTGACCATGCAACCATAGAAACTGTTTACAGCGGCTTTTGCGTTTTTGTATTCAATGCTGTTTTCTAAATCCGTACCTTTCAACCGCTGTTTGACTTTATAAAACTTGCGCAAGGGTTTCAATACATATTCAGGCAATTTCCCACGTTTGGCGCACATTGCATGTATAATTTCCAAACGTTCCCACTTGTAAAACCGCTTGTATATTTCATAATCTAATTCAGTTAGCGCAACCCGTACACGTTCCGCGTAGTACATGCGGCCATTATCAAACAATGCGCCCTGTTCAGATATAATCTTGTGTTCTGATTCGATTGCGTGGTATGTGGTGCGCTCTATGTTGTAGAAATCCACAACAAACCAAACGCACATTGATTGTAATTTATCATCCGTGATTTCATTAGATGCACCATTCACGCATAAATCACAATCCGCAAAAGGCGTCATTGGATAATATTTTTGCAACATAACGGCCGGATATGAGGATGTAAAGTCAACACCTATCACATTATCAATGGGGGATTCCGGCGCAACGTACCAAATATTCGCATGTACGTACCCGCCGCGGAAAAGAAACTTCATAATGAAATTATATGTTTCTCTTTTCGGATATAAAGCGTTTACCGCTTTCCGAATTTCTTCGATTTGCCCCGTTTGTTCCGCGGCCTGTTTGATTTCAAATCGCACGATACTTGTTTTAGTGAGTGGGATATCTAATTTTTTATCGCTGTATTCTTTAAAAATGTATTGTCCCCATTCAGATAGTATTTTCACATCATTGATACAATATTGTATTTCTGTTTCCGTTAGGGGTGTAACGGAATTACGGATGATATCATAATCCAAATCACCCTTTAATTTTTGAGTTTCACAATAGTTTTTTGCAAGGTTTGCCAAACCGCCTTGACCGCTGATTGTTAGACATTCACGGAATTGCACACACCCAATATCAACAGTTAAGGGTGTGTGCGCATCCGTTGCGAAAATCTTATTTGCTTTATACCGGCATTGCAAAAACGCGAATTCATGCCCCAAATTGGCAACCCACATGATTAAACCGCATTTTTTCGGTTTACACCAATTATCAATTTGATGTAAAAGAGTTGTGAAATCATCCCATTTGCGCATCAATAATATTTCATCATTCATTGATACTTGCCAATGATACATATATGCATGCGTTTCAATTCGGGTTGTTTCAATATCAAAACCGGCAGAGATACGGGCATATTTTTTGTGCCTATCATAAATGTATTGCTGTTTCCGCGGCTTGAATACCGCGTGTAAAAATGGTTTCAATTCGGTGTATATCCCCACAACTTGCAACCCCTTTCACCATTGATTTTGTGAAAAAGCATCCTCTATTATTTCCATGTTTTCCGCACGTATTGCATTTCTAGCTGTTGCAATCATAGCGGACAATTCGCCTTGACTACTCCAACGGCCGCGGGATAAATTGCTAATATCTTTGACCGCTTTCAACTTTACTCCGTTTTTGCGTTCATATTCATACAGTTGCGCTAAATAGGTATCCAATAACTCTGATGATGTTTGATATCGCGTCAATTCCGTTGCAATGGCCTGTTTTTTCTGTTCTCTGGTTTTCAATTCCGTTCCGGTTCGGGTTTCATACGCCTTTATCATCTGACGTTGTGCGCTTTGTACCGTTTGCATACGCCCTAAATTTTTTAATTGTGCTTGCATGGATGATATACGCGTGAATTCTGATAATGTGGCTTTTCCGGTTGATATTTGCGGTATACCGTCCTTTGTATAACGTATAATTGGTTCTGTTTGACCGGTGCGCATGTTCAACGCCTGTTGATTCGCCAAACTATCACGCATAACCCTTTTGTCACTACCATTCAAAATTACGCTGTATTGTTTGGCTAGTCGTGAATCTGCTCCGAATTTTGTAAACGCCTGTTTTATTTGCCTGTTTATCCGGTCAATTTCGCGCTTTGTGTTCCATTGTTCAGCATTTTCAAATCTGGATTTGGCCATTTTATAAACCCCTTTCCATTTCGGCGCGTATTGGCGCAATCATAGCACACGCATAAACGGGTGATAAATGTTTACCTTTATAAATGTACCGCAATTGTGCAAGCCCTAATACCCGTTGTTTTTTACTCCCATATCTATATACGTATTGTCGCCCGTCAACGGTGATTGTCAGCGGGAAACAGTTGCCGCAATATTCCTCACACTTGTTTGCTTTCATTTTTCCATTCCTTTCTAATCTCATTTGCTTTTACACGGTCAATAAGCATGTATACCGGTTCAAATGGCAACACCCAAACCATACAGCGGATATTAGGCAATATTTCTATATCCGTTAATACCGCCGCATCAACATAATTTTCATATGTGGTATAGTATATCATTTCAATACCCCATTTCATAAAGCATATACCACGATATGCAACACATTTTATAAGCAACATCTTTACCGCGGGCATAGGTGTTTAACCTAACACGCCATACAATAGCATAATATCGTACACTATCAACCATTGTTAACCCCTTTCAGATTGTACGCCGCTATAATTTTGCGGCGGGCGGTTTTGATACGGTTTAACACCTGATTCATGGTTAAACCGGTATCATCTACAATTTCCCATAACTTGCGGCCTTTCACGCAATAGGCCGTGTATACCGCGTATTCCTCATTTGTCAATATTTCCCGTAAATCTTGCATGTGGTTCACCCCTTTCTGTGCATAGGTATACAATGATATTATAACACGGTATACACAACATAATCAATAGATAATATTGCCAATAATTCCGCAAAATATTCCTGTGCAATTTTCTGCACACAGATAGTTATAAGATTATATTGC